>Ga0081539_10005659_pt1 | contig 12556 bp, 13 predicted proteins | sample TabmetS4T2R2_FD_71023 | JGI IMG/M metagenome (GOLD analysis project Ga0081539, IMG submission 71023) | Tabebuia heterophylla rhizosphere microbial communities from the University of Puerto Rico - S4T2R2 | ecosystem: Host-associated > Plants > Roots > Rhizosphere ...
GGCCATCTCCGCCATGATCTCCGCGTCGTCTCCATTGGGAAGGCCCTGCTTGGCTTCCAGGAGGCGCTTCTCCCAGTATTTTCTTCCCCATTCGACCGCGCTGACGTGCAGCGCGTCGACCCTCTGCCTGATATCCTCCGCCTCGGCGGGCGTCATTCGGCCGATGGCGACGGCCGGATCGATGTGTTTCTGCACATCACGGAATTGGCGTTCGTTGTAGAGTTCGATCGCAAGCAGCGCATCGGCGGGCGCCATCGACGAGATTCTGTCCAGCACCTCATCGCGGGACCATCGTTGCGTGCCGTTGTACGCCATAGCCTTCCAGACCTTGCAGGACCTCCGCCCGTCAGCCGACTTTAATCGCCATGATAGTTTAGTTCGACGACGAGTCTGGCGCCAATGCCGCGGTCCGGCGTTTTACGCCGCTGACATGGCGGGGATGGCGGGACGACAAGGGCTAAACCAGCCACTCTTCAGGCACATCAAGCGCTGCCGCCAGACGCCGCAGCGTCTCGGCCGCACCGCTCTTTGCGCCCGCCTCGAGTTCGCTCAGATAGCCCTGGTTCATGCCGGCCGTCCCGGCAAGTTCCGCCTGGGTCATGCCGCGCCATTTGCGCAAAGCCTTCAGCAGGCTGTCACCGGCCAGCACCGCGGCCGATACCGGTTCGGGCAGCGGCTTTTCAGCGCGCGCCTCGGCTGCGATCAGCAGCGTCATGCGATCCTCGGCCGCCTCGTCGCCGAGCTGCGCCAGCAGCGCGTCATATTCGCGGCGAGACATCACGACCAGCTCTTCGCCGGCTTCGGTTCGGATGATCTGAATGCCCATGGTTTTCTCCTACCTGTAGATTTCGCGGCGGTCGCCAACCGCCAGCACGTGGAGGGTGTCGGCCGTCTCGTCGAAGATCACCCGGAAGTTGCCGCTGCGCAGCCGCACGGTCGGGGTTCCCGTCATCGCCTTCGTATCCCCTACACCATGCATCGCGTAGGCATGCAACGCGGCGCTGATCTGCTCGCGCGCCCTCTCGTTCATCTTGTCGAGGGCCTTTGCGGAAGCGGGCCTAAGGACGATTGTCTTCACGCGTGCAATATTGCTCGTGGCAAGCGATATTATCAAGCAATATTGCTGCGAACCAGAGATATTTCCCTTGGGACTGTTGGGTGAACCCCTGCGGTCCTGGTCGCTGAGCCTTATAGGTCCACGATCATGAAGTAGACCGAGAACCCTGGCCCGAAGGCCGTGAGCAGATGACGACCCCTCGCGCCCGCGCGGATGGCTTCGGCGAGCACGAACAGCACCGTCGCCGACGACATGTTGCCGAAATCGCGCAGCACGTTCCAGGAGTGAAGGAGGTCTTGGTGCGAAAGGCCGAGCACCTTTCCGGCGGTCTCGATCACCTTGCGGCCGCCGGGGTGGAACAGGAAGCCGTCGAAATCCTCGAGGGCAAGTCGCTCGCGGTCGAGGAATGCGTCCAGCGCCTCGCGGAAATTGGTGCGGATCAGGCTCGGCAGTTCGGGGCTGAGCACGATGCCGAAGCCGTCGCCCAGAATGTCCCAGCCCATGATGCGCTCGGTGTCGGGCCAGAAATGCTCGCCGCTGGCGACCACGCGCGCCATCGGCGATTCATCCAGGAGCCCGGCTCCTCCGGCGTTGAGCACCACACCTGCCGCGCCGTCGCCGAACAGTGCGGCCGATATGAACATCTCCACGCCGGGGTCGTTGATCCTCAGGCAAAGCGAGCAGAGCTCGACGGTAAGGAACAGCACATTGGCGTCCGGCATGGCGCGGGCCAGACGCGCCGCACGGGCAAGCCCGGCCACGCCGCCGCCGCAGCCGAAGCCGAAGGTCGGCAGCCGTTCGACATCGGGCCGGAATCCCATGCGGTTGATCAGCATCGCGTCGAGGCTCGGCACGGCAAGCCCGGTGGTCGAGTTGACGACAAGCGCATCGATTTCGGCGATGGTGAGCCCCGCATCGGCAATCGCATGAATGGCGGTCTCTTCGAGAAGGTCGATCGCGTGACGCTGGAACGATTTCGTCCGCTCTTCCCAGCCTTTCGGGGACAAGTACCAATCGGGACTCTCGCAGACATAGCGCGTGTCGATGCCCGTGTTGGTGAACAGGTTGTCGTATCGTGCGAATTGCGGGGAAACCAGGAGCGCTCGTTGAGCGATATCGGCCTGCGAGACCAGGTTCGGCGGCACTGCGGTCGCCACCGAGAGGATCGCTACGTCGAGCGCTCCGGCCTGCTCGCGCGCTGTCGCACCGTGTTGGACCCTGTCCAGCATGTGAATCTCCTTGCGACGGACCAGTCCGGCCCGGCACCCAAATCGATGTCCGCCGCACCATACGGGACGTAACATCTTGCGAGGACGGCAACGAGCATACGTCTCGCCTTCGTCCTGCGTTACAGAAATGTGAAGCTCAGCGGGTGCTACTTTTCGGAAACGCCGGCCTCGGCGAAACTCGCCATGCCGGTATGGCAGGCAAGCGCGGACCGCACGATGTTGACGGCCAGGCAGGCGCCCGAGGCTTCGCCGAGCCGCATGTTGAGGTCGAGCAGCGGCTTCATGGACAGCCTTTCCAGCAGCCGGCGGTGGCCGGCTTCCGCCGATGCGTGCGCGGCGAGCGCATGCGCCAGCCCGCCTGACTCCAGGCGCTCCAGCGGCGCCGCGGCTGCCGTGCAGACGAAACCGTCGAGCAGCAGCGGGATGCCGAGCCTGCGCGCGGCAAGCGTCGCGCCGAAGATCGCGGCAAGCTCGCGCCCGCCGACCGAGGCGAGTGCCATCAGCGGGTCGGCAAGCGCCGCCCCATGGTGGTCGACCGCCGCATCGACCACCGCCGCCTTCCGTTTCAGCCCCGCGTCGTCGATGCCGGTGCCGCGGCCGACCCAGTCGATGCCTGCGCCGCCAAACAGCGTCGCGGCAACCGCTGCCGCGGCGGTCGTGTTGCCGATGCCCATCTCGCCCAGGCACAGCAGGTCGGCGTCCCATGAGACCGCGTCGTAGCCGGTCGAGACGGCGGCGAGGAACTCCTGCTCGGTCATCGCCGGGGCGACCGTGAAATCGGCCGTCGGCCGCTCGACATCGAGCGGCACCACCTTCAGTTCCGCGCCGGCCGCCTTCGCGAGCTGGTTGATCGCCGCGCCGCCGGCGGAAAAATTCGCAACCATCTGCACCGTCACCTCGGCCGGAAAGGCCGAGACGCCCCGCGCGGTCACGCCATGCGAGCCGGCGAAGACCAGCACCTCGACCTTGTTCAGCGCCGGCATGGCGCGGCCCTGCCAGCGGGCGAGCCACGCCGCGATCTCCTCCAGCCGGCCGAGGCTGCCCTGCGGCTTGGTGAGCACGTCCTGCCTGGCGAGAGCGGCGGACGCCGCATGGTCATCGCCGAAGGGCAGGTTCAGGCAGGCCGCGCGCAGGTCGGCAAGCGAAGAAAATCGCGTCATCGGTAGGTCCCTCGGTAAAAGTCGGTCCGTTGATCAAGAAAGATGCGCCGCCATGACGAACAGCACGGTGATCTCGCCAGCCTGCTGCAAGGCGCCCAGCACATCGCCGGTCTGGCCGCCGATCTGGCATTCGGTCAGCCATTTCATGGCGAAGAAGAGGAACGCCAGGCAGATCGCCGCCGCCACGGCCGTCCAGAAGCCCGCGAGGAGCAGCGCAATCGCCCCCAGCCCGAGCGCAGCCAGCGCCGCATTGCCCGGCACCTGGCCGATGCCCGCCGAAAGGCCGCCCGGCTTCGCCGGCCTGACCATGTTCATGAAAGCCGGGATCAGCGCGCGCGAGGCGGCGTGTGCGGCCACCAGAGCGGCAAATGTGGGGCCGGCCGCTCCGATCGCGACGATCGCCGCCCAGCGCGCCAGCAGCGTCATCACCAGCGCCACAACGCCGAACGTGCCGTTGCGGCTGTCCTTCATGATCTCCAGCTTGCGCTCGCGCGTGTTGCCGCCGCCAAAACCGTCTGCGACATCGGCCACGCCGTCCTCGTGCAGGCTGCCGGTCGCGAGCAGCGCCACGCCGAGCGCAGCCACCGCGGCCGGCGCGGGCGGAAGTCCCAACCAGGCGGCAATGCCAAAACCTGTCCCCGCCAACAGCCCTACGACCGCGCCGGCGACCGGCGCCGCCCATTGCGCCTCGGCGAAGCTGACTTCCTGCAGCCCCAGCCATGAAGCCGGCAGCCGCGTGTAGAAACCGAGGCAGGCGGCAACCTCCGCGGCCAGTCTTTGCGGGGCGAGGCGCTCCTCCATCGTCATCCCCTGGCGATCGCGTGGAAAAAACTGCCGGTCACGTTGCCGCGCCTGCCGCCCGCGGCCCCGAGCGGCTGGCCCTGACCGTCGAAGATCTCGGCCAGTTTCTCGTCCTCGCCGGGCTCGATTGTCTGCGCGTAGTGGAACTCGTGGCCGCGGATCGTCTCGCCTTCAGCCCCCAGCGCGCAATCGCTCTTCAGCCGCGCCTGGCGGTAGCCGAGGTTCATCTTGCGCCTGGCGAAGCTCGTCGCATGGCCGAGCAGGCCAAGCATCTGGTGGGTCTTGCCGTCGGCGTCTTCGAGCGTCCTGCCGAGCACCATGAAGCCGCCGCACTCGCCATGCACGGACCGGGTCGCCGCGAAGCGCTCCATGCCGGCGCGGAAGCGCGCCGCTGCCGCCAGCTTCTGCCCGTGCAGCTCCGGATAGCCGCCCGGCAACCAGCAGGCGTCGCAATTGTCCGGCGGCGGCTCGTCCGCAAGCGGCGAGAACGGCGCCAGCTCCGCGCCCTGCCGCCGCCACTCGTCCGCGACATGCGGATAGATGAAGGTGAAGGCTGCGTCCTCGGCGATCGCGATGCGCTGGCCCGGCGGCCTGAGCGCATGAGCAACGCCGCCCGCCCGCGGCTCGATCGATGTGGCCAGGGACAGGATCGCATCGAAGTCGAGCGACCTCTCCATCACATCGGCCATCTTCTCGATGAATTCCTCCAGCGCGGCATGCTCGCTCGCCTGCACCAGCCCGAGATGGCGCTCGGGCAGGGACAGCGTCGGGTCGCGCTGGATCGCGCCTGCCACGGGCAGGCCGATCGCCGCGATCGCATCCGCCGCGAGCCGGCGGTGCCGTTCGCTGGCGATGCGGTTCAGCACCACGCCCGCGATGCGCACGGCCGGGTCGTAAGCTGCAAAGCCCTTGGCGATAGCCGCCGCCGTCTGCGACTGGCCAGACACATCGAGCACCAGCAGCACCGGCAAACCATAGAGCCGCGCGAGGTCGGCAGCTGCGCCCGTTCGGCCGATACCTGCGGGAATGCCGTCGAACAGGCCCATCGCGCTCTCGATGATGACGAGGTCGGCGCCGTCCGCGCTGCGGGCCAGCAGCATCGCCAGCAGGGCAGGGTCCATGGCCCAGCTGTCGAGATTGACGCCCGGCCGGCCGGTCGCCGCCGCATGGAAGCCCGGATCGATATAGTCCGGCCCCGATTTCGCGCCGCTCACCTTCAGCCCGCGCCGCGCGAAGGCGCGCAGCAGGCCGATCGTCACGCTGGTCTTGCCCGAGCCCGACCGCGGCGCGCCGATGATGAGGCCGCGTGCGCTCATGAGAGCCGTCCGGAAATGACAAGATTGGTTGGCGCTCTACGCTGCCCCCTTCTGTCCGGCAGGACAGAGGGGGGCGCGAAGGAGCGCTGCCTAAGCAATTTCGTCCCTCGCAACAAGCGCACTGTCATGCCGACTTCGCCTCCACCGCCGCGCCGGCGAGTTCCGCCCGCATGGAGACGATGTCGCCGACCACGATCAGCGCCGGCGAGACGAAGCCGCCCGCCGCGGCGCGCTCCGCCACGTCGGCGAGCGTGGCGACCAGCACGCGCTCGACCGGCGTGGTCGCCGCCACGATGACGGCCACGGGCGTCGAAGGGGAAAGCCCGCCGGCCATCAGCTCGGCGGCGATCTCCGGCAGGTTCTTCAGCCCCATATAGACGACGATCGGCTGCCCGGTCCTGGCCAGTGTCGCCCAGTCGAGGTCGTCCGGCGTGCCGGCCGCATGGCCGGTCGCCAGCACGATCGCCTTGTTGAAGCCGCGCATGGTCGCGGGAATGCCGGCATTGGCCAAAGCCGCAAAGGCCGAGGTGACGCCGGGCAGGATGCGGAACGGCACGCTGGCCTGCGCCAGCGCAAGCGCTTCTTCTCCGCCCCGGCCGAAGATGTACGGATCGCCGCCCTTGAGCCGCAGCACCCGCAGCCTTTCACGCGCGAGGTGGATGAGCAGCGCGGTGATGTCGTCCTGCCGCGCCGATCTGTTGTCGCCGCCGCGCTTGCCCGCGAAGTGCAGCTTGGCGTCTGAGCGCGCTGCTGCAAGCACCGAGGAATCGACCAGTGCGTCATAGACGATGGCGTCGGCCTGGCTGAGCGCCGCTATCACGTCGAGGGTGAGGCAGCCGGCAGCGCCGGGACCCGCGCCCGCCAGCCAGACATGGCCCGGCTCGAATGCGGGAAGCTTGGCCGATAGCCGGCCGAGCGCGTCTTCAAGGCTCATGCTGCACCTTTATTTGCCCGTGACGGCCGGGCGTCGCGGTCCTATACGTCCGGCCATGAGCGAAGGGACGCGCCATTTGCGACGCGGCTGGACGACGGGCGCCTGCTCGGCGGCCGCGGCCAAGGCTGCTTGCGCGGCGCTGCTGACAGGCGAGTTTCCCGATCCTGTCGAGATCGGCCTGCCAGGCGGCAAGCGGGCCGCCTTCGCGCTGGCCGAATGGGAGCTGGGCGACAGTTTTGCCCGTGCCGGCGTGGTCAAGGATGCCGGCGACGACCCGGATGTGACCCACGGAGCGCTGCTGCGCGCCACCGTGCGGCGCGGCGTTCCCGGCAGCGGCATCACCTTCAAGGCCGGTCCCGGCGTCGGCATGGTGACCCGGCCCGGCCTGCCGATCCCTCCCGGCGAGCCGTCCATCAACCCGGTGCCGCGCAGGATGATCGCCGACTCCATCCACGAAGCCGTCGGGGAGGAGGATTTCGAGGTCGAGATCTCCGTGCCCGACGGCGAGAAGATGGCGGCCAAGACGCTCAACCCGCGCCTCGGCATTCTGGGCGGCATCTCCATCCTCGGCACAACGGGCGTGGTCATTCCCTATTCCTGCTCGGCCTGGATTCACTCGATCTTCCGCGGCATCGACGTGGCGCGGGCGGCAGGGCTCGACCACGTCGCGGGCGCCACCGGGTCCACCTCCGAAGCTGCGATCCAGAAGCTGCACGGCCTGCCCGAAATCGCGCTGATCGACATGGGCGATTTTGTCGGCGGCATGCTGAAATACATCCGCGCGCACCCGGTCGCGAAGGTCAGCGTGGCGGGCGGCGTCGCCAAGATGACCAAGCTCGCGCAGGGCATGCTGGATGTGCACTCCAAGCGCGGCGCGCCGGATCTCGACGTGCTGGCTGACACGGCTGTGGAAGCGGGGGCAAGCGAGGCGCTCGCCGGTCGCATCCGTACCGCCAACACGGTGGCGGAAGCGTTCCAGCTCGCGACGGCGGACGGTATTCGCCTCGGCGATCGCATCGCCGACAAGGCCTGGAGCACCGCGGCCGCGGTTTTGAAGAAGCCGGACATCGCTCTGGAGATCGCGGTGTTCGACCGCGAGGGCGTGTTGGTGGGGCGGACGGAGTTCAGGGCGAGCGACGAGAACACATGAATACCTGCGACCTTGGCGACTGAGGCCGCTATCGATGCAGGCGCAATCTCCCCCCTTGCGGGGGAGATGTCCGGCAGGACAGAGGGGGGCAACGTAGAACGCGGCCTTGCCGCGTCTGACAGGCAAATATACCCTTTTTGAATGCACCGCCTTCTCGGCGGTCTTTTCCTCGAGGAGCAGCAGGCTGTCCAGCATGCGCGAGCGGCAGGCGTTGATGTTCCTTCGCGCCCCCCTCTGTCCTGCCGGACATCTCCCCCGCAAGGGGGGAGATTGCGCCGGCCGTGATTTACGGAGCGCATTCTGAACGTTCATCGCTCCCGCCCCCTGAACCTTCGCTGATAACCCGCGTCGTAGAGCGCGCTCTCGCGGAACTCTCGCGCCGCCAGCGATTTGCCGACGAAGATCAGCGCCGTGCGCTCGATCGGCTCCATCGCCACCTGCGCCTCGATCGTGGCCAGCGTGCCACGCAGGATGCGCTCGTCCGGCCACGAAGCCTTCACCACGATCGCCACGGGGCAGTCATCGCCATAAAGCGGCGTCAGCTCGGAAACGATCTGCGGCAGCGCGTGAATGGCGAGGTGGATCGCCAGTGTCGCACCAGTCTGTCCGAACGCTGCCAGTTTCTCGCCCGGCGGCATTTCGGAGGCCCGGCCTGAGACACGTGTAAGCACGAGGCTCTGCGCGACCGCCGGGAAGGTGAGCTCGCGGCCGAGCGCTGCCGCCGCCGCCGCGAAGGACGGCACCCCGGGCGTCAGCGTGTAGGCAATGCCAAGCCTCTCCAGCCGTCGGATCTGCTCGGCGACCGCGCTCCAGACCGAAAGGTCGCCGGAATGCAGCCGGGCCACGTCCTTGTTCTCGCGGTGTGCGTCGATGAACTCCTGCTCGATCTCGTCGAGCGACATGGCCGCGGTATCGACGATACGCGCATCGGCAGGACAATATTGCAGCAGTTCGGCCGAAACGATCGAGCCGGCATAAAGGCAGACCGGGCAGCGCCCGATGAGATTGCGCCCGCGCACGGTGATGAGGTCCGCCGCGCCCGGCCCCGCGCCGATGAAATGCACGGTCATGGGGTTTCACCAATGGCGGCGCCCGCATCGGAGCGAGCTGCGCTCCGTCCAGCACCCCTCATCCGCCTCGCTTCGCTCGGCACCTTCTCCCACAAGGGGAGAAGGGGGAGATTTGCCTCTGCGCCTGCGCAAACCGCCAACGTTGGAGATTGGCAGGAACGCTCCTGCTGCGCCCCCCCTTCTCCCCATGTGGGAGAAGGTGGCCGAGCCTGAGCCCCGAGCGCAGCGAGGACGCGAAGGGGAGGTCGGATGAGGGGTGCTGGACGGAGCGCGGCGCACAGAGATGATGTGCCGGAAGGCGGAAGGCTATTCATCTCCGCCCCCCGTCCGAACCGCAATCGCACAGGTCACCGGCCCAACCACCACTCGCGGACCGAGCAGATAGCTATCCGGCCCGGCTGCGGCGAGCGCAGCGGCTTCCGAAACTGACGGCGTGCCGGCCGCGGAGGCGGAAAGCGCGGAGCGCGTCAGCGTGCGATCGGACGCCTCTTTGAGCGCTGCCTCGTTCACGATAACCAGCTCGAGCCCGAGCTTGGCACTCGCCGCGGCAAAGGCCGGCTCGTCGCGCTTCAGCGCCGCCGTCGCCAGTCCGTCCAGCCGGTCGCGCCCCAGCCCGTGGGCAGTCAGCGCCGCGTCGACGGCCGCCAGCACGTCCGCATGCGCCACGCCGCTGCGGCTGCCGAGCCCGGCGACGATCACGGCTTCACCCATGACCATTGCGTGACCGGCATGGCCGGCTTCCAGCCCTGCATCGACCCGACAGACGCGACGCGCGAGATTGCGATGCGGACAAGCTCGCCGCCAAGCAACCGGTGCTGCGCAAGCAGGATGGCCTCCATTTCCAGCGTCACGGCGTTGGCGACCCCCCGGCCGCCCGAGGGCAAGGCTTCGATGGCCGCGTTGAGCACGCCGGCGTCGCTGCCGCCGCCGCCGACGAAGACCGCGTCCGGGATTGGCAGCCCGGAAAATGCTGCTGGCGCCGTGCCTTCGATCACCTTGAGCCCCGGCACGCCGAGCGTCGAAGCATTGCGCCTGATCCGCGCCGCGCGTTCCGGGTCGCTCTCGACCGCGATTGCTGACAGCGAAGGGTCGGCCAGCATCCATTCTATGCCGATCGAGCCTGCCCCGGCGCCGATGTCCCACAAAAGCTCGCCGCGGCGCGGCGCCAGGGCCGAAAGCGTCAGCGCGCGGACTTCGCGCTTGGTGAGCTGCCCGTCATGCTCGAACAGATCGTCGGCGAGGCCTGGCGTCAGCGGCAGGATGCGTGCGCCGGGCTCCGCTGTCACCTCGACCGCCAGCACATTGAGTGCCGCGACATCGCCAAGCGTGAAACGATCGGCGCGCGCGGTGCGGATTCGCTCCTGCCTGCCGCCCAGCGCTTCCAGCACCGTCAGCATCGAGCGGCCGAAGCCCAACTCGGTAAGCAGACGCGCGACTTTCGCCGGCCCGTCAGCGTCCGAAGTAAGCGCCAGTACCCGGCGGCCGGGATGCAGCAGCGGTCGAATCAGCTCGATCGGCTTGCCATGCAGCGACGCGGCTTCGATCGCAGCCAGCGGCCAGCCAAGCCGGGCCGCGGCGAGGCTGAAGGCGGACGGGGCGGGGACGACAAAAAATTCTGCCGCCGGAACCCTGCGCGCTATCGTCGCGCCGATGCCGTGCAGGAACGGGTCGCCAGAGGCAAGAACGCAGACCTTGCGGCCGTTGAGCGCGACAAGATCGTCGAGCGCAGTGTCAAGAGGTGACGGCCATGCTTGCTGCTCGCCCTTGATAAGCGACGCGGCAAGGGCCAGATGTCGTCTGCCGCCGAACACGAATTCGGCTTCCGAGACAAGGCGCTGGGCCTCGCTGCCCAGTCCGGCGATGCCGTCCTCGCCGATGCCGACGACCGACAGCCAAGGGCGGCTGGGAACAGTTTTCGCCCGTGCTTCAGAGGCCATGATGACCCACCGAATTCTGATTCTCGGCGGCACGACGGAAGCGCGCGAGTTGGCCGCCCGGCTCGCGGTGGGGCTCAATACCGAGGTCGTCCTCTCCCTTGCTGGCCGCACCAGTGAACCGATGCAATATCCCGTGCCGGTGCGGATCGGCGGCTTCGGCGGCCCGGCCGGGCTCGCCGACTATATAGGCGAACGACGGATCGACCTTCTGATCGATGCCACGCATCCTTTTTCCGCGCAGATGTCGCGCCATGCGGCCATTGCCGCGACGGAGACTGGCGTGCCCTTCTTCAAGCTGTGCCGAGCCGCCTGGCAGAAGACCGAAGGCGACTTCTGGACCGATGCTTCGTCCATCGCCGATGCCGTGGGCAAGTTGGGCAAAAACAAGCGCAGCGTCTTCGTGACGCTCGGACGGCAGGAGCTCGCGCCGCTGTCGTCGGCTCCGCATCACTCCTATCTCGTGCGCAGCGTCGATCCCATCGACCCGCCGCTCGCAGTCCCCGAGGCGCGCTATATCCAGGCACGCGGTCCGTTTGCGCTTGCCACGGAGCGCGAGCTGCTCGCCGGCGAGAAGATCGACGCCATTCTTGCAAAGAACAGCGGCGGGGACGCGACCTATGCCAAGATCCACGCCGCGCGCGAGCTGGGCATCGAGGTCGTGCTCGTGCGCCGGCCCGTGCATCAGGACGTCGAGACCGTCGACAACATGAAGGATGCCGTCTCGCTCGCCCATCAGCGGCTCGCTTCCGCGGCATAGCGCGGCGTATAGACCAGCGGCCGCCTGCCGGTTCTCTCGATGGTCCGGGTTTCGGACGAACCGACGATGATGCATGTCGCCATGTCGGCGCTTTCCGGCCTGGCTTGGCCGAGCGGGACGATCTCGATGCGCTCGTCCGGCCGACCTGCGGCGCGGCCGAAGATCACCGGCGTCGAGGCCGGCAGGTTCCCCCTTAGCCGTTCGAAGGCCTTGCCGAGCTGCCAGGGCCGCGCCTTGCTGATCGGGTTGTAGAGCGCGATCACGAAGCCGGCCTGCGACGCTGCATCGAGGCGGCGTTCGACGAGTCCCCATGGCTTCAAATTGTCCGACAGCGAGATGGCGCAAAAGTCGTGACCCAGCGGCGCACCGGCTCGGGCTGCCACCGCCAGCATCGCCGTAACGCCGGGTACGTTCGTGATCTCGATGTCGCGCCATTCTTTCGGTCCGTTCTCGACAGCCTCGCATACGGCGGCCGCCATCGCGAAAACGCCGGGATCGCCGCCCGACACCACCGCCACATCGATGCCTTCTGCGGCGCGCTTCAACGCCGCCTCTGCCCGCGAAATCTCCTCGCGATTGTCCGAGGCATGGGCGATCTGCCCGTCCGAGAGCTTCAGCCGGTCGAGATAGGGCTTGTAGCCGAAGAACTCGCGCGAGGCGCGGACAGCCACCGTCGCCTCTGGCGTCACCTGGTCGGCATTGCCCGGGCCGAGCCCTATGACGAAAAGCCGACCGCTCAAGGGCGCTTCTCCCAGCCGGGCACCAGCACCAGCGCAAAATAAGGTGCTTCGCCGTCGGCCTTCTCCGCCAGACGCATCGAAACGGCATTCTCCATCGTGCCGCGCTCGACATAGACGGCCTTCATCAACCGACCCGCCGCCTCCAGCGCCCGCCTGATCTTCGGCAGGTTGCGGCCGACCTTCATGATCACCGCCGCGTCGGTGTCGCCGAGCCGGCGGGTCAGCTCGTCCTCGGCCATGGTGCCCGGCAATATGGAGAGCACGTCGTCGCCCTGGACGATCGGCAGGCCGGCCGCCGACCAGCAGCCGGACATGGCGGTGACCCCGGGTATCACCTCGGTCGGGAAGCGGTGCGCGAGGCGCGCATGCAGGTGCATATACGAACCGTAGAAAAACGGGTCGCCT
>Ga0081539_10005660_pt1 | contig 12555 bp, 11 predicted proteins | sample TabmetS4T2R2_FD_71023 | JGI IMG/M metagenome (GOLD analysis project Ga0081539, IMG submission 71023) | Tabebuia heterophylla rhizosphere microbial communities from the University of Puerto Rico - S4T2R2 | ecosystem: Host-associated > Plants > Roots > Rhizosphere ...
CGTCTTGTCGAGCTTGTCGGCTTGGGCGGCGAGCATCTGCCGATCGATGCGTGGCCGCCCGTCGGGCGCGAACATGCGGGCGATCTCGTCGAGCGAAAAGCCGGCGGCTTGGCCAAGCGCGATCAGGGCCAGCCGCTCGAGCACCCCGGGATCGAACAGACGACGTTGGCCGCGCCGGCCGGTGGAAACGATCAGCCCCTTTTCCGCGTAGTAGCGCAGCGCCGAGGCGCGAACGCCCGAGCGGCGGGCCACCTCGGCTATGTCCAGGTCCTTCACCCGCTTGACCTCAAGTCGACTTGAACTGGCAAGGTGGGGCGTTCGCTGCAAGAGGGCAAGCAAAAGGGAAAGGAGACGCCCGTGACGACAGACGAAAGTGGCGGCAGCTCCCGAGACACTTCCGGCGTGGCGGTGCGCCCGCCAATCGCCTGGGCGCTCGCGGTCGCGATGGCGCTCCTGCTTCACTGGCTCTACCCCCTGCCGTTCCTGCCGGCGTCGCTACCGGCGGCGACAATCGGCGGTTTGGTGTTCCTCGCCGGTCTTGCCCTTCTGATCTGGGCCGCCTTCACCTTCCGCCGCGCCGGGACGAACGTTCCGACCAATCGGCCGACGACAACGATCGTGGCCGCAGGTCCCTACCGCTATTCCCGCAATCCGATCTATGTCGGCATGTTCCTCGGACTCGCGGGCATCGCTCTCGGCTTTGACAGCCTGTGGCCCCTCGTTCTGCTGCTGCCATTCTTTCTTGTCATCCGCTACGGCGTGGTCGCCCGCGAGGAGGCATACCTGGAGCGCAAGTTCGGCGACGTCTACAGCACCTACAAGGGGCGGGTCAGGCGCTGGCTGTAGCGTGCTTTGGCGTTCTGAATCGAGGAGTCGTCAGCCGCGTGATCCGTCGGGATCGAGCCGCAGCAGGCGGCCATTCGAGCTGTCCGTCAGGAGATAGAGCCTGCCGTCAGGGCCGACGCGCACATCCCGGATACGCTCGCCGATCGCCTCGAAAAGACGCTCCTCGGACGTCACCGTCTCGCCGCTGAGCTCGAGCCGCACAAGCAGCCCGAATTTGAGCGACCCGACGAACAGGTTGCCGCGCCAGTTGGGGAAGGCATTGGCCGTGTAGAACGCCATGCCGCTTGGTGCGATCGATGGCGTCCACGAGTAGATCGGCTGCTCCATGCCCGGCTTGGCCCTACCCTCGCCGATCTTGCTGCCGTCGTAGTCGACACCGAGCGTGATGACCGGCCAGCCGTAGTTGAGGCCCGCCCGCGGGATGTTGAGCTCATCCCCGCCCTGCGCCCCGTGCTCGTTGATCCACAGCGCGCCGGTCGTGGGATGGATAGCCGCCCCCTGCACGTTGCGATGCCCGTAGGACCAGATCTCCGGCCGCACGCCCGGCCGATTGACGAACGGGTTGTCGCGCGGCACCGAGCCGTCGCGGTTGATGCGCACGATCTTGCCGAGATGCGTCGACAGGTCCTGCGCCTTTTCGCGATAGGCATAGCGCTCGCCCAACGTCACGAACAGCGTGCCGTCGCGCGCAAACACCAGGCGCGAGCCGAAGTGATTGCTGCCGGAAACCTTCGGCAGCTGACGGAAGATCACGTTCACGTCGGCCAGACGTCCGGCCTCGAGGCGCGCCCGGGCGACTGCCGTGCTGGCCCCGCCCTCGCCCGGCTCGGCATAGGACAGGTAAAGGGTGTGGTTCTGCTCGAACTCGGGATCGAGCACGATGTCGAGCAAGCCACCCTGGCCGCGCGCATGGACGGCCGGAACGTTGCCGAGCGGTGCGGAAAGCCGGCCGTCCGTCTCGACGATGCGCAACTGTCCGCTGCGCTCCGTCACGAGTTTGCGACCGTCGGGAAGGAACGCCAGGCCCCACGGATGGTCGAGGCCGGTGGCGACTGTCGCAACGCGAATTGGTCCACGCTTGGTCGCGAAGTCCTGCGCCATGCCCGGATTGGCGACACCGAGGAAGGCAAGCAACAGCGTGGCAAGGGCAAGGCGCGTCACGGCACTCCTCCGACCCTCACATGGGGCTCGTCCGGTCGATTGGCAACGCGGCGGCGGGAAGCGGATCGTGCGATCGCCCGCTGGCCGGCACCACATCTACCTTGGAGCGTCAACAAGCACAGGCCGCGGCTCGCCCTCCGGAGCCTTGTCGCCGTCGGACAGGATCAGCAGGCGCAACTTGCCGCCCGACTCGTCGAGCGGCAGCATGCCTTCTGGTTTGCTGTCCTTGCCGGCATGCGTCTGGCCGGTGATATCGCCGAGGTGCTGCATGCGCTCGCTGCGGCCGTCCCACCAGTAGACATCATACTGCCCCGCCTCGTCGCCCGTCGGACCGACGAGGACCAGCAGGCCGTCTTTGTAGCGCGCGAGGTCGCGCACGCCACGTCCGTCCTCGACCCGCACCACAGTCAGCCTGGCTCCGTTGGGGCCCGACCCGAAGAGGGACGTCAGCGGAACCGAAAGGATGGGCGCCCCGCGACCCGGTAGAGAGGGGCCGCGGAACCCGGCGTACAGCCGGCCGTCGAGGATTGCGATTCCTTCGATCGTGACGCCGTTGCGGTGGAGGCACTTGTCGAGGAATGGCTGCAGGGTCTGGTCGGCGGCGATGAAGTCGCGCAGCTTGGCGGTGCGGGTTATTTCCTGCACGTCGTGCATCGACAGTGTCTTGCCGATCGACGGCTTCAACCCGACGCGCACGACCTGGCTCGCCGCCCCGATCTTCGCCCGGTTCTTGGCCGAAGGTTGCGCCAGATCGCAGTCGCTGTCGTCATGGCGCGGATGGCCGTGCGAGCCGATGACGTAGAACGCTCCGTCATCGTAGGCGACCCCTTCGCCGTCGAGCTCGAGCTTCTTGTCGTCGTAGAAATTATCGATCAACGGGACGGCATCACCGGCGTGAAGCTCCCCTTCCTCGACGCTGACGAACTGGCCAGCCTGAAGATCGTCGTCGATCACGAGGCAATGCCGCGGCAAGCCGCGGTCGGTCGTGCAGGCGATGCCGCTCACGTCCAATGACTTCTCGCCGTCCTTGCCGAGAAGCCGCTTGTGAACCGGCCATTTCTTGGCTTCCTGGGCCTCAACTGCGCCTGCGACTGATAGCGCCGCCGCGACGCATAGCACCGTGCTTAGCCGCATCCACCAACAGAGCATGGGACGCCTCCCGCTCTGCGAGTATAGGTCAATCCGATACAACCAACAATGGGATTGCCCTCGCCTGACCTACTCAGCCGCCTGCTTGGACTCCTGCCCGAGCACGGTGAAGAACGAGGCCGACTTCGGCTGCCGAGGCAGTTCGACGCGGCCCTCCTGCAGGCGGGCGAAGCGCGCCTCCTGGCCGCGCACGATGCGGCCTTCGTTCAGGCTCGGCATCGGGTTGCGGGCGATCGGCACGGCGTCGGCCGCCGTGTAGACGCAGATGTAGAGCCCACGCGCCTTGGCGGAGCCGTTGGCGGCAGAGCCGTGCAACAGCTTGGTGTGCATCAGGCACACGCTGCCCGCCCTGCCGACGCACGGCACCGACTTCCGCAGGGCGTCCCGCTCGAGGTCGGGCGCGATGCCGCCGGCGAACCGGTCACCGTCGAACAGCGACAGCATCGGCCCCTTGTGCGAGCCCGGCACCACCGTCAGGCATCCGTTGCCCTCGTCGATGTCGTCGAGGAACAGCAGCGCCGTCACGATGTCGTCGTTGGTGTGCGGCGTGTAGGCGAAATCCTGGTGATAGGCGACCTCGGTCTTGGCCCCCCGCAGCTTGAGGTTGATCTTGCAATGATGGAACTTCACGTCCGGCCCGATCAGGTCAGCCACCATGTCGACCATGCGCGCATCCAACATCACCGTCCTGTACGCGTCGGAAATGTCGGACGGATTGTTGACCCGGCGCAGCGCCGGCCGGGCCGCGCTGTGCTCCGCCCCCATGTCGAAGCGCGGACGGCCATCGACGGTCGGCGGTCCAAACGGCGTCGTGTGTGCTCGGCTCTCCTCGACCCAACCGGTGATCTCGCCATTGAGTGCCGCCAGCTGGCTTGGCGTCACGGCACCTTCGACCATGAGATAACCGTCGCGCCAGAAGGCATCGATCTGGTCCGGCCTGAGAACGGGCATGGCGGCCTCCTTGGGCTTTGGCGCAATGTCGCCTCTTCAGGCGCTCGTGTCATCCCGAGCGAAGCGAGGGATCCTTCGTGCTGCCAAAAAGATCGCTCGCTTCGCTCGGGAGGACTGCAGCGGAACACGCGACCTTTGCCTTCTCAGCGTCCGCTGAACTGCGGCCTGCGCTTCTCCATGAAGGCGCGGCGACCTTCGATGTAGTCCTCCGACGCGAAGCATTCCTTGACCAGCCGCGTCGTGCGATCGAAGTCGGGCTTGCCGTCGAGCCGGGTCAGCTCCTCGATGGTGCGCTTGGCGGCGTGGATGGTGAGCGGCGCGTTCTCGGCGATACGCTTGCAATAGTCATCGACGAAGGCATCGAGCTCGGCATCCGGCACCACGCGCGTCACCAGGCCCATGCCTTGCGCCTCCTGCGCGCTGAAATGCCGGGCGGTGAAGAAGATCTCCTTGGCGTACGCCGGCCCCACCAGGTCCATCAGCGTCTTGATGCCGGCCGCGCGGTAGCCCAGCCCGAGCCGAGCTGCCGGAACGCCGAACTTCGAGTTGTCCGAGGCGATGCGGATGTCGCAGGTGAGCGACACCGCGAGCCCGCCGCCGATGCAGAAGCCGCGGATGCGCGCGATGGTGGGCTTGGCGCACTTGGTCAGCCGCGCGTTCGCCACCTCGCCGATCTTGTCGTAGTAGGCCACCTGCTCGGGCGTCGATCGCGCCTTCTCGAACTCGGAGATGTCGGCGCCCGAGACGAAGGCCTTGTCGCCCGCCCCTGTGACGACGATGACGCGGATCGCGGGATCCTTCTCGAAGTCGTCGAGGATGACCGGGATCGCCTCCCACATGTCAGTCGAGGTGGCGTTGTGCTTGCCCGGCTTGTTGAAGACGAGCCGCCCGACCGGGCCCACCTTCTCGGCGATCATGTTGGGGGTTGGACTGATCATTTGCGTTCTCCTTCTTGCCGGACCGCGGGCCTCCAGGCCCGCTCATACTCCTCTTGCCACAACGAAGATGCGGGCCTGGAGGCCCGCGGTCCGGCAAGACTAAACCACCCCGCGCTTGCGCAAGTCGGCGATGGCGTTGGCGTCGTAGCCGGCCGCCTTCAGGACCTCGTCGGTATGCTCGCCCTGCTCGGGCGTTGCCCAGCGCATCTCGAACGGCGTGCGGCTCATGTTGATGGCCTGGCCGATCAGCTCGAGGTCACCGAGCTTGGGCGACGTCACGGAATGCGCCATCTTGAGGTGCTTGACCTGGGCATCGGCGAACATCTCGTCCATCTTGTAGATCGGCCCGGTCGGCACGCCCGCCTTGTTCAGCTTCTCGACCAGTTCGGCGCTCGTGTAGTTCACCGTGCGCTTCTCGATCTCGTCGTTCAGCAGGTCGCGGTTGGCGCGCCGCGCCTTGTCGGTCGAGAACCGTTCGTCGGTCAGGAACTCCGGCGCGTCGATGCATTCGCAGAAGCGCTTGTAGATGTGGTTGCCGGCGGCGGCGATGTTGACGTAGCCGTCCTTGGACTTGAACACGCCGGTCGGAATCGAGGTCGGATGATTGTTGCCGGCCTGGCCCGGCACGTCCTTGGCGATCGTCCAGCGCGCCGCCTGGAAATCGCAGATCGAGATCATGGCCTGCAACAGCGAGGTAGAGATCCACTGACCCTGCCTCGACGTCTCACGCTCGAGAAGCGCGATCAGGATGCCGATCGCGCAGTGCAGGCCGGCGCCGACGTCGGCCACGGCGACGCCCGCCCGCACCGGGCCCTGGCCGGGCATGCCCGTCACCCACATCAGGCCGCCCATGCCCTGCGCGATCTGGTCGAAGCCGGCGCGCTCGGCATAGGGGCCGTCCTGGCCGAAGCCCGAGATCGAGCCCAGCACGATGCGCGGGTTCACCTTCTTCAGGCTCTCATAGTCGATGCCGAGTCGGAACTTCACGTCGGCGCGATAGTTCTCGACCACCACGTCGGCCTTCTCGACGAGCTTCAGGAAGATCGCCTTGCCGTCAGGCTCCTTGAGATTGAGCGTGATCGACTTCTTGTTGCGATGCAGGTTCTGGAAGTCGGGCCCGTGGCGCGGTCCGCCCATGTCCATCTCGCCCGCCGACGGCGGCATCTCGACCTTGATGCAGTTGGCGCCCCAATCGGCGAGGTAGCGCACCGCCGTCGGACCGGCGCGTACCCGCGTCAGATCGAGCACGGTAAAGCGGGAAAGCGGTCCTGCGGTCATGATGGTCTCGCACTCCTCGGCGCCAATCTCGAGACCCTTGCACTAGCATGCTCGCGCCGTCGATCTCCAGCGCGCGGACGCCGTTTCAGCATGCGGCCCCGACATGACAGACCCCGCGTCTGTCATGCACTATGCACACGTCATCGCGAAAGCCCGAAGTCGTCAAAGTTGTCACCCCGAGCGAGCCTGTCATCCCGAGCGCAGCGAGGGATCCTTAAGGCCAAGGAAGGATCCCTCGCTGCGCTCGGGATGACATAGCTACGCTCGGAACGACAGTCAGCTACGCTCGGGATGACAGGGTTTTTTGGACGCGGAGTCATCGATGCGCTACGGCTTTTACCTCCCGACACGCGGCCCCACCGCCACGCGCGATGGCATCCTGCGGCTGGCGCGCGAAGGCGAGCGGCTTGGCCTGCACTCCGCCATGGTGGCCGACCACATCGTGTTCCCCGTCACCAGCGAATCGGAGTACCCCTACACGCTCGACCGCAAGCATCCTGGCGGCGGCGATGCGCTGGAGACGCTGGCCATCCTGGGTGTCGTCGCCGGTGCGACCGAGACGCTGCGGCTGGTCACCTCGGTCCTGGTGCTGCCGTACCGCAATCCGGTCCTGACCGCCAAGATGGTCGCCACCCTGGATGTCCTGTCCAACGGGCGGATCACGCTGGGCGTCGGTGTCGGTTGGCTGAAGGAAGAATTCGAGGCCCTGCACAGCCCTGATTTCGAGCGTCGCGGTGCCGTGACCGACGAGTGGCTCGCGATCTTCAAGCAGCTCTGGACCACGTCGCCGGCAACTTTCAAAGGCCAGTTCTACAGCTACGCCGACATCCGCGCCGAGCCGTTCCCGGTGCAGAGACCGCATCCGCCGATCTGGGTCGGCGGCCATTCGCGTGCCGCCCTGCGGCGCACCGCCCGCCATGGCGACGGCTGGCACCCGGTCGGCGCCATCGCCGCCTCGCCGCTGCCGCCCGACGAGATGCGCTCGCTGCTGGCCTCGTTGAAGCAGATGACCGAAGCCGAGGGGCGCGACTTCTCCAAGCTCACGATCTCCTACAAGGCGCCGCTGTACGACGCGGCCGTCCCCGACCGCGACGGCAACCGCCGCAGCTTCTCCGGCAAGCCCGAGCAGATCGCCGACGACATCCGAGCGTTCGAAAAGATCGGCGTGCACGAGCTGATCTTCGACTTCCGCGCCGAAGCAATCACCGACAGCATCGAGCGCCTGCAGCGCTTCGCGGCCGAAGTGAAGCCGTTGGTCGGCTAGCGGCGCAGCTCCGTCAGGTGGCAACGATCCGCTATTTCGGCTGGTCCGGACTGTCGATCGAGACGGCCGACGGCGCGTTGTTCTTCGATCCGTTCTTCCGGCCCTACTGCGGCGCGCAGTGGTACCAGCTCGCCGACTTCAAGCACGCCAAGTACATCTGCGTGACTCACGGTCACGAGGAGCATTTCCTCGACGTGCCGGTCATCGCCCAGGCGACCGACGCAGTGGTCGTCGGCTCGCCCTCGGTCTGCGCCTTCCTGAAATGGCGGCGCGGCATTCCGGCCGAGCGCCTGCGCGTGATCGATCCCAAGGGCTTCGGCCGGCTGGCACTGCCCGGCTTCAAGCTCACCGCCTTCCGCTGGAAGCATCGCGACATCAACCTGCCGCGGGCGCTGAGCCGCGCCCTGTTCCACGGCAACGCCACGCAGCTCTCCTGGGCCTGGAGCAGCGCCACGCGCGCGCCCTTCTATTCGCCCTACACCGGCTACCATGTCGAGCTGCCGGACGGCCTCACCGTGCTGAACTACAACGAGGGCTTCAACACCAAGATGACCGATGCCGAGATCGAGGACCTCGGCCGGCGCGTGCGCACCGACGTGCTGCTGGCCGGCATGCAGCTCAACTTCATCGCCGACGTGGTGCGTGGCGTTGCGGCGCTCCGACCCCGGATCGTCGTGCTCTACCCACCGCACCAGCACTTCCACGCCATGATGGGGGTTGTCTCCGAGCCGTGGCCCGCCTTCGCGGACGCGGTGCGCCAACGCTACCCGAAAGTCGCAGTGCACATCGCCGAGCCCGGCTTCGCCCTCGAAATCGACTCCTCCTCGATTCGATCGTCTTATCGGCCGCCAGCCGTGTCGACGGCAGGCTGATACCCTTCGCCTTCGTCAGTGGCCCTTCAAAGCGACGCGTTTGTTGTACCAGTTCATGAAGGCCGATATCGACAGGCTGACCGTCAGATAGGCCGCCACGATCAGCAGCACGTTCTCGACCGCCTGCCCCGTCTGGTTGATGGTCACATAGACGGCGGCAACGAAGTCGGGATAGCCGATGGCGATCGCGAGCGAGCTGCTCCTGGTGATGCGCAGGTATTGGTTGCTCAAGGGCGGAATGATGACACGCATCGCCTGGGGCAACAGGACGAGGCGAATCCCCTGGATGCGCGTCAGTCCCAGGGCGGCGGCCGCCTCGTTCTGGCCCTTGTTGACGGAAAGTATGCCGGATCGCACGACCTCGGCGATGAACGTCGAGAAGTAGACGACCAACCCGACCAACAGCGCCGCAAACTCCGGCTGCATGACGACGCCGCCCACGAAGTTGAACCCGTTGAGCTCGGGCCAGCTCATTTGGTGTGGCGCGCCTCCCAGCAGCCAGACCACCAGCGGCACACCCAGCAGCAGGATCGCGCTGGCGCCCAGGACGGGAAAGGCTTCGCCCGTCGCCGCCTGTCGTGCCTTCGCCCAGCGTCTGACCCCCCATGTCGCGGCCAGGCCGAACAGCGCGGCGATGGCCATCCAGGGATGGATGGGGTCGTCCGCCAGCACGGGAATGTAGAAGCCGCGGTTGCTCAGGATCAGCGTGCCCCAGAGCAGCCGGATCGCCTCGCGCGGTCCGGGCAGCGCCTCACTGAGCTTGTAAAAGAGGATGATCCAAAGCAGCACCGGGATGTTGCGGAAGACCTCCACATACCCCTCGCACAGCCTTGCCAGCAGCCAGTTGTGTGACAGGCGGCCGATGCCGATCAGCGTGCCGATGCCGGTTGCCAGCACGATACCGAGCAGCGACACGCGCAACGTGTTCAGCAGGCCGACCAGGATGGCCTTGCCGTAGCTGTCCGTCGGCGAGTAGGGGATGAGGGAATCGCTGATCTCGAAACCCGCCTCGCGCCCCAGATAGTGAAACCCGCTCGCGATCTTCTGGCGCTCGAGATTGTCGATCGTGTCAAAGACAAGGAAGTAGGCCAGCACAAGGACCAGGCCGACGACCACGATCTGGAAGACCCAGCCCCGAATGACGGGGTCGTTCCAACGCGCCACCTTGCCCCGCAACGTGGAGCCGATCGTGTCGACGGCCATGTTCCCACCCCTGATGGCAGCGCTTCCCGTGCGTTGCCATCCCCCGCGGGGCAGTCTACTCCACTCGGACCAGGTCGGAGAGATCAATTTCCAGCCAGATGCGGCCACCGACCTCGAACACCGAGTTCGGTGGGCAGGAAACACGCAGCGACTTGGCCGCCGCCAGCGGTCGTACCTGATAGTCCCAGTACTCGCCGAGATAGGAGCGTGCGGCGATCTCGGCCTCGACCGCGAGCCGTCCGCCGTTGGGCCGGGCGGCTGAAAGTCCGATCGCCTGCGGCCGCAGCGAATAGAGCAAGGCGCTGCTGTTCGCGGCACCGAGCATGGCCGCCTTTGCCGAGAAACCGTCGAAGAGCACGTCGTCGCCCTGACGGGCGCCTTCGAGAAAATTCGTGCGGCCGATGAATCCGGCGACGAAGCGGCTCCGCGGCCGCGCGTAGAGCACGTGCGGCGCGTCGATCTGCTCGATACGGCCTTTGTTCATCACCACGATGCGGTCGGAGGTCACCATCGCTTCCGACTGGTCGTGCGTGACGTAGACCGTCGTGATCTTGAACTCGTCGTGCAGGCGGCGGATCTCGAAGCGCATCTCCTCGCGCAGGTTGGCGTCGAGGTTGCTGAGCGGCTCGTCGAGCAGCAGCACCTCGGGCTCGACGACGATGGCCCGGGCAAGCGCCACGCGCTGCTGTTGGCCGCCCGACAGCTCGGCCGGATAACGCCTCTTCAGCCCGCGCATCTGCACGATGTCGAGGATCGCATCGACCTTGCGGTCGATCTCGGCGCGACCGAGCTTGCGCACCTCCAGGCCGAAACCGACATTCTCGCCCACGGTCATGTTGGGCCAGATGGCATAGCTCTGGAAGATCATCGACATGCGCCGCTTCTCGGGCGGCACGACGCCCGACGGCGAGGAGATCAGCTCGCCATCCATCTCGATGGTACCGCCCGACGGCGGCGCGAAGCCCGCGATCATGCGCAAGGTCGTGGTCTTGCCGCATCCGGACGGCCCCAGCAGGGACACGAACTCGCCCGGCGCAAGGTCGAGCGAGAAGTCGGCGACGGCCTCGACGGTGCCGTAGCGCCGCGACACGTTCTTGAGCGAAAGCTTGATCATGTCGCGTTGCGCCGTAGCATGAAGTCGCGGCCCAGCGCCTTCATGCCGATCCAGAGGAGCGGCAGGGTCAGGATTTGCAGGATCAGGGCCAGCGCCGCGAGATACTCGAAGTTCCCCTCCTCGCTCATGTCGAAGATCATCACCGAGGCGACCTTGGTGTTGGGCCCATAGAGGAAGATCGAGGCAGACAGTTCGCGCGTTGCCGGGATGAAGATCAGCAGCCACGCGCCAAGCAGGCTGCGTTTCAGAAGCGGTGCCACGACCCGGCGCAGCGCCGTGAGGCGGTTGCCGCCCAGCACGCGCACCGCCTCCTCCATCTCCGGGTTGAGGCTGCGGATCGCCGCGCTGGCGTTGACATAGCCGATCGGCAGGAAGCGCGTGGTGAAGGCCAGGATCAGGATCAGCGCCGTGCCGTACAGCGCCAAAGGCGGTGGCGCATAGGCGGCGTAGAACCCGATCGCCAGCACGACGCCCGGAATCACGAACGGCGCCAGACAGAGGAAGCCCAGCACGCCGCCGAACGGCACCAGGCGGCGCGCCGCGATGTAGGCGACGCCGAGGGTGAGGATCACAGCGGCCGTTGCGCTGGCGCCGGCATACAGGAAGCTGTTCAGCACCGACGTCGCGGCCGTGGCGTGCTCGAACAGCACGAAGTGGAAATTGCGCAGGGAGATGTTGTCGAGCCCGAAGCCCCTGCCCCATGCCTTGGCGAACGACGCCTGCAAGAGGAAGAGGTACGGCAGGAACACCGACAAGGTGGCCACCAGCATGGCGTAGCCGAACATCGGCCAGCGCCAGCGGCCGAGCAGGATGGGGCGGCGCTCGCCCCCCTTGCCGGTCAGCGCCACAAATCCCTTGCGGCGGGTCATCAGGCGCTGGATCAGGATCAGCAGGATGGTGACGCCCAGCAATGGCATGGCGTAGGCCGCCGCGACCTCGACGCGGACCGGGCTGCCGAAGAACTGGAAGAGCTGCGTCGTCACCACGTTGAAACGGGCCGGGATCTCGATCATGGCCGGCGAACCGAACAGCGCGATCGCCTCCAGGAAGCAGATGATGAGGCCCCCCCATGATCGCCGGCAGGGCGAGCGGCAGGGTCACGCGGCGCATCGTCCGCCAGGTTCCGGCGCCCAGGATGTTCGCGGCGTCCTCCATCTCCGACGACACGAGTTCGAGCGCCGCCGTGGTGAAGATGAAGATGTAGGGGAAGGAGTAGAGCGCGATGACCAGCGCCAGGCCGGTGAAGCTGTAGATGTTGAACGGCCCCGCCTCGGCGCCGGTCAGGAAAATATAGAACCGGTTCAGCCATCCGGCGTTCGGTCCCGCGAGCAGGATCCAGGCGACCGCGCCGGTGTAGGGCGGCGTGACGAACGTCGCCAGCACCAGCATGCGTGTCAGCCCTCGCGCCGGCATGTCGGTACGCGCCACCGCCCAGGCGAGCGGCACGGCGAAGACGCCGGCGAGACCGGCCGCCGCGGCGCCAAGCGTCAAGGAATTCAGCAGGGCATCGACATAGCGCGACCGGCCGTAGGCGGTGAGGTAGTTGGCGAAGGTGAACTCACCGGTCCCTTCGGCGGAAAAGCTGGTGATCACCAGATAGACGAACGGGCTCACCACCAGGAACAGCAGCACGGCGATGATCGCGATCCACAGCAGCCAGGTGGAATCGAAGGCGAACCCGCGCGGCCGGGTCGACGACGTATCGACGACAGGAAGGGCAACGGTCATTTCGGCGCTCCTCCCCATCGCGGAAACAGCGATGGGGAGGTGTCCGCGCAG
>Ga0081539_10005661_pt1 | contig 12551 bp, 11 predicted proteins | sample TabmetS4T2R2_FD_71023 | JGI IMG/M metagenome (GOLD analysis project Ga0081539, IMG submission 71023) | Tabebuia heterophylla rhizosphere microbial communities from the University of Puerto Rico - S4T2R2 | ecosystem: Host-associated > Plants > Roots > Rhizosphere ...
GAGGATCAGGCCCGCGGTCAGCATGCCGATGCCGTAGGGCGGTCCGGCGAACAGGGCGTTGAGCCCGGGTACGTCGGCAAAGGTGTCGATCAGCACCGGCTGCACGTATCGCTGCAGGAAGGGCGCGAAGACGAAAAGGCCCCAGATGCCGTAGATGATGCTGGGAATGCCGGCCAGCAATTCTATGGCGATGCCGATCGGCCGGCGCAAGACCGGCGGGCAGAGCTCTGTCAGGAAGAACGCCACCATGATGCCGACCGGCAGGGCGATCAGCATGGCGATGAACGAGGTGACGAGCGTCCCATAGATCGGCGCCAGCGCACCGAACTGCTCGGTCACCGGGTTCCACACCTCCGTCACCAGGAAGCTCGCGCCGAATGTACTCAGCGCCGGGATCGAGCCGTGGATAAGCGAGATGATCACGCCGCTCAGCAGCAACAGGACGGTGATCGCGGCAATCCGCGTCATGCCATGGAAGGTGATGTCCGTGGTTCTGAGGCGTCGCAAGACGCCCGCGCGCGACGTTGCGCCTGCGCCAGACATCCCCGCGCTGTTCAATGTCACTTCCGACACTTGGGCCCCCTCCGGATATGATGAAAGGTCCCTCGGCGCGCTCGGGATGACGGCATTACTGTCATCCCGAGGCCGAAGGCCGAAGGACCTTTGGTCGTCAGTGCGTCATGGTGAATAGCGGCTTGCCGCTGGCATCCTTGACCTCGCCCGACCACATCTTCTGGACGTCCATCACCACGTTGCTGGGCATCGGCACGTAGTCGAGCTCCTCGGCCATCTTGCCGCCCTTGGCGTACGACCAGGCGAAGAACTTCAAGGCCTCGGCGGTGGCGGCGGGATCCTGCGGCTTCTTGTAGAGCAGGATCCAGGTGGCGGCCGTCATCGGCCACGACTTGTCGCCCGGCTGGTTGGCGAGGATCACGCCATAGCCAGGCTGCGACTTCCAGTCAGCGTTGGCGGCCGCGGCCTGGAAGCTGTCCATGGTCGGCGAGACGCTCTTGCCCGCTTTGTTCACCATGTTGGTGTGGGTGAGCTTGTTCTGCTTGGCGTAGGCGTACTCGACGTAGCCGATCGAGCCCTTGGTCTGGCCGACGTTGTTGGCAACACCTTCGTTGCCCTTGGCGCCAATGCCGGCCGGCCACTGCACGGCGGTGTTGGTACCGACCTTGGTCTTCCAGTCAGGGCTGACCTCGGCGAGGTAGTAGGTGAAGTTGTAGGTCGTGCCCGAACCGTCCGAGCGATGCACGATGGCGATCGCCTGCTTGGGCAACTTGGCATTGGGGTTGAGCTTGGCGATCGCTGCGTCGTCCCAGCTCTTGATGTCGCCGAGGAAGATCTTGCCCAGCGTCGGCCCGTCGAGCACGAGATCGCCGGGCTTGACGCCGTCGATATTGACCACCGGCACGATGCCGCCCATCACCATCGGGAACTGGGCCAAGCCGGATTCGTCGAGTTCCTTGCCCGGCAGCGGCGCGTCGGAGGCGCCGAAGGTCACGGTCTTGGCCTTGATCTGCTTGATGCCGCCGCCTGAGCCGATCGACTGGTAATTCAACCCGACCCCGGTCTCCTTCTTGTAGGCATCCGCCCACTTGGCATAGACGGGGTAGGGAAACGTGGCGCCGGCGCCTGAGATATCGGCGGCTTGGGCTGCGACTGACGCAAACGTCAATGCCGCCGCCAACCCTATCCTCATAAGATTCATGGAGTGCCTCCTCTTCACTGCAATCCCGAAGCGGCTCTCCCCGTAGGAGCCTGTCGTCTCTGTCGTATGACAGATATGTGACAATTCAATTACGGTCCGCTTCTTTACTGAGGATGGAAATGATTGCGGGTGGCCATCGCTGCGGAATTGAGGGTAGACAGACGGCTTCGCGGACACCTGTCGCGGCCTGGTTGGCAGCTTTGCGATTGCCACGCTCCGCGTGCAAGTTCCGTCAACTCGCGTAATCAACCAGATGCCTGGCGCAATCCTTAGTTCGCAGTCGGCAATGTCACCGTGAAGATTGACCCTTTGCCCGGCATGCTTTGAATGTCGAGGCGGCCGCGATGGCGATTGACCACGTGCTTGACGATGGCGAGGCCGAGCCCGGTACCGCCAAGCTGGCGCGAACGCGCCGGGTCGACACGATAGAAGCGCTCGGTGAGCCGCGGCAGGTGCACGGCGGCGATGCCGTCGCCCTCATCGCTGACGGCGACGGCGACGCGTTCTTCACCCACCGAGCGCGCCACGATGCGGACTGCGGTGGCCGGCTTGGTGTATTTGATGGCGTTGTCGACCAGGTTCTGGAAGACGATGATCAGTTCGTCGTGGTCGCCCATGGCGCGCGGCAGACCTTCGGCGAGCGACAGCTCGAGCGTTACCTTGCGCGAGCTCGCCTTCAGCTGCAACAGGTCGAGCACGCTCTTGAGGACGCGGCCGAGATCGACCTCGGCATCGGGCCGCGCGTGCTCATGCTGCTCGATGCGCGACAGCATCAGGAGATCGTCGACGAGGCGGCGCATGCGGTCGGCTTGGTCGGCCATGATGCCGAGGAAACGCTCGCGGGCGGCGGCATCGTCGCGTGCCGGTCCGCGCAGCGTCTCGATGAAGCCCGCGAGCCCGGCAATCGGTGTCTTGAGCTCGTGGCTGGCGTTGGCGACGAAGTCGGCGCGCATGCGCTCGGCGCGGCGCAGGGCGGTTGTATCGTGCATCACGATCAGGGCCAGCGAGCCGTCCGCTGCGGCTTTCGGCAGGCGGCGAAGATGGGCAACCATGTCGAGCTCGGGAGGGCCCGACAGGACGAATTCGACGGCGATCTGATCGGGCCCGGTGAAGTTGCCATCCGACCCCGTCTCGAGCAGGCCGTCCACCGCGGCGAGCAGCTGCGGCTGACGGAACGCAGTCGAAACATCGCGTTCGGTGCCGACCTGACCCAGCAGCAGGCGTGCAGCCCGGTTGGTGCGCACGATACGGCGGTGGCGATCGAGCGCAATCAGGGGATCGGGCAGGCCGTCAAGGATCGCCTGGGCAGAGGCCGCGAGGTTGTCGAGCGAGGCGCGCTGACGGCGCCAGGCGGTAGACAGCGTGGCCGCCGCCGCGGCCAGCTCTTCCGTTGCCGGCGCGAAGGACAGCCGCGGCATGTCGGGCTCGCGTTCGCCGGAGAGCTCGCCGACGAACCGGGCAAAGCGCATCAGCGACCCCAGATAGCGCTGCACCAGCAGCATCGTGACCGCGCCGATACCGAGCATGGCAAGCAGCGTCGGCCGGCCCGCGAGCTGGCCGGTCCAGTGCAGGACGAGCAGTACGCCGTAGGATGGCGCGAGCGCCACGGCGTTGGCGACCACATAGCGGCGGAGCGGTACGTCGGCCATGGCGGCCTGGCTAATGGCTTTGGCACTCCTCTCCTCCGCTAGGGGGAGAGATCAGGAGGGAGGGAATCGACGTGCGCCGCCCCCTCTCCCTACCTCTCCCTCTAGAGGGGAAGAGGAACATGACTTGTCGAGGAGCGTAATCCGTCCTCATGCCTGCCGAGGCATGAAGAAGCGGATCGCAGCGAGACCGTAGACGAAGCCCGCAATGTGCGCCACCCATGCGACCTGCTCGCCCGCCGCACCGGGCGTGCCGCCGAACAACCCGAAAAAAACGTTGAGGCCGATCCAAATCGCCGCAACGGGCAGGATCGAAGTCAGGCTGCCGATATAGCGCATCAGCATCAGAACCCCGCCGAACACACCTGAAATGGCGCCCGACGCGCCGATGACCGGATCGACGGAATCGGAAAACAGCAGGACGTGGACGAAGCCCGCGACGACGCCCGCCGACAGATAAAAGAAGACGAAGCGGCGCGCACCGAGCAGGCGCTCGACAGGCGCACCGAAGGCGGCCAGGCTCACCATGTTGACGGCGAGATGCACCCAGCCGCCATGCAGGAACTGGTAGGTGATGGGGGCGGCGACCTGCGACAGCAGGTCCGAGCTGCCGCCGTTGTAGGCAGCCGGCACCAGGCCGAACTGCAGGATGAGGCCCGAATCGGCATCTTCGCCCAGCACACTGCGCAGAAGTTGGACGGCAACATTGACGCCGATCAGCCACAGCACTGCCGGCGGCAGGTTGATGGCGCGCTCGCCGGCGCCGCGCCCCGGTCCGGGGCGGCCGACATTGTCGAATGGCATCCCAAACTCCGTATGACCTTGATGCCGAAGTGCCAAGCCAAGACCTGCTTAGCGCTTTAGGCGGCGCGAGCCCAGCCAAAGAAAGACACCGGCAAGCGCCAGCGTCGGCGAGCCGCAGACGAGGCCCATCGCGCCGTCCTCGCTGAAGACATTGCCATCGGTGATGCCGATGACGCAGCCAAGCGTCAGCACGAGCAGCACAACTCCCGACACGACGAAGAACCAGCCGATGCCGCGGCTGGGCGGTGGCGGCGAAAAAACTGGTGGCGGTGGCGGTGGGGGCGGCGCCGTGCGAGGCCCTGGGGCGGTCATCGCCGTGCCTCACCGAGCCGTCCATTGCCGGCCGCTCCGGGACGGTAGAACGTGTTGTAGGTGTCGAACGGGATGATGCGGCCATCCGGCGTCACGAAATGAACGCAGGAGCGCTTGACGTTGGCCAGGCAGAAGTTGAAGCGGTCCAGGAACTCCACGATGGTGATCCTGAAGACATTCTCGTAGCCTGAGCCCTGCGGCATCGGCACGTCGGGCAGGCAGCAGAGCAGCGAGCCCAGTCGTTCCGTCGTGTTGGTATCGACGGTCGATAGCGACAGGAGATCGACGAAGCGTCGCCGCAGTTCGGGATACTTTTCGAAGGAGATCGCGTTCGGAATGGCCGGCAGGAGGGCCTCGCGCGGCACCAGCGAAGTCAGGGGCAATACCTTCTCGCCATCGCGCAGGCCGTAGCCGATCGAAATCGAGGCCGGATTGCAGGGCAGCGGGATCATGTCGCCGTCGGCGAAGATGCCGCCGTCCTCAATGATGCGGCGGCGGATCTCCGACAGCACGATGCGATGCTTCGGCGGATCGAAGCCGTCGTTGCGGCCGGCATCCTGCACCGGCTGAAAATTGATGCCGCGCACGCACTTGTAGCCGAGCGCGTGACGGATGATGGGGCCGATCTCGCGATCATTGACGGCGCGCTTGATCGTGCACACCAGCGTCGTCGAGATGTCGCGCGCCTCGAGATTGGCCAGCGCCTGGCGTCGGATGCGGGTAAGCGCTGCGCCACGGATGTTCCTTAGCGCCTCGTCGTTGAGCGAATCGAACTGGAGATAGACCTCGAAGCCGGGCCGCAGCTTGGCGAGCGCGTCGACGAACGCCTCGTCCTCGGCAATGCGAATGCCGTTGGTATTCAGCATCACGTGACGGATCGGCCGGCGCCGCGCCGCCTCCAGGATCGCCAGGATGTCGGGATGCAGCGTCGGCTCGCCACCCGAGATCTGCACCAGGTCGGGCTCGCCCTCGCTGGCGACCAGGGCGTCCAGCATGCGCTCGACCTCGGCAAGACTGCGATGCGAGTCCTTTCTCGGCGAGGAATCGGCAAAGCAGACCGGGCAGGCCAGGTTGCAGGCTTCGTTGATCTCGACGATGGCGAGACAGGAATGCTGCTCGTGGTCCGGACAGAGCCCACAATCCCACGGGCAGCCACGCTCGGTGCGCGTGCCAGCCGCAAGCGGACGGTCTCCGGGCTTCAGATATTCGAGCGTGCGGCGCCAGTAGACCGCATCGTCGGACACCAGCGTCTTCATGACGCCGTGCTGCGGGCAGCGTTTCAGGTAGTAGATGCTGCCATCCTCTTCGATGATCTTGGCGGGTACCAGTCCAAGGCAGCTCTCGCAGAGAGACGTCGTCTGGCCGAGGAAGAGATAGGGCGCGGACTTGCGCGCTATGCCGCCGTCCATGCCCGGCCCCGCTTGCGTATCATCAGGGCAGCGTACACGAGCAATCCCAAGCAGACCAAGTGGAACAGGTTCAGCGGCCCGAGAACGGTTGCATAAGGCTTCAGGAATTCCCAGGCAAAGCGTTGAAGGGCATACCAGCCGACCGTGAGATAGAAGCCGTTGGCGAGCCAGAACGGATCGCGCGCCCGCAACCGCAGGAGCAACACCACGAGCATCGCGAGCATGGCCAACGATTCGTAGAGCTGCACCGGATGCCGAGGGATGCTGTCGCCGAAATCGACGGCCCACGGCAGGTCGGCGGGAATGCCGTAGGTGAAATCGGCCAGGCCGGCGAAGAAGCAGCCCAAGCGGCCGACGGCGACGGTCGCCGCAAAGGGAGCAGCGAAGGCGATGCCGGTCGGTCCAGTGACGCCGACAAGGCGCTTGAAGATCTCGATCGACACGATCGCGCCCGCGATGCCGCCCACCATCGAGAAACCGAGCGCATGCACGCCTGAGAGCAGCGCATTGGCCGTGCCGAAGAACATTGCGCCGATCAGCGCTCCCAAGCCTGCGGCGAGGGCGTAGGCGCCGGGATAGGGCACACGGTTGGCCGGCAGCACGTCGGGCGGCAGGAGCTTTCGTGTCGTGACCCAGAACACCGCCATCGATGCCAACCACGCCAGCACGTCGAACAGGGCGTGGATCAAGGGCAGGCCAAACCAGGTCATGGTGTGAACGACGTTACGACAATCCTGTCATCCCGAGCGCAGCGAGGGAGCTTTCCTGTGACCTTAAGGGTCCCTCGCTGCGCTCGGGATGACATTGGCTACGACGCGTGTCGCCCTACTTCTGCGGCCCGCCCTGACCAAGCGCGCGCAGGCGCAGGCGAAGCGCATTCAGCTTGATGAAGCCCTCGGCATCGCGCTGGTTGTAGGCGCCCTGATCCTCCTCGAAGGTGACATGCTGCATCGAATAGAGGGACCTGGGCGATTGGCGGCCGACGACGGCGGCGTTGCCCTTGTAGAGCTTGAGCCGCACCGTGCCGCTCACGTTCTCCTGGCTCTTGTCGATCAGCGCCTGCAGCATTTCGCGCTCGGGCGAAAACCAGAAGCCGTAGTAGATCAGCTCGGCATACTTGGGCATCAACTCGTCCTTGAGATGCGCAGCGCCGCGATCGAGCGTGATCGATTCGATGCCGCGGTGGGCCGCCAGCAGGATGGTGCCGCCCGGCGTCTCGTAGATGCCCCGGCTCTTCATGCCGACGAAGCGGTTCTCGACGAGGTCGAGGCGGCCGATGCCGTTGGCCTTGCCAAGCTCGTTCAGCCGAGTGAGCAAGGCAGCCGGCGACATGCGCTGGCCGTCGATTGCCACCGCATCGCCCTTCTCGAAGTCGACGGTGATGTAGGTCGGCCGGTCGGGCGCCTGTTCGGGCGAGAGCGTGCGCTGGTAGACGATCTCGTCGGCCTCTTGCCACGGATCCTCCAGGATCTTGCCCTCGCTCGAGGAGTGCAGCAGGTTGGCATCGATCGAAAACGGCGCCTCGCCGCGTTTGTCCCTGGCGATCGGGATCTGGTGCTGCTCGGCGAACTCCAGAAGCTTGGTGCGCGAGGAAAGCTCCCACTCGCGCCACGGTGCGATCACCTTGATGTCGGGCTTGAGCGCGTAATAGCTGAGTTCGAAGCGCACCTGGTCGTTGCCCTTGCCGGTCGCTCCGTGGGCCACGGCATCAGCGCCGACACTGCGCGCGATCTCGATCTGGCGCTTGGCGATCAACGGCCGCGCCACCGAGGTGCCGAGCAGGTACTGGCCCTCGTAAAGCGCGTTGGCGCGGAACATCGGGAAGACGAAGTCGCGCATGAACTCCTCGCGCACATCTTCGATGAAGATATTCTCGGGCTTGATGCCCAGCATCTCGGCCTTCTTGCGTGCGGGCCCGAGCTCCTCCCCCTGGCCAAGGTCAGCGGTGAAGGTGACGACCTCGCAGCCGTAGGTCGTCTGCAGCCACTTGAGGATGACCGAGGTGTCGAGGCCGCCGGAGTAGGCCAGGACGACCTTCCCGATGTCGCCCTTCTTGTAGGGGCCGGTATAACTAATGCTCATGCCATGCGCTTTCGTGTCGCTTCGCCAAAGTCGCCGCGCATATCATCGCGGTCCCGCAGGGGCAAGCTGCCGCAAAGCCGCTAAGATTGCTTTCCAGCTGGAGTAAGATGGTTACTGCGTTCGACCGATGGGCTTATACGGCACGCCAGACGGCGCGGGTCGCCTGGTATGCCGGCCACTATGCGGCAGGCCGACGGCTCCTCAAGCCGCTACCCAAGCCGGAAGCGCCGATCGGCCCCACACCCAGCCGCGGCGAGATGACGGCCGACATGCGCGCCCTGTTCGAGCGCGAATGGCGCGATATCGAAGCGGGGCTGTTTCCCCCACCGCGCCTGCGCCAGCCCGAACCGGCGGAATTCCTGCGTCGCAGCCTGCTTTATTTCCGCGACCTGCCCCAAGTCGACGCGCGGCGCCACGGTAAGCTCGACGAGCTGCCACCGGGCGAGCAGGGCCACGGCCTGCCGGCCTACTACCGCCAGCATTTCCACTTCCAGACGGACGGTTGGCTCAGCGACGACTCCGCTGCTCTCTACGACACCCAGGTCGAGGTGCTGTTCACCGGCGCCGCCGACGTCATGCGCCGACGGTCACTCAAGCCAATCGCCGAATGGATGGCGGGGCGCAGCCAGCGCGGCTTGCGGGGCTTGGACGTCGGCTGCGGCACAGGCCGGCTGCTCGCCTTCCTGCACGACGCTTGGCCCGGCCTGCGGCTGACCGGGATCGATCTCAGCCCGCCCTATCTCGCCGAGGCGCGACGCCTGGTCGGCCAAACGGCGCGTGTCAAGCTGATCGAGGGCGCGGCCGAGGGAATGCCGTTCGACGACGCGAGCTTCGATTTCATCGTCTCGTCGTTCCTGCTGCACGAGCTGCCTGATGAGGTGCGCGCCAAGGTGTTTGCCGAAATGGCTCGCGTCCTGGTGCCGAACGGGCTTGTGGTGCTGGTCGACTCGATCCAGCGTGGGGACCTTCCCGGTTGGGACGGCCTGATCGATCTGTTCCCGCACTATTTCCACGAACCGTACTATGCTGCGTACGCCAACGGCCGGGTAGAAGATTGGGGCAAGGCGGCAGGTCTGGCGCCTATCGCAACAGAACGCGCCTTCCTGTCGAAGGTGGTCGTCTTCTCGCCCTGTTAGCTACCGGGTGTCGACCTTCGCCTCGAGGTCGCGCACGCGTTCGCCGCGGCGGCGCAAGCTCTCGCTCTTGAGCTGACCGCAGGCGGCCAGGATGTCGCGGCCACGCGGCGTGCGGATGGGAGCGCTCAATCCGCCCTCGTTCACGATTTCGGCGAAGCGGTGCATGCGGTTGTTGGAGCTGCACTCGTAAGGCGCGCCGGGCCAGGGATTGAACGGGATCAGGTTCACCTTGGCATGGATCGGCTTCAGGAGGCGCACAAGCTCGCGGGCGTCCGCGTCGCTGTCGTTGACGCCCCTCAGCATGGCGTACTCGAAGGTGATGCGCCGGCTGTTGCGTGCGCCGGGGTAGTCCGCGCAGGCCGCCAGCAGCTCGGCAATCGGCCATTTGCGGTTGATTGGCACCAGCGTGTCGCGCACCTCGTCGCTCACGGCATGCAGCGACACGGCGAGGTTGACGTCGAGTACTTCGCCGACCTTGGCGATCATCGGCACGACGCCCGAAGTCGACAGCGTGATGCGCCGCCGGCTGAGCGCGATGCCCTGCTCGTCCATGACGATCCTGAGCGCGGTCGCGACGTTGTCGAAATTGTAGAGCGGCTCGCCCATGCCCATCATCACGATGTTGGAGAGCATGCGCGTGGTCTCGATCGGAGTGGGCCATTCCCCGTAGCTGTCGCGCGCGATCATGAACTGGCCGACGACCTCGGCGGCAGACAAATTGCGCACCAGCGGCTGCGTGCCGGTGTGGCAGAAGCTGCAGGTAAGCGTGCAGCCGACCTGGCTCGAGATGCACACCGAGCCGCGATCGTCCTCGGGGATGTTGACCGTCTCGACCTCGTTGCCGTCGGCAAAGCGCAGCAGCCACTTGCGCGTGCCGTCGACCGAGCGCTGCTCGGCCACGATCGCGGGCCGCTCGATCAGGAACAACTCCGACAGCCGTTCACGCGTCTTCTTGGCGATGTTGGTCATGCCGGCAAAGTCGGTGACGCCGTGCCAGTAGATCCACTGCCAGACCTGACGGGCGCGGAACGGCTCCAGCCCCGCTTCCGCGAGCAGGGTCTTCAACTGATCGCGAGACAGGCCGACGAGGTTTGGCCGCGTGTCGTTGCGCCGTGGCGGCTCCGTGATCTGGAGGGGTTGGGGGGTCAGAAGGGACATGAGAAGCGTCCAGATAGGGCCTAGACCTGTCCGCCGCCAGGGGAAGAGGCTCGGGGGAGAGGAACACGAGGCTTCGCCCGCAGCTGCTGCTTGCGCTTGTAGATCGGCTCGCCGAACACGGGAAGCTCGATGGGTTCGGTCGGACCGCCTTCCGCAACTGGGCGCGGCGCATGGCGACCCAGGCTGATCAGGCGGTCGTACATTACCAGCGCGCCGGCCACTCCCAGGTTCACGGCAAAGCGGGTTGGAATCTTCACGACGTAATCGCACACGGACTGAAGTTCGCTCGAGAGCCCTTCGCGCTCGGCGCCCAGGATGTAGGCCGCTTGCCGGGGATGACGGAAACTCGGCAGCTCGATTGCCTGATTGCTGATTTCGATGCCGACCAACCGGCAGCCCTGCGGCAGACGAAAGGACTCGAGGTCAGGAAAGTCGTAGACCGGCACCGAACGCGGCGTGTCGGACGTGTCGCTAAGCGCGCCTTCGCGGCGCTTGTACTGAGCCCGCAGAGTGAAGACGAATGCCGCGCCGAAGGCGTGCGCGGTCCGGAACAGGGTCCCCACGTTCATCGCCTTGCTGACGCCTTCCACACCGATGCCGAAATAGCCTTTCATGTGGCCCTTTCATGGCCGCGGGATTTGTTGCACTAATCCCCGAGCAGGCGTTGCCTACCCTTCGGGTAACGCTCAGCCTGTCGTCAAACAAGGCCAGAATGACCGTTTCGCAGCCTCTGGAAGACGTTCGCGCCCAGTACGAGGCCTTGCCGTACCCGGCGCGCGACCCGCGCGACGAGGCGATCCGGCTGATCACAGGCACGCCCAGCCACATCCTGGAGATCAACCACTACCTCTACTCCGGCCGTCTCAACTTCAGCCGGCCGTTCCGCGCCCTGGTGGCGGGCGGCGGGACGGGCGATGCCTGCATCATGCTGGCGCAGCAGATGGTCGATCGCCGGTGCCCCGGCGAAGTGGTCTATCTCGACCTGTCGGAGGCGTCGCGGCGCGTTTGCGAGGCGCGCGCCAAAGCGCGCGGCCTGCGCAACATCCGCTTCCTCACCGGCTCGCTGCTGGATCTTCCGGCCCTGGCGGTCGGGCAGTTCGACTACATCGATTGCACCGGCGTGCTGCACCACCTGCCGGACCCCCAGACCGGCATGCTGGCGCTGTCGAGCGTGCTGCAGTCCGAGGGCGGCATCGGCGTGATGCTGTACGGCGAATATGGCCGCAGCGGCGTCTACCCGATGCAGGAGATGCTGCGCACGCTGGCCCCGCCGTCGATGGCGCTGGAGGATCGGCTGGCAATGGCCAAGCGCCTGATCCGCTTCCTGCCGACCACCAACCTGTTCCGTCGCAACCCCTATCTCAACGACCACGTCACCGGCGGCGACGCCGGCCTTTACGACCTCCTGCTGCACAGCTGCGACCGCGCTTTCACCGTGCCGGCGATCGGCGCCATGGCCGCCCAGTGCGGCCTGCGGGTGGTCGCCTTCCTCGAGCCGGTGCGCTACGAGCCCGCGACCTACATGAGCGACCCGATCATCGCCCGGCAACTCAGCGCGCTGCCCCTGCTGGAGCGGGCGGGTTTCGCCGAATGCCTGGCGGGGAACCTGCGGACTCACGTCTTCTATGCCACACGCGCGGGCTTCGACACGGTGGCACGGCCTGAGGATACGTCAGCGATACCGGTGCTGCGCGAGATGGACGCCCAGAAGCTCGCCGCCGGCCTGCAACCAGGCACGCCTTTGATTGCCAACCTCGACGGCTTCCCGTGGCGCGCGCAACTGCCGCCACTCGCGCCGCGCATCATCGCCCAAATCGACGGGCGCAAGACGGTCGCCGAGATCTATACGGCCCTGGGTGCCCACGGCGGGCTGCCGCAGTGGGAGGACTTCTACGCCCAGTTCGAAGACCTCTACGTCAAGCTGAACGGCGTCAATCACCTGCTGCTGCGCTTCAGGACCTGATCCCGCCGACAACGCCATGAGCGGTCACCTACTGGCGCTCGGCCTCGGCAACTCGCTCCTCTGGTCGCTCTACCTCCTGCTGACGCGGCACGTCGTGAGCGGCGCCCGGCTCGATGCCTGGGCCTACACCCTGGTGCAGCTTTTGGCCGCCGGCCTGGTGATGCTGTGGCTCGGCCGTCGCGCCGCCGGCAGCTGGCTGGAGCTTCTGGCGCCCTGGACCATCGGCTACGCCTTCCTGCGCGTCGCCATCAACGGCGCGACCGCGGCCGCGATCGTGTGGCTCGCCATCACCGAAAGCACCCTGCTGGCGACGGTGAGCGTGCTGAT
>Ga0081539_10005662_pt1 | contig 12550 bp, 14 predicted proteins | sample TabmetS4T2R2_FD_71023 | JGI IMG/M metagenome (GOLD analysis project Ga0081539, IMG submission 71023) | Tabebuia heterophylla rhizosphere microbial communities from the University of Puerto Rico - S4T2R2 | ecosystem: Host-associated > Plants > Roots > Rhizosphere ...
GTGGAAACGACAGCTAGAGCATGATCCCGAAAAGTTGCAGACTTTTCGGACAAGATCATGCGCCAGAACAAAGAGTTAGAGCAGGATGAATGACTCCGCTCCAATTCATCTTGCTCTAGTGGAACGAATTTGACATTCGCATCCCATTTGACATCACGCGGAGCATGCGAATGTCAAATTCAAGTTCCACTAGAATCATATACTTGCTAGTGGTCCTTTGATTCTGACATTTGCCTGAGCGGCCTGTATCAGGGGGATGCAAATGTCAGAATCGGACCACTAGTTTAGTGGATCACCTTGACGATCCTGCGGGTGCCAGGGTCGACAAGCACGGTCTGGCCGTCGACGACGACGTAACGGTACTGCACGTCGGGTACCTCACGCAGTTCGACGGTATCCGGGAGGGTGGATCCGACGTTGAGCTGTATGCCTGGCAGCCTGATCGAAGCCAATGGCTCCTTCTTTATGTGCTCCCTGATAACGGTTTCCTGCTGCGGTTCGACGACGATCGTGTCGGCCAAAGCCGCCGTTGCGCCGACCAGAAGAACTCCCGCCGCACCTATGAGAAGTGCCTTCATAACGTTTCTCCGTTCATTCGAGTTCGATTGGGCACCGCGATCCTCGTAGCCACGGTGCTCCTGAGCTAACGCCGGTTTTTGGAGATCGTTCCTGAGGTCGCGACAGGCCTCGCCATGCGCCGTGCGACGTCGGTTCGATACGTCTTGTTCCAATGCGGGAAGGGTCAGGCCTCCGCAAACTGAGCGAAAAGCTCGGATGACCACTTCGCGCGTCAGGACGGCTCTCAGCCAGCCGGTCGGTGCTTGCCGGTGCTAGCCGCCAGTTGATCCTCGAAAGCCCTGACGTAGGCGGGCCGCGCTTCGCCGCGGGCCACATAAGCGGCCAGGTTCGGAAATTCGTTCAGAATGCCCGATGGTTTCACCCTCTGCAGCACATGCACCATCATCAGATCGCCCGCGCTGAACAGGCCCTCGAGCCAATCGGCATCGCCGAGGCGAGCGGAAAGTTGTTTCAGCCGATCGCGGACGCGATCCTCGACCAGAGGCAGACGCTCCCTGGACCAGGGCTTGTCGCTCTCAAGCAGCTTGGCGTTTGCGAGTTCCAGGATCGGCGATCGCGCGCCCCCGGGGGTTGGCGTGGTCCGGCAGCAGGCCCGCATGGCGCTCGGCGATATGGAACACGATCGCTCCCGTCTCGAACAGGGCGAGACCGTCCTCCTCATAGGTCGGGATCTGGCCGAAAGGATGAAGCGCCAGATGCGCGGGCTCCTTCATCGCACGGAACGAAACAAGGCGAACCTGGTAGGGCTGCCGTACTTCTTCAAGCGCCCAGCGAACGCGCGTGTCGCGCGCCAGTCCCTTGCCGCCGTCGGGGGACCGTTCAAAGGCGGTGATGGTGATGGTCATCGCGAGGCTCCTCCTTGGCGATAGTCATCGGCTGCGGGGGCTGGCAAGCCATCAAGGCAAACTCGCCGGGATCGAAGACGATCCCGTTGCGCATCCGGTTTGTCGGCATGCCAGACCTTCGCAAACTCGAAACCCTCCGCTGTGACATCATGATTCAAGCGCTGGGGGAGGACCTATTCGTGCATTGCGAACAAAACCGAAACGGTGCTCCATGCATCCATGAACATCGCCGCCCGTGATTCGCAGATCCGGCCAGCCTATCTGGCGAACCTCAATGCCGAGCAGCGGCAGGCGGTCGAATACGGCAATGGCGGCATTGGCGGACCGCTGCTCGTGATCGCCGGGGCGGGCTCGGGCAAGACCAACACGCTGGCGCATCGCGTGGCGCATCTCATCGTCAACGGCGCCGATCCGCGCCGCATCCTTCTCATGACCTTCACCCGCCGCGCGGCGGCCGAGATGACGCGGCGCGTCGAGCGCATCGCCGCCCATGTGCTCGGCGACAAGGCGTCCGTGCTGACCGACGGGCTCGCCTGGGCCGGCACCTTCCATTCCGTCGGCGCGCGGCTGCTGAGAGATTACGCGCCCGAGATCGGCCTCGATCCAGCCTTCACGATCCACGACCGCGAGGATTCCGCCGACCTGATGAACCTGGTGCGCCACGAGCTCGGCCTGTCGAAGACGGAAAGCCGTTTTCCGGCAAAGAACACGTGCATCGCCATCTATTCTCGCTCGGTCAACGCGCAGGCGCCGCTCGGCGAGATACTGGCCGCGGCTTTCCCCTGGTGCCGGGGCTGGGAGGACGAGCTCAAGCGGCTGTTCGCAAGCTATGTCGAGGCCAAGCAGGCGCAGAACGTGCTCGACTACGACGACCTGCTCCTCTACTGGGCCGAGATGGCCAAGGAAGGCGCGCTCGCCGAGGACATGGGCCACCGCTTCGACCACGTCCTGGTCGACGAATACCAGGATACCAACCGCCTGCAGGCCGCGATCCTGCTGTCGCTCAAGCCGGACGGGCGCGGCCTCACCGTGGTCGGCGACGACGCGCAGTCGATCTATTCGTTCCGCGCCGCGGAAGTGCGCAACATCCTCGATTTCCCGGCGAGTTTCTCGCCGCCGGCCGCACTCGTAACGCTCGACCGCAACTACCGGTCGACCGAGACAATCCTTGCCGCAGCAAACGCCGTGATCGCGGAGGCCGACGAGCGCTTCACCAAGGACCTCTGGACCGAGCGCAAGTCCTCGGAGAAGCCGCGCCTCGTCACGGTGAGCGACGATGCCGGCCAGGCGAACTATGTCTGCGAGGCTATCCTCGCCGAGCGTGAGGCAGGCACGCGGCTGAAGGAACAGGCGGTGCTGTTCCGCACCTCGCATCACAGTGGCCCGCTCGAAGTGGAGCTGACGCGCCGCAACATCCCCTTCGTGAAGTTCGGCGGGCTGAAATTCCTCGATTCCGCGCATGTGAAGGACGTGCTCGCCACGCTCCGTTTCGCGGAAAACCCGCGCGACCGCGTCGCCGGCTTCCGCGTGCTGCAGCTCCTGCCCGGCGTCGGTCCGACCACCGCCGGCCAGGTCATCGACACGCTGGAAATGTCGCTCGACGTCGCCATGGGCCTCACCGCAGCACGCGTGCCGCAGCGCGCGGAAACCGACTGGCCTGGCTTTGTCGCGCTCTTTACGGAGTTGCGCAAACGATCCGCTGCATGGCCGACCGACCTCGAGCGCATCCGGCTCTGGTACGAGCCGCATCTGGAACGCATCCACGAGGACGCCGAGGCGCGCCGTGCCGACCTCATGCAGTTGGAGCAGATCGGCGCGGGCTATCCATCCCGCGAACGCTTCCTCACCGAGCTCACCCTCGACCCGCCGGCCGCGAGCAGCGACCGCGCCGGTCCTCCGCATCGCGACGAGGACTATCTGATCCTCTCGACCATCCACTCGGCCAAGGGCAATGAGTGGAAGAACGTCTATGTGCTGAACGCGGTCGACGGCTGCATTCCGGCCTGCCTCGGCGCCGGCGAGAAGCGCGAGATCGACGAGGAGCGCCGGCTGCTCTATGTCGCCATGACCCGCGCGAAGGACTCGCTCCATCTCATCCTGCCGCAGCGTTTCTACACGGGCGGGCAGGTCGCGCGCGGCGACCGCCACGTCTATGCCCTGCGCACGCGCTTCATCCCGGACCGCATCCTCGACCGTTTCGAAACCTGCACCTGGCCGACCGCCCGCTCGGCCGCAGGTTCGGCCGCCAGAGCGCAGGTGACGATCGATCTCCGGGCTCGGATGCGCAAGGCCTGGGGCTAGAGCATGATCCCGAAAAGTTGCAGAGGATAAGATCATGCGCCAGAACAACGAGTTAGAGCAGGATGAACGACTCCGCTCCAATTCATCCTGCTCTAATGGCGCGCGCGGCGGTCGATTGCGTCGTCAAGCCACAGCCGGCTGCTTGACCGCGGCGTCGACGTATTCTTTTGTCTCAACGACAGTCAAAGTTCCCTGCTGACCGTTCAATTTGAGAACAGCGCCGCCCTTTTCGGCGGCATTGACTCTGTGAATTTTAGCAATGTTCACCCAAACATCTCGGTTCAGCACATCACTTCCTCCCTCCGCGAAGGTGAGCTTCAGCAGCTTGATGTGCTTCTCCAGCTGCGCAACCGCTTGCTTTGTTGTCTCTCTAAAGGCCCAGATAACGCCGTCATAGACGACATTCGAGCGCGCTTTTGTCGGGCTAAACATGGGGGAGAAGAATACCATGACAACATCCGCTGGAATGACCTCCACCTCTTTGTCCTTCGGATCGGTTAAATTGATTGAACCGGCCATCGTCTTCCTCCCTCAATATTCGCCAAAGATGAAGCCCGACGATGACTTTGTCCAGATACCCGATCAAGGGCGAGAGAGCGGTGCCGGCCGGCCACGTAGCGGCCGAGCTTGCCATGACAAACTCATCACGGGTGTCGCAGCGCAGCTGCCCTTCGACCAAGGTATCGCCACCGGGGTCGCCACAATTCCCGGTCTTCTCTGTCGCGAGCCGCCGCCCTGGAGCGCCCCTGCCCGTCACAGCCGACGGGGTCGTCGAAGCCTATCGGGTCGTCTGGCGCGCGCCGGCACCGAGCGACATTATCCGCGCACGCAGGCTTCGTAAGAAATGACGATGCGATGATAGGCGCTGAAGGCCGTGTCCTTGAGCAGGCTCCAGCCGACGCATTGCATTTCCATTAATCATGCCTTCTGCCCACGCTCCAGCGGAACTACATCGTCCACTTCGCGTTAAGGACCTGAGGATAGGTTCAGCGCGATAGGATCATCTTCTCATTTCGTTGGCAGGTTCCGAGTTGAAACATAACACAGACCATCTTGACTATTTTGAGCACCCTCTGACGGTGCTCGGCACTTACAGCGCGTTTTGGCTGTTGGTCGCCCTTTGCTTGTCATTCGCCTAGGAAAGCCACGGACCAGCACGCCAGTGCTACACAGCCCCTCGATAGGCTAAGACCGTCAGCAACATTTTCGCCCTTGCGTTACACGCCTTGAGAAACTAGGGGTTCGTCGCCGTCGGAGTGTAGCGCAGCCTGGTAGCGCACCTGATTTGGGATCAGGGGGTCGCGTGTTCGAATCACGCCACTCCGACCATTCGCCCCCCGCATTCGGGCTCGCCCACACCTGCTTCGCGTGCAGTTCGCAGGTCAGCCAACAGTCTCAATCTCAAGTTCCAGATCGTATCGGGCGTCTGTTTCCGCGGCCTCTCCGCGTCGGGCCAGCCGGCGCCCGCAGCGCATTGCGGCCGGCCGCCTCCATAAGGAGCGTCGGCTGGTTCCGTCCCGTATTCGCAGGAGCGGCACGCACAAGCCAGAATGAGCTTGCGCATGTCCCTTACGCTCTTTTCGCTGACTCCTCGCAAAAGTGCGGCAAAAGCGCAACAATCATTAAGCATATTTCCTTTACGAGAGGCTCGCCTGTAGCGCTTTTGATAAAGTTGATGCAATGTAGTTTTCAGACGCGAGCGACGCGCGACTGTCCGGGCGGGGTAAGGGTTTGGCGCGCGTCGCCGCGTTCTTTCGAATCTGGCGGGGAAAGACCCCAATGGCGCGAGATGGGTCGCGCCAGCCTCTTGGGCGGGGGGCTTGGGGTTAAGAGGCTGGCGCGACTGGCTTCTAGCACGAAGCACGCACGAACAAATCACAACCGCCGGGAAGCTGCAACCAACCTTTCGGCGAAACTTCGGTATTCCTGCCATGCATTTTAGGGGGTTGTCTCGCGTTTCGAGCGCATCATGGCGCTCGCGCTGACTTTCGTTCAGGCCGGCGACTAAGGCGGGTTCCACGGCATCGCCGAAAGGCGTATGCCGGCTTTGTGCAAAAGTAACGCGAAAACAAGAGCTAGTGTCCCGATTCTGAAATTCGCATGAGTTCGATGTCAAGGGCCGAGCGAATTTCAGAATCGAAGGACACTAGCAACTTATTGATTTCTAGTGTCGTTTTGATTTTGAAGTTCGCCCGACGCGCGATATCGAAATCCGGCGAACTTCAAAATCACGACACTAGCGCACGTCCGCCGAAAGTGTTTAGCGGTTTCGGGATAAAGGCAGGACGGTGCGTAAATCGTTTTTCACACGACGTGCTGTAGGCACACTGCCTGCTTCCTGAACCGAGGCAGCGCGCAATTGGAGATTGCACACCTTCTCCTCACACTCTCTCCGCCTGACAAATGCGTTCACATGCAAGGACTAATTCGCTTTCATCAGCGTGCGTTTTTGAATAAACGACGCATATCGAAGCGCATGAAACCGAGGTTCTGACCATGTCCGCGCGCATTTTCAGCCCCGCCAGGACCGCCATGCAGTCCGGCAAGGCCAAGACTGGCAATTGGGTCCTCGAATTCGAGCCCGAGCAGCGCCGGAAGATCGATCCGCTGATGGGCTACACCTCCTCAGGCGACATGAAGAGCCAGATCAGGCTGTTCTTCGAGACGCGCGAGGAGGCGATCGCCTATGCCGAGAAGAACGGCATCGGCTTCCGGCTCGAAATGCCGAAGGAACCCAAGCGTCGGCAGATTTCCTACGCGGAGAATTTCCGCTATGACCGCAAGACGCCCTGGACGCACTGAGGGCATGCTCGATATTCCGGCCAGCCTGGGGCTGCCTGCGTCCCGTCAGGCCGTGTATGGCGGGCAAACGGCCCCGTAGCTCAGATGGATAGAGCACCGGCCTTCTAAGCCGATGGTCGCAGGTTCGAATCCTGCCGGGGTCGCCAACCGCTCAAAATTTTGTAATCCGGCAGTTGGGTGATGGAGGGAGAATGGAAGTCTCGGATCTCATCTTAGCGCAGCTCGCCGATCCGCTGCGGATGGGGCTCCTGGTTGCGTTGCTTTTCTTCGCCGCAAACAGCAGGGGCGTGCTCAACCGCTGGCTTCCCATAGCGCTCGGTCTCGCCTTCGTCGCCGTGCTGATCCCGACCGCCATGGCCTCCGACACGACCGAGCCGGTCACCGCGCAGATCGGCGTCGGGTTCCTCTCCAACGCCATGATCGTCGGCATCATGCTGTTTGCCGAAGCCGTTGTCGAGAAATTCCGCAAGCCGAAATAGAGCATCGCGCCAGTTTGCTACAGCCGCCACAAAGCCGGCGCGAAATCGCCGGAAATCCCGGCCAATGGTCTCCATGTGACGTTAGGTGACGTCGCGCCGGGCGATATCCGCCCACTCTGGAGACAGCATATGAGCAAGAAACGACTTTACGCGCACATCCTTCTCGACCGCTCGGGTTCGATGGAGGAGTGCCGCGAAAGCACGATCAGCGCCTTCAACGAATATGTGAACACGCTGCGCAGCGACAAGGAGCTCAGCGCGCGCATTTCGCTCACCCTCTTCGACGACCAGAGCATCGACCTGCTCTTCGATCGCGAGACGCCGCAGGACATCCCGAAACTCGCCCATGAGACTTTCGTGCCGCGCGGCATGACGCCGCTCAACGACGCGATCGGCAAGACCGCGGCCGCGATCGACAAGGAGATGCTGCGCGAGGGCGAGAACGTCGCCTTCGTCATTCTTACCGACGGGCTGGAGAATGCGAGCAAGGAATATTCTCGCGATGCGGTGCGCAAGCTGCTGGAACGCGTGCAGAAGGAGAAGAACTGGCTGGTCATCTATCTCGGCGCCAACCAGGACGCCTTCGCCGAGGGTGCGGCGCGCGGCGTGGTCGCAGCCCAGTCCATGACCTACGATGTCGACCGCATCCCGGAAGTGGTGGGGGCTGCCGCACGCAGCACGCTCAGATATGCCGCGTCCGCAAGCCCGGCTGCGGCGGCGTTCACCGAAGCCGAACGCGCGGCTGCGCGATCGAGGAAATAGCCCCTCGTCAATGACAAGGCGGGCAGGCCACCTCCTGCCCGTCCACCCAAAAAAGGTCGCCTTCACGCCTTGCGCGACGGACCGCTTTCAGATGACATCGACGCTGCAATCGTCCGCTGGGGAAGGACAATGCCAATGCCGTCGCGCGCCCTGCAAATCGCCGCCTTCATTGCTGTCGGCCTGTTCGCGGTCAGCGACGCGCTTGCCCAAAGCTGCCGCGAGGAAGTCGGCGCCGACGACGCGCAGATCTATGTCGACCAGTGTCTCGAAGTCTCGCCGGCCACGCGCCCGCCCTGCAATGCCGAGAACCCCTGCCAGTTGATCTGGGACGAGATTTCGCGCGGCTGCGCCATGCTTGGCAACGACGCGCCGGCCTATTGCGCGGATTATTGAGTGCTGTCAGTCTTTGGTCGACCCGGACTTGTCCATCGACTTCAACATGTCCACGTCGTGCTTGGCTAGTCTATCGAACACCGTCGCGAGCGGCACGTCCCGCCTTGCGTCGGCCAGCGACCGCTGAACGCGGGCACGAATGGCGGCGAGACGCTCGTCATGTTCCTCTGACTGACGTCGCGAAGCCCGCATCGCCTCGCGCCCGGTCATCGCGCATACCGGTAGAAGGCTTCGACCTTCGAGTGAGGCCAGTGTGATTGCGCCATCGCCACAGCATCATTTTGTGTTACGGTTTCAACGAGAAAGTGCCTAACACGGAACCGCGATTCTCATTGGTAATTACGCGAACTTTCCATTCAGTCATGCCCGTCTCCGAGCTCGATCAATAGCATGGACGTGGTGCCCGTCGACGGGCAGTTCAATGCGCCAATTCAAACTGACCCCACTACCGCTTAACTATAAATCCAACTCCCCCTGCCCTTCGTCCATCGCGCTGACCACCTCCGCAGCCAGTGCCCGGGTGATGCGCGTCTTCTGCTCCAAGGCCGCCGCGTCGAGCTTTTCCACCACGCGTATGGCCGTCGCCAGCGAGCGCTCGATGCGGCGCACGATATATTGCACCACATGCGGCTCGACCTCGACCTGACGGTCCGCGAACAGTTTCGCCATCACACCCGAGAGCAGCAAGTCGTCCGGCTCGCCGATCTCGACCGTCGCCGCCGCTTTCAGGCGTGAAGCGAGGTCCGGAAGGCCGATCCTCCAGGCCGCCGGAAACCGGCGAGCCGTAAGCAGCAAGGAACCGCCGCCGGCCCGCACCGCGTTGACGGCGTGGAACAGGCCCGTCTCGTCTAGCCCGCCGGCATCCGCATCGTCGATGAAAAAAGCCGGCGGCTCGCCGGCCGAGGCGGCAGCCTCGGCGATGCTGCGGCGGTCGAGCGCCGTGGCGCCCGACATCCCGCGCCAGATTGCGCCGAGATGCGACTTTCCCGAGCCCGCCGGCCCGGCCAGCACGACCACCGGCGCGGGCCAGTCCGGCCAGCGGTCGACCAGCGCCACCGCCGCCCGGTTGGCCTCCGACACGACCAGATGGTCCCGCGAGCGGCCTTCCTGATGGGCAAGGTCGAGCGGGAGCTGGCGCGGCCTATTTTCGGGAGGCATCTGTTCTGGCCGCGCGCCGACGCGGCTTCTTGACCATCACCTCCTCGATGACGGCCGGCGCTCTCTCGACCACCAACACTTCCTCGGCTTCGGGATGGCCCGTGTAGAGCGGCGATTCGAGATAACGATCTATCGCGAAGCGAACCAGGACCGCAACCGCGGCCGCGGCCGGCACGGCGATCAGCAGGCCGACGAAGCCGAACAGCGCGCCGAAGGCGAACAGCGCAAACATCAGCCAGACCGGATGCAGCCCGACGCTTTTCCCGACCAGCCGGGGTTGCAGGATGTTGCCTTCGAGGAACTGGCCGATGAAGAAGACCACCGCGACCGCGCCGATCATCCAGTAGTCCGGCCAGAACTGGACCACCGCCACGCCGATCGAGAGCACCAGCCCGACCAGCGAACCGATATAGGGAATAAAGCTGATCAGCCCCGCGAACAGGCCGATCAATATGCCGAAGTTCAGGCCCGTCAGCGTCAGCCCGACGGCATAGATGATGCCGAGCACCAGGCAGAGCGTGCCCTGCCCGCGCACGAAACCCGCGGTGGCCGTGTTGATGTCCTTGGCGATGGCGCGCACCGTCCCGACATATTCGCGCGGCACCCAGCTATCGACCTTGTTCACCATGCGGTCCCAGTCGAGAAGCATGTAGAAGGCGACCACCGGCGTCACCACGAACAGGCTGGCGATGTTGAAGAGCGCGATGCCCGAACTCCAGATCGATTCGGCGATGGTGGTGACGAAGCCGAAGCTTTCTGTGAGAAGCGAGTTCAGACCCGTGCGCAACGAATCCAGATTGACGCCGAAGGTCTGTTCCAGCCAGCGCGGATCGAAGCTGGTGACCAATATCTGCAGCCTGCTCAGATATTCCGGCAAGCGGCCGATGAAATCCGAGAGCTGCGAGGCCAGGATCGGCACGATGATGATAAGCGCAATCGTCAGCGCCACGACGAAGCCGATGAGGATCAGCACCGTCGCCCAGGTCCGCGAAAGACCAAGCCGCTGCAGGCGGTCGGCGACTGGGTCGAGAAAATAGGCAAGCACCATGCCTGCCACGAAGGGCAGCAGGATGTCGCTGAAGACATAGAGGAAAACCGCGAGTAGGGCGGCGGTGATGATCCAGAAGCGGAGCTGCCTGCGGAAACGGGCCGCAAGCGCCGCATCCGCGGCAACGTCATCTACCGGAAGTTGCGCCTTCGCCATTGCCGGCCATATGCCTCAGCCACGGCACGAGATAGGCTGCGGCCGAAGCGCCGGTCAAGACCCCGCACAGCACAACCAGGATTTCGCGAGCCAAGCCCACATTGAAACCGAAGGTCAGCTCGGCGAGCACCAGCGCTGCAAGCACGATCTGCGCGGTCGTGTTGACCTTGGAGACGTAGAGAGGCTTCATCGCCACGGGCCGGCCCATGACGGTCGCAAGCAGCACGGCAAGCACGATCAGCGCGTCGCGCGCCACCGCGGCCACGACCAGCCAGAGCGGCAATTCGCCCATATAGCCCAGCACCACGAACACGCTGACGAGCAGCAGCTTGTCGGCCATGGGGTCGAGATAGGCGCCGAGTTCCGAACGCTGGTTGAATTGCCGCGCGACGAAGCCGTCCACGCCGTCCGAGATGCCGGCGATGAGGAAGCCCGCGAAGGCGAGGTCGATACGGCTGGTCAGCAGCGCCCAGACGACGCCCGGCACCAGGATGAACCGCAGGATCGTGATCAGGTTGGCGACGGTCAAACTCCGGCTCCTCCCTCGGCCGCCCAAATTGCCTCCTAAATGGGCAGGCCAGAGGCGGAAGGCAACATACCAGCATCGGCGGACCCGCGAGCCAAGGATTCTTTGCGATCTGATGTAGCAAAGGACCAAGCCGCTAGGCGGGCTACTCCTCGTCTTTATCTTCATCATTGCCACTTCCGGCAACGATGGCAGTTTGGCCATGAACGAAGCCATAAGGTCCGCCACAGACAAGGTGAAACCGGCTCCAATGCGGTCTGCCAAAGATATCGGAGTAGCGAGCTTCGCCCCAGATAATCATTTGACTCTGGCCAGACTGGAGAGCCCCTACAATACTGGGTTGCACCGGGCCGACTTTCTTGTCTCGACCTCCAGAGGCAGAAACGGAGAATTTACTAGCTGTCGGATTGAATTGGACAGGCTCAAGTTCAGTGAGGCTGCCGACTAGTTCGACTTTCATGTGGCAGGCTATAACCAGATCGATGGCGGGTGTTTGACTGGAATTCTTGAACGTCAGGAGAACGCCACCGAGTCCGTTTTCATCAATGAGAACTTGGCTGGATTCTACGAGAACGTAGGCGCGCAATTGCCGCTCAGCGTTGCGACTAGCTATTGCGTTGGCTTCGAAGGCAGCCTCGGTCCCATCTATAGCGGCCTTGGTGGCTTCTCTCGCCTCTTTAACCGTTTCTTCGGCGGCAATGGCCCCCCTCACGGCGGCCTTGGTGGTCTCGCGGGCCTCCCTCAGAGTGCGGGCAACATAAATGATGCCGATGCCAGTGGTGACAACGCTGCCAACTGATACTATGACCATCCAAAACGCCCAGATCGCCATTTCGCGTTGGGCTATAAGGTCGTACTCGCTCCGATAGTGCTCGTTCGTCGTTTCTACTACTTCGCGTATGCACCGCGTCATGGTGACAGACTCACGCTGCAAGCAATCGCGCTCTATGCGCTCTTGGGCATCAGCTGCATAATCGCCGGAACGGTGCTCGGCTCTATATCGGCCTACCGCGGTTGTGGCCCCGGTTTCGTAGACCCACTTTACAATCAGCGCGCTCAGAAGAATCGCGACAATGGCTGTTACAGCCGCAAAGAATCTGCCCCGATTGCCGTGAGACATTGAAGTAAGAAGCTGCCGTGAATTACGTGGAGCTTGTTTCGGATATTCGCTTCCTCTTCGTCAACTCCAACAGCAGCCAATTTCGCCACAAACTGTGCATAGATCGCATCTTTGTGCCTCAATTCGGCTTTCAGCATGTTCGCTGCAAATTCCGATGGCAATCGTACCGGATACCCTCCCCCCGTCTTGCCGCCCTCGGCCGATCGTGCAAAGACCCCTCACGAATGCGTCGCGAGGCTTCCATGGGCGACAGGAAAAACGGGCTCACCTATGCGCAGGCCGGTGTCGACATCGATGCCGGCAACCTGATGGTCGAGAAGATCAAGCCGCTGGTGCGCTCGACCCGGCGGCCGGGCGCCGACGCCGAGATCGGCGGCTTTG
>Ga0081539_10005663_pt1 | contig 12547 bp, 13 predicted proteins | sample TabmetS4T2R2_FD_71023 | JGI IMG/M metagenome (GOLD analysis project Ga0081539, IMG submission 71023) | Tabebuia heterophylla rhizosphere microbial communities from the University of Puerto Rico - S4T2R2 | ecosystem: Host-associated > Plants > Roots > Rhizosphere ...
CCAGAACAAGCTGTCGGGTCGCGTCCCGCAGATCTGCTGCCTGTTCGGACCGTCGGCCGCGGGCGGCGCGTACATCCCCGCGTTCTGCGACGTCGTGATCATGGTCGAGGGCAACGCGTCGATGTACCTCGGTTCGCCGCGCATGGTCGAGATGGTGGTGGGGGAGCGCACGACTCTGGAAGAGATGGGCGGCGCGCGCATGCACGCGAGCGTGTCCGGGAGCGGCGACAACCTCGCGGTCGACGATGCCGATGCAATCGCGCAGGCCCGCGCCTATTTCGCGTACATGCCGAGCAGCTGGCGTTCACCGCTTCCCGCCTACGACGCCGAACCTCCGGTGGTTCCGCTCACCGCCGACGTCGTCCCGCCCGACGAGCATGTCGCGTTCGACATGCACGATCTGTTGACCGCGCTGGTCGACGCCGACAGCTTCTTCGAGATCAAGCCGCTGTTCGCGCCCGAGGTGATCGTCGGCTTCGCGCTGCTCGACGGCCGTCCGATCGGCATCGTCGCCAGCAACTCGGTGCACAAGGGCGGCGCGCTCTTCGTCGACTCGTCCGACAAGGCCGCGCGCTTCATCTGGTGCTGTGACGCGTACGGCATCCCGTTGCTGTTCCTCGCCGACGTCCCCGGCTTCATGGTGGGGACCGAGGTCGAGCGAGAAGGCATCATCCGTCACGGGGCGAAGATGATCACCGCGGTGTCGGAGGCGACGGTGCCGAAGCTCTCGGTGATCGTCCGCAAGGCCTACGGCGCCGGGCTCTACGCGTTCGCGGGGCCCGCGTTCGCGCCCGACGCATGCCTCGCTCTCCCCACTGCCCGCATCGCGGTGATGGGACCGGAGGCCGCGATCAACGCGGTGTACGCCAACAAGATCGCCGCGATCGACGACCCGCAGGAGCGCGAGGAGTTCGTCGACGCCCGGCGAGCCGAGTTCGCGGCCGACGTCGACCTGCTGCGCCTGGCGTCGGAGCTCGTGATCGACGCGGTCGTCGCACCCGAAGACCTCCGCGCCGATCTGGTTGCCCGCTTGGCGCTGGCGGGCGGCAAGGACCGCTCGTTCAGCGACCGCATCCACGGCGTCCCCCCAGTCTGATCAGGAGCTACGCGCATGACCATCACCGACCTGTACTACGACCCGTACGACTACACGATCGACGCCGACCCGTACCCGATCTGGAAGCGGATGCGCGACGAAGCGCCCGTGTATCACAACGAGAAGCTCGACTTCTACGCGCTCACCCGGTACGACGACGTGCTCGACGGGCTGCTCGCCACCGACACCTTCGTGTCGAGCCACGGCATCCTGCTCGAGATCATCACCGACGAGCCCTACGGCATCCCGATGATGATCATGATGGACCCACCCGACCACACGAAGCTCCGCAAGCTGGTGGCGCGCGCCTTCACGCCGCGGCGCATCGCTGATCTCGAAGCGCGCATCGTGAAGCTCTGTCACGACTTCCTCGACACGGTCGAGGGCGAGGACGAGTTCGACTACATCGAGCGCTTCGCCGGTGTGCTGCCGCCCACCGTGATCCTGCAGCTCGTGGGATATCCCGAGGGGCACGCGCGCGCGTTCAAGGAGATGCAGGACCAGAGCCTGCACGTCGACGAGGGCTCTACGGCCACCGCCAATGCACGGCGCGACCTGGTCAACGAGAACGGTGAGATCGACAACGAAGCGTTCGCGATCATCCCCGAGCTCATGGAGATGCGGCGCAAGGATCCGCAGGACGACCTCCTCACCGGGTTGGTGCACGCCGAGATCGAGGAAGACGGGAAGACGCGCACCCTCACGCTCGAGGAGATCCTCGCCTTCGTGCAGCTGATCTCGGGGGCGGGTACGGAGACGGTCGCGCGCCTGCTCGGCTTCGCTGCGGTCACGCTCCACCGCTTCCCCGACCAGCGACAGCTCTTGCTCGACGACCCGTCGCTGCTGTCGAACGCGGTCGAGGAGCTCATGCGCTTCGAGGCGCCGTCACCCACCCAGTCGCGCTGGGTGGCGCGCGACGTGGAGCTGCACGGCGTCACCATCCCGCGCGGCGCCAAGCTCTCGCTGCTCAACGGCTCCGCCGATCGCGACGAGCGCCACTTCCCCGACCCCGACGTGTTCGACGTGCGACGCGACATCGACCGTCACCTGGCGTTCGGCTACGGCGCGCACTTCTGCATCGGCGCCGCGCTCGCACGCCTCGAGACGCGAGTCGCGCTGGCCGAGACACTGAAGCGGTACCCCACGTGGGACGTCGACGAGTCCCGCCTCGAGTTCGTGCACACCGCCACCGTGCGCGGCTACGCCTCCGTACCCATGAAGGTGCGATGACAGCAAGCACTGTCGAACGGGAGTACGCCACCATCGAGGTCGAGCCGTTGGCGGGTGCGATTGGCGCCGTGATCACCGGCGTCGACCTCACCGATCTCGACGATGACACCGTCGCCGAGATCCGTCGGGCCTGGCTCGCGCACCTCGTGGTGTTCTTCCGCGGCCAGGAGCTCGACGCCGATCACTACGTCGCGTTCGCGCGTCGCATCGGTGAACCGGTGGAGTACCCGTTCGTGAAGGGCCTCGACTCTCACCCCGAGATCATCGCCGTCGACAAGCTCCCGCACGAGACGGTGAACTTCGGGGGCATCTGGCACAGCGACACGGTGTACCTCGAGCAGCCTCCGATGGCCACGATGCTGCTGGCGCGGGAAGTGCCTGCCGCGGGCGGCGACACGCTCTTCGCGAACATGTACGCCGCGTACGAGTCGCTGTCGCCCGGGCTGCGCCGGATGCTCGACGGGCTGCGGGCGGTCAACAGCTCCGCGCTGGCGGACGTGTCGAAGACCCGCGAAGACCGGATCCGCGACGCGGGATACGAGGACGAGCAGCAGTTCGTCGCGCGCCATCCGGTGGTGCGGACCCATCCGGAGACCGGCCGCCGCGCCCTCTACGTGAACCCCGCGCACACCGCGTCGTTCGAGGACATGACCGAGGCGGAGAGCCGGCCCTTGCTCGAGTACCTGTTCCGGCATTCGAGCCGGCCCGAGTTCACGTGCCGGTTCCAGTGGGAGGTCGGTTCGATGGCGTTGTGGGACAACCGCTGCGCCATGCACAACCCGATCAACGACTACCACGGCTCCACGCGGCGCATGCACCGCATCACGCTGGCCGGCGAGCGGCCTCGCTGATCGCCCACCGCTGAATCGCCACTCGCTGATCCACACGGTTGTTGACGGTTGGCCGGGCGGGCCAGAATGCCGCCGTGGCACCGCAGACCGCCGCCGAGCTCTTCGTGCGGAACGCCGATCGCGACGACGTCGCGGTGCACTTCGAGGATCGCTCGTACAGCTGGCGGGAGCTTGCCACGGAGTCGTTGCGGCGGGCTGCGGTGTGGGAGCGCCTGCGCGATCCGGCGTTGCCGCCGCACGTCGGCGTGCTGCTCGACAACACCGCCGAGTACCTCTTCTGGTTGGGCGCGGCCGCGATCACGCGCTCGGTGATCGTCGGCATCAACGCCACCTACCGCGGAGCCGAACTGGCGCAGCTCGTCGACTACACCGACTGCCAATTGCTCGTCACGTCGGACGCCTACGCCGAGTTGCTCGCCGACGCCCCGAGCAAGGTGCCGTACGAGCGCGTGCTCACGATCGGCACCGACGCGTACGCCGAGCTGCTCGCGAGCACCGAGTGCGCGGACGCCGGCGTTGCCGCCGAACCGGACGACCTCTACCTGCTCATCTTCACGTCGGGATCGACGGGCTTCCCCAAAGCGGTCCGGTGCACGCAAGGGCGATTCGCGCGCACGGGTGTCCACGTGATGGGCGTGGCCCAGCTGGGCCCCGGTTCGGCGGTCTACGCACCGCTTCCGTTCTTCCACTCGAGCTCGCTCTTCACCGGACTGTCGAGCGCGCTGCAGGCCGTCGTCCCGTTCGCGACGCGCGCCAAGTTCTCGGCGTCGCGGACCATGCCCGACATCCGCCGCACCGGCGCGACGATGCTCGCCTACACGGGCAAGGTGTTGAACTACATCCTCGCGGTGCCACCGTCGCCCGACGATGCAACGACACCGCTCGAGTTCGCGTTCGGCAACGAAGCGTCGGAGGCCGACATCCGCGAGTTCGCATCGCGCTTCAACTGTGCAGTGCGCGACAGCTACGGCTCTACCGAGGGGCTCATCATCATCCGCCGTGACCCGTCGATGCCGCCCGGCGCGCTGGGCAGTGCCGACCACAACATCAAGGTGTTCGATCCCGACACCGGTTCGGAGTGCCCTCGCGCGGAGCTCGACCACGCCGGGCGCATCCTCAACGCCGACGTCGCGGTGGGCGAGATCGTGAACACCGAGCCGGGCGACACCTTCGAGGGGTACTACCGCAACGAAGAGGCCAACGTGTCCAAGGTGCGGGACGGGATCTACTGGTCGGGCGACCTCGCCTACCGCGATGCCGACGGCTGGTTCTTCTTCGCCGGTCGGTCGAACGAGTGGTTGCGCGTCGACGGCGAGAACTTCGCCGCCGCGCCAGTCGAACGGATCGCGCTGCGGGCACCCGGAGTGCGCTCGAGCGCGGTGTACGCGGTACCCGACGATCCCGTTGGCGATCGCGTCATGGTCGCGATCGAGGTCGACGCGATCGGCTCGTTCGACGTCGACGCCTTCGACGACTTCGTGCGTGCCCAACCCGACCTCGGCCCGAAGTGGGAGCCGAGCTTCGTGCGCGTCACCGGCGAGCTGCCGAAGTTGGCCAGCATGAAGATCGACAAGACGCGCCTCCGTCGTGAGGGGTGGGAGGCGCCGGGGGTGAGTTGGCGTCCGCAGCGCGGCGAGCCGTTGCGGCCGTTGACCCCCGCCGATCTCGACGCGCTCGCGCACCTCCGGACATGAGCGGAGAAGCATGAGCAGCACGAACCTCGGTCGCCGACGCTCGACTGCCCGCAACGAGGCCGCGCCCAACTACCAGGCGCGACGCGACGAGATCATCGCCGCCGCGGGGCAGGCCTTCTTGGCCAAGGGCTATCGCGCGACGTCGTTCCGTGACATCGCGGCGTCGATCGGAGTCGACCGAGCGTCGCTCTACTACTACTTCGAGAGCAAGCACGACCTCTTCCGGGCCGCGACGGGTGCCGCGTTCGCGCGCAACATCGAAGAGGCGGAAGAGATCGCGCGGGCCGATCGATCGCCGTCGCAGCGGATCACCGACATCGTCCGCCGGTTGTTCGAGTCGTACACCGCGCGCGACTACCCGTACATGTTCATCTTCCTCCAAGAGGACGTGAACCAGATCAGCGAGCACGCCGGCGATCCGTGGGCGCGTGAGATGAACGAGCTCAGCCGGCGCTACGAGCGCGCGGTCATGGCGATCCTCGTCGACGGTGTCGAGCGCGGTGAGTTCGAGCTCGCCGGGCCGCCCCACGTGCTCACGAAGGCATTGATCGGTATGACGAACTGGACCCACCGTTGGTACCGCGCCGACGGCCCGCTGAGTGCCGACGAGATCGCAAACACGTTCGCGAGCACGTTCCTGCACGGGATCGCCCGACCGCCGGAGGACACGCAATGACGATGCCGAAGACCACGGCTCCGTACGTCAACATCCTCGATCCGCAGTTCTACGTCGATCCGTGGGACACGTATCGCTGGTTGCGCGACGAGGCACCTGTGTTCTGGGACCCGATCCAGAGGTTGTGGGTGGTATCTCGGTACGACGACGTGATGGCGATCGAGAAGAACGGTGCGCGCTACTCGTCGTCCACCGGATCGCGTCCGCACATCGATCAGAGCGCCGACCGTTCGATGATCAACATGGACGATCCTGCGCACCAGCAGCAGCGCAACCTCGTCTCGCGTCGCTTCAACCCGGGAGCGATCCGCGTGCACGAAGGTCACGTGCGTGAGATCGTCACCGAGATCCTCGACGACGTCGTCCCGCTCGGAGAGTGCGAGGTGGTCGAGGCGATCGCGTCGCGCCTCCCCGCGATCGTGATCGGCGACCTGCTCGGCTTTCCCCGCGACATGTGGGAGCAACTGCGCTACTGGTCAGAGCGCACGATGACGCTCGGCGGCCTCAACATGGTCGATGGGCCGCCGTACGTGTCGCATCCCGACGTGATTCCCATCATGGGCGACTTCTTCCAGCAGACGGCCGTGCTCGTCGAGGCGCGTCGGCACGAGCCGACCGACGACCTCATGTCGGTGTGGGTCGCGCAGGGATGGGAGACCGGCCACGTGCTGGAGGAGACGCTGCTTCTGCTCGACGGCGGCGCGGAGACGACCCGCACCGTCATCGGGTCCATGATCCGCGAGCTCGCGCTCCAACCCGATCAGCGACAGCTCCTCATGGAGCGACCCGAGCTGCTGTCGACCACCGCGGTGGAGGAGTTCATCCGCTGGGTGTCGCCGATCCTCAACATGCGCCGGACGGTCACTGAGGACCACGAGCTGCACGGGGAGACGCTGCGCGTCGACGACCAGGTGGTGCTGATGTACGCGTCGGCGAACCGCGATCCGCGCGCGTTCACGGATCCCGATCGCCTCGACGTCACTCGTCCCGACAACCGTCACGTGGCCTTCGGCTTCGGCACGCACTTCTGCCTGGGCGCGTGGTTGGCGCGACTCGAGCTCCGTGTGATGTTCGAGGAGCTCCTGCGTCGCATCCCCGAGTGGGAGCTCGTCGATCCCGACGAACCGCAGATCGTCCCCGCGACCTTCGCCCGTGCCTACGACCAGATCCGCATCCGCTGGTAGCAGAACGACTCCTGGTGTGTCATACTGACACAGCAAAGGAGCGCGGCCATGGACACGAAGACGACCCGTCTCCCCGTCGACCTGATCGAGGCGGCCGAAGCGGAAGGTCGCGAGGAGCACCGATCCGCGGCCAAGCAGCTCGAGCACTGGGCTCGCTTCGGCATGTTCTTCGAGCGACAGACCAGCACCTCACGACGTCGGATCCAGCGGGCGGTGGCGGGCGAGACATCTCTCCGGGACCTTGGCGACGAGGAACGCCTGGTCGCCAACGCCGCCATCGACGCCGCGATCTCCGCCGCCGCGAACGAGGCTTCGTTCGCCGACCGTCTCGCGGCGCGTGGAATCACCACCGTCGTCATGGATGACGAGGGACGCATGATCCGCCGACACCCGGATGGCTCGACAACCGTCCTGTGAGTCGCCTGGACCTCGTCGTGGGTCCCAACGGGGCGGGCAAGTCGACCTTCGTCGAGTTCGTCCTCGCTGACATACGACCGGGCGTTCCGTTCGTCAACGCGGACGTGATCGCCGCGGAGCGCTGGCCGCGGGATCCCGTGTCGCATGGGCTCGACGCGGCGCAAGCCGCCGAGGCAGCTCGCGATGCGTTGCTCGCTCGCGGTGAGTCGTTCATCGCGGAGACGGTTGCGTCTCACGAATCGAAGATCGACCTCGTGCGCCGATCCCGCGATGGCGGCTACCACGTGCACCTGGTCGTCATCGCGGTGCCGGAGGACTACTCGGTTGAACGTGTGCGCATGCGCGTCGCTGCTGGTGGCCATGACGTTCCCGAAGACAAGATCAGGTCACGGTGGCAGCGACTGTGGGACAACGTCGTCGCCATGATCGAGCTCGCCGACAGCGCCGAGGTCTTCGACAACACTGGGCCGAGCCCGGTGACGATCGCGACGTTCGTCGCCGGCGAGATCGTCGGCGCGCCCCGCTGGCCCACCTGGACTCCGGGCCCGCTGGCGGCTCGCTGGCCTCGACTCGACGATCTGCATTGACTGGAACTACGAGTTGCGGCGGCTCCACCCGATGACCAGCGCCGAGCCCGCCGCCACGCCGGCATAGACGCCGATGAGCTGAGCGGATGATCGTTCGAGATCGATGTCGAACGCCTGAAGGCCGGCATTGGTCGCCGCGTGCAAGAGCATGGCGGTCGCGACGCTCGCTTCGCCGCCCTGCAAGAGCGTGTGCAAGAAGCTCCACGCAACGATCGCGCTCCCGAACCGCAGCGGCTGGTCTTCCGCCTGTGGCGAACCGGCGACGAAGAACATCGGGGTGTGCCAGAGCCCCCACAAGCTCGCGAGCGCAAGCGTCGCCTTCACTGGTCCGAATCGACTGTTCAGGCGAGGCCAGGCGAAGCCGCGCCAGCCGAGCTCCTCGCCGGCGACGACCCAGAGCTGACCGATCGCGATCATGGGATCGACGCCCTGGTAGCGCATCCGGCGTCCGGACAGTCGTGCCGCCGCGGCCATGATGAGCGGCTGCGCGCCCAGGGCGATGGCGGCTCTTCCCCAGGACAGCGATTGGGGTCGAGCCGACCCGAGAAGCTCGCGCACTCCCGCTCGCCCATGGTGGCGCTGCTGCACGACGAGCGCCGCGACCATTGGCCCGGCGAGACCGGCCATGTAGAGCAGTGCGGAATTGTCTTCCAGGGAGAACGGCCGCCGGGAGGCTGCCAACGTGCCGTGGAGCACGCCCGTCACACCGAAGCTGATTGCGGTGAACTCGGCCACCTCGCGGACGGCGCGAGCGTGCTCGTCCCGCGTCGACCCATGCAATGACTTCGAGCGAGTGCGAGCCACCTCACGCTCCTCGCCGTGTGTCACCCACGGCGCGGGCGTAGATCGCGCTCGGGTTGCCTGGTTCCCAGCCCGGTAGCGGGTCGATGCAATCGATCTGGATGAAGCCGCGCCGTTCCCAAAACGCACGCGTGCTGACGTACGGCTCGTAGTTGGCGGACGCGTCCAGCGTCTTCACCTCGACCATCTGGACGCCTGCCCGTGCGAGGTCGTCGAGACATCGGTGCACCAGCGCGGTGCCGATGCCCTGGCCGCGTCGATCGGGGGACACCGCGGCGTAGGTGATCTCTGCGGCGAGGCCGAACCGACGCGGCGCCACCACGAAGCCGACGACGGAGCGGTCGTCAATAGCCACCCAGCCGAGACTGGTGGTCAGGTCTTGCCGGGCATCGTCGTGCGTCGACTGCGTGAAGTACTCAGGCAACGCGGCAAGGAGGCGAACGCACTTCTCGATGTCACGCGACTCTGCGCTGCGAATGTCCAAGCGTTGCAGCCTGACACAATGCCGCGTCCGCTGCTCGAGACGGTCAGAGTCGGAGTGACCATCGGCCGTCGCGCGGGTCCTGCACGAAGTCCTGTTGCTCCCAGAAGCTGATCGCGCCTTCGTTCTCGAACGCAACCGTGGCGTCGATCTTCTTGGCGCCGAGCGTGCGTGCCCGCGCCGTCGCCGCGGCAACGAGCAGAGTTGCGACTCCATTTCGCCGCCACGATGGTTCGACGACCATTCGGTAGAGGTGGCATCTCCAACCGTCCCATCCGACGATCACGGAGCCCGCCAGCGCGTCGTCCGACCGGGCGACGAGCAACGCGTCAGGATCACGGTGCAACAGCGCGGTCGCCTCCGGGAGCCCACCGGGGAAGCTCGTCGGACCGCCCTCGCGGTGCCACAAGTTCACGACCTCGTCGAGGTCTTCCGGGGTTGCGCGCCGGATCTCCATGCCAGGGTCCTATCGCACTCGCGAGCTCGATTTCGACGGAATTCGCGCTCGCGGCCGTGTCCGGCTCAGTCGCAGTTCGCGGTGCGCTCCATGGATGGATGTGACCCGAGTCGTGATTCGACTGCCGACGCTCAGCGGGCGAGGAGATCGAGCAGCTCGCCCGCGACCCACCAGCGTCGCGGGCGGCCTGGTGTTCCGCTGCCGGGAACGCTCGCGGGGCGGAGCACGCCGCGGTCCGCCAGGGTTTCGAGCGCGGTTCGAGCCGCCGGCGCGCTGACACCGAGCAATTCCGAAGCGGTGGCAACGTCGAGGGCAGGATGCATCGCGATCTGGTCGACGAGCCGACGAGCAGCAGCATCCGACCGAATGCCGTCGAGCCGACCTGGCCACGACGCGACGAGCTCGGCGACGGCAACGAGTGTCACTGTGGCGGACGTCGTCGCATGCTCGAGCGTGCGAGCGAACCAGCGGACCCACTCGTCGGGACCGGCCGTTCGAAACAACGTCAGCCCCGAGAGATAGCCGCCGACGTCGCGCAAGAACGCGACGGAGATCGGCGGAGGCACCGTCACGCCGGGACGTCGATGCAGCATCCAACCGATCAGGAGTCGGCCGATCCGACCGTTGCCGTCGGCAAACGGGTGGATCGTCTCGAACTGTGCGTGGACGAGCGCGGCGGCGGTGACCGGAGCGTGGCGGCTGCCGTTCGCGTAGTCCACGAGGTCGCGCATCAGGGCGCCGATGCGATCCTGCGGCGTGGCGACGTGCGCAGCGCGATGCGGGCTGGGACCGCCGACCCACCCAAGTCGGTCTCGCCACGCGCCCTTGTGGGTGTCGTCGAGGTCGGCGGAGCCCATCAGGATCCGGTGCCACGTCCAAAGGGCCTCGATGGTGAGCGGACCTTCGTGCGCGAGCGAGGCATCCACCGCGCGGAGGTTGTCGGCGACCCATGACGCCGGGCCACCCACTGACCGGTCCACGTCGGCGACGGCGACAGCTTCCGCAGGGGCGTTGATCGCCTCGATCCGGCTCGACGCGACTCCTTCGGCACGCAGCAGCAGGCGGGCGGCGACCTCGAGGTGGGGAACGTTCTGGACTGCCGATGCGGTCAGGACCCCTTCCGCGCGGGCCGCGTCCCGCTCGGCGTCGTCGCTGAGCGGACCCACGTCGGCCAGCGGCGCGGGGACGAACGCGGCGACTGGGCGACCTTCCCATTCGACGGTCACGAGCTCGTGCGGCATCGAGCCTTCCTCAATCCGGCGAGTTAACAAAGGATAGTGCTCGGAACCTTGAGAAACGTGATGGGTTGCTGCAGGAACTTGCTGCCGCCGCTTTCGCCGGAGCGGTGAAGGAGGCGTGCGAGAATCCCCGCGTGGCCGGTTCCCTCTACAAATTCCGCAGTACCTGGCAGGTGAACGCGGCGCCCGACGACGTCTACGCGGTGCTCGAGCGCCTCCCCGACTACCCACTTTGGTGGCCTCAGGTCCGCAGCGTCACCGCGCTCGGCAACGACACCTACGAGCTGGTCTGCCGCTCCGCACTCCCGTACGAGCTGCGCTTCACGACGACGCAGTCGGTTCGCGATCCAGTCGACCGGGTGCTCGAGGCGAACATGTCCGGCGACCTCGATGGCTTCTCACGGTGGACGATCTCGAATGACGCACACGGGACCTCGGCAACGTTCGACGAAGAGGTGGTGGCGACGAAGACGGTGCTCCGCCGGCTCGAGCTGGTTGCCCGTCCGGCGTTCAAGGCGAACCACACGCGGATGATGCACGACGGCGAGCGCGGCCTGCGCACGTACCTGGCGGGGTACCACGCCCGACTCGATCGCCGCCCGGGACACGACTGAAGATGGCGCGCGGGGAGTTGACCGACGACGAGCGCCGTGCGCGGTTGACGTCGTGGTTTGCGTCGCAGCTTCCGGACGCGCACGAGGTGCGACTCGAGGGCCTCGACCGCGTGCCGATGGGGCACTCGGCCGAGACGCTGACGCTGGCGGTTGTGTCGCGTGACGACACCGGCGAACAGTGGCGCGACGTCGTGGTGCGGGTGCGGCCGCCGGTACCCGGATTGCTCGAACCCTACGACCTGCGCAAGCAGTTCGACGTGTTGCAGAGGTTGGAGTCGACGCCGGTGCGCGCACCGCGCGCATTGTGGTACGAGGGCACGGGCGACGTGCTCGGTCGCGAGTTCTACGTGATGGAGCGGGTCGACGGCACGGTCTACGAACGCTCGTTGCCCGAGGCGCTCGCGAGCGCGCCCGATCGGCTGAGATGCATGTCGCGCAGCTTGATCGAACAGATCGCGGCCATCCACACCGTGGACCTGCGCAGCACCGGTCTGGATCAACTCGCAGCGCTCGGTGACGGTCACGACTTCGTCACCCGCGAGCTCGACTTCTGGAGTGCCGAGGTGACGCGCGTGCAGCGCGGTCCGCTCCCGGCACTCGAGCGGCTGGTTGCGGAGCTGCGTGACCGTCAGCCCGCACCGAGCAACGTCGTCACGCTCGTGCACGGCGACGCCAAACCGGGGAACTTCGCGTTCGTCGACGACGAGGTGAGCGCGGTCTTCGACTGGGAGATGGTGGGGCTCGGCGATCCCCTCACCGACATCGGGTGGGCGGAGCTCAACTGGTCGACGCCCAACGCGTTCACCAACCTGCCCGGCTCGCTGACTCGTGACGAATTCGTCGCGCGCTACGAGGAGCTCACCGGCATCGAGGTCGTCGAACGGCCCTGGTACCGCGCGTTCCAGACCTACAAGATGGTGGTGATCATGTTGGTCGCGGCGATGCTGTTCGACGCAGGCGACAGCGACGACCTCCGCTTCGCGCAGATGGGCATGGCGGTGCACCACTACACGCGCGCCGCGCTGGCCGAACTGGGGATCCACGACGAGCTGGAGTCGGGGCCGGTCACCGCCCGCGAGGAGAGGCTGCGCGCGGTCGGGGCCTGACTGCCGGCGCCGGCGGTCGTCACCACTAGTGTTGACGGCGCGATCGACGATCGGAGTCCCCATGCCGCAAGTGCCCGTGGCGGAGGGCGTGTTCACCTGGCCCGCCGACGAACCC
>Ga0081539_10005664_pt1 | contig 12547 bp, 11 predicted proteins | sample TabmetS4T2R2_FD_71023 | JGI IMG/M metagenome (GOLD analysis project Ga0081539, IMG submission 71023) | Tabebuia heterophylla rhizosphere microbial communities from the University of Puerto Rico - S4T2R2 | ecosystem: Host-associated > Plants > Roots > Rhizosphere ...
CGGTAGAAATCGCCCGCCGTATGCAGATGATCGCGGCGGTCGAACAGCCGCATTTTGGAGGCGACCAATCCGGCTTCAGGGTGCCGATCAAAGCACCGGACAACTGCCGTGATCCAGTCAGGGTCAGCCTCCGTGTCGTTGTTAAGCAGCGCGACGAATTTGCCTTTCGCCGCCTGTATTCCTGCATTGCAGGCTCCGGTAAACCCCTGATTACTGGGCAGGGCGACGAGCTTCACTTCCGGGTAATCGCGCGCCAATAGTTCGCACGAGGCATCGGTCGAACCGTTATCGGCCACAATCACTTCGATGTTGGAATAGGTCTGAGCGCGAAGCGCGTTCAAGCAGGTTGGCAAATGCCGCACCCCGTTCCAGTTGGGAATGACCACGGAGAAAAGTGCTGTGTCAACCATCGGTTAGCCGGGCTGGATAGCCCGTTCATGTTCGACGAAGGCTTGTACCGCATCGGGCCAGGGTCGCAGTTTGATACCCAGATAGGCGGCAATCTGATTTTCGAGGGCAGAATAAACCGGCGGGCGTGACGGGCGCGGATACTGCGCGCCGATCACCCGGCGAATCTCGACGCCGCTGTACCCAAAAGAATCCAGAATAACGCGAGCAAAGTCGTAGCGCGAAGCATACCCTTCGTTGACCAGATGATAAGTGCCGAACCGTCCAGTTTCCAGCAGGAGCAGCAGTGCCTGAACGAAATCTTCGGCGTAGGTCGGGCAGGCGATCTCGTTAGTGACTACGCTCAGCGGCTGCCCGGAGGCGGCCCGTTCGATAATCTTTTGCATGAAGTTTCTGCCGCCGTGGGCAAAGATCCATGAGGTACGCACAACGAAATGCTGAGGCAGCACTTCACGCACCATCTGCTCGGCTACCCATTTGCTGTAACCGTAAGGGTTGATCGGGTTGGCAGGGTCGTACTCGCGGTAGGCTGTCCCTTTTTGTCCGTCGAAGACCTCGTTCGTGCTCACGTGGACGAGGTCGATGCCCCGGTCGGCCGACGCCTCGGCCACCACTCCAACCGCATCCCCGTTCCGTTTCTGCGCGAGCTCCGGATCGCGGGCACAGCCGTCGACGTCGGTCCAGGCCGCGGCATGGATGACGACCTCGGGTCGATCGCGATCCAGCAGCGTCCCGATCGTGGCCGGGGCATCGAGGTCGAAGTCGTCGCGTCGCCACGCGATCGGTCCGGCGGGACCGGTGAACGGCGCGTCCCCGAGCGCGTCGATCAGCGCTCGACCGAGTCGGCCGCCGGCACCGGTGACGGCGACCCGCATCAGCCGGCGGACCGCAGCCGCGTGCCGTACTGGCGCTCGTAATACGCGTCCCAGTCGCCGGATCGTGCCGCTCGCCACCATGGCTCGTTGGCCACGAACCAGTCGATGGTCCGTCCCAGGCCGTCTTCGAATGACATCGCGGGTCGCCAGCCCAGCGCGGCCAGCTTCGAGCCATCCATCGCGTACCGCCGATCGTGGCCTGGCCGGTCCTCCACGTGACGGACGAGGGACCAGGGCTTATCGAGCCGGTCGAGGAGCAAGCGGACGACATCCCGGTTCGCCATCTCGACGCCACCCGGGATGTTGTAGGTCTCGCCCGCCGTCCCGTGCCGAAGGACATGGTCGATCGCGCTCGCGTGGTCCGCGACGTAGAGCCAGTCGCGCCGCTGGAGGCCGTCGCCGTACAGCGGCAGCGGCTGGTCGTCGATGGCGTTGGTGACGAACAGCGGGATCAGCTTCTCGGGGTGGTGGTACGGCCCGTACGTGTTCGAGCCCCGCGTCACCACCGCGTCGAGGCCGTAGGTCACGACATACGAGCGGACGAGAAGCTCGCCCGCGGCCTCGGAAACAGTCAGGGTTCGATCGGGGAAGAAGAAGCTGACCGGTGCCATCAGAGCCGAGCGTAGCGCTCCCCGGGCCGCCATGAGATCGTCGCCACGAGCTCGCGGTTGCTTCGCGGCCGGGCCGGGTACCATGCCCCTACCGCGCGGGAATTCTTCCCGCCTTACTCGAGGGGAGGCCTCCGATTCACCTAGGTACCGCGCGGCCTAGCGGCTTCGCACGCCTTGGACGCTACGCCCGCTCGCGGCGCTTCCGCATCGCGGCGACGGCGATCTCCTCTCTGGTAGCTGCCTCGCTGCTCGCGGTTGCGATCCACCATTTCGCCACGGCCGGCTGGCCGCTCGCAGGGGGGAACCCGCTCGTGATCGCGGCTGTCGGGGTCCTCTTTCTTGTTGCCTATGCCTTCAAGGCCTACGGCTGGCGGCGACTCTTCCAGCGGGACGAGCGTCCTGACGCGCTCGCTCTCGCGGCAGCCGGCGGAGGAGCCTCGATCCTCGGGGTTGCTCTTCCGGGGCGTTTCGACGAGGCCGTCCGCGTCGTCATCGTGCGCCGCTACCCGGGGTGTCCGAGCAGCGTTCCCACGATCTGCCTCTCGCTCTTCACGCTCGGCCTCCTCGACAACATCGCGCTCTCGCCGCTCGCCGCGGCCTCCGCGAGCTTCCCAGGCCTGTCATTCGGCGTCCGTGCCGGGTTCACGGTCGTGGCTGCCGCCGGCCTCGGCGCCGCCGCGCTCGTACTCGCTCTGCCGCGCCTCGTGCGGGTGACGAGGCTGCTCCGGTTTCGGCTCGTGCGGTGGCTGCATCCGCGGGCGACCTGCGCCCGAGACGCCGTGCACGCTTGGGGTCTCATCTCGGCGTCTTGGCTGATCCGGGCGGTGGCGCTCTTCCTCCTCCTCCACACCCTTGGCGTCGCCACGTCGTTTCCGCTGGCGATCATGTACCTCTGCGCCGGAGCCGCCTCGGCCGCGATCCCGATTGGGCCCGCGGGAGCGGCGACTCAAGTGACGGCCGGTGCCGCGCTCCTCGTCGTTGCAGGCGTCCATGTTTCGAGCGCTGTCGGCTTTGCGCTCGCCGCACAGGCACTCTTCGTCCTTGCCGGCGCGGCCGTCCTCCTGATCGCCGTAGCCTGGCGGACGGGAGTCGGCCTGCGAGCGGCCCTGGCGGTTCGTTGACCCACGCGATTTGAGGACGGCGCGTCTGTCCGATCAGCCGGCGCACTGCGGGATCTGCGCGAGCGAGCTGGCGGGCGAGGCGTTGCACCGCAGCGACGGGCGGGACGAGCTCGGTTCGTACTGCTCGCCCGCGTGCCTCTCAGCCGCCGAGGCCCTCGTCGCCCTTCAGCTCTGGTCCGTGAAGCTCGAGGCGGCTGGCCGTCGCGACGAGGCCGAAGCTCGCACCACGCTGGCCGACGAGCTCTTGTTGCTCTGGCGAAAGCACACCGGCCCCGATCCCAAGGGTGTGAGAGCGGCGGTGGAGCTTGCCCGGTCCCGGGACGAATGCAAGTGACGCTGCCGGAGTTCGTTGTCGCCTGGGCGATCGCAGGCGGGGCCGCAATCGCGGTCTTCCTACACGCCGATCGAAACGGCGTAGGTCACGCGACCGCGTGGGGGATCGGAGTCTTCCTGGCCCTCGGACTCGCGTTACCGCTCTACGTCATTCACTATCGTCGGCAGAGGGGGTCGCGTCGGTACTAGGTTGGTCCGGCGCGTCCTTTGCCTCGGCCGCCGCAGCCTTGCGATCGGCTCTCTTCTGCCGCTTCGCCTCGCGTTTCTCCTTGAGCTCCCGGTCGCGGGTCATCTTGGAGAACGTCTGTCGTTTCTTCGCCATCAGCATCCCCTTCCGTGGATGACGCCTACCACTTGGACCGGCGACCCCGGCGGCTCGTATACACGAGTCTCGCGGGCGCCGACCGCATGCCCGCAGCTTCGAAGCGCTCCCCGTGCCCGAGCCGGCGCGCCGCGCGGCTCGTCTCCGCCTGCTGCTCCGGGAGGACGAGGGTGGTTGCCGTGCCGCTCCGTCCGGCCCGACCGGTTCGACCGGTCCGGTGGACGTAGCCCTTGTCCTCGTCGGGCGGGTCGAAGTTGATCACGTGCGTGACGCCTTCGAGGTCGAGGCCGCGCGCGGCGACGTCCGTTGCGACGAGCGTCTGCACCTTGCCGCTCTCGAAGCGCCCGAGCGCGCGCTCGCGCGCGTTCTGCGAGAGATCGCCGTGCATGGCGACGGCGGCGACATCGTGGCGTCGAAGCTTCTGGACCAGCCGGTCGGCGCCGCGCTTCGTGCGCACGAACACGAGGGTGAGGCCGTCCGCCGCGCGGATGTGCTCGGCAAGGACGTCGAGCTTCGTGTCGGCCGTCACCGCCACGAAGCGGTGCTCGATCTCAGTGGGCTGCCTCGACGGCAAATCCGCCTCGACGTAGGACGGGCTCTTCGTGTAGGCGCGGGCGAGCTCGCCGGCCTCGCCGTCGAGCGTCGCGGAGAAAAACATCGTCTGCCGGTTCCGCGGCAGGCGGCGAACGATCCTGTCCACCTGTGGCCGAAAACCCATGTCGAGCATGCGGTCGGCCTCGTCGAGAACGAGGATCTTGACGGCCGAGAGGTCGGCCAGGCGGCGATCGACGAGGTCCTGAAGCCGGCCGGGAGTGGCCACGAGAACGTGGGCGCCGCGGGCGCGCTTGGCCTGCGACTGGAGCCCGGCACCGCCGTAGACGGCGGCCACCCGCAGGTCCTTCGCGCCCGCAAGGGGCCCCACCTCCTCGGCCACCTGCTGGGCCAGCTCGCGGGTCGGGACGAGAACGAGCGCGGACGGCCGCCGGTCGGCCGGCGTCGTCCGCTCGACGATCGGGAGAGCGAAAGCCAGGGTCTTGCCGGATCCGGTCGGCGCTCTTGCGAGGACATCCAGTCCTGCAAGCGCATCCGGCAGCGCGAGCGCCTGGATCCTGAAGGGCGTGTGGATGGAGCGAGCGGCGAGTACGTCGGCCACGGGGCCGGACACGCCTAGCTCGCGGAACGATTGCTGCATCTAGGTTCGACTTCCTTTCGGTTCGAGACTTGCCTGCCTCGAAACACCCGAAGGAGGAACGAGAAGCTCATCTCACGGGCGGCTTCATCGCCTCCCGTGAGGACAACGGTAGCAGTCGTCGGTCGTGACGAGGCGCGCCTTGTAGGACGCCGGTCTCTGCGATTCAATCGCTGCGTGAGCCGAGCGGTTCATGCCCTCGCCGGGCTCGTGGCCGTCTTTCGGAACGAGAACCTCCGGCGTCTCGAGCTCGCGTGGGGGGCGGCGATCACGGCCGAGTGGGCGCATTTCGTCGCGCTCGGCGTCTTCGCCTACGACGCGGGCGGGACGGTCGCCGTGGGCATCGCCGGCCTCGTTCGCATGCTGCCTGCAGCCCTCGTCGCTCCATTCGCGGCCTCGCTCGGCGACCGGTTCAGGCGAGAGCGCTTCCTCGTGGCGATCGCGCTCGTCGGCGGTGCTGCTCTCGCCGCCTCGGCAGTCGTCTTCTTCGTCAGCGAGAACGCACCTCTGATCTTCGCCCTGGCGGGCGTCGTCGGGATCGCTGCGACGCTTGTCCGTCCGGCGCAGCAGTCGCTCCTGCCCTCGCTTGCGCGGACGCCCGAGGAGCTGATCGGCTCGAACGGGGCCACATCGACGCTCGAGAGCCTCGGAACGCTGGTCGGGCCGCTCCTGGCCGGCGTGCTCGTCGCGCTGCTCGACGCGGGTGTCGTCTTCGCCGTCGGAGCCGGCGCGCTGCTCGTCTCGGCGGTCTTCTTCGCCCGGGTCGCTGTGGAGGGTCGGCTTCGGTCCGCGGTCGTGGCCGAGCCGGAGAGCCCGCGGACGCTGCTCCTCGGGGGCGTCTCGTACGTCGCCAAGACGCCCGGCCCGCGAATGATCATCGGGCTCATCTGCGCGCAGACCTTCGTTCGCGGCTGCGTGAACGTCCTGATCGTGGTGACGGCATTCGAGGTTCTCCATGCGAACGCCGGTGCCGTCGGCTACATGACCGCCGCCATCGGGGTGGGGGGACTGATCGGCGCGCTCGCAGCCTTCGCGCTCACCGGTCGGCGCCTCGGTGCCGCCTTCGCTCTGGCGCTCGTCTTCTGGGGCCTGCCGATCGCGCTCATGGCATCCTCGACCTTCCTGGCCGCGGCACTCGTCCTGCTCGCAGTCGTCGGGGCGGCCAACAGCGTCGAGGACGTCGCTTCGTTCACGCTGCTCCAGCGAATCGTCCCGGACGCCGTGCTCACGCGAGTGCTCGGCCTTCTCTGGGGTCTGGCGATGGGAGCCGTCGCGCTCGGCTCGATCGCCGCTCCGGCGGTGGTCGCGCTCGTCGGGCCTCGAGCTGCGCTCTTTGCGGTCGGCCTCATCCTTCCCGCCCTTGCCCTCATCGCTTGGCGTCGCCTTGGCGCAATCGACCGGCGCGCCCCCGGCCCGGCGGCCGAGCTGGCGCTCATCGACGGCGTTCCGATGCTCGCGCCGCTCTCCCTTGCGGCGAAAGAACACCTGGCCTCATGCCTCATCCCGCTCTCCGTCTCCGCGGGGGACACCGTCGTCCGGCAGGGCGACGTCGGCGACCGTTTCTACATCGTCGAGGACGGCGAGCTCGAGGTCGTCGGTGAGCGCCTTCATCTCGCCGCGCACGCAGGAGACCATTTCGGCGAGATCGCGCTGCTCCGCGACGTTCCCCGCACGGCCACGGTGCGAGCAGTCGTGGACTCGGAGCTCTACGCGCTCGAGCGCGGCGACTTTCTCGCCGCCGTCTGCGGCCACTCGGACGTGCGAGCCGCAGGGGAGGAGATCGCCGCAGAGCGGCTTGCCCGCGGGGGCCGCGTGGTGAGTGGCTCCAGCGGGTTCTAGCCCTCGCGCCGCCTCCCGGCCGCCAGGGTCTCCATCGCCTGGCGGTCGATCATCTCGGGGGCGATGACCGCGACGCGGGCGGGCGTGCACGCACGAAGCGTCGCATTCCGCGTGCCCTCGCCCACGATCGCGCCTTCGCCGAGGATGGCACCGGGCCCGACCTGCGCGACCTCTTCGCCGTCGACCACGGCAGCCAGCACGCCGTCGAGGAGGAGGTAGAGCTCGTCGCCGGGCTCGCCCTGCTCGACGAGGCTTTCGTCCTGCTTCAGCTTGCGGCGCGGCAGCTTCGTGCCGCTCCCGAGGATGTCGTTCGACAGCTGTCGCTCGAGGGCGCTTTCGGCCTGAGCCACGAACGGCTCCGAATCCTCGTCGCCCCAGGGCGTGTGCTCTCCGTGCGCCTCGCGGTACCAGGACTTGAAGTCGATCGTCCCCGCCTTGTGAGCGAGCTCCCCGTCCTTGTCGTAGACCCAATGCCGCGGGAAGCCGCTTGCGCCCACGAGCTCATGGTCGGAGGAGCCGTCCGCCCGGATCGTGAGCGCGAGCGTCGTCCACGCGGTCGCCGACTTGATCCGGAAGAAGGGCCGTCCTCTCACCCTCCTGGGAGCCGGGAAGCCTGCGTGCCCGCCCACCGTCTGCACGAAGCGCGCTCCGGCGTCTTCCACCTCGGGCTCCTGCTGGATCGTCTCGAAGGGGACGCCCTGGAAGACGAGGTCCTTGACGCCCAGGCGGAACGTCGTCGAGCCGACGAGGCCGCCCCCGGAATAGCCGGCGTCCACGACCTTGCCGTCCTCCACGTCGACCCAGGCCCTGAGGTCGTTTGCCTCCCGGAAGCGATCCTGGTCGCGCAACCGTTCGAGCTCACCGGGCGCGATCCGATCCGGCGGTGGCTCGTCGTAATGCCCGATTCCCAGCTCGAACGGGATCTTGGGCATCCCCTGGATCGCTTCCGAGGGGATCCACGAAATGGCTGTGACCGAAGATTCGATGCGCATTGGACCTGCCTCCTCTTATCGGCTGGCCCGGGATCCTACGCCTGCGGCGGTCAGTCGGGAAGGAGCGGAACCTCGAAGCCGGTCGAGCGTCCGAGGAGCACGGCTCGCTTGACGGCGTCGTTGCCATAGCGACGGCGGATCTCGTCGAGCGCAAGGTCGAGTGCGGGCCCGTCGCCGCGCTCGAGCGGCAGCACGAGCTGGACGGCGTCGTCGTTCTGGAGGTTCGCCACGGAGATCCCGACCAGCGTGGCGCCACGGCTTCTGAGCTCCGGCATGGCCGCGGCGAGAAGCCCGCGGGCCGCTGACAGGATCGTCTCCGTGTGCGCGGTCGGCTGCAGCAGCGTCTGCGAGCGCGTCGCCCGCGAGTAGTCGCCGAAGCGCAGGCGGAGAACGACCGTGCGGCCGACCCGTCCGGCAGCGCGCATCCGGCGGGTGACTCGATCGACGAGCCCGATGAGCGTCGAGTCGAGCTCGTCGAGGGCGTAGCGGCGGAGGCCGAGCGCACGCTGGGATCCGATGGAGCCGCGCCGTCGGCCCGGATGGATGGGCCGCGGGTCACGGTTGTGCGCGAGCGCGTGGAGGTGCCGGCCGGATGCGCGGCCCACGAGCGCGACGAGGTCGCCTTCGTCCATTCGCGCGACCTGGCCGACGGTCGTGATGCCGAAGGAGCGGAGCTTCCGGCCGGTGACGGAGCCAACACCCCAGAGCGCTTCGACGGGGAGGGGATGGAGGAACGCGAGCTCCCCGTCGGTCGGGACCACGAGCAGCCCGTCGGGCTTGGCGACGCCGCTCGCGACCTTGGCGAGGAACTTCGTCCGCGCGACGCCCACGGTGACGGGCAACCCGACGCGCTCGCGCACCTCTCTCCGTAACCGGACGGCGATCTCGCCCGGCGTGCCGGAGATTCGTTCGAGCCCGCGCGCGTCGAGGAACGCCTCGTCGATCGAGAGCCCTTCGACGAGCGGCGTCGCGTCCTCGAAGATGCGGAACATGGCCTTGCTCGCCTCCGAATAGGTCGGGAAGCGCGGCGGCACGACGACGGCGCCGGGGCAAAGACGCAGCGCCCGCTGGAGGCCCATCGGCGTGTAGACGCCGCGCGCTTTCGCCTCGTAGCTCGCGGCGAGGACGACCCCCGCACCGACGATCACCGGCTTGCCGCGCAGCGCCGGGTCGTCCCGCTGCTCGACCGACGCGTAGAACGAGTCCGCGTCGGCGTGGAGGATCGTTCCGGCCGGATGCACGAACACATGTTCGCACAGCGATCAAGGCGGGCCTTGCAACGGAGTGCTACTTGCGTCGAGTCAGTCGCCGAGCGGGGCGAGCAGGTTCTTGCGCCCGCGGAAGGCGAAGAGCAGCAGGTCGACCATGCGGAACGTCTGATTGTCGGGACCGAGGCTCGGTCGCCACGTGGGGTCGCGCACGATCGAGATCTGGCTTCCCTCCATCGCTCGATGGAAGGTCTCAGCGACGATGCGCGCGCCGACGCCGCTCAGCTTTCCGCCGCCGAGCTCGGACTCGCGCAGGATGTAGAACCAAAGCGGCGTCTTCTGGAGCACCGAGTCCCGTTGTGCCGCCGTCAAGCCGTCGAGCTCAGCGCCGCCGTCGCCGTTTCGGATCTGCGCCCGCGTCAGCGTCGCGACCGACACGCCCTTGCCGCGCAGGAAGGCGGCCATCTGCTGCCCGGTCGCGAGCCGCACCATCTTCGCCCGCGTCAGGTTGCGGATGGCGAGGTTGTCCTCGTCCGTGAAGCCGGGCAGCGTTCGCAGCGGCTGGGAGAGCCTCGTGTCGATCCGCATGGTGCGGTTGAACTGGGCCGCCGGCACCGCCAGGTCGTTGCGTCCGGCCTGCTTGAAGTTGTAGAGACGGCGAAAATCAGCGATCCACGTGCTCGGCAGCCGGAGCCCTCCGTCGAGGTTCCCGCTCGTGGCCGTGAAGTGGAAGAGGAGGTCGAGCGTCCCGAAGCCGAAGTCGAAGATCCGGTTCCAGTTGTAGGCGCCGCGGACCATGGAGTGGCCGAGGCGGTACGCGGCGACGGAGAACTCGATCGGCATGGTGGGGACGTCGGTCGCGGCGACGCCGACCTCGAAAGCCTTGCGGCCGTTCGTGAAGACGTCGTTCACCACGCTCGCCGTGCAGATGCGCGGGAGGAAATCGGTGCGGATCATCCACTGGTAGTGGCGCGTCACGATCCGGCGGGCGCGGGCGAACCGCTGCGAGGGCGCCACGGAGGCGGGCAGCGTGTCCACCACGCGGTTGTGGAAGCGGATCATCGCGAGGTGCGTCTGGGCGACAGCGAGGTTCTCGTCGTTTCGCGGGTCGGGGATGATCGCCTTGCGCTTCTGCGCCCGCGTCGTTCCGGCGCCGCGCGGCAGGTCGAAGCCGTCGCGGCCGCTCTCGCCCTCGGCGGCGATCGCCCTCCCCATCTTCAGATGGATGCCGTCCGCCTCGTAGAACTTCGCCGACTCTGGATCGGTCGGCCCCGCGCCGTAGAGCGAGTCGAGATCGAGGCTCGGTGAGCGGGCTTGGAGGAGATCCGCCGGCGAGACGCGCTCGCCGAGCATCACGTTCGTCTTGTCGAAGGTGAGGTCGTGGTCCATGAACTGGCCCAGGTACGTGAAGCCGGCCGGGATCTGCGAGCTGCCGCCCCCGCCCACGGCCATCGCGTTGCCGAGCCGCTTGATCGTCGCGTCGCCGAGCTGGTGGTCGCGACCGTTCGGGCCCATGCGCGAGAAGCGGAAGGGCGGGACGGTCGCCTCGACAGTCCGCGCAAGCGTACGGTCGCGGCCGCCCCGAGTCTCGCCGAGCAGACCCTCCCCGATGACGAAGTAGCTCTCGGATCCGTGCCTCTCCATGGCGCCTCCTTCGGTCGGGGGCGGCGCGCTCAGGCGCCGAACGAAGCCGCAGCGCTTTCAGCCGTCGGAATCTAATGGACGCTCGCCGCCGGTGCTCCAGCCGACTGACGCCCCGGCTCGGGAGCTTGGGCAACCTATGAGAAGTGCCCGGAGGGGATGTCCGTCGGCGAGCTCCGAAGAGCCGCACGCACCTCGAGCGGCTGATGAGCCGCGACGGCTACTTCGAGCCTGAGAGCGTGATCCGCCGCCTCGGCAATTCTCCGCTCGTGCCGCTTCTCGGCGGCGGGCCGGCCGTCCTGCTCCAGGTGGCGCATCCGCTCGTCGCCGCAGGCGTGGTCTACCACTCCGACTACAAGAACGACCTGTGGCGCCGGCTCCTCCGCACGCTGCAGGCTCTGTACCTCGTCGTCTACGGAAGCAGGGAGGAAGCCGAGAGGGCCGGCGAGGCCGTACGCGCGGTGCACGCGCACGTGCAGGGAGTGACGAGAGATCGGCTCGGCCCGTTCCCGCCCGGGACTCCTTACTCGGCGTCTGATCCCGAGCTGATGTTGTGGGTGCACGCGACGCTCGTGGAGGCCTCCCTCGCCGCCCAGCGCCGCTTTCTCGGGTGCCTGACAGGCGACGAGGAGGAGGCGTACTACCGCGAGATGGCGCTCGTCGGCCGCATCTTCGGGCTGGCCCCGAGCTCCGTCCCGCGGAATCTGGCCGACTTCCGTGAATACGTGGACGCCCAGCTTGCCGGGCCCGAGATCTGCGTCACCGCGCCGGCCCGCGAGGTCGCGAGCGTCATCCTCCAGGCCCCTCTGCCAGCGCCGCTCCGCGTCCTCGTGCCCGCGCACCGGCTCGCGACGGCGGGTCTCCTCCCGCTGCGCCTTCGTGAGGAGTACGGTCTCCGCTGGAGCCGTGCCCATGCTCTGCCACTCGCCGTCGCCGCTCGCTCTCTCCGCGTCGTCGCCGTGCCTCTTCTACGCGCAGCCGGCCGCGTCGCGCCGCCCGAGCCCGGCTTCGCGACGTCATGACCGCTGACACCGGGTCCGTCTCCACGCGCGGCGCGAGGTTCGGTGCCGGGTGGCACGTGCGCCGGCGATTTGCGGATCTCCTCCTGGCGCCTGTCTACCGCTTCTACGTCACCCGGCTCCGCCAGGAGATCCAGGCCGCGCAGCTTCCGGCACACGTCGCCGTCATCCTCGACGGGAACCGACGCTGGGCGAACGTGAGCGGCCTCGAGGGGCCGTGGGCCGGGCATCGAGCCGGCGCCGACAAGCTCGACGAGCTGCTCGACTGGTGCGCCCGCCTCGGGATCGAGCAGGTGACGGTGTGGGCGCTTTCGAACGAGAATCTGGCCCGTTCAGAGCAAGAGCTCGTCGCGCTTCTCGAGGTGATCGCGGAGAAGCTCGAAGCCCTCGCCGTCCTGCATCGCGATCAGTCGATCCGCATCCGCGTCGTGGGGCGGGTCGAGGATCTCCCCGAACGCGTGCGGCGCTCGATCGCCGCGGTCGAGACGGCGACCGCGAGGAACGACGGTCTCCGCCTCAACATCGCGGTCGGCTACAGCGGGCGCGACGAGCTCCTGGACGCGAGCCGCGCCCTGGTTCGAGAGCTCGCAGCGGAAGGAGTTTCCCCGCAGACCATGGCCGAGCGCATCACCGGGGAGGCGCTCGCGCGGCATCTCTACACGGCCGGTGACCCCGATCCCGACCTCATCATTCGGACGAGCGGCGAGGCGCGATTGAGCGGTTTCCTGCCCTGGCAGGGGGTGCACAGCGAGCTCTACTTCACCGACGTCTACTGGCCCGCGTTTCGCGAGATCGACTTCTTGCGCGCGCTGCGGAGCTACCAGCAGCGGCATCGGCGCTTCGGGCGCTGAGAGCGCCTAGAAGTCACGGCCCTTCATTCGTACCCTTTCAGGATGCTCCCCGTCTGCTCGGCCTGCGGCCAGGAGAACCCCGAAGGCGCACGGTTTTGCAACTCCTGTGGCGCACCGCTCGGCGCCGAGCACGAAGCC
>Ga0081539_10005665_pt1 | contig 12545 bp, 15 predicted proteins | sample TabmetS4T2R2_FD_71023 | JGI IMG/M metagenome (GOLD analysis project Ga0081539, IMG submission 71023) | Tabebuia heterophylla rhizosphere microbial communities from the University of Puerto Rico - S4T2R2 | ecosystem: Host-associated > Plants > Roots > Rhizosphere ...
GATGGCAACCACCATGCGCGTGGGTTGGGCAGAGTTGGGACATGGCAGTTACGCCGCGATTGGATTGTGGGCAGAAGCCAATGGCTATCGCTTTGTGGGTCCGCCGCGCGAGGTGTTCCACCTGATTCCACCGCCCGGTCACGAAGATGAGGCGATTGCCGAAATCCAGATTCCGGTAGAAAGGCTGCCCCTGACTTCTTCATTGACATTACCATCCGGTTAGAGAAAGGGACTGCAACACTGAATCCAATTTCATTTATCTGACCCAATATCCATATCCTGTTAAATCCATCAACAACTGAGGAGTTCGTTTTATGCGGAGACTAATAGCCTGCTGCTTGCTGTTCGTATTGTCTATTTTCACGGGAGTAAATATCATGACTCATGCTCAAGAAGCCACCACAACACCTGTCGCCCCTGTTGTATATGACGGGTTGACCTTCCCTGAACTGCCTTATGCCTCGCGCTGGATTGAAGTCAACGGTGTCCGTCTGCACTACATCGAAGGTGGCGATGCGGGTGCTGATCCGATCCTCTTCCTGCATGGCATCCCCACCTGGTCATACATCTGGCGCGATGTGCTGCCTGTCGTCGAGCCTGCTGGACGGGTGATCGCGCTCGATTTTGTCGGTTTTGGACGTTCGGACAAACTGCCAGCAGCTTCGGCAGATACTGGATATGGGCTTGACAGCCAACTCGCCTATTTGGAGGGTTTTATTGATAGCCTTGACCTCCAAAACATCACGCTGGTGATTCAGGATTTGGGTTCTGCCGTTGGCTTTACCTACGCTGCCCAGCATCCAGATCGTATCAAAGGAATTGTTTTCTTCGAGTCGGCTGTCCCACCCTTCTTCCCACCAACACCAGAGGCATTTCAGGCAATGGGACCGCTGGCAGAATTTTTTCAGCAGATGGTGACACCAGGGACACGCGAAGAACTGGTCCTCCACCAGAATATGTTTATCGAACAGGTCGTCCCCGCTAATGTCGTGCGCCAGTTGACTAAAGCCGAGCTGAACGCCTATCGCGTACCCTTCCAGAGTGTTGAAGATCGTTTACCCATTCTCTGGGGTGGTCCAATGAATTTTGCTAACCCTGCTTTTGTAGAGGTGATCGCTCAGTATGTTGCCTGGCTCCAGACCACTGAAACACCGATGCTCTACCTGTATGTGTCGCCAGGGTTGATCAATCCTGAAGCGACACGCGATTGGGTTGAGGCAAATATTCGCAATGCCGAAATCCGCTTTATGGGTGAAGGCAGGCACTTCTTTCAGGAGGATTATCCTGCCGAAATTGGCGCTGCGATTGCCGATTGGTTAGGGCGTGTCTCTGTCAATTAAAGTTATCCGCCTCGATTGATAAATGTCGGGATGAGCGGTTCATCCCGACATGTGCTGCATTGCAAAAGATTTGGCAGTGTTTGGCAGTATTTTTCATAGCCTTGGCAGTGAGAAATCACGTAGGCTCTCCATATCACGAATAACTTTAACAGGAGTGCTTTCATGCCAAAATCTGTTCCCGTACTCTGGTCACGCTGGATTCAGTTTATTAGTTTCTTCCTCATCATTTATGGATTGGCGATGGTGTTTGTACCGCAGTTGATGCGGACTCCGGTAGCCTCCATCCTTTTCGATAATCATGAAAGTTTCCGCACAGCTTTTGTATCAACGGATGAGCCGCAATCGACCTTTCTGAATGTATTGAGCGGGCTACTTGGCACGGTAACAACCGGTTGGGCTATTCAGATGGCGTGGATTGCTCACAAACCCTTTCGCAGTGGTGAAACATGGGCATGGAACGCTCTGGCAATGAGTGTATCTATCTGGGCAGCACTCGAATTCTATTACAAGCTGATAGAGGGCATCAACGGTGTCGGACTGTTTGCCCACTTCGGATTATGGGTTGCTTTTGCTATTCCCCTACTGGCGACTTACCGCCATTTCCACCCAGTTGTATCAACCCATTCTGAAAAGGAGACGAGCCATGAAATGGGCAGCAGTTCGTAAACGTCTCTGGCGTGGATTGGCTACGGTGCTGCTGTTGTTGATCCTTCTGGTGGTCAGCGGAATTGTCTATCAGACCATCGCTTCAGCGCAAGATCGAGAAACTTACGCCCCACAGGGCAGATTGATCCCAGTGAGTGGACCTGCGATGCATCTGTACTGCATCGGTGAGGGTAGCCCTACAGTTATTCTCGAATCAGGAGTCGGCGGTAATACTCTGCTCTGGTCGTACATCCAGCCTGATATTGCTCAGACCACACGGGTATGCGCTTATGATCGCTCCGGTTATGGCTGGAGTGAGGCGAGTTCTAATGAGCGAACAACCCCGAACATGGCTGAAGAGCTACATAACCTGCTCACCCAGGCAGGCATTGAGCCACCTTATATCTTAGCCGGACATTCGTTTGGGGGACTTGTCGTTAGAACGTTTGCAGGTCTTTATCCCGATGAGGTGGTCGGTCTGGTTTTCATTGATGCCGCCCATCCCAATCAATTCTCGCCTGAGCGGTGTATCCCTGACTGTTTTCCGGCGGATGCAGTGAGTCTGGTTGATACCTTTTATGCAATGCTGCCTACGATGGCGCGTACCGGGGTGGTGCGCCTCCTTGTTCCAACAGGATCACTGCCGCTGCCGTTTTTCTCAGTGCCAGCCGATTTCCCGAACCGGAATGCGTTGATTGCTCAGTTTTCAACGAATAACCATAGTGACACGGTGTTAGCTGAATGGAATGCCTTTCCTCAGAGTGCTGAGGTGGTGAATGAAATAGGTAGTATGGGCGATCTGCCTATCCGATTGATAACGGCGCTCAATACGTATCATGAACAACCCTTACCCGGTCAGGATGCAGAAGAAACCACACGGGTCTGGACTGCACTGCAAAATGATTTGCTGAGATTATCCACTGACAGCACCCAGCAAGTCATAGAGGAAGCAGCCCATTTTTCACTTCTTCTAAATGCCGACCATGCGACATCCGTCATTGAAACGATTGAGGAGCTGGTTCAGGAATTACGATAATGGAGTTATCTGCATTTGCTGACTTTTTGTAGATATGCAAAATGAGTAAAAGATGAGAAGGGCTTGAAGTTGACGTAACGGCAACAAATACGATAGGGCTGTCAGTAAAGAAGGGATGGCGGATGTTTACTGTCGGCGAGTTTTCACAACTGGCACAGGTTTCCAAACGATTGCTGCGATACTACGATGAAATCGGACTGCTGAAGCCTGCACACACCGATAAGTTCACGAATCGTCGTTACTACCGTGCAGCTCAACTACCCCGTCTAAACCGTATTCTCGCGCTCAAGGATCTGGGTCTGTCTCTTGAACAGATTCAACGCCTGATGAACGATAAGGTGTCAACGGACGAAATACAGGGGATGCTGTTGCTCAAGAAAGCAGAAATTGAACAGCAGTTGCACGATGAACTCCAGCGTATCCGCAATATTGAATCACGCTTGCAGTTTATTCGGGACGCGGAGAGCAGTAAGCCGCTAGATGTCATCGTCAAGCAAATTCCGGCTCAACCTGTGTTAAGTTTACGAACCATCTTTCCCTCAACCGAAGCGGCAATGACGATTTTTGAGCAAATCATCACGCTGCTTCCAGACAAAAGTACTTATGGATGGTTTTTCGGCGTGTGGCACGGTGATGGTCTGGATGAGGATGGCATGGATATGGAAATGGGACGTGTCGTCACAACAAAAACCCATTCCCCGGTGCTGCTGAATGATGATTTGCGTCTTACTATCCGTGAACTTCCCGCTGTTGAAACGATGGCAACGTTTGTGGTCAACGGATCCACTGAGAACATGCACATCGGTTACGGCGCAATTGGGACATGGGCAGAGACCAATAACTATCGTTTCTCTGGCGCGCCGCGTGAGCTTGCTCTGCAAATACCAAAGGCAGCCGACGGCAGCGATGGGATCACTGAAATTCAATTCCCCGTCGAACCCGTCCGCCAGCCCTAAACACTGACATTTCACAACTTATTTGATAAAGGAGTGCAGATCATGTCTGAGAAACAATATATTGAGGTCGCCTTGTATACGGTCAAAGGCGAAGAAGCAAAGTTCCTGTCCGTTTCGGACGACGCAAACGCAGTCTATCGTCAGTTAGAGGGTTTTGTGCGTAGGGAACTGCTGAAAAGTGACGATGGCAAATGGGTCGATCTGGTGTACTGGCAAAATCGTGAACTTGCCAAAAAAGCGGAGGATGTGCTCTATCACGATGCGACCATTGCTGAAGTGATGGGGTTGATCGATACCGAGACGATGGTTTTCACCCACGTCGAACCGTTTCGGCAGTACAGCTAAGCGGAAGTAAGGAGCTATGATGTTCACTGATGAACATATCTCACCAGATTATCCGTTTGCCTCGAAGTATGCCAGTGTGCTCGGCTCAAAAATCCACTATATTGACGCAGGACAGGGCGATCCCATCCTGTTTTTGCATGGCAATCCAACCTGGTCTTACCTGTGGCGCAATATTATTCCCCACTTGAGTTCTGCTGGACGGTGTATTGCGCCGGATTTGATCGGGATGGGCAGGTCGGACAAACCAGATCTTGAGTATCGCTTCTTCGATCATGTGCGTTATATGGAGGAATTCATTGAAACGCTGGGCTTAAAGCATATGACACTGGTGCTTCATGGATGGGGGTCGGTCATCGGTTTTCATTATGCGCGCCGCCACGAGGTCAACGTCAGGGGATTGGCGTTCATGGAGGCACTCCTGTTTCCATTCCCCTCATGGGAGGCGTTCCCCGAAGAGTCTCGACAGGCGTTTCAGAAGATTCGCAGCGCGGATGTCGGCTGGGACATGATTGTGAACCAGAATTTGTTTATTGAACAGTTTCTTCCGGGTGGTGTGATGCGTCCGTTATCCGATGAGGAGATGAATTACTACCGTGAGCCTTTTGTAGAGCCAGCCAGTCGAAAGCTTATCTGGCGCTTTCCCAATGAATCACCCATCGGAGGACAACCTGCCGATGTCGCGGAAACGGTCGTTGCCTACAACAAATGGTTGCAACAATCGCAACTGCCCAAACTCCTCTTATACACAACGCCCGGTGATCTGACACCAGCATCTCAAGTCGAATGGTGTATCCAACATCTGGCTCATCTGAAGCCAGTTGCCCTCGGCAAAGGCTACCATTACATGCAAGAGGATCACCCGCATCGGATTGGTGTTGAACTTGCCAACTGGTATCGAAGTTTGAAAGTCTAAGGTGGTCGTTCTATCGTAAGCAGAAAAGGCTGGCAGATATCGCGCCAGCCTTTTGTATTATACCCGCCTTGATCTTCATCTCGGTCTCAACTGAGCAATCTCTTTTACTCCTGCCATCCTAAAATTCAGGTGATTTATATCCAGTGACCGCGCTTGTATAGCTCCATCGTCTAAAAATTGGTCATTTTTGGACTTTTAATACCTTTTATGACCTGTTGACTTTAACACTGTGTCAAACCTTACACTATACGTATCAATCAGAGATTGGATGTTGTCAGCATGTTTCAGATTGGTGAATTTTCGAGAATTGCGCGGGTATCTCCCCGTCAGCTTCGTCACTACGATGAGCTTGGATTATTGAAACCGGTTCACATCGATCCCGAAACCGGGTATCGCTACTACAGCGCGAGGCAACTGCCGCGTCTCAATCGCATCCTTGTCTTGAAAGACCTCGGATTAACGCTGGATCAGATTGTGCGGTTCATGGATCAAGAGATTTCGCCAGCAGAAATACACGGCATGTTAACGATGAAAAAGGCACAGATCGAGCAGACTTTACGGGATGAACTGGCGCGCATTCTGAGCATTGAAGAGCGTCTCAAACAGATCGAAGAGAAGGGAGGACTCAGCGATGAGGATGTCATCCTGAAGACGATCCCAACTCGCCAGTTTCTTTCAATCCGCCAAATTGTACCTTCGGTTCGTGATGGGTTTGCGCTGATATATGAACTGAACCGCTTACCTCAACGCGCAGGCAAAAATGTATTTGGCAACTTCGCCATTGTGTTTCACGGAGAGGGGTTCGATACCGAAAACGTGGATGTGGAAATGGGATTTCTGCTTGAGCAGTCGAATTTTGACAGATTGACTCTGTCTGAGGGTCGTGTAATGACGGTACGTACCATCCCGGCTGTCGAAACGATGGCAACGATTGTGTGCATAGGCATTTCTCACCATATTACGTACTACAGCAGACTTGGAAGCTGGATTGAAAACAACCATTTTCAACTTGCCGGATCCAGTTGGGAAGTCTTTCTTGAACCCCTGCATCCGGGAAAAGAAGAGGAAGCCGTCATCGAACTTCAGCTTCCTGTGAAGCGTGCTGGAAATGGCTTGAACGCTTATCCCTATTTAATGAAGTCATAACTTGCCTCTCTAAAGAAAATACAATCAAAGTGAAGGAAGGTACTCATGGTGCATGTCGATAAAAATCGGTTTGGTCCCTGGGCCATTGTCACCGGAGCCTCATCCGGTATCGGCGAGGCGTTTGCCCGCCAGCTTGCAGACAACGGAATCCATGTGGTGCTCGTGGCTCGTCGTCTCGCGCTGCTGGAAGCGTTAGGTCAACAGCTTGAAAAAGAATTTCGGGTTCAATATCGGGCTGTTGAGCTAGATCTCAGTGATGAAGACTATATTGCGACACTGACAGAAGCCACTCGGAATCTTGATATTGGGCTGCTGGTGTCGAATGCGGGCGCGACGGTTTACGGAGACTTTCTAACTGTTGATCGGAGTTCCCTTTATCAAAGTTTGCACCTCAACGTCACTGCTCATCTCAGTCTGATCCATCATTATGGGCAAGCACTGGCAAAACGCGGGCGGGGTGGGGTCCTTCTGGTTTCATCGGCGGCGGCACTTCAGGGTACGCCACACATGGCGGACTATGCTGCCGCGAAAGCCTACCTTCTCAGTCTTGGCGAGGCGCTCCACATCGAGTTTCAGAAACTGGGATTGAATATGACCGTGCTACTGCCCGGTCCGACGGACACGCCGATGCTTGCGAACTCTGGCACCGAAGCGCGTGACATGCCGATGAAGGTCATGTCCGCTCAACAATGTGCCGCTGAGGGACTCGCCGCCCTCAATGTGAATAAGCCAACACACATCTCCGGGTCAATGATCCGGTTCATCATGGCGGTGATTCCTCGCTCCATTAGACCCAGAATGATGGGCGACATGGTGGCGAAAGGGTTGGCGAGACTCAATTCCCGCCCGCAACTTTCGGGGACTGAAAACAGCGTGTCAATGGGAGGTAAGGCAAATGAGGCGCATCGATAAAGACAGGTTTGGTCCCTGGGCAATTGTGACTGGCGCATCATCCGGCATTGGCAAGGAGTTCGCACGACAGTTAGCCGCCAGTGGCATCCATCTCGTCCTGGTTGCCCGTCGCCTTTCCGTCCTTGAAGAAGTTGGGCGCGACTTTGTAAACCAGTACGGTGTTCAATATCGCACTGTGGGTGTCGATCTCACGGAAGACGGTTTTCTGGAAAAAATTGATCGTGCCACCCATGATCTTGATGTTGGATTACTGGTCTCTAACGCGGGTGCGGGCAATCCGGGTGAATTTCTGGGCATTGAGCGAGATGAACTGCTGCGGATCGTGCGCCTGAACGTGATCTCACATCTCCATCTGACCCACCACTATGGACGTAAACTCGCACAGCGCGGGCGCGGTGGCGTGTTGCTGGTATCAGCGATGGGGGCGTCAGAAGGCATTCCCTACATGGCAAACGACAGTGGAACGAAAGCCTATCTCGTCAGTCTCGGAACTGCCCTCAATTATGAATTGAGAAAGTCAGGTGTAAACGTGAGCGTCCTGCTGCCCGCTCCTACCGATACGCCTGTCATCGCTGAACTCGGCTTTGATCCTAGCTCGATGCCGCTGAAGCCCATGCCTGTTGAACAATGTGTCGCGGAAGGGCTGGGGGCACTGAACGCCAACCGTCCGACCCACATCAGTGGACGTCTCTATCGCATGATGATGACATTCGTGCCTCGTTCGCTGCTCATAAATTTCAACGGCAGGATGCTGCACCAGGCTGTCACTCGTAAACAGGCAGGAGTCCTATTGGATCACGGCTAACCTCCCGCTATTTCGCTGCCATTTTCACCAGCCACTGTTGTACAGGTGCCATATTCTGAAAGTGAGCGTAGCAAATATCAACTAAAGCAGGCGTGAGCAGATCACTGACCTGAATGCGCGGCGAAAACACGTACAGTCCATCGTATCGCAGCAGGTCAGCCCGCTCGTGGTTAGCGTCATACCCGGCAGGGATACGCTTATAGTGTTCTCCAGCAATTTCATACTTCCCTGCCCGACGCACAGTTTCTAATGCATTTTCAAGTTCTGTGCCTGAATGATCCTCGATCACGGCGGCGCGAAATGATGCAAGCATAGCGGGCGGAAATTTGAAGATGCCTGCCATCAGCCCCATACCTGTCGCGTCCAATTGAAAACCAAAGGCTGGACTTTCCGTTTTTTTCGCGCTGCCTTCCCAGAACAACCCACTGATGTTCGTTTTGTAAGGCGTTTTATCCGGGCTAAAACGAGTATCGCGGTGAATACGCATCAGGACACCCGATCCATCGGTGCGCGTATCGACGTGAATGTCCTTGTTCATTGTGTGTAGTTTAGTTCCCAGTGCTGTCACGAATGCCTGAGCAGGTTCAAGGAGAGTGGTCTGATACACGTCCCGATGAGTCTCAAACCAGCTTCGTTCGTTATGCATTGCCAGATCAGCCAGAAACTGAAGACCCTCTTGAGGAAAACCTGTGAATAAGTTACCCATCAATTCCCTTTGTTATAGAACTCATTGAAACTTCTGTCATCTGCACCGGAATAGTGAGGCTTCGAGTCCTGGCATTCCAGCTGTGTTGTCTCTGTTACCTTATCCTTTGTAGCCAGACTGGTTTTCAACTCACGGAAGTATCGTTCAAGATCGCGTCTTCCGTAAGGCGGCGCGATCATTGCCATTAAGGGTTTCAACCAAGATGGTATATCAGGATGAATAAGATAGCGAAGCTGCGTTCCTTCGGTAACAGACTGTAGCTCAATAGTGAAGTTCGGAATCGTTCCGCCTATAACAGGGCTTCCTTTGAAGGTAACACTGTTAGGCGGCTGGTAATTGCTGATTTCCAGCACGAAACTGCCAACAATATAGTTGATCCTCCAGCGTGATCCTATCCCGATAGGGTCAGGCGTTATTTGTTGAACATCGGTAAAGATACTGTGCCATCGCGGTGCTTTCTCCAGATCAACCGTCAGCGCGAATACATCTTCAATTGAATATGGCATAATGGTTTGTATCTCAAAAAGGACCATGTTTGCCTCGCTCTTCAATTTATTGGATCGTTGCTTCATACAATATATTTTAAGACACTGCCATTGACACGAAATTGACTGCCAGTTGCTGCCAGTTTGTGCAGAGTATGAGTTGCTGGCAAATGTTTCAATGACTTCATAGAAAAACACAAAGACTTTGCCCTGATTCTGAGCAATGCCAGCATCTGCCCAGGAAAACCGATAAATGCTGATGCTCCCTTCCTAGACTCCTATTCTGCTTTTTTCCTGGGGGTTGGTGTCGAAATTTGCGTCAGCGCATAGCGGGCAAGCACTTCCCATTTGTCCATGTCCGCCGCCGTAATTTCGAGCCAGTCTATGAGCGGGGGCTTTGTTTTGAATGGTGACAGAAGGCTGTACTGCTGAATCCCCATTGATTCAGGTTGAAATTCACGACCCAGCTTAAAGACCATTTTGCCGTTGTAGAAAAAAGCGAAGTTTTTGCCCTGATATTGAATGCCGGGCGATGACATCATTTTACCCATTGTGATGCTGCTGTTCTCACTGACGAGCTGTGCAGTGATCGCATGAAAGTGCTTTTCTGCCTCATTACTCGGTTGTTGTGGGGGTAGTATTTTCGCGTCACCCGCTACATAGCGCATCGATTCCTGAAACAGCGGCAGGTCATGGCGATAATCTTCCAGTTTGTCGTGATTGATTTGCACAAATTCCTTACCCCGGTTACGACCAAATGGCTGGAAAGGTACAAAGTCGGGTTGTTCAAGCAGCTCGCTGACGCGGGCAGCAGGTAGTTTGATCCCCACACCCTCATCGTACAGGGTGGCAAATACACTGTTGCTGACTTTGTAGCAGGGCAGTCCGAAAACGACACCCGCGCTGACACCGGAAAGGGCAAGGAGCAGATCATCCAGCACGGCTTTGAGTTCCAGTTTATATTTTACTTTTGTCATCCTTATCTTCCTGCTTCATTAAATGAGCAGACGGGATGCTGTGTGAAATCTTATCGTATCGGCACAAACATCCCCCGCTCTTTTCCAGCCGGTTCTATGTTGAAGTTACAGTGCGTTCAGCATACTTCATGAGCGACTCAAGTGCGGCAAGCCGGTTGCGTTGCTGCTGGCGCAGGACAACGAACCTGTTCAACAGGTAGCCTATCACCCCCTTCGTATTGTGAAAGAAGGTGAAAATCACCCGCGTTTGGTGGGTTCCGAGAGGTTCAATTTCCAGTGAAGAACCCACTTCCGACAGCAGACGGAACAAGCCGAAGGTCTCTTCCTCGATGAGGACGGCGATTTTTCTGCCTTCAACGTGTTCGATTCTGCGTTCCATGAAATGACCCTGCTTGCCCTCAAATTCAGCATCCACTCGTCGCCACGTGCCGAGACCCTCATGTCCGTCTTCAGTCAGAACCTTGACACTTCGCACCGGAGGACCCCAGTTGCACAGTTCTATCGAGTCGGAGATTAATGTCCACAAGCGTTCAGGTGGAGCATCAACAATAATCGCATCCTGCCCCTGAATCTGAGAAGTCTGTGACCTCCCATCCTGTGTTTCAAAGTTGACTTCTACTTTCGGTTTCAGAATCATACTTTATTCACTTTGCCAACTACGCAGACTATTGCCCGACGGCGGCTGCGTATTCACGGGCATCATAGAACAGCCGCTCTTCGACCATTTTGCCGTTTTTCACAACGACCCAATCGGCGATTTTGAGGGTGAGGCTATCCCCGGTTGACGGTTTAACGTCAACTTCATAGATCGAGCAGACATCCTCTCCATTTTCAAATTGCCGGAGCATCCGCATACCCGTGACCATTGGGAAGAAACTTTGATTGAGCTTCATGAACGCCTCAATCCCACTGGTTTGATCGACTGGACCCATGAACCTGAAATCCTCTGCCAGTAATGCGGTGTCCTGTGACTGCATGAACTGATTTACAGTATCGAGCGCCTGTCCCAGGCTGTTTTCCTTCTGTTGCTATTGTGAGATCAAATTTCTCATCGCGCGACATCCTCAGCATACGACATCGGTTTGACACCCTTATGTCAGTATATTTGCGACATTTGTTCGATTTCCTGCCGTAGCAACGTTCGCAGCGATTCGGGACTAATGACACGCACATGTTTGCCCCAGCTCAACAACCACTGAAAAATATCACGTTCATCACGCACTCGCAGGGTGATTAGCAAGCCTTCGGCAGTCGTTTCTTCTGAGACAACCGAAAATGGACGCGCTTCCTGTACCCAGTGTGTCACTTCCAGATCGAAAAGCGCCGTGACCTCTACTGGACGCCGCTCATCGGCGGCAATCCAATCCGGTTTGAAATCCGCTGGACGGTCAAACTGCTTTTCCAGGACCTTAACCTGTGTCATGCGTCCCAGTCGGAACACCCGGATGTCATGACGCAGGTGACAGTATCCCATCAGCAGCCAATCGTTTGACAAACGTGCCAGACTGTAGGGATCAACATCACGTATGGTTGTATCGCTGGCACCAACCACTTTCCTGGCATACTGAAAACGCACGGTACGATGTTCAGCAATGGCGGTTCGCAGTAGCCGCAGGATTTCAAGCTGGCGCTCATCCAGTGGATTGGCAGCGAAAAAGCTGATGTTGGTGGTCAAATAGGCAATATCCTGACGAAGTTCTTCTGAGAGGACAGCATCAATCTTGCGATAGGCTGCCTGCGCCGCGGTGCGATACTGGCGGTCAAAGTTATATCCCATAAATTCGCTGCCTAACGCCAGGATGAGCGCTTCTTCAGTCGTGAAGCGAAGAGGAGGCAAAAAATAACCTTCGGAGAGGGAATAGCCTTTTTTCTGGATAGCAACAATGGGAACACCCGCTTCCGATAACGCCTGAACATCGCGGTAGATGGTACGGATACTAACCTCAAAGCTCACAGCCAGATCTTCGGCACGCTGCTGACCTTTTCTCTGAAGTTCAAGCACGATGGCTAACAATCGGTCTGTTCGATTCATACAAATTTGCTCTTTATTGGTCGATACCCTGGTCCTTATTTTATACACTTACCGCCAGAATCTGTTTGACATGGTTATGGAATTCAGATAGTATTCAATAAATCAATTGAATACTTGAGCTATGTCAATGGATCATCGAGCGTTCAAAACCGAAATCAACGAGCAGTTTGCCCGTATCGCCAAAGCAATTGCCAACCCGCATCGGCTGGAATTGGTCGATGTACTGGCGCAGGGTGAACGCAGTGTG
>Ga0081539_10005666_pt1 | contig 12540 bp, 11 predicted proteins | sample TabmetS4T2R2_FD_71023 | JGI IMG/M metagenome (GOLD analysis project Ga0081539, IMG submission 71023) | Tabebuia heterophylla rhizosphere microbial communities from the University of Puerto Rico - S4T2R2 | ecosystem: Host-associated > Plants > Roots > Rhizosphere ...
GCGGCTCGGCCGCGGCGGCGCTGCGCGCGCTCGCGCCCGACGAGCCCGAGCCCGCAGCCGCGCCCGCGCCGAGTGCCGGGGCGGCGCCCAGCGGCACGCCGCTACGCCTCGCCTACTACCAAGCCGACGACAGCGTCTTCGTCGACGGGGATTACGTCATCAAGGGGGTCCCGGGGCGCATCCTGTGGAAGCTCGCCAACGCGCACGCCGCCGACGGCCGCACGACGTTCACCAACCGCGAGCTGCGCCTCGACGAGAGCCTCGGCCTTCCGCCCGGCAACGACAACCTCGAGGCGCGGCTGCTCGTCCTGCGCAAGCGCCTCGCGGGCGGCGCCCACGGCATCGAGATCCAGCGGGTGGGACGCGGACGGTTCGAGCTTCTCCTCGACCGTCCGCTCGAGCTCTCGGAGGTCGCGACCAGCGGCCCGATGAGCGCCGCGCACGCCCCGCGCGAGGGCCGATGAGGATCTCGTAAGGAACGGTAGGGAACTCGTAGGAGACGCCACGCAGGCCCCTTCGTAGCTTGGCGACGCGGCGGCACACCGCAGCCTCGATGCCAACGAAAGGAGCCGTCATGGCGACCAGCGCAGCGCCCAGGCCCTATCGACTCGACGCCGGCGCCGGACTCGCCACCGTCTGGTGGAAGACCGGCCGCGTGTGGGTCAAGACCAGCGGCGCCGAGACCGCCGGGAGTCTCGCGCAGGTCGAGATCGACGACCCGCGCGGCAGCGCGCCGCCCATGCACGTCCACCACAACGAGGACGAGACCTTCTACGTGCTCGAGGGCGAGGTCAGCGTCTTCGCAGGCGACGAGCGCGTGGAGCTGAGCGCCGGCGACTACGCATTCGTCCCCCGCGGGACCAGCCACGCATACCTCGTGCGCTCCGAGCGCGCGCGCATGCTGGTCACCTTCTCGCCGGCGGGCTTCGAGGAGTTCTTCCTCGAGATCGGCGACCCCGGCGACGCGCCCCCCGTGGACGCGGTCATGCCCTCGCCGGAGGAGTTCGCCCGGCGCCTGGCGCCCTACGGCTGCGAGATCACCGGCCCGCCCCCCGTGCTCAGCGCGGCCTGAGTCGCCGCGCGGTCACGAGCCAGGCACGCGAGACGAAGTTCACACCGCGGTCGGGGTGGCAACGCGCGCCGAGCGCCTCGCGCAGACGCTGGAGCGCGCGCTCGCGGGCGTCCGGGGCCATCGCATCCAGCGCGTCCTGGACGTCGCCGAAGCCGGTCACCCACTCGAGCGCCTCGGCGACGTCGCTGCCGAAGAACATCGGCTCCTGCACGTCCTCGAGGCGGACGTCGGCGAAGCCGGCGCGCTCGAGGATGGGCGTCGTCACGTCGGGGTCGGCGAGCGAGAACGGGTTCATGCCCTCGGCCATGTTCGTGCCGACGGCTTCGTCGATGGCGACGGCCCACTCGTTGTCGTCGTGGCGCTGCCACACGATCGCGACGAGCCGGCCGTCCGGCCGCAGCGCCCGTGCGATGTTGGCAAACGCCGCGATCGGGTCCGTGAAGAACATCGTCCCGAAGCGGCTGATCGCGACGTCGAAGCCCCCCGCCTCGAAGGCGTGGGTCTGGGCGTCGCCCAGCTCGAAGGTGACGTTGGGCAGGCGCTCGGCGGCGGCGCGCTCGCGCGCACGCTCGAGCATCGCCGACGAGATGTCGACGCCGAGCACCGTCCCCGGCGCGGCGGTGCGCGCGGCCTCGCGCGTCGTCAGCCCCGCGCCGCAGCCGATGTCGAGCACACGCTCGCCCGAGCGGATCTCCGCCGCCTCCCGCAGTCGCTCGTTGTGCGCGCGCAGCTCCTCGTCGTAGGTGACCATGCCGCGCACCGTAGAGCCCCTTGACATCCGACCAACCGGCGGAGACGATCAGACAGCGCACACCTGTGCGCATCGCGAACAGGGGAGAGGCCGTCCGGTGAACGTCTTCGACGACATCCAGTTCTATCTCTTCAACCACCACCACTACATCGACGAGCCGCCGGACAGCGACAAGTACGAGTCGACCTGGGTCACCTACCCCAACGCGAACTTCCGCCCCGACGTCGCCCATGAGCTCTACCAGCGCTGGACGCGCGAGATGCTGCTGGCCGAGGAGCTCGGCTTCGACGCGATCGCGGTCAACGAGCACCACCAGACCGTCTACAGCCTGCAGCCCGGCACCACGGTGCGCGCCGGCTACCTCGCCGCGCTGACCAAGCGCGTGAAGATCCTCGTCGCCGGCATCCCCATCAACCTCTCGTGGCCCTCGCGGGTCGCCGAGGAGTACGCGATGCTCGACGTGATGTCCGGCGGGCGGATGGAGTTCGGCTTCCCGCTGGGCACCGGGATGGAGTACTGGTCCAACGCCGGCCAGATCAACCCCACCACCGCGCGCGACCGCTTCCGCGAGAGCCTGGGGATCATCCTCAAGACCTGGACCGAGGACGGCCCGATCCGCCACGACGGCCGCTTCTACAACTACCGCTACCTCAACGTGTGGCCGCGGCCGATGCAGAAGCCCTACCCGAAGATCTACATCGTCGGGTCGGGCAGCAAGGCGACCGTCGACCTCGCCGCCGACTTCCGCGCCGGCTACTCGATCGTCTTCACGCCGATCCAGCAGCAGCTCAAGGCGATGGCCAACTTCCGCGAGATCGCCGAGGAGCGCGGCTGGACCGTGCAGCCGGACGACACCATCTTCACCGTCATCTGCTACGTGGCCGACACCGACGAGGAGGCGGTTCGCGAGGCGCGCCCGCACATCGAGAAGTTCTTCTCCTGGATGCACCGCGTGCCCAATCAGCTGCTCTCGCCGCCCGGCTACGTCTCGCGCGACGAGTTCCTGCGCCGCGCCCAGTCGGCCGCGTTGTCCGAAGGCACGAAGGCGACCTGGGACGACATGGTCTCGATCGGCCGGATCATCTGCGGCTCGCCCGACACCGTCGCCGACACGTTGTCGCACTGGGCCCAGGAGGCACAGTGCAGCCGGATGCTCATGGTCCTCCAGCACGGCGACATGCCCGAGTGGAAGGCGGTCAAGAACATGCACATGTTCGCCAAGGAGGTCATCCCGCGCGTGCGGGCGCGCGCGACCGGGGCGACGGCGCCCGAGCCGGCCTTCGCGGGAGTGAAGTGATGGCCGCCTACGCGCAGGAGCGCCACACGATCAACGGCATCGAGACCGTCGTGCAGGTCGCCGGCGAGGGCGAGCCGCTCGTCTACCTGCACGGCGCCGGGACGGTCACCGGCTTCGACGCCCTGCTGCCGCTGGCCGAGCGCTTCAAGCTCATCGTGCCCTTCCACCCCGGTTTCGGCCCCAGCGCCGACGACCCGGCGATCGACGACGTCCACGACTACCGCCGCCACTACCTCGATCTCTTCGACGAGCTCGGCCTGCAGGAGCTGTCGCTCATCGGCCACTCGATGGGCGGATGGATCGCGGCCAACTTCGCCGCCGACCACCCCGAGCGCGTGCGGCGCCTGGTCCTCGTCGCGCCGCTGGGCCTCAAGGTCGACGAGCACCCGACCGAGGACCTCTTCGCGATCCCCGGTCCCGAGCTCGCCACCTACCTCGCCGCGGACCTGTCGGTCTTCGAGGGCCACGTCCCGGTCCCGCCGACGCCCGAGTTCCTCGCCGACGGCTACCGCGAGATGACCTCGGCCGCGCGCGTGCTCTGGGCGCGCCCGTACGACCTCAAGCTCAGCCGCTGGCTGCACCGGCTGACGATGCCGACGCTCATCCTCTGGGGCGACGCCGATCGGATGATCCCGTCCGGCCAGGCGCCGGCGTGGGCCGAGCTCATCCCCGGCGCCGAGGTGCGCATGCTGCCTGGCGTCGGCCACCTGGTCTTCGACGAGAGCCCCGAGGCCGCCGAGGCCGTGGCGGGCTTCGTCGGCGAGGAGCTGACCGTGTGAGTACGACCGACGACGGCGACCGGCGCCAGTCGCTGCAGTCGCTGGAGCGCGGGATCGCGGTCATCCAGGTCTTCTCGCGCGAGCGCCCCGCGCTCACGCTCAGCGAGGTCGCCCGGCTGACCGGGATCACGCGGGCGACGGCGCGCCGGATCCTGCTCACCCTCGAGGAGATCGGGCACGTGCGCTCGGACGGGCGCCTGTTCTCGCTGACCCCGCGCGTCCTGTCGCTCGGCTGGGCCTACCTGTCGTCGCTGAACCTCTGGGACGTGGCCCAGCCGCACATGGAGGAGCTCGCCGAGCGCACGAAGGAGTCGTGCTCGGTCGCCACGCTCGACCTGCCCGACGTCGTCTACGTCGCCCGCATGCCGACGCGGCGGATCATGACCATCTCGCTCGGAGTGGGCACGCGGCTGCCCGCGCACTGCACCGGCATGGGCCGCGTGCTGCTCGCCGCCCTGCCCGACGCCGAGCTCGACGCCTTCCTCGCCGGCGCGCGGCTCGAGGCGTTCACCCCGCGCACGGTCGCCGAGCCCGCCGCCCTGCGCGCGGCGATCGAGCAGGTGCGCGCCAACGGCTGGGCGCTGGTCGATCAGGAGCTCGAGATCGGGCTGCGCTCGATCGCCGCGCCGCTGCGCACGCAGGGCGCCACCATCGCCGCGCTCAACGTCGCCGTGGCCGCCGCGCGGGTGCCGCTGGACCAGCTGCGCGAGGCCATGCTGCCCGAGCTGCTGCGCACCGCGGGGCTCATCTCCGACGCGCTGGACGCCGCGCGCCGGAACGGCGGTCCGGCCGCCACCGCCGCCGTTTGACGGTTGTTCGGAACCCGAGTACGTTGCTGAGCGGGGGCTGCGCACAGCTGTGCGCATCGCGAACAGGAGGAGAGATCCGCTGACGAAGCGCTTGATCGTCAATCGCGTGGCCACCGCCATCCCGGTCCTCTGGGGCGTGACCTTCCTGACCTTCCTGGTCATCAACCGGCTGCCGGGCGACGCCGCGCAGCAGCTGCTGGGCATCAACGCCACGCAGCAGCAGATCCAGGAGCTGCGCTCCAAGCTCAACCTCGATCAGCCGTTCATCACGCGCTACTTCGACTGGCTGGGCGACGTGCTCGGCGGCAACCTCGGGCGCTCGTTCGCCAGCGACCAGACGGTGACCTCGATCCTCAACGAGCGTCTGCCGGTGACCTTCGAGCTGCTGGCCTACGCGCTGATCGTCTCGCTGCTGTTCACCGTACCCGTCGCGCTGCTCGCCGCCCGCAACCCAAACGGGATCGTCGACCGCATCACGATGGCCACGAGCATGGCCGGGCTGTCGGTGGCCAACTACGTCCTCGCGCTGCTGCTCGTCTACGTCTTCGCCGTCAAGCTCGAGTGGCTGCCGGCGATCGGCTACGTCAACCCGTCCGACGGGATCTGGCCGTTCATCAAGTCGCTGACGCTGCCGGCGGTGTCGATCGGCTTCCCGCTGTTCTGCTTCTACACCCGGCTGCTGCGCGCGGACATCCTCGAGCAGATGCAGGGCGAGGACTACGTGGTCACGGCGAAGGCGAAGGGCGTCGGGCCGTGGCGCGTGCTCGCGCGCCACGCGCTGCCCAACTCGCTGTTCGGCCTGCTCACCGTGGTCGGGCTGAACATCGGGACGCTGATCGGCGTCACGGTGATCATCGAGTCGATCTTCTCCCTGCCGGGCATAGGAGGGGCGCTGCTCGAGGCGATCAACAACCGCGACATCCTCGTCGTGCAGGGAATCGTCCTGGTGCTCGCGGTCATCGTCGTGCTCTGCAACCTCGTCACCGACCTGCTGTACACCGTCCTCGACCCGCGCATCCGCTATGGGCGCACAGCTGCCTGAGGCCGAGCCGCACGTCGCGACGAGCGCGCTCACGCTGGCGCCGACCGCCGGCGAGCCGATCGAGCGCCGCCGCGGGTGGCTGCGCTCGCTGGACGTCGTCATCCCCGGCGCGATCCTCGCCTTCCTGCTGTTCCTCTTCTTCGTCTGGCCGCTCATCGGGCCGGTGGGCAAGCCGACGGGCGGCAACATCCTCAACTCGAACATCGAGCCGTTCTCGCAAGGCCACCTGTTCGGCACCGACCCGGTCGGCAACGACATCTGGTCGCGGATCCTCTACGGCGGGCGCTCGTCGATCGAGATCGCGCTCGCCGTCCAGCTCATCGGGCTGGTCGTCGGCGGGAGCTTCGGCGCGTTCGCCGGCTACTGGGGCGGCGCGCTCGATCTCGTGCTCATGCGCGTCCTCGACGTGCTCATCGCCTTCCCCGCGCTGGTCATCGCGCTGGCGATCGCCGAGAGCCTGGGGCCGAGCAAGTTCCACACCATCCTCGCGCTGTCGTTCTTCAGCGTGCCGGCGTTCGCGCGCATCTCGCGGGCGGCCACGCTGCGCCTGCGCGAGCGCACCTTCATCCTCGCCGCGCGGCTCTCGGGCACCGCAAGCCCGCGCATCCTGCTGCGCCACATCGCCCCGAACATCGTCCCTCAGCTCGTCACCTTCGGGCTGCTGGGGATGGGCGTGATCATCATCCTCGAGGGCGCGCTGAGCTTCTTCGGGCTGGGCATCCCGCCGCCCAACCCCAGCTGGGGCAACATGATCTTCGACGGCCAGCAGGTCCTCTCGGCCGAGCCGCGGCTCGTGCTGGTGCCCAGCCTCTTCCTGTTCGTGACCGTGCTGTGCTTCAACCTGCTCGGCGACGCCCTGCGCGCGCGGTGGAGCGCGGTATGAGCGGCGCGGCCAACGGCGACCTTCTGCAGCTCGGCGACCTGCGCGTCGACTTCCGCACCGCGGGCGGGCCGGTGCGAGCGGTCGACAGGCTGAGCTACTCGATCTCCGCCGGACGCACGCTGGCGCTCATCGGGGAGTCCGGCTCGGGCAAGACGGTCAGCTCGCGAGCGGTCATGGGGCTGCTGCCGCCGAACGCGAAGGTCTCGGGCTCCATCCGCTTCGAGGGCGAGGAGCTCGTCGGCCTCTCCGACAAGCAGATGCGCCGCCTGCGCGGCGCCGGCATCGCGATGGTCTTCCAGGACCCGTCGCGCTCGCTGAACCCGACGATGCGCGTCGGCGCCCAGGTCGCCGAGGCGGTCCGCAGCCACGCCGACCTCGACCGCGCCGCGGCGCGCACGCGGGCCGTCGAGCTGCTGAAGCTCGTGCGCCTGCCCCTGCCCGAGCAGCGCTACCACGAGTACCCGCACCAGCTCTCGGGCGGGATGCGCCAGCGCGTGGTCATCGCGATCGCGCTGGCCTCGAGCCCCAAGCTCCTCATCGCCGACGAGGCGACCACCGCGCTGGACGTCACCACGCAGGCGCAGATCATGGAGCTGCTGCGCGACCTGCAGCGCCAGCTCGGGATGGCGCTGATCATGATCAGCCACGACCTCGGGCTGGCGGCGAGCTTCGCTGACGAGGTCGTCGTGATGTACGCCGGGCGCGCCGTCGAGCAGGCGCCGACGCACGAGCTCTTCGCGCGCGTGCGGATGCCGTACACGAAGGCGCTCCTCGAGGCGATCCCGCGCCTCGAGCGCCCGCCGCACGCGCGGCTGCCGGTCGTGCCCGGCCGCCCGCCGGACCTCGCCGCGCTCCCGCCCGGCTGCCCGTTCGAGCCGCGCTGCCCGAACCGCCAGGACCTCTGCCGCGAGTCCGATCCGCCTTTCGCCGAGGGCGAGCCCGGCCACCGATGGGCGTGCTGGTTCCCGTGCAACGGAGGCGGCCCGTGAGCGGCAATGGCCACGAACCGCTGCTGCAGGCGCGCAACGTCGTGCAGGAGTTCGCCGTGCGCGGGCGCGGCGGCGTCAAGGGCGGCGTGGTGCAGGCGGTCTCCGGCGTGTCGCTCGACGTACGCGCCGGCGAGACGCTGGGCATCGTCGGCGAGACCGGCTCGGGCAAGTCGACCCTCGCGCGCTCGCTGCTGCAGGCGCCGCGGCCGAAGTCCGGCTCGGTGACGATGCGCGGCACCGAGCTCGTCGGGCTGCGCGGCAAGGCGCTGCTCGAGGCGCGCAAGTCGATGCAGATGGTCTTCCAGGATCCGTTCGGCTCGCTGGACCCGAAGTGGCGCGTGCGCGACATCGTCGAGGAGCCGCTCATCGCCTACGGCGTCGGCTCGCGCGAGGAGCGCCGCGCGCGGGGGCGCGAGGTGCTCGACCGCGTCGGCCTGGACGCCGACGTCTTCGCGCGCCGCCGGCCGCGCCAGCTCTCGGGCGGCCAGGCCCAGCGCGTGGCGATCGCCCGCGCGCTGACCCTCGATCCGGCGCTCATCATCTGCGACGAGGCGGTCTCCTCGCTCGACGTCCTCATCCAGGCCCAGGTCCTCAACCTCTTCGAGCAGCTGCGCGACGAGCTCGGGCTCTCCTACCTGTTCATCGCCCACGACCTGGCCCTCGTCAAGCAGGTCTCCGACCGCGTCGCGGTCATGTACCTGGGCAAGGTCGTCGAGCTCGGGCCGGCCGAGGCGCTGTACCGCGAGCCGCTTCACCCCTACACCGTCGCGCTGCTGGCCTCGATCCCCAGCCCCGACCCGACCGCGCCCAAGGGCAAGGCGCACGCGGCGATCAGCGGCGACCCGCCGTCGCCGATCGATCCGCCCAGCGGGTGCCGCTTCCGCACGCGCTGCCCGCGCGCGCAGGACATCTGCGCCGTGCAGGAGCCGCCGCTCAGCGACCTGCGCCCGGAGCACGCCGTCGCGTGCCACTTCCCGGTCCGATCGTCCGACGAAAATCCCGCCACGGCCGGAGCGCGTTGATAGAGTCCTACTGCCGTACAAGTGTTCGCATAGCGCACAGGAGGAGAGGAGTCCGATGCCCAACACGGGAACCATCCGCGGTACCCACCACCTGACCTTCTGCGTCGGCGGCGCGCAGGAGGACTACGACTTCCACGTCCGGCTGCTCGGCCTCAAGAGCGTCAAGAAGACCGTCCTGTTCGATGGCGAGATCCCGATCTACCACCTCTACTACGGCAACAAGGTCGGCGACGCGAGCACGCTGCTGACCTCGTTCCCCTACCGGCAGGCCGGCTGGATGGGCAAGCGCGGGACCAACCAGCTCAAGACGCTGATGCTCTCGGTCCCGGCCGACGCGGTCGGCTTCTGGGCCGATCGGCTCAGCGAGAAGGGCGTCGACCATGACGTGGTCACCCGCTTCGGCAAGGAGCGCGTCTGCTTCGCGCACCCGTGCGGCATCCCCTACGAGATCGTCGGCGTCACCGACAACGATCCGCGCGAGCCGTTCGAGTCGCCTCACGGCGTCAGCGCCGACGTGGCGATCCGCGGCGCCTACGGCACGACCTGCTCGGTCCGCGAGCCCGAGCTGCAGGCCGCCTTCATCACCGAGGGCATGCGCGGCGAGCAGACCGGCTCGGAGGGCCCGCACCACGAGTTCCGCATCGGCACCGACGAGGGCCACGGCCGGATCCTCGAGCTCGTCGAGGAGCCCGACCTGCCGCAGGGCTCGTGGACGTTCGGCGAGGGCACCATCCACCACCAGGCGTTCGACGTCATGGACGCCGAGAACCAGCAGACGGTGAAGGACTGGCTGGTCGGCCTCGGCTACACCGACGTCTCGGAGGCCAAGGACCGCGGCTACTTCTTCTCGATGTACATGCGCAGCCCCGGCGGCGCGCTGTGCGAGCTGGCGTGGTCGCACGAGAAGGGCTTCACCATCGACGAGTCGATCGAGGAGCTCGGGACGCACATGTGCATCCCGCCGCACTGGGAGGACCGTCGCTCGGAGATCTCGTCGCTCGAGCCGATCGAGACCGACGAGGTCGTCCACACCGGGGTCTGACCCCCGACAGCTTCAAGGCTCCGCACGGCGGGCCGGGCACGCCGAGATGCGCGCCCGGCCCGCCACCCTCCTAGGGGGGCGATCGGAGGGCTGGCTAGCGGATCTGCACGCCCGAGATGGCGCGTGAGATCACGAGGCGCTGGATCTCCGAGGTCCCCTCGAAGATCGTGTAGATCTTCGCGTCCCGGTGCCAGCGCTCGACGGGGTACTCGCGGGTGTAGCCGTTGCCGCCGAGGATGTGCATCGCCCGCTCGGTCGCCCACAGCGCGACCTCGCCGGCCTTCAGCTTGCTCATCGAGCCTTCGGCGTTCTCGAACGGGACGCCGCTGCGGCCCATCCACGAGGCGCGCCACACGAGCAGGCGGGCGGCGTCGATCTCGAGCTTCATGTCGGCCAGGGCGAAGGCGATCGCCTGGTTCTCGATGATCTTGCGGCCGAACTGCTCGCGCTCGCGCGCGTAGTCGAGCGCGTACTCGTAGGCGGCGCGGGCGATGCCCAGCGCCTGCGCGCCGACCGACGGGCGCGTGGCCTCGAAGGTCTGAAGCGCCGCCTGGGTGCGACCGCGCCCGCCATCGCGGGCGCGCGCCAGGCGCTCGTCGAGCTTCTCCTTGCCCCCGAGCAGGCAGCGGCCGGGCACGCGGCAGTCGTCGAGGTGCACGTCGGCGGTGTGCGAGGCGCGCAGGCCGTGCTTGGAGACCTTGGCGCCCTGCTCGAGGCCCTTCGTGCCCGGCGGGACCACGAACGCGGCGTGGCCGCGGGCGCCGAGCTCGCGGTCGACGCTGGCGATGATCACGTGCACGTTGGCGATGCCGCCGTTGGTCGCCCACGCCTTCTGGCCGTTGAGGACCCACTCGTCCTTGGCCTCGTCGTAGCGCGCGGTGGTGCGGATGGCCGAGACGTCGGAGCCGGCGTCGGGCTCGGAGGAGCAGAAGGCGGCGACCTTCGGCTCGTCGGCGGTGCCGAAGCACTCCGGGATCCACTCGCCGAGCTGCTCGCCGGTCCCCTGCCCGAAGATCGCGGCGACCGCCAGCGAGGTGCCCATGATCGCCATGCCGATGCCGGCGTCGCCCCAGAACAGCTCCTCGTTGACGATCGGCAGCGTCAGGCCGCTCTCATCGGCGTAGAACTGCGCTAGCGCCTCGAAGCCGTACAGGCCGATCTTGGCCGCCTCCTGGATGATCGGCCATGGCGTCTCCTCGCGCTCGTCCCACTCGTGGGCGGCGGGGCGCACCACGCCTTCGGCGAAGCCGTGCACCCACTCACGGATGTCCTTCTGGTCCTGGTTGAGCTGCAGCGAGAACGCCGGCTCGCCCTGCCCGGCAGCCGTCGTCTGCTCCGCGGTCGCTGACATAGACAGAACGTTAGCGTTCAGACGAGATCCGTGCGCCGCTCCCCGCGGTGGCGGCAACGGGCGCCGCCGGCGGGCGCGGCGGGCGGACCCGAATCAGGAGCGCTGCGGCGATCACGGCGCCGGCGAACGCGAAGAACGCCCCCACGAGGAAGGCGCGATGGAAGCCGGCGGTGACGGCGCTCGCGGTCACCGCGCCGTGCGCGACGTCCTGCGTGTGCTGGGTGGCCAGCGTGGCCAGGATCGCCAGGCCGAGCGAGCCGCCGACCTGGCGCGAGGTGTTGACCAGGCCGGAGGCCAGCCCGGCGTCGGAGCGCTCGACACCGGCCATCGCGGCGATCGTCGTGGGCACGAAGGCAAGGCCGATGCCGGTCGTCGTGATCACGCCGGGCGCGAGCACGTCGCCGAGGTAGGAGCCGTCGGCGGAGAGGCCGGTGAACAGCAGCATGCCCAGGCCGATGACGCCCATGCCCACGGCGAGCACGCGTCCCGGCCCCAGCCGCGGGGCCAGCCGCCCGGCGATCGTCGACGCGACGATGATCGCGCCGGTCATCGGCAGGAAGCTCAGCCCGGCCTCGATGGGCGTGAAGTCGAGCACCTGCTGCAGGTACAGCGAGACGAAGTACCACATGGCGAACGCCGAGGCGCCGAGCGTGAAGATCACGAGGTTGGCCGCGGTCAGGGTGCGCGAGGCGAAGATGCGCAGCGGCATGAGCGGCCAGCGGGCGCGGCGCTCGATCGCGATGAAGACGCCGAGCAGCGCGAGGCCGGCACCGCCGATGAGCAGCGTCTCGGCCGAGCCCCAGCCGTTGACGTCGGTGCGAACGATCGCGTAGGTCAGCAGCACGAGGCCGGCGGTGACCGAGAGGGCGCCGGCGATGTCGTAGTGGCGCTCGCCGACGTCGGTGCGGGTGCTCTCGGGGATGAAGCGCAGTGCGCCGAGCGCCCCGACAAGGCCGACCGGCACGTTGATGAAGAGGATCCACTGCCAGCCGAGCAGCTCGGTGATCACGCCGCCGAGCAGGACGCCGGTCGAGCCGCCGACGGCGCCCATGGCGCCCCAGGCGGCGAGCGCGCGGCTGCGCTCGTAGCCCTCGTCGAAGGTCGTCGTGATGATCGCCAGCGTCGCCGGCGCGACCACCGCGCCACCGAGGCCCTGGACCGCCCGCGCGCCGATCAGCATGTTCTGGCTGGTCGACAGCCCGCCGACCAGGGAGGCGGCGGCGAAGCCCACGAGCCCGGCGATGAAGACGCGCCGGCGGCCCAGCAGGTCGGCGGCGCGGCCGCCCAGCAGCAGGAAGCCGCCGAAGGTCAGCGTGTACGCGTTGACGATCCACTGCAGGTTGACCGCGGAGAAGTGCAGGTCGTCGCGGATCGAGGGCAGCGCGACGTTCACGACCGAGACGTCGAGGATGACCATGAACTGCGCCAGGCAGGCGAGGGCGAGGATCCAGGGCTTGCGCACCAGAGACAATGTACGGCGCCCATGTCGACCGCCCCCGACGT
>Ga0081539_10005667_pt1 | contig 12540 bp, 9 predicted proteins | sample TabmetS4T2R2_FD_71023 | JGI IMG/M metagenome (GOLD analysis project Ga0081539, IMG submission 71023) | Tabebuia heterophylla rhizosphere microbial communities from the University of Puerto Rico - S4T2R2 | ecosystem: Host-associated > Plants > Roots > Rhizosphere ...
TCAGCGACCGCGCGATGGTCGGCATGAGGTGGAACAGGCAATCCGGCGTGAGGATCACGTCGCCCACGAACTTCTCCGGCACCGGGCGGGCATCGAACGACTGCAGCGTCTGCTCGATCAGCGGCCGCACCGCGCCGGCCGACAGCAGCTGCTCGAACGGCACATACGACGCCGCTCCCGAATAGTTGAACGAGGTCGTGCGCGGCCCGTCCTTGGCGGTGAACATCGATCCGAACAGGTACCAGCCGCGCCGCTCCTGCTGGCGCACGCCGCGCGAGTTGGCGAAGTGCGTCTCTTTGGTGAAGAAGCTGTAGATGCTGTTGCGCGTGCGGATTGTTGGGTATCGCGCGCCGAGCTCATGCGTGCAGGCCATCACGCGCTCGATCATCGCCTCGCGGTCTGGCGCCTCGGGACCGTGACGGCTCGGCGGCAATGACGGCGCCTCGGCGACGCGATTGGCCGGGTCGGCCAGACCCGCCTCGGCCGCTTGCCGTGCCGACCGGAGCGCGCTCTCCACCGCATCAGGATCGCGGCCGTTAAGGCTTGCGCTGCCGCGCTTGCCATCAGCGATCAGCATGATGCTGGTCGTTTCGTTGGTGGTCGTGCGCAGGAGGTCGACCTTGCGCTGGCTGAAGTCGATCTCGAAGCGATCGAAGCACACGGTCGTGACCTGCGCGTCGGCGGCGCCGGCCTTGACTGCCCGCTCGACCAACTCGGCCGCGAAGTCGATCGTCTCCATCACTGGCCGCCGCCTCTCATTGACCACCGATCGTGATTCGGCACTTGATCGCCGGTCCGGCCATGCCGACCTGGATCATCTGCTTCTTGCCGCACCACGAGCTCGGCAGCCAGGCGATCGTGTCGCCGACATGCGTGACCGTCTTCAGCATGTCGAACGCCACGCCCGAGATCGTCGTGTCGCGGATCGCCCGGCCGAGCTTGCCGTTCCTGATCTCGTAGCCCTGCGTGATGCCGAACATGAACTCGCTCGTCCAGTCGGCCTGGCCGTTGTTGGAACGCGTGAGGTAGTAGCCGCGATCGATTGCGGCGATCATCTCGCCAAGCTTGTCGCGCCCTGGCAGGATCGCGGTGTTGCGCATGCGCACCAGAGGTTCGTCGGCGAAAGCGAAGGCGCGCGCGTTGCCGGTCGGCTCGGCACCGAGCTCGCGGGCGGTGTCCTTGTTGTGCAGGAAGCCTTTCAGCACGCCGTTCTCGATGATCGTGACGTCGCGGCACGGCGTGCCCTCGTCGTCGACATGGATTGCGAAGTCAGACCGGCCGTCCGGCCCGCGCCCGCCATAATCGCCGAGCGTGATCTTCTGCGACGCGACCTCGCGGCCGAGCCAATCGCCGGCGATCGAGCCCGACAGCACGCTGTCGGCCTCGCAGGTGTGCCCGATCGCCTCGTGCGCCAGGATGCCGGCGACGTGGCTGTCGAGCACGACGTCGTGCTTGCCCGCCTCGCAGTGCGTGCCTTCGGCCTTCGCGCGCAGCTCTTCGTAGAGCGCGTCGACCCGCTCCATCAGCCGCACCGCCGCCAGACCCTGGTCCTGCAGGTCGCCGAGGCCCGAGACCACGTCGTAGAGCTCGACCGGCCCGTCGTTGGCCTGTAGCGACAGGGTGAAGAACAGCACGGTGCGCGGCACGTATGAATAGGTGGCGGCACCCTCGGACGTCACCAGCGCCTTCTCGACGGCGAGGCTCGACAGCACGATGTCTGCGTTCAGGAGCCCGGGATATTTCCGCGCGATGGCGTCGTCCAGTTCGCGCAGCAGGTCGATGCGCGTGCTCGCCGACAGGGGAGGCCGCTTGCTGCGGTAGTCGTAGACGCCGGTGCCGAGTGGTGTTTGCGGCAACGTCGCCGCCCGCGTGCCGGCGGCGCGTTCGTAGAGGGCGGCATTGCCGCGCGCCTCCGCCAGCGCCGCCGCGATCGCCGCATCACCATCGCCCGGCTGCGAGGCGAAGCCGAAGGCACCGCTGCGATAGCAGCGCGCCGACACGCCGCCCTCGTGCGCCTCGGTGTTCTGCAAGAGCGCGCCCTTGCGCATGGCGACCCGCACCGCGTGGTTGGCGTGCCAGCGCAGCTCGGTGTAGCCGTCGAGACTCTTGGCGTGGTGTTCCAGGCGGTCGAGCATGATGTCTCCTGCCGGTGCAGGGGAAGCGATTGCGCTCTGCGGGTCAAGCCGGATGCGATGCATCGCTCAGCCTGCTAGCCTCTTGCAACAGGAGTGCAACACGATGGCCCAGCCACGCAGCGCCAACCTCATGACCGGCGCCGTTGATCCGGTGACCTTGGAGATCATCCGCGGTGGCCTGCGTGCGATCCAATCAGAGATGGAGGTGCTGATCGAGCGCACCGCCATGTCGCCCTTCATCCGCGAGAAGAAGGACTACGCCTCGGGCCTCTATGACGCCGAGGGCCGCATGATCGCCGGCAAGGCGCTGCCCTTCGCCTCCGACCTCGTGACGCCGATCTTCGATCTCTATCCGCCGGAGACGATGAAGCCCGGCGACATCTACTGGTACAACGACTGCTACGAATCGCGCGGCGCCGTCACCCACACACCCGACCAGGTGCTCGTCTCGCCGGTCTACGGCGAGGGCGGTCTGATCGGCTTCTCGCAGACTTGGGCCCACTTCGCCGACATCGGCGGCATGCGGCCGGGCTCGCTGTCGGCCGACTGCGTAGAGATCTTCCAGGAAGGCACCATGGTGCCGCCGGTCCGGCTGAAGCGTGACGGTGTTGTCAACGAGGACCTGCTGCGCATCTTCATCCGCAACTGCCGCTTCCCGGCGCTGGTGCGCGGCGACCTGCGCGCCATGCTGGCTGCCGTGGCGCTGGGCGAGAAGCGGCTAGAGGAGCTCAGCGGCCGTTTCGGCGCCGCGACGGTGCGCGCCGCATTCGATGAGCTGCTGAAGCGCACCGCCGAGGCCGTGCGCAACCGCCTGCGCGCGCTGGTCCCGCCCGGCACCTACCGCTTCGAAGAAGCGGTCGACACCGACGGCCACGGCTCCGGCCCCATCACCATCCGCTACAAGCTCGAGGCGACCGAGGATGGTCGCTTCCTGCTCGACCAGACCGAGAGCGACGACCAGGTGAAGGGCCCGGTCAATCTGGTCCTGAATCGCAAGGCGCCCGGCGTGCTGGTCGGCGTGTACCTTTTGGGCGGCAGCACCGAGGTGTCGCTGAACGCCGGCGCCGAGACGCTGTTCGACGCGGTCAAGCTGCGCGACGGCTCGATCCTGCAGCCGCGCTTCCCGGCCGCCCTCGGCCATCGCGGCGTCACCATGCTGCGAAACCTGTCGGGCTATCTCGGCCTGTTGAACCAGGCCTCGAACGGCAAGGCCGCCGCCTCGCACAGCCCTTATGTCATCTGGCTGATCCGCGGCACCAGCACGGCTGGCGAGCGCTTCCTGATGTCCGACGGTGTGGCCTGTGGCTATGGCGCGCGGCCGTTCGCCGACGGGCACGACGCGGTCTATCTCGTGGCCCAGGAGAACTACCCTGCCGAATTCGTCGACATCTCCTATCCGGTGCGCGTGCGGACCTATGCGCTGAACCGCGACACCGGCGGCCCCGGCCGCTGGCGCGGCGGCTGCGGCGTCGTGCGCGAGCTCGAGATCCTGGCCAAGGAAGCCGTGCTCTCGGTCCGCCTCGACGCCATCGACCATCCGCCGTGGGGCACCGCCGGCGGCCGCGCCGCGCGCACCGGCCGTTGCATCGTCAATCCCGGCCGTCCCGACGAGCGCCTGCTGAAGCCGCTCAGCGACGGCAACGTCCTGAAGGCGGGCGACGTCATTCGCCTCGAGACCGGCGGCGGTGGCGGCTGGGGCCATCCCTTCGACCGCGAGCCCTGGCGCGTGCTGGCCGACGTGAAGGGCGGGTTCGTCAGCCGCGACAGCGCCGAGCGCGACTACGGTGTGATGCTGAGCGCCGACGGCCGCTCAGTCGAGGAAGCGGCGACGGCCAGGCGTCGCGCCGACCGCCCGGAGACCGAGCTGTTCGATCGTGGACTCAGTGGAGCGCAGACCTCCAGGTCCGCTCATGCTCATGGTGCGGACCTGGAGGTCCGCGTTCCATGACCGTCCTCATTGGCGTCGACACCGGCGGCACCTTCACCGACGTCACGCTGTATGACCCCGCCACCAGCCGCCTGGTGGTCGCCAAGACGCCGTCGACGCCGCGCGATCCGTCCGAGGGCTTCGGCAACGGGCTGGGCGCCGTGCTCGCCGATGCCGGCCTGAACGGCTCCGCCATCGGCCGCGTGCTGCACGGCACCACTGTCGCCACCAACCTGATCCTCGAGCGCAAGGGGCCGAAGGCAGCGCTCATCGTGAGCGCGGGCTTCCGCTACGTGCTGGAGATCGGCCGCCACGATATCCCGCGCCGCGCCAACCTCTTCACGTGGCAGAAGCCGACGCGCCCGGTGCCGCCCGAGCACATCTGGGAAGCCGCGGGCCGCATCGCCCCGGACGGCGCCGAGGTCGAGCCGCTCGACGAGGCGGCCGTGCGCGCCCTCGCGCGCGAGATCCGCGGCGAGGGAATCCTGACCGTCGGCATCGTGCTGCTGCACTCCTACGCCAACGCCAGCCACGAGCGGCGCATCGCCAAGATCCTGCGCGAAGAGCATCCCGAGGCGCTGGTCTCGCTGTCGAGCGAGGTGCTGCCAGTGCTGCGCGAGTACGAGCGTAGCGTCGTGACGTTGTTGAACGCCTACGTCATGCCCGTCGTCTCCACTTACGTCGAGAAGCTCGAACAGCGCGCGAATGAGCACGGCATCGCAGCCCCATTGCTGCTGATGAAGAGTTCGGGCGGCGTCGCCAGCACGCGCGCCATCCGCCGTACGCCGGTCGAGACGGCGCTGTCCGGCCCCGCCGCCGGCATTGTCGGCGCGGCCTTCGTCGCGGGTCAGGCGGGCTTCGGCGATCTCATAACCATCGACATCGGCGGCACCTCGGCCGACATCGCCCTGGTGAAAGGCGGCGTGCCCGGTATCACCACTACCGGCCGCATCGCCGACTGGCGCGTCACCTTGCCGATGGTCGACCTCACCACCATCGGCGCGGGCGGCGGCTCGCTGGCGCGGCTCGGCGAAACCGGCGGTCTGGTGGTCGGCCCCGAGAGCGCCGGCGCCGATCCCGGCCCGGTCTGCTACGGCCGCGGCGGCATGCAGCCCACCGTGACCGACGCCCATCTCGTGCTCGGCCACCTGCCGCAGGGGCTGCTCGACGGCAGCTTCCAGCTCGATCGCGCTGCCGCCCGCCGGGCGATCGACGAAGAGATCGCGGGCCGGCTCGGGCTTTCGGTCGACGAGGCGGCGCGTGGCATCCTGGAAATCATCGACAGCACCATGCTGGGCGCGATCCGCGTCGTCTCGGTCGAGCGCGGCCACGACCCGCGCGACTTCGTACTGGTGCCGTTCGGCGGCGCCGGCCCGTTGCACGGCGGCGCGCTCGCCAGGCTGATCGGCTGCCCAGTCCAGCTCGTGCCGCCGGCGCCCGGCGTGCTCTCCGCGCTCGGCCTGTTGGCCAGCAGCCTGCGGGCCGAGTTCTCGCGCAGCTGCGTGCAGCGCAAGGGCCGCTTCGACCTCGCCCAGATTGCCGAGGTGTTCGGCGGGCTGGAGCGCGATGCGCTGCAGTGGCTGGGGGAGGAGGGCGTGCCGCAAAGCGCGCAGCGCATCAGCTGGCATGCCAGCCTGCGCTACGAAGACCAGGGCAGCGAGCTCACGCTGCCCTGGTCCGGCCGCGCCGCGGACCAGGCGTCACTCGACGCCGCGGTCGCCGCCTTCCACGCCGAGCACGAGCGCCTCTACAGCTTCCGCCTCGACGAAGTGCCGGTCGAGCTGGTGACCTTGCGCGTCGACGCGCTCGGCCTGCTGCCGGCCTTGAAGCTCGGCGAGATCCGAACGCGCGGGCTTGCCAGCAACGCAATCGTCGGCAAGCAGCGGATCTCGCTTGCCTCAGGTGCGGTCGAGGCGCCGGTCTACGACCGCGCGAAGCTGGGGGCGGGCGCGCAGCTGCAGGGACCAGCGATCGTCAAGCAGCTCGACGCCACGACCTTGCTGCTGCCTGGACAATCTGCCGAGGTGCACAACCTGGGCTCGCTGATCGTGCGGGAGACTTGAGAGCAAGCGGTCTACGACGAAACGATTGTTCGCCAGTTGGCTGTTTGGCCGGTCGCAGTCATCCCCATCGCCGTGCCTGCCGCTGCCGCAAGGCGACCCGGGCATCAGTCTGCCAGGCCGTACTGATTGCCGACGTAGCCATGCTGATGGCCAAATCGTTCGATCATGACCGTGGCCAGGTCCTTGGTCGGATCGGCGACCCAGCCGCCTGAGCGGACCGCATAGCGATTGGCTGCAGCCGCGGCGCCCGGTTCCTTGCCGTTGGCGAGTGCGCGGGCGGCGCCCATCAGGAGCTTTCGGAACTCCACCACGCCGAGATCGGTCGGGCCAAGATGCTCGCGCGTGCGGTCCTGGATGGGCCCCTGGCTGTCTTGGATGGCCGCGTCCTGCTCGCTCACGCCGACGATGCCGGTGAAGGTCGCATTCTTCTGCATCTTGCGGTCGATCAGGTAATCGTTCCGCAGGTTGCGCAATGGCACGTAATGCGCGTCGACTTCGGCATGGACGTTGAAGCCACCGTCGAACTTGGCCCGCTCGGAGTTGGCGAACGGCCGGTCCGGCTGCCAGCTGTAGCTGTAGATCCAGCAGGTCACGTCGTCGACCGGCACCCACGACTGGCCATAGTAGATCTCGCCGGGAAAGGCGGTCGGCGTGTAGGCGTGGTTGGGCATCAGGAACTGGGCGATGCGCCAGTAGAGCTCCGGCCCATCCGTCTTGCGCGCCCCGCCGATCACTAGGCCGGTATCATGGCGCGTCACCTGGAACTTCGGACGGGGATCGTTTTGCACCCAGCGGATGCGGTCGTTCGGATTCGACTGGTCGGCGATCGCGGCCTTGGCCAGTGCGGCCCGCGCCGTGGCGTCGTCCTTGGACAGCACCATGTGGAGGAAGGAAAAGTGCGACGTATCGATCGCGCCCTCCAGACTCTGCACCCAGTTGCAGTCCTGCCACTTCTTCGTCACGTAACGGCTGGCTGCCGGTACGAGGCCCATCTCGAGCTGGGGCAGCTCGGGCATCTTCCCGCGCGGACCCATGTAGACCCAGACCATGTCGGCCCATTCGCGTGTTGAATATGCAGTGAGCTTGATCGCGTCCTTGTAGGACGACTCCGGTGGTGAGGTCGGGAGATCGACACAATTGCCGTCGACATCGAACTTCCAGCCGTGGAAGGCGCAGCGCAACCCGCATTCCTCGTTGCGGCCGAAATAGAGGTTGGCGCCGCGGTGCGGGCAGTGCGGCTCGACGATGCCGACGCGGCCGTCGCTGGCGCGAAAGGCCAGGAGATCCTCGCCCAGGATCTTGATCTTCCTGGGCGGTCCGTCCCGCTCGGGCAGCTCTGCGCCCAGCAGGGCCGGCATCCAGAACCGACGCAGCAGGTTGCCCATTGGCGTTCCAGCACCGCTTAGGGTCAGGAACCTGTTGTCGGACTCACTCAGCATCCTTGCTCCCCAATGCATCCGTCGCTTGGCTGGACCTTCGATCCGCCGTGCCTGTTCACGCCATTGCCGCCACGACTCCCGAGTCGTTGGCAGGTACGCGAACGACGTTGTCGCAAGCGATCGATCTGCCGGCGATGTAGCCGAAGGTCAGGCACGGCCCGATGGTGGTGCCTGCACCGATGCCCTTGGTGCCGATCGGATTGGCCATGGCAAGACCGGCGCAGTAGAGCCCGGCGATGACGCTCCCATCCGGACACAGCACCTGGCAATGCCGATTGGTGCGCGGACCGCCCTTGGTGCCGACGCTGGCATAGAGGAAGGGCGCGGCGAAGAATGGCGGTTGGCCGATCGGCGCAAGCGAATTGGTGCCAGAGTAGTGGCGCTCCCAGGCCGTCTCGCCGCGATGGAAGTCGCGGTCGACACCCTCCTTCGACCACCGGTTGAAACGATCGACGGTAGCCTGCAACACCTGAGGGTCGAGGCCGATCCGCGCGGCCAACGCCTCGATGGTTGCAGCACTGCGAACGAACATCGGGTCCCTGGCGGCATAGGCCTTCGAAAGGCGGTTGCGGTAGCGCGAATCGAAGATGCGCCACGCCGGAATGTGCTGCGGTCGGCCATCGGGCGCGCGCTGGTCCAATGCCAAGCCCAGATTGGGACTGCCCTCGCTCACGAAACGCCTGCCTTCGCGGTTCACCAGAATGCAGTGCGGACCGTAGGTCTCCTGCAAGGGCAGGGCGTGACGTTTGCCCTCGTAGATCGTGAAAGTTGCCGGCGAAATGTTCGCCTGGTCCATTCGTGCCAGCTGTGCGCCGACCGCATGCGCCATCCGCTGGCCGTCGCCGGTGTTGCTGCGTGGGGCACCGATGATCTCGATGCCCGGGAAATACGTCGCCATGTAGTCGGACGCCCAGTCGAAGCCGCCGGTGGCCAGCACGACGCCCTGCGCGGCGCGGATGGCCGTCAGCTCTTCATCAATAGCCACCGCTACGCCCACGACCGCGCCGTTGTCTGTCAGCAGGGATCTGACATCGGCGTCGAGGTGGATCCGGCAACCCTGGTCGAGGCAGCCGCGGGCGAGGCCCACGACCAGCCCGTTGCCCATGCCGACCTGTCCCGATATCAGGCGCCAGATCAGCGACGGCGCAAGGCGCGCGAGGGTGCGCACGGGGGCCTTCGTGAGCGTGCCCATCTCGCTGTAAGTGAAGCACTGCGGCTTCACGGACTTGCGCACGCTGCTCCAATATCTGCCGAGCCGGTAGCGACTGACGAGCTTCGGCGACACCATGCGCCCCTTGAGTTTTCCGCCGGGCGCCTCGGCGAAGGGATCCGGACCGTTGACGAGCTCGAAGCTGAGCGGCGTCCGATCCTCGAGGAAGCGCAGCATGGGCGCCGCGTTTTGCGCCAGGGCCTCCCACAGTTCATGTTCTTCGTTGTGCCATCCCGGGGGCGCCGTGGTGCGCAGATAGGCGAGCGCCTCTTCCGGTGAATCGCGCAGTCCCGCGGCCAGCATGTGATGATTGGCTGGTACCCAGGTGCCTGCCGCCGACATCGCGGTCGTGCCGCCCAGGACATGGGCCTTTTCCAGCACGATGACTCGGGCGCCTTCAGCAGATGCCGCCAGCGCTGCGGACAAACCGGCAGCACCAGAACCGACAACAACGACATCACAACCGAACTCTACGGCCAAGGCGCCCTCGTCGCATCGCGCGCGATACGAACGCTAACCGCTGGTCGTCGCGGCACCTAGTGTCAAGATTGTGCGGATCAGGCGTCGTCTGGTTTGTCCCTCGACCAAAGAAGTCACAACCCACGCTCCCTGCGGTCGCAGTTCGCTCTCCACGCCCATCACGCTGACGGCGCTGTTTCGTTCCTCCAGTCCCTTGCCCTGCCCGCTCCAGCCGCTCATGCTCATGGTGTCGCGATGCACACGACCAAAGGGGGCCATCATGAGAGGCACGCTTTCGGTACTGCGTAGCGTCACTGCGGCGAGCCTGTTCGTTTCGCCGGCGATTGCTCAGACACAGACGGCACATCAGCACGCCATTCCCCGCCTGGGGACGGTCGAGTTCCGGGTCGCGTGCAATGCCGATGCACAGACAGAGTTCAATACGGCCATGGCGCTCTATCACTCCTTCGCCTGGCCGCAAGCGGTCGCCGCCTTCGCGGGCGTAGCGCGCACCGATCCCGCCTGTGGCATGGCGCATTGGGGCCGTGCCATGTCGATCCTCGAGAACCCGTTCGGCTGGCCGGCCGGGCTCACGCCGCAGCGTCTCGACAGTGTTGTCGCTGCCCTCGACGCGGCGCAGGCTGCGGGCCTCACGACCAAGCGCGAGCAGGACTATGTCGCCGCCGTCGGAGTCTTCGCACGCGGACACGCCACGAAGCCTTATCCCGAGCGTATCAACGCCTTTGACGCCGCCATGGCATCGCTCATGGCCAGCTATCGTGACGACACCGAGGCGAAGATCCTGTCGGCGCTGATCACCTCGGCCAACTTCGTTCCGACCGACAAGAGCTACACCAACCAGCTCAAAGCCGCCGCGATCCTCGAGCCGTTGTTCAAGGAATATCCGAACCACCCGGGCGTCGCGCACTACCTGATCCACAGCTACGACTATCCGCCGATCGCCGAGAAGGGGCTGCCTGCGGCGAAGGCGTACGCCCAGATCGCGCCCGACGCGCCGCACGCGCTTCACATGCCGTCGCACATCTTCACGCGCGTCGGCTATTGGAAGGACTCAATCGCCGCCAACCGCGAATCGGCGCGCGTGTCGACCGACTCGGTGTTCGACGGCCACCATGCCACCGATTACATGGTCTACGCCCATCTTCAGCTGGCGCAGGACGCGGCGGCACGCCAGGCCATGGCCGCTTCGCAGTCGCGCCCGGCTGTCGACAACTTCGGCGCCGCCTACGCCTACGCGGCAATGCCGGCGCGCCTCCTCCTAGAAGCGGGCGACTGGTCCGGCGCCGCGGCATTGTCGCTCGATCCGAAGAAAGACACCTATCCCTGGCAGAAGTACCCGCAGGCCGAGGCCGTCAACGCCCTTGCCCGCGGCATTGGCACCGCCCGCAGCGGCAACGCCGCGGCCGCGCGCGAAGAGCAGGCGCGGCTCGTCGCCTTGCGCGACGCGGCGCGCGCCGCGCAATTGACCTATTGGGCAGGGCAGATCGATATCCAGGCCGCCATCGTCGGCGCCCTGGCGCTGTGCGCGGACGGCAAATCCGACGCCTGCATCGCCGAGCTCACGGCGGCCGCCGCACGCGAAGACGCCACGGAAAAGCACGTCGTCACGCCCGGCCCGTTGCTGCCGGCGCGCGAGCTGCTGGCCGAAACCTTGCTCGCGGCGAACAAGCCGGCCGAGTCGCTCGCGCAATACGAGTCCGTCATGAAGAAGGAGCCCAATCGCTATCGCGCGATTGCCGGCGCCATGGCCGCGGCGCGTGCGGCCGGCGACGACAAACGGGCGCGGGCGTTGGCCGCCGAGCTGGTCAAGCTGGGCAGCGAGGCGGACACGCCCCGCGACAGCTTGCGCCAAGCGAAGGAGCTCGGTGCGGGATAAGCCGGCTTGGGCTGTCCGGAAGAGCCAGGATGCGCCGCGGTTTTCGACCGACGGCGCTCCTTCCTCTCACCGGAACTGATCCTCGACCGTCGTCGCAGCGTCAGTCCGTTCGCCGGTCAGCCATTCCAGCGCCGTCTCCGCCGGGGTCGCGGCGGATCTTGAAGGCGGCGCGCCGCTGGCGCTTTCGCCCAATCGCGTTGCGCCGAAGGACTCGTCCTGTGCCGGCATCGACGTCTGTTCGCCGTCGCCGTTCCGATACCCGGTCTGCATGGGCGATCCCAGTTCGACGCGCGACGCGATAGGCGGAAGCTCGATCGCAGGTATGGATATCGCACCGCGTGACACTGGCCGTTTCGTCCAATTGGGTAGCAGGAACGCGGCCGAAACTCGGCCGTCGGCCGGAACATGATGCTCTCGCCGTACCACGCAGGGGGAACAAAGGTGGCAGCGTGCTTCAGAATATCTCGCGGAGGGATGCGGTCTCGCGCATACCTTGCAATGCTGCAAAGTGCTGTCGCTTCGACATCTTCGCGTGTTGATTGATGGCATCGCAACACATGGAGCTATCTTCACCAAGCTAGCAACACGCCTGCACGGAGTGGCGGCGACTACTGCCGGTCGGTCTCGTCGTGCCGCGCGGGTACGACCAAGAGGGGAGAGGCGCGGTCGATGGCGTCCGGCAACGCCGCGCCTTGCATGCCCTCGACAGGCTCAATCTTTCTCGCGCCTGTCGAGGCGAGGGGGCGAGGGGACCGCTCAAAGGCCGTCACCAGCGTTTCGACCAGAAGCGGCGCGGATATGGGCTTGGCGACGAAGGGCGCGCCGCGCAGTCCCCGCGGCAGGTTGTCCTTCTCGTAACCGCTGGTCACCACGTAGGGAATGCAATGCTCCTTGAGAGAGGCGGCCAGTTCCTCGGCCGATCCGTCGATGAGCTTGGCGTCGAGAATCACCGCGTCGATGACCTGCGAATCGATCTCCTCCAATGCGGCGGCGACCGAGGTTACCGGGCCGACCGGGATCCCGCCGGCGTGAGCGATCTCGCTGCTGATCATCATGCCGATAATGACTTCGTCCTCCACGACGAGGACACAAGTCCCTGCCAGCGACTGCCTCATGTGAGCCTTCCCTTCCTGAATACCCCTCATCGCAAGACGTCCTGCGTGCTGGTGACAAGCAGGCAGGTGCAACCCGCCTCGCTCCACACGCGATCGTCGCCCGCACCCGGCGCCCCGTAGTTGTAGTCGCCCGGCAGGAGCTTGCGTTCGTCGATCCACAATTCGCCGTCCAGCAGATGCAGGTCTTCCGCGTCGGCATGCGTGTGCGATGGGTAGCTTGCGCCCGGCGCGAGGCGGACCAGCATGCTGACCCGGTGCCGTTCGCTGTCGGTCGCCAGCAACTTGCATTCGATCC
>Ga0081539_10005668_pt1 | contig 12537 bp, 12 predicted proteins | sample TabmetS4T2R2_FD_71023 | JGI IMG/M metagenome (GOLD analysis project Ga0081539, IMG submission 71023) | Tabebuia heterophylla rhizosphere microbial communities from the University of Puerto Rico - S4T2R2 | ecosystem: Host-associated > Plants > Roots > Rhizosphere ...
GGGATGGCGGGCCGGGGCCCTCTCCCGCCGCCTCTGGGGTTGAGGGGGCATTTTTGCCCCGACCCGTCCGGCGTGTCGGGGCAAAACTGCCCGCTCAACCACGACGTAGGAGCCGGTGGGTGTTCAGGGGTCGCGACGCAGGACCGCGGGCAGGTAGACCGCGCCGGGGCCGGCGGCTGCCGCGGCGTCGTCCGGGTTGGAGATCCGGCAGCGTTTGAGCGAGAGGCAGCCGCAGCCGATGCAACTGTCCAGCCCGTCGCGCAGCGCGACGAGCGCCTCGATCTGGTCGTCCAGTCGCCGTCGCCAGTCTCGCGAGATCTGACTCCAGTCCGCGCGCGTAGGAGTACGGGAGGCAGGCAGCCGGGCCAGCGCCTCGCGCACCTCATCCAGCGAGAGTCCGACGTTGCGGGCGGCGCGGATGAACGCGAGCCGGCGCAACACACTGCGCTCGTAGCGCCGTTGGCCCCCCGTCGTACGGGCGGCGGCGATGAGCCCCTCCCGCTCGTAGAAGCGCAGCGCTGACGGCGCGAAGCCGCTGCGCCGCGCGACGTCGCCGACGGTCAGCTCGGCCTCGGCACTTGACATGAACCTAACTTTAACTCCAAGGATGATGGGCATCGATAGTGAGTCCTGCCAAGGAGTTACAGATGCCAGTCGCCATCATCACCGGAGCTTCGGCGGGTTTCGGCCGGGCGCTGGCCCGTGCTCTGGCGCATCGCGGCTGGACCCTCGTCCTGGACGCGCGCGGCGCCCCGGCCCTGGAAAGTCTCGCCACTGAGCTGTCGGCGGTCACTCGGGTGATGACCGTCGCGGGTGACGTCGCCGATCCGGATCACCGCCGGGCGCTGGCCGACGCCGCGCAGGGTGCGGGTTCGCTCGATCTCCTCGTCAACAACGCCAGCACGCTGGGTGCCACCCCGCTGCCCGCGTTGGCCGACTACCCGCTGCCGGAGCTGTCGGCCGTGTACGAGACGAACGTGATCGCCCCGCTCGCCCTGATCCAGCTGACACTGCCGCTGCTGCGCGCTGCCGACAGCGCCGTCGTCAATCTCAGCTCGGACGCCGCGGTCGAGCCGTACCCCGGCTGGGGCGGCTACGGCTCAGCCAAGGCGGCGCTCGACCAGCTCACCGCCGTTCTGGGCGCCGAACAGGAGCGAGTACGGTGCTACGCCTTCGACCCCGGCGACATGCGGACCGCGATGCACCAGGCCGCCTTCCCGGGGGAGGACATCTCGGACCGCCCTGAGCCGCAGACCGTAGTGCCCGCACTGCTCCGGCTGCTGGGCGATCGGCCCCCGAGCGGACGCTACCGCGCGTCCGATCTGGCGGTGACCGCGTCGTGATCGCCGGTCCGCAGACTCATTTCACGCTTCCGGCCGAGCTGGCGGCGGCCGAGCCGCCCGAGGCACGCGGCCTCGCCCGCGACGGCGTCCGGCTGCTGGCAGCACTCCCAGGGCGGATCGAGCACGCGCGTTTCCATGACCTCGGGAATTACCTGCGGCCTGGCGACCTGCTGGTCGTGAACACGTCGGCCACCCGGGCGGCGGCGGTCGACGGCGCTCATCCTCGCCTGGGTGCCGTCGTGGTCCACTTATCCACGCCGTTGGACGACGGCGGTTGGCTGGTGGAACTGCGAACGGCGCCGTCCGCGGACAAGCCGATTCGCGACGCCGACGCCGGCGAGATCGTCGCGCTGCCCGGTGAGGGGCGGCTACGGCTACTCCAGCGGTATCCACTCATGACGTCAGCCGGCGAGCCGGGACGACTGTGGCTTGCCGACATTGAGGCGCCCGGCGGGGTCGGCTCACTCATGGCGCGGCATGGCCGGCCCATCCGATATGGATACCTGTCGGGTCAGTGGCCGCTGGACACCTACCAGACGGTCTTCGCCGCTGAAGCGCCCGCTGAGCCGGGCAGCGCCGAGATGCCGAGTGCCGGGCGGCCGTTCTCGGCTCGCCTGGTGACCCAGCTGGTGTCGAGCGGCGTTCTGTTCGCGTCGATCGTCTTGCATGCCGGCGTCTCCTCCCTGGAGACGCACGAGCCGCCATTGGCGGAGCGGTACGCCGTTCCCGCGCGGACCGCGATGCTGGTCAATTGGACTCATCGCGTGGGCGGCCGGGTAGTGGCCGTCGGGACGACGGTGACGCGGGCGCTGGAGTCGGCGAGCCGGCCGGACGGATCGGTGGTGGCACTCCAGGGCTGGACCGACCTCGTCGTGGGTCCCGACCGGCCGGCGCGCGCCGTGGACGGGCTGGTCACCGGCATGCACGATCCGGACGCCTCGCACCTGCTGCTCCTGGAGGCCGTGGCCGGGCCGGATCTAGTGCAGGCCGCCTACGACGCCGCGCTCGACGAGCGGTACCTGTGGCACGAGTTCGGCGACATGTGCCTGCTCCTTCCTCACCAGTCTGTGCGCCGCTCGCAAGAGATCCTGACAACTGAGCAGCTCGATGACGCTGCGTGCTGAACTGCGAACAATACGAAGCTGAAGTAGTAGGGTGGCCCGCGGCTCATCGACTTCACGCTGGGATGGGGACATGACCGGGGTGACTCAACCGAGCATCCTCCTGGTGGAGGACAACCCCAATGACGAGGAACTCACCCGACTCGCGCTTCGGCGTGCCAACGTCTTCAACCGGATTGTCGTGGCCCGGGACGGCGCTGAGGCGTTGGATTACCTCTTCGGTCGGGGATCGTACGAGGGACGGGACATCAATGACCGCCCGCACGTCGTCCTGCTCGACCTGAATCTGCCGAAGCTGAGCGGGCACGAAGTGCTGCGGGAGATCCGGGCGGACGAACGGACCAGGCTCATGCCCGTGGTCATCCTCACGTCGTCGCACGAGGACGTCGACCTACTCGGCGGATACATGAACGGCGCCAACAGCTACGTCGTGAAGCCCGTGGAGTTCAACCAGTTCTCCGATGCGGTGCGCCAACTGGGTCTGTACTGGCTGCTGGTGAACCAGAGCCCGCCGCCGCGCGACTGAAGGGCGGATTCGGCATTCAGCGGACGCCGGGTGGTGGGCCGGTGCTACCCCGCACGGTGAGTGTGGCCGGCTCGGCCGGTACCGCTGGGGCGGGTTCCCCGTCCAGCAGGCGAAGCAGTGCCCGGGCCGCCATGCCACCCAGGGCGGGGACGTCGCGGGTCAGCGTGGTGAGGGGCGGGTGGACCAGTCTGCACAGGGCCGAGTCCTCCCAGGCCACGATCGACAGGTCGGCCGGGACGGCGATGCCGCGTTCCTGTGCGGCGGCCAGCCCGGCGATCGCCATGAGGTCGTTGTCGTACACGATCGCCGTCGGCCGCCGCGGCCCCGCCAGCAGCCGGCCGGTGAGCCGACCGCCCTCGTCGCCGGAGTAGTCGCCGTGCACCACCGTCGCGGCGACGCCGTGCTCCGCACAGGCAGTCCGGAAGGCGGCGGTCCGGCTTCCGGTGTGCCACATGTCGGGCGGACCGGCGACGTGCGCGATCGCGGGGTGCCCCCGGTCGACCAGATACGCGACGGCCGACCGCATGGCGGCCGTCTCGTCGGACCAGACGATCGCCGATCCCGGCCCGACTTCACGCCGCCCGCCGACCACGACGGCGGGCAGCCCGAGGTCGACCAGCGCGGCGAGCCGCGGGTCGTCCATCCGCAGGTCGACGACGATCACGCCATCGATCCGGCGCTCACCCCACCAACGGCGGTACACCTCGCACTCGGCCCGCACATCGGGCACCACCTGCAGGACGAGTGCCAGCGATCGCCTGGCGAACTCCGCCTCGATGCCCGCCACGAAACGCATGAGGAACGGTTCCAGGCCCAGGATGTGCGCCGGCCGGGCGAGCACCAAACCTACGGCGCCGGCCTTCGAGGCTGACAGAGCGCGGGCCGCCGTGTTCGGCATCCAACCCAGTTCCCGCGCGATCCGGGTCACCTCACGGCGGGTCGCCTCGGACACCCCCGGCCGCCCGTTGAGTGCGTAGGAGACCGCACCCTTTGACAACCCCGCGGCCCGGGCGATGTCGGCCATCGTGGGCCGCTTCACGGTTCCCGTCGCGACCCTCCCGGATCCTGCCCGGCCTCGGGAGCGACGGGGGACACCGCCGGCACGGCGTCAGGTAGCGGCGGCACGGTGTTCCGCTTGACGACGTCGGCGTACCACTGCGCGCTGGCCTTCGGAATCCGGCGCTGGCTGCCGTAGTCGACGAAATAGAGCCCGAACCGGCGCGAGTACCCCTCCGCCCACTCGAAGTTGTCCATCAGCGACCAGCAGAAGTACCCCCGCACGTCGACACCGGCCGCAACGGCCTCGTGCAGCGCGGTGAGGTGCGCGTGCAGGAAGGCGATGCGCTCGTCGTCGTCGATGCCTCCCTCGGGATCCACGTAGTCGTCGTACGCCGCGCCGTTCTCGGTGATGTAGATGGGCGGAAGGTCCTCGTACTCGCGACGAAGGCGGACGAGCAACTCGCGCAACGCGTCGGGCTCCACCGTCCAGCCCATGGACGTGGTGGGCAGCCCCTCCGGGCGTGCCGGCCGGGTGTTCAGACTGGGCAGGACGGGGTGCGCGCGGGGATCCGACCCAGCGATCACCCAGTTCCGGAAGTAGTAGTTGATGCCGAGAAAGTCCACCGGTGCGTGAATCGCCTCGAGGTCGCCGTCCCGCACCACTCCGTCGAACTGCGCGCCGTACCAGTCCACGAGATCCGCCGGGTAGCTGCCGCGCAGCAACGGATCGAGGAACCAGCGATTGGCGTTGCCGTCCTCACGCACGACGGCCGCACGGTCGACCGCGTCGGCGCCGGGGGTGCCCATCGGCGTCAGGTTGAGCGTGATGCCGACCTGCCCGGTGGTTCGCCGGAGGACCGGGAGCGCGGCGGCATGCGACAACAGGAGGTGGTGCGCGGCGAGGAGAGCGGCGCGGCCGTCCCGGATCCCCGGTGCGTGGACGCCGCTGCCGTACCCGAGGAACGATGCCACCCACGGCTCGTTGTGCGTGATCCACAGTGGCACGCGGTCGCCCAGGGCGTCGGCGAGGACCTGCGCGTACTCGGCGTAGGCGGCCACGGTGCGTCGATCGGCCCAGCCGCCGGCGTCCTGCAACGTCTGCGGCAGATCCCAGTGATACAGCGTGACGGCGGGTGTGATGCCACGGTCGAGAAGCCCGTCGACCAGGCGTCTGTAGTGGTCGAGTCCGGCCTGGTTGACCGGCCCGGTGCCCTCGGGAAGGATCCGCGGCCAGGCGATCGAGAACCGGTATCCACCGACGCCGAGGTCGGTGAGCAGGCCGAGATCGGACTCCCAGCGCCGGTAGTGATCGCACGCGATGGCGCCCGTGTCGCCATGGCGCACCGCACCCGGCGTTGCGCTGAACGTGTCCCAGATTGACGGGCCGCGCCCGTCCGCCGCGATCGAGCCCTCGATCTGGTAGGCCGCCGTGGCGACGCCCCAGAGGAATCCATCCGGCATGGTCCGTGCGCTACTCGTCATCCCCCGTGTCTAGGTGACTTAACCGGTTAAGTCAACTGTGAGCGAGCAGGGCGGCGCGGCGGCGTCTGGACCGAGGGACGAGGGAAGACGCCGTCAAGAGGCGCCGGCCGTGGCTCGCGAACCATCCAATGCGCCTTCAGTGGGCTTCGACGGCGCCGCGCCGGGACAACGCGTGCTCGACCAGCGCGATCAGGGTGTCCAGGCTGGACCGAGGGTCGTGGGCGTTCATCGAGACGACCGGGCAGTCCGGGGGAAGGGCCAGCGCCTCCCGCACCACCGCCTCGGTGTACGGCGGGGTATCCGGGAAGTGGTTGATCGCCACAACGAATGGCAGCCGGCGATCCTCGAAGTAGTCGATGGCCGCAAAGCAGTCGTCCACGCGGCGCAGGTCCACCAGCACGGCGGCGCCGACCGCGCCGCGGGCGAGCTCGTCCCACATGAACCAGAAGCGGTCCTGTCCCGGCGTACCGAACAGGTACAGGATCAGCTCGTCGTCCACCGAGATGCGGCCGAAGTCCATGGCAACCGTCGTGGTGGACTTGTCGGGAATCCCCGTCAGGTGATCGATGCCGACGGACAGGTTCGTCATCTGCTGCTCGGTGTTCAGTGGGGGAATCTCGGACAGAGATCCGACGAACGTCGTCTTGCCCACGCCGAACCCGCCCGCCACCAGAACCTTCAGCGATATGAACTCCCGGGCGGGTGCCAGCCGGCTCCCGCCTCTACCGAGCGCGAAGTCCATCGAGGAGCCTCCCCAGGATTTCCCGGCCGGGCCCGCCGTCTTCGGTGGCGGACGGCGGCAGGAACACGGTCAGGTATCCGGCGGCGGCCAGGTCGCTCACCAGCACTCTCGCCACTCCGACGGGAACGTTCAGGGCCAGCCCGATCTCCATGACGGAAGTCGGGCGGTCCGTCAGCATGACGATGTCCCGCAGCTCGGTGTCCAGCCGCGCTTGATGGCGCGCCGCATGCTCGGTCGCAGTGACCACTGCCTCCAGCGGAAGCTCCTCGCCGACCGGGCGGGTGCGTCCTCGGGTGAATGCGTAGGCAGGGACGACGCGTCCGCCGTCCCGCGGCGGCTGGGGCACGTCGCTCACCGGGCACCGTCCGGGCTCAAGCGTGGCGCCGGGGTCAGGGCGTGACCGACTTGGGCCGCAAGCACGGTCATCTCGTAGCCGACGAGGCCCATGTCGCAGCGCAGATCGGCCACCACGGCCAGCAGTGATCCCTCGGTGATGGACGTCAGGAAGAGGTGACCGCCGGCCATCTCGATGATCGTTTGAGTCATCGGCGCCAGCCGCAGGAGCTGGGCGGTCCCGCGCGACAGACTCACCAGGCCGGCGCTCGCCGCTGAGAGCTGGTCGACGAGTCGGCGATCCAGGTTCGCCGATGCGGCCATCCGCAGACCGTCGCCGGACACCACCAGCGCATGGAGGACGCCTGGTGTGTTGTGGACGAACGTGGTCAGCAGCCAGTCCAGCCGCCCGTTGCCGTTCGCGTTGCCGTTTCCATGGCCGTGCACCGGCACCGTCATCCTTGCGATCCCTTTCCGTCCCGGGCCTGTTCACCGTCGGCCAGAGCCGCGCGACGACTGAGCTGGTACCGGGTCAGTGCCTCGCGCGCCCGCTCGGCGTCGGGTGCCAGCTCCGGTGCCGATATGACGGGCAGCGCGTCCGTCGAACGGCGCAGCTCGGGCGCCAGGTGGCTCTGTGGCTGGCGGCGCGCCAGAACCAGGGGTGTCCCCGTCTGCCCGGTGGCTGCGTCGGCCGTCGGGTTACCCGGGTGGACGGGAGCCGGCGGCCCACCGTTCACGTGCTCCGGCTCCTCCCTCGCGGGCTCCCACCAGCCCGACCATTCCTCATCCGTTCCGTTCAGGCCCGGCCCCGGGCCGGGGGTCGGAGCCGGCCCCGGCGTCGGGGTCGGGCCCGGCGTCGGAGTCGGGGGTGGGGTCGGGGTCGGGGCGGGCCTCGGGGACGGCCTGTCGGCTGAGCCGGGGCGCTGCGCAGACGCCTGGGCGGGGGTCTGGGCCGGGATCCCGGGGGCCTGGTATGCCGGTGGCGCCGTGTAGGCGCGCACCGGCTGTGCATTGGGCCATTGCCCCCTGCCGTCAAGGCTGGCGGAGGTCAGCGTGGACGCCGGGTAGCCGACGTCCGTGACAACGTGCGCCGTTCGCGGCGCCGCGCTCGCGGCGAGCCCCGGCCGACGGGCGGTGTCGAACGCCGGTCCCGTGGGCGCGGCCACGACCGCCGTGCCGCCCGGCACGCGACCGAGCGCCTGCAGACCCGCCGGGGTGAAGATCTCGGCGGGGAGTAGGACGACTGCAGTGACACCGGCGTCCGCGGTGGGCGCAAGGGACACCTTGATCCCGTGGCGCTCGGCCAACCGGGCGACGACGTGCAGTCCCAGCCGGCTGGAGGTGGAAAGGTCGACATCCTCCGGGCGCGTGAGCAGGCGATTGGCGGCCGCCATCGTGTCCGGCGGCATGCCCAGCCCCCAGTCCTCCACGGTGAGCACCTGCGTGCCCGCAGTGCGCGGATCGGGACGGGTGCGAATGGTCACGTTCGTCTCCGGCGGAGAGAAGCGCACGGCGTTCTCGGTAAGCTCCGCGATCAGGTGCGTGAGACCGGTGACGGTGTATCCCTGCACGGCGAGCTGTTCGGGGATGTCGAAGACGACGCGGTTGAGGTCTTCGGTTTCCGCGATCGCCGCGCGTACGACGTCGAGCAGCCGGACCGGCTTGCTCCACACTCGGGGTGGCTCCTCGCCGGAGAGGACAAGGAGGCTCTCCGCATTGCGCCGGATCCTGGTGGCCAGGTGGTCCAGCCGGAAGAGCTCCGCAAGTGCGTCCGGGTCCCGTTCCTTCTCTTCGAGCTGATTGATGATGTCGAGCTGCCGGTAGAGCATGCCCTGGTTGCGCCGTGCGAGGTTGACCAGCAGTTCCGAGGTGAACCGCCGGCGGCTCAGCTCCAGGTCGGCCACCTGCCGGGTCAGCGCGAGGGTCTTGTTCTGCTCATCCTCCGTGTTGCGCCAGAAGACCACCATGCCCGCGCAGGCGGCCAGCACCGAGACGCCGTGCACGAGGGACCAGAGCCAGGGGTGGAGCTGCGCAGCGTGGTGGTTGAAGATCAGGTCGCTCTTGAAGAGGGAGCCGACGCCGTGGCTGAGCACGGTGAACGTGATGTTCCACAGGAACGGCACCCAGTCCTGATAGAGCGCGATGAACCCGATGAGGATGAAGAAGTGGAAATGGGCCTCGATCGAGCCGTGGGAGAGGCCCACGAGCGCCGAGGAGCAGTAGACGAGCCCGGCCGTGGTGAAGAAAGACGCGAGTCGGCGGCGAGGCACGATGGCCCCGAGGATCATCAGCGTGAGCGGCGGGATGACCACATAGGCGCATGTGATGAACGCGAACCCCTGCCACAGGCCGAACAAGAACATCCCGGGACAGTGCAGGAACAGGATCCATTGCAGCAGGAGATGGCGCTTGTGCCACGCGTCGTCGTCCAGCAGGTTTCCGCGCGGCAAGTAGCGCGGGATGTACATGAGGGCTCGGGCGAGCCGACTCTCCTCGCCTCGTTCCGGGCCTGGGGCGACGAGGGCGGGTACTTCGCTACCTGTAGTAACCATTGGGTGGCGTCTCGCTCTTATTCGCGGTGTACCGGATCGTAACTACCACTGCCTGTCACGACAGAGATAGCAACGCCCAAAGAACTCACGAACCGTAGCAGGAACGGGTTTCCCCGCGCTTTCCCTGGAGCCAGGAATGCCGGGCGCGCAATTGGCCCGCTCAAACACACCCCGCATGATCACGATCCGGGATCGTCGCCTTCGTGGTGTCCCTGAGTGTTCAGCGCGGCGGCGGCCGTGCCGATGGATCTCACGCTGGGGAGCGCCACCCATCCGGGTGCGCCGGAAAGATGGGGGTATTCGTGCACAAGCGTCTGTTCGGTCGCGGCGCGTCGTCGTCGGCCATTCCGAGCCAGCTCGTGCTGGACAAGCTCAGCGCGAACCTCATGCTGGCCGACCCGGATTACAACATCACCTACGTGAACGCGGCGCTCCAGGAGATGCTCCAGGGCATCGAGGCCGACATCCGGCGAGATCTTCCGCAGTTCGATGCGCGCAACCTGGTCGGCCGCAACATCGACGTCTTCCACAAGAACCCGGCAATGCAGCGGCGCGTGCTGGGCGGGCTGCGCGGTCGGCACACGGCTCGCATCGAGGTCGGTGGCCGGGTTCTGGAGTTCACGGCGACGGCGCTGGACGACGAGACTGGCCGCCGGATCGGCTTCTCGGTGGAGTGGCTGGACGTGACGGCCGAGCACGGCCTGCAGCAGGTGCAGCGGGGTGTCGCCGCGGCCCTCGAGGCGGCCTCGCACAACGACCTCAGCCTCCGCGTGCCGACCGACGGGGTCAGCGAGTCGGAGCTGCCAGTCTGTAACGCCGCCAACACGCTCATCGACACCCTGCGGACCTTGATCTCCGAGATGGAGCACATGTCCGCGCAGCATGATCTCGGCGACATCGACGTCGTGATGGACGTCGAGAAGTTCGACCCGAGCTTCCGCGGCGTCGCTCAGGGCATCAACGACATGGTCGCCGGGCACATCGCGGTGAAGAAGAAGGCCATGGCCGTGGTGAAGGCGTTCGGTGAGGGCGACTTCGACGCCCCGCTGGAGCAGTTCCCCGGCAAGAAGGCGTTCATCAACGACACGATCGAGCAGGTGCGCGGCAACCTCAAGGCGTTCATTGCCGAGATGAACCATATGTCGGCCGAGCACGACCGGGGCGACATCGACGTCGTGATCGATGCCGGCCGCTTCGCGGGTGGCTACCGCGAGATGGCGCAGGGCGTGAACCAGATGGTCGCCGGGCACATCGCGGTGAAGAAGAAGGCCATGGCCGTGGTGAAGGCGTTCGGCGAGGGCGACTTCAACGCCCCGCTGGAGCAGTTCCCCGGCAAGAAGGCGTTCATCAACGACACGATCGAGCAGGTGCGCAGCAACCTCAAGGCGCTGATCGCGGACGCCACCATGCTCTCCGAGGCAGCGCTTGCGGGCCGCCTGGACACTCGCGCCGACGCCACCAAGCACCACGGTGACTTCCGCGTGATCATCGAGGGGGTCAACGCCACTCTCGACGCCGTCATCGGCCCGTTGTCCGAGGTCAGCCGGGTGCTGAAGGCCATGGAGGACGGCGACCTCACCCAGACCATCACCGCTGAGTACCGCGGACAGCTGGAGCAGTTGCGGCAGGCCGCGAACAACACCGTCACCAAGCTGGCGCAGACCGTCAGCGAGGTGATGGCGGCCGCCGAGCAGCTGTCCAACGCGTCCAGCCAGATCAGTGGCGCGTCGCAGTCGCTGTCGCAGGCGGCGACCGAGCAGGCCGCGAGCGTGGAGCAGACCAGCTCCAGCATCGAGGAGATGGCCAGCAGCATTCAGCACAACAGTGACAACGCCAAGATCACCGACGACATCGCGAGCAAGGCCGCTACCGAGGCCGGCGAGGGTGGCTCCGCCGTCGAGCAGACGGTAACCGCGATGAAGGAGATCGCGAGCAAGATCGCCATCATCGACGACATCGCCTTCCAGACGAACATGCTGGCCCTGAACGCCACCATCGAGGCTGCCCGGGCAGGCGAGCACGGTAAGGGCTTCGCCGTGGTGGCGACCGAGGTCGGCAAGCTCGCCGAGCGCAGCCAGGTCGCCGCGCAGGAGATCGGCGAGCTGGCGTCGGGCAGCGTTCGCACGGCGGAGCGTGCGGGTGCGCTGCTGCAGGAGATCGTGCCGAGCATCGGACGCACGTCCGACCTGGTTCAGGAGATCGCCGCCGCGTCTGCGGAACAGACCTCCGGGGTCGCGCAGATCAACCAGGCGATGTCGCAGATGAACCACATCACCCAGCAGAACGCGTCGTCCAGCGAAGAGCTGGCCGCGACGGCCGAGGAGATGATGGGCCAGACCGGCAACCTGCAGCAGCTCATGCACTTCTTCAAGATCAACGAGCGGCGGAGCGGCGGCGGCGTGCTGTCGGCCGCCGCTGCCCGGCCGGTCCTGACCAGCAAGCTGCCTCCACAGGTCAAGCGTCGCGAGGCGGCGGACGTCCTGGACGAGGCGAAGTTCGACCGGTTCTGAGGGGGCTGACGTGAGCGAAGTCGTGGAGACGGGCACGGCTCCGGCGCCAACGGGAACCCCGGGCCCGGGATCGAGCGGCAAACGGGAGTCCGAGCCGCGAGGGACAGGTGTCGGCGCGGGATCGGACCGCTATCTGACGTTCGTGCTGGGCGGTGAGGTGTACGCCCTGGGGATCCTCGACGTCACGGAGATCATGGAGTTCCGCAGCCTCACCGTGGTCCCGATGATGCCGTCATTCATCCGCGGCGTGATCAACCTGCGCGGCCGGGTGGTGCCGGTCGTCGATATGGCGGCGCGCTTCGGCAAAGGCACGACCGAGGTCGCTCGGCGGACCAGCATTATCATCGTCGAGGCGGTCGGGCACAACGGCGAGGATGCCGGCCATGACATGGGGATCATGGTTGATGCCGTCAACAAGGTCGTGCATCTGAGCGAGGAGGACATCGAGCCACCGCCGGCCTTCGGTGCGGGGATCAGGTCCGACTTCATCAGTGGGATGGCCAAGTACAACGGGGAATTCATCATCGTCCTCGACGTCCGCCGAGTCCTCTCACTGGACGAGATGGCCAGCCTGGCCCAAGCCGCAGTCGCGCAACCCCTCCCGGAGACGGGCGAGGCGGCGGGCGGGTGAACGCTGAGGTCGAAGCGCAGCGAACGCTCAGCGCTCAGGAGTTCGCATGGATCCGGCAGTTCCTCCTGGAGCGCACGGGAATCGAGCTGAAGGCCGGGAAGGAAGCCATGGTGATGGGCCGCCTGGACCGGCGGTTGCGCCACCACGGCCTTGCCACGTACGCGGAATACATCAACCTCCTCGCGCATCACGCCGATCCGTCGGAGATCCGCATCGCGGTCGACCTGTTGACGACGAACGAGACGTACTTCTTCCGGGAGCCGAACCACTTCACCTTCCTGCGCACTACGTTCAGCAC
>Ga0081539_10005669_pt1 | contig 12532 bp, 10 predicted proteins | sample TabmetS4T2R2_FD_71023 | JGI IMG/M metagenome (GOLD analysis project Ga0081539, IMG submission 71023) | Tabebuia heterophylla rhizosphere microbial communities from the University of Puerto Rico - S4T2R2 | ecosystem: Host-associated > Plants > Roots > Rhizosphere ...
TTCGCATCGGCATGGAGCAGAAAGAGGCGGTAGTTCCAGTAATCGTTGCCGATCGCGGCACAGGTCTCGTTGTAAGCGGTCATATTCGGCAGCTCGAACGCGCTTCCAAAGGCTTCGCCCGCTCCCCTCGCGCCGATTCCGCCGGTGATATAGAGCTTCTTGCCGACGACATCTTCCCAAATCTTGTCGATCGCCTTGATGTATGAAGCGTCACCGGTGAGCGCCGCCACATCGGCCATTCCCGTGTACATATAAGTCGCGCGCACTGCGTGTCCGACAGCTTCAGTCTGTTCGATCACTTTGGTATGTGATTGGTTGTAAGTGCGACCGCTGCCGCGCGCGCCGTCGGGGCCGCGGACATCGAGCATGAACTTGGCCAGGTTCAAATAACGATCATCGCCGGTTGCCCGGTAGAGTTTGGCGAGCCCCATTTCGGTGATTTGATGGCCGGGCCAGATGGACTGCTTGCCCGGCCCGAAGGTCCGATCGAGCAGTTCCGCCGTTTTCAGCGCGATGTCGAGCAGCGTGCGTTTACCGGTCGCCTGGTAGTGCGCGATCGCGGCTTCGTAGAGATGGCCCAGATTATAAAGCTCGTGGCTGTCCACTTTCTCCAACTCCCACCGCTTTTCGCCGGCCCATTTGTGCGGATTGGCCGGATCGATCGTGCGAGCAGGGTACAGATAACCGTCTTTCTCTTGCGCGGCGGCGATCTTTTCGATCAGGCTGTCGATGTATGCCTCAAGCTTCGGATCGGGATGAACGCTGAGCGTGTATGATGCGCCTTCGATCACTTTGTAAATGTCTGTGTCATCGAATGGGTAGCCCGGGAGTTTTTTGTTCTTGATCTCTTCGCCGTGGAGGGCAGCGGCGGCTTGTTGAAAGTTGTAGACGCGCCCCGTCTCTTCGCATTTTTCAAATGCAAAGGGGATCGTTACCTTCCGGTTGATCTCAATGCGCGGAGCCCAGAAAACATCATTGAAATGGACCGCGGTGAAGGGGACTGGTTTGACCGGGTAATCACGATGCGATTGCTCGGATGCCGGTTTTGCTGCGCCCTTTTGCTCCGGCTTCGGGTTTTGTTGCGCGGCCGTGCTCCGGTCAAAGCGCCAAATGCCGCAAGCGGCGATCAACGTTATGACCGCACCAACAACCAAACGTTTTGATGTCGGGTTCATATTCGTTTCCTGGTTATGACTACTTCTGTAGTTGGGTTAGTTACTGTTGTCCGGGCAGCATTGCCGTTTGCGAGTTCTGTTTCTTGGGGATCGTATTCCAATCGGGCGGCTCGACGCCGAGCAGGTGATGGACAAAGAAATCAAACCGTTTCTTGTCGCCGTAAAGACCGCCCGATCCATGATTCGCGCCCGGAATGACGAGCAGATCAAAGACCTTCTCGGCTTTGATCAACGCGTTCACGACTTGCATGGTCGAGGCCGGATCGACGTTCGTGTCCATCTCGCCCAGGATCAACAACAGTTTTCCTTGCATCTTGTGCGCGTTGTCCACGTTTGACGCGGCGGCATATTCCGGCCCCAACGGCCAGCCCATCCATTGCTCGTTCCACCAAATTTTGTCCATGCGGTTGTCGTGGCAGCCGCAGGCCGAGACGCAGACTTTGTAAAATTCCGGATGAAATAACAGCCCGCCGAGCGAGTTCTGCCCACCCGCGGAGGTGCCGTAAATTCCGACACGAGTAATGTCGTAGTAAGGATATTTCGCCGCCACGGCTTTGTGCCATAAGATGCGATCCGGAAAACCGGCATCCCCCAGGTTCTTCCAGGCGACATCGTGGAAAGCTTTTGAACGGTTGGCCGTGCCCATTCCATCAATTTGCACGACAATGAATCCAAGTTCGGCCAGCGACTGCATCGGGTTGTAAGGGCTGAATGATTTCGGCACAAATGAACCCTGCGGCCCGGCATAAATGTTTTCGATCACTGGATATTTCTTCAGCGGGTCAAAGTTCGATGGCCGAAAGATGATTCCCCAGATTTCAGTCTTGCCATCGCGTCCCAATGACTTGAAGATTTCGGGCGCGCGCCAACCCGCAGCGATGAGTTCGGAGGTCTCCGTTCGTTCCAACTCGCCAAGGACTTTTTTGTCCGCCGTCGATCGCAGCTCGGAGACCGTTGGCTGATCGACGCGAGACCACGTATCAACATAGTACTTCATGTCCGGCGAGTAGCTGACGATGTGATTGCCGTCTGCTTCGGTGAATGCGGTCAATCCGGTACCATCGAAATTGATCCGATAATAGTGGATCAAGTATGGATCTTGACCGGGATTCATCCCGCTCGCCTGAAACCAGACCTGACGTTTCTCTTCATCTACCTTATCGACCCCGCGGACCACCCATGGGCCTTTGGTCATCTGGTTTTTGATCGCACCGGACACGCCGTCGAAGAGGTAAAGATGATTCCATCCGTCGCGCTCCGACATCCAGATGACCTCTTTCCCGTCGCGAAGGTCATATCGGTATTTCTTCCCCGAATAGCAGAAGAATGTCTTCGGCTCTTCACTGATAACCGCTCGTGGTTTGGCCGTCGCTGCGTCCACTTCGATGATGCGGTAAACCTGGTGCCCGCGCTGGTTGTATTCAAACGTGAAGGCACGGCTATCTTTGCGCCATTCAATCCGGTACAACTGATATGGATTGGGGAAGAGCTTGTTATCGATGACGAACTGCTTCTTGCTTTCAAGATCAAAGAGCACCGGTTGCGGCGCGTCCAGTTCATCGCCAGGTTTGGCGTAATCGATCGTCATGTATTTGGGTTGCAACTGATCGGTTGGCGAAGATTCGACATACTGAATCTTGCGATGATAACCGGGGCGCACGCGATAGGCTGCGAGCTTGGTCGAATCCGGCGACCAGACGAGTGAATCGAGCGCATAATAATTTCCTTCCGATCCGTCGAAACTCAGCGCGATTGGGTCATTCTTGCCGTTGGCTTTACCTTTTTGCCGAACGTAGACGTTGAAGTTGTTGACCCACGCTTCCCATTTGCCGTCGGGCGAGGTCTTCGGCTCTGTCATCGGGAAGTTATAGTTCGGCCCGGGAATCCCATTGAGCGTTCCAGGGCGGCGTTGTCTAAGCCCTCCCGGCCCGCCGGGCGCGCCGGGCGCGGGCTTTTTGCACGAGTAGTCCGTCAGATCGCATCTCCATCTCGTTTCGCCGACCAAGAATTCAATCGCCTTTTCATGATCAACAAAGCTGACCGTCATAAACGGCAGTTTGAGCGCCGTGTACTTCTCTTCCGTTGCTGCCGATAGAGCAGTCGCCAGCCTGGCCTGATCGAAAGCCGGCTTTTTGGCCAGCGTTTCTGCCTCAACTATGACAAATTCAGATCCGCCCTTGACCGCCTTGCGATACCAGAAACGGCCGGTTTGCCCAATCCAGTTGGCGCGTTCGGGAAGATTGACGGCCAACCCTGTATACTTCTCGCGCAGACCTGCGGCGCGTTCGTAATCGGCCAATGTCCCTTGCGCATAGCTCAACGTGGTCAAAGACAAACAGAGGATCATGAGTTGCCAGTGAGTAAGTTTGCATTTCATCGTGTCTCTCCTTCGGATAGCCCGCGGAAACGATCTGGTTTTATCTAACTGTTAGGCCATTAGGCCGTTAGGTATAAAGAGTCCAAGAGGGAACCCAAAATACACGAAATAACCGGGTTGACTGCCAGGTTGACTGCCAGGTTGACTGCCAGGTTGACTGGTTGATTGTCCCCGTGCCCTCTCCAGAACGCTGACGGTCGGATCTGAGCGCAAACTGACAGTGTCCGTCTTGTATGATTAAAAGGCACCTTGAATCGGTTTAGGGAGCTATTGTTCCCCGGATTATACCTCGCGATGATTGAGATAGTTATAAGTGAGCAAAATGCTGTGTAGTCTTGAGCCTTTTGCTCGGGAATTTCTTGACGGTGTTGCTTGGCATATTGTATACAATCTGTATCTGACAGGGCTCAACAAACCTTCTCAACCGCAATATATAGTTTTCGCCGGTATTTTGGTCGAAGTGGTAACTGCTATTTAATCCTCTTGAGCGTTGTTAAGGGGAAATCGAAAGGAGATGCTGCCATGTCTATCCAATTGACTCCTGGAAGCTACTATGGCGAGACTTTGCGCAGCCGCAAAATAGCAAACTTTGAGTTCTCAGAGCGTGTCTATTCACCGAAGTATCAAACTCCAAAACACATGCATAAACAGGCGTTGTTTTGCTTTGTGATGCAGGGAAACTACACTGAGACATATGGGTGCAAAACGCGGGAGTGCCGGTCTTCGACCCTCTTGTATCATCCACCTGGAGAACTTCACGCCGAGCACTTTCACGATGCGGGTGGGCGGTCGTTTCTGATCGAGATCGCGCCTCACTGGTTGGCTCAGATTCGGCAGCAGCTGGCGGTGGCGGACAGTTCCGCCGATTTTCATGGCGGCGTCATCGAATTGTTATCGCGCAAACTATACAAAGAGTTCATCCAAGTGGACAGCGCTTCATTGTTGATTATCGAAGGGCTCATGATGGAGATGCTGGGTGAGACCACGCGTCAGCGCGCAGCCAACGAGAGCAATCATTCGCCGCGCTGGTTGCAACAGGCAAAAGACCTGCTTCACGCGCGATTTAATGAGACTCTGACGCTGGCTGAGGTCGCCCAAAATGTCGGCGTCCATCCGGTTCATCTGGCCCAGACATTTCATAAGACTTACCATTGCACCGTTGGAGATTATGTGCGCAAGTTGCGGATTGAATACGCCTGCCGCGAACTGGCGACCTCTGCCAAACCGATCGTAGATATTGCCCTGGCGGCGGGGTTTTGCGATCAGAGCCATTTCACCAGAACTTTCAAGCGGACCACCGGAGCGGCTCCTTCACAGTATCGCGAATCTCTCCGCGGAGCTTGATTGATGAGTTCAGGAAGAAATTTTCACCTCGGCCAAAAGTAAAAATGCAGAGCTGGTCTTGAACGCCACTTGAGACGTCTCAACACTAATTGTATTCAAGCAGTCCTATTAGAGTTCAAGACTCCTTGTCTAAATATCTGTTTTACTGCAAATTGACGGTATCATGATGGTGCCGCCTGAGGGCTGCTTTAAGCGGCCGAAATCAACTAGCACTGGGAGAAAAATACCGCATGAAAGATCGGCAGATAAGGCGAGTGAGAGTCATCGATTCGCACACGGGCGGTGAACCGACCCGGGTCGTGGTGAGCGGCGGACCTGATCTGGGGAATGGTCCTCTCGCAGAACGGTTGGAGCGATTCAAAACGAAGTATGATCATTTTCGCTCGGCCGTGGTCAACGAGCCGCGCGGTAATGATGCGGTGGTGGGGGCGTTGTTGTGTGAACCGGTCGATCCGTCGTGCGCCGCGGGCGTGATCTTTTTCAACAACGTCGGCTATCTGGGAATGTGCGGGCATGGCACGATCGGTTTTGTGGTGACGCTGGCTTATCTCAATCGCATTCGACCGGGCATGCATCGCATTGAGACCGCTGTCGGCACGGTTGAAACAACGCTTGATGAAGATAATAACGTCAGCGTGGCAAACGTGCCGAGCTACCGGCTGGCCACCAATGTGACCGTCGATGTGCCGGGCCACGGGCCAGTCACGGGCGATGTCGCCTGGGGCGGCAACTGGTTCTTTCTCGTCAATAGCAACGGCCACAAGTTGACACTCGATAATCTTGAAGCTCTCACCGATTTCACCTGGCGGATTCGACAGGCGCTCAACGCGCAAGGGATCACCGGCGCGAATGGGCACGAGATCGACCATATCGAATTGTTCGCCTCTTCGCAGCGTGAAGACATCAATAGCCGCAACTTCGTGCTGTGTCCGGGCAAGGCTTATGATCGGTCGCCGTGCGGCACCGGGACGAGCGCCAAGCTGGCCTGTTTGTACGCCGACGGTAAATTGCAGGAAGGGCAGATTTGGCGGCAGGAGAGCATCGTCGGCAGCGTGTTTGAAGGGGCCATTCGGGCGGCGGCTGATGACAAGATTTACCCGATTATCAAGGGCTCAGCTTTTGTCAATGCGGAAGCGGAGTTGATTTTGGATCAGCGCGATCCGTTCTGTGATGGGATTCGTCGATGACCTCTCGCGTCTTTGATTTGGCCATTGTGGGCGGCGGCATTGTCGGCGCGGCCTGCGCGTTGGAAGCCGCGCGGGCTGGGTTGAGCGTCGCTCTTATTGAGGGTGGAGTGATCGGCGGTGGCGCAACGGCCGCAGGCATGGGGCATATCGTCGTGATGGACGATTCCGAGGCGCAGTTTGCGCTGACCCACTATTCGCAGCAGCTCTGGCAGGCGATTGCGCCGGAGTTACCGTCCGACATCGAATACGAGGAATGCGGAACGATCTGGGTGGCTGCCGACGAGGAAGAGATGGTTGAAGTGCGACGCAAGGTGGATTTTTATCAGGCGCGCGGCGTTGCGGTAGAAATCCTCGATGAGCACGGATTGGGCGAGGCCGAGCCGAATCTGCGGAAAGGGCTGGCCGGCGGATTGCTGGTTCCCTCAGACAGTGTCGTCTATCCGCCCGCTGCCGCGCGGTACTTTCTTGAGCGGGCACAGGCTCTCGGGGCACAGCTGCATTTAGGCCGCGCGGCTGTCGCGTTAAGCGGCGAAGGCGTAAGGTTGAATGATGGGACGGTCATCGGCGCGCCAGTGGTGGTCAACGCAACCGGCAGTTGGGCTCCTGGATTGACGCCGGGCCTTGATGTGCAGAAACGCAAAGGCCATCTGCTGATTACCGACCGCTACGCGGGTTTCGTCCGACATCAGCTGGTTGAACTGGGATATTTGAAGAGCGCGCATTCACTGACCTCAGATTCAGTCGCGTTCAATGTGCAGCCTCGCAAGACCGGCCAGGTTCTGATTGGTTCGTCACGCCAATATGGCGTAGACGATTCGAAAATCGAGGCTGCCATGCTGAGCCGGATGCTGGCGCGCGCCGAAGAGTATATGCCGGGCATTACGCGGCTCTCCGCGATTCGAACCTGGACCGGGTTTCGCGCCGCAACCCCTGACAAATTGCCGCTCATCGGTCCTTCTCCCGGCGAGGACTGGCTCTATTTGGCGACAGGTCACGAAGGTTTAGGCATTACGACGTCGATGGGGACGGCCAAGTTGCTGGTAGATCAACTGCTGAATCGTTCGGCGCAAATTCCTGTTGCCCCTTACCTGCCGAGCCGGGCGCATGAGGAAGCGATGCATGCCTGAAGCAATCACACTGTCGGTCAATGGTCATTCGGTCACCGTACCCGAAGGCAGCATGGTCTCGACGGCGGTAATATTGTCGGGCGCGACGAGCTTTCGCCGTTCCGTGACAAAACAGCCGCGCGCGCCTCTGTGCGGGATGGGCATCTGTTTTGAATGCCGCGTGACGGTCAACGGTCGGCCGCACGTACGCAGCTGCCAGATCCCTTGCCGGGATGGGATGGATGTACAAACCGATGAATAGTTCTCGCCACAACTGCGATGTTTTAGTGATCGGTGGCGGTCCCGCGGGATTGGCGGCGGCCGCATGCGCCGCCGAGGGCGGAGCGCGCGTCACGATTGTGGACGACAATCCCGGGCTCGGCGGTCAAATCTGGCGCGGCGAACAACGCAAACCGAGCGCGCCAGAGGCGGCGGAATGGCTCAGGCGCGCACAGACGGCGCAAGTTGAATTCATCGGCGGAGCACAAGTTTACGATCAACCGGAGAAAGGGTTGCTACTGGCCGAAAATTTCGACGGCGTCATTGGGTTGCGCTATCGCCGGCTGATTCTGGCGACCGGCGCGCGCGAACGCTTTCTGCCGTTTCCCGGATGGACTTTGCCCAATGTGATGGGAGCGGGCGGATTACAGGCGCTGGTCAAATCAGGATTGCCGATCGACGGCAGCAAGGTCGTCGTCGCGGGCAGCGGTCCACTGTTGTTGGCCGTGGCCGCATACCTGCGCAAAAGCGGTGCGGAAGTTTTGCTGATTGCCGAACAGGCGCCGCAACGCCGATTGCTCGCATTCGGATTGGGACTATGGAATTCACCGGCCAAGATCGTTCAGGCCATTAAACTCAAGCGCCAATTGGCGGGCGTTCCGCACTTGACCGATTGTTGGCCTCTGGCGGCCAACGGCGAGGAACGGTTGCAAAGCGTCACGTTGAGGCGCGGCCGCAAAACGTGGGATGTCGCCTGCGACTATCTGGCCTGCGGATTTCATCTCGTGCCCAATATCGAGCTGGCCGCTTTCTTTGGCTGCGCAGTGCATGCCGGCGCGGTGCAGGTGGACGAGTTCCAGCAGACGACCATCCCCGATATCTACTGCGCCGGAGAGGCCACCGGCATCGGCGGCCTGGAGGTTTCGCTGATGGAAGGCCGGATTGCCGGTCTGGCCGCCGCCGGCCGTCAAGAGAAAGCGCGTGTCCTGATTGCCGAGCGCCGCCGGCTTCACCGGTTCGCCGATCTTCTCAACCGCACTTTCGCTTTGCGTGAAGAGTTAAAGAGCCTGCCACAGCCGGAGACCATCGTCTGCCGCTGCGAAGATGTGAGTTTCGCACGTTTAAAGAAACAGACTGCATGGCGCGCCGCTAAACTGCATACGCGTTGCGGCATGGGACCATGTCAAGGGAGGGTTTGCGGCGCGGCCATTGAATTTTTGCTTGGCTGGCAAGCGGAGTCGGTGCGCCCGCCCGTCTTTCCCGTCAGGATCGGCAGTTTGATCCGAGACACCACACTGGTGACCGGACAAGAATAATAATAATCATGTCAGCTTACTGAGGATAAAAATTATGACCATGAAATGGCAAGGCGTGATGCCCGCAATTACTACCGGGTTTAAAGAAGACCTGAGCATCGACCACGAATCGGTGGCCAGGCATGTCAATTGGCTGGTGGATAATGGCTGCACGGGAATCGTCACGCCGGGAAGCCTGGGCGAAGGCAATACCCTGACGTTTGAAGAGAGAGGCGCTCTCTGGGCGACGGTAGTGAAAGCCGTCGGCGATCGAGTGCCCGTCGTGGGTGCCATCTCCGCGCTCAGCACGGCCGAGGCGGTCGAGCAGGCCAGGACTGCGGCCGGCAAAGGGTGTCGAGGATTGATGGTGCTGCCGCCGTATGTTTACAAGGGCGATTGGCGTGAGATGAAGGCCCATGTCGCGGCCACTTTCAAGGCGACCAAGCTCTCATGCATGCTCTACAACAATCCTGTCGCTTATGGGACAGACTTTCTTCCCGAGCAGATTCGGGAGTTGGCCGATGAGTTCGAGAACTTTCAATCGGTCAAAGAATCGAGCACCGATGTCCGCCGCGTGACGGCTATCAAGGTCCTCGTCGGTGACCGGCTGGATCTGTTCGTCGGCGTAGATGATGCAATTGTCGAAGCCATTCCTGTCGGCGCTGTCGGCTGGATTGCCGGACTGGTCAACGCCCTGCCGAAAGAGTCCGTCGATCTGTTCGACTACGCCGTCCGAGGCGAAATGGAGAAGGCTCTCAAGCTCTATCACTGGTTCCTGCCATTGCTGCGGTTGGACACCGTGCCGAAGTTCGTGCAATTGATTAAACTGGTGCAGCAAGCGGTTGGAATGGGCAGCGCCCGCGTGCGCCCACCGCGCTTAGAGCTGGTCGACGAAGAACTCGCACAAACGAACGCTCTCATTAAAAAGGCGCTTGATCATCGCCCGTCGTTATGAGTCCCGTTCAGGGACTCGAACTCCCTAGGCCGCCCGTTTCAGTTGATTATTACCGCTTTTTTTTTTAAAGCTCTTGTCCAAAGCCGGAGATGTGTTTAATGTTTGGCTGATGAGAGAGCAGTGGCGGTGAGCTGAGAATGATTACAACGATTTAGGAAGCGGGCAGAGGAGAGAATGAGGAGAGCAAAGAAATCTTCGAAGAAGGGAGGCGCGGCAAAATGGTACCCAGGTCCAATCCACTACAGCAATACTGGACAATTGAAGAGTATTACGCGCTTGAGAAAGCGGGCGATCGACGTTTCGAGTATTGGGATGGCGAGATCGTTTGTATGTCGGGCGGTAGCAGGGAGCACGGCCTCATTCAATCGAACTTGTCGATAGCTTTCAGCAGCCGGCTGAAACGACCGTGTAGACCTTTCGGCTTGGACGTGGCGGTCAAGGCACGGACGAGTGCAGGTTATATTTATCCCGATACCAGCGTTGCGTGCGATCCGCAATACGAGAAACACGAACAAGGCATAGATCTGCTCACCAATCCAGTAATTATCGCCGAGGTGACAAGTCCGACATCCGCCATTCGCGATCATAATCAGAAAAGGGAGGCATATCAGGCAATCGAATCATTAACGGATTATCTGATCATTGAACCGGACGGTGTGTACGTGACTCATTATCTGCGCGATGCGGCAGGATGGAAAAAGCGCATCTATGACAACTTGGAGGATGTTGTAGAGCTTTTTAGCGTCGGCGCAAGTCTGACTTTAGGTGAGATATATAGAGACGTCTCGGGATAAAGCCGTCGAGCCGAATTGTTGAAAAGACTTAGCTGAGAATAAAAGATAATGGCGGAGAGTGAGGGATTCGAACCCCCATGCCCTTTCGGACGCCGGTTTTCAAGACCGGTGCAATAGCCATTCTGCCAACTCTCCGCAGCGTGACGGACAATCCGAGGCACGATCAAAACGCCCTGCATCCTATCACGGCAATCCACAGATTTCAAAGCTATCACTTCATTAGCTTGCGGCCCTCCTCTTCATCAAGCTAGTATGCGCGGAGCTTCGCTATAGTCGGCTCCTTGTATCTAATAAATGTGCGAATAATTCTCTGGCGACATAATTAATTTAATGCCGGCTCAGAGGTTGTTGATAAATGCCGTTGAAGTGGGAATGGAAAAATGAAGTTGTTTCCGAGGCAAATTTTTTTATCCATCACTTATGCAATTCTCTTATTACAGGTCGCCTGCCGACCGATTTTGCCCCCGGGGCCAATGCCGCAAAAGGTGGAGAGGGTTGAGCGACTGACGATCGGTCATATCAGAAATACTCGCGGAATGATGGACGCTTGTGGATGTGCGCTCCAGTTTCCTGTTGATGGCAGATTTAATAACGGCAGCAGTATTTTTGTCAGCGATCTGAATGGTGCTGCTTTAATGAATATTAGTGGGCGGGACACCCTTCTGCGAGTGGTGAGCTATAACGAGCCGCAACGGCAGTTAAGGAGGGGCGATCGCTTTTATGGGACCTATGTTGGCGGAGACCTCACCGTGAGGATCAATTTTGTCGTTACCGACGCCTGTAACGACAATCCCAAAAAGTGTAGATTTTCATCCGTCAATGCCACAATTACGGTCATCAGCATCAGGTTGCGGCCTTCGGAAACCCCTCTGCCGGTCGCGGTGCCGCGAGCCGTTGAGAGGCAAGAAAGAAGATATAGCGCGATTGGAACTTGCGGATGCCAGTAATTGCGGTGTTCATATTTGTTGGCGATCGCTTGGTCAGGACGGGACAAGCGGTTATTTTGTAAGCGTATTGTGAGGTTATCCTTTTTGATCCGGAGGGATATATGTCGAAAATTACGCGAAGAGAGTTCACGCAATCTCTGGCCGCATCGATTGCGGCTCCCGCTATTATTTCAACCTTCAAACCTGCGAAGCGGTTGCCCATTGCATTCTCCACGCTCGGTTGTCCGAAATGGGAATGGAAGAAGATTCTTGATCAGGCTTCGCAGCTCGGTTATGCCGCCCTTGAGTTACGCGGCTTGCTGAATGAGATGGACCTGCCAAAATCGCCGCAATTTACCGGTGAAAATCTGAAGACGAGCTTGAAAGACCTCGATGCCCTGGGAATTAAGATTTCTGATCTTGGCGCTTCCGCTCGTCTTGGCGAAATTGATCCGGGCAAACGCGCTACTCAGCTCGATGAAGCCCGCCGGTTCATTGATCTGGCGCACAACCTGAAATCTCCTTACGTCCGCGTTTTCGGCGGAAAGCTCGAAAAAGGGCAGACGATGGAGGATGCGACTGAACGCATCGTTGCGGGATTCAAAGAGCTGCACGAACATGCCAAGGGCGCGGGTGTGACGCTGCTCATTGAATCGCACGACGAATTCACGAGCTCAGCCTCGTTGGCTGCAATTATCAAGGGAGCGAATTTGCCGACGGCCGCGTTGCTGTGGGATGCGCACCATACCTTTGTCGCCGGAAAGGAACAGCCGGCTGAGACGTTCAAACAACTCGGCAAGTATGTGCGGCACACCCACCTCAAGGATTCGCGTTCTCCGCAAGCGGGTGAAAAGGACCGCCGGTATGTTTTAACAGGGACGGGAGAAGTCCCGGTCAAAGAGACCGTCAAAGTGCTTGCGGCGGGCGGCTATCGTGGCTATTACTGTTTTGAGTGGGAGAAGAGATGGCATCCTGAGATCGAGGAACCCGAGGTCGCATTCCCCAATTACGCAAAAGTGATGCGTGAATATTTGGCCGAAGCAGGCATTAAAGCTTGAAAAAGAGGCGCAGATTCAACCTCTGTTGAACCCGAGCTGCCGATTCGGCTCCGAGCGGCAGAGGTTGAAATCTGTACTGCTCAATGAGGAGCGTTG
>Ga0081539_10005670_pt1 | contig 12532 bp, 14 predicted proteins | sample TabmetS4T2R2_FD_71023 | JGI IMG/M metagenome (GOLD analysis project Ga0081539, IMG submission 71023) | Tabebuia heterophylla rhizosphere microbial communities from the University of Puerto Rico - S4T2R2 | ecosystem: Host-associated > Plants > Roots > Rhizosphere ...
CAAGGGCGCAGGACCCATGACGCAGGACATCGTCGGTGGAAGCCTCCTGCTCGGCATCGGCAATGTCACGGCGACGCCGCTGATCCGCGCCGGCAAGGTGAAAGCGCTGGCGGTGACGGCGGCACGGCGCATTCCGGCGCTCGCCGAGGTGCCGACGTTCGCCGAGCAGGGCTATCCGCAGATCGAGGCGAGCGGCTGGTTCGGCCTCGTCGGCCCGTCCGGGCTGCCGCAGCCGGTGGTGCAGGCGTTGAACGAGGCGACCCGCAAGGTGGTAACGGAGAGCGCGTTCAACGAGCGGCTCTTCAATCTCGGCATGCGCGGCGAGCCGAGCACGCCGCCCGGCCTGCGCGACATCCAACGCAGCGACACGGCGAAGTGGGCAAAGATGATCAAGGACACCGGGGTGCGCGTGGAACAATAAGTAACAACTTGGAACAGACGCGCGCGCGGGCCGCGCGTTGAATGTGCGTATGAAGACAACGCTCGCTCTCGTAGTGGTCGCAAGCGCCGCGCTCGGCGGCTGCGTCGCCGTGCCGGTCGAACCGGGGCCGGTGTACGCGGCGCCGGTGCCGCCACCCGTGGTGGTGGTACGCCCCTATCCCTATTACGGCTACTACCGCGGCCCCTACTGGCATCGGGGCTGGCGCTAGCGCTGGCGCCGCGCGCTCGCCCGCGGGCGTAGCATCACGCTCGTGGGACAAGGGGGATTACGCCAGCGACTGACGGCGATCCTCGCGGCCGACGTCGCGGGCTACACGCGCCTGATCGCCGCCGACGCCGACGCAACGGTCGCCCTGCTGGACGAAGCGCGCGCGCTCTTTCGCCGCGAGATCGAGGCGCACGCCGGTCGTGTCGTCGACATGGCGGGCGACTCGGTGCTCGCGCTCTTCGAGACCGCAAGCGGCGCAGTGCAGACGGCGATCGCCGTGCAAAGCGCGCTCGGAGGCCGGTCGACCGAGACGCCGGAAGACAGGCGCCTGCGCGTGCGCATCGGCGTGCACCTCGGCGACGTGATCGAAAAGCAGGACGGCACGATCTATGGCCACGGCGTCAACGTCGCGGCGCGGCTGCAGGCGAAGGCGGCGCCCGGCGGCATCTGCATGAGCGGCGCGCTCTACGAGAGCGTGAAGGAGAAACTGGCGGTCGGGGCGCGCTTCGCCGGCCGGCAGCACCTGAAGAACGTCGACGAGGCGATCGCGCTATGGCAGGTGCTGCCGGAGGGCGCCACGGAGCGCGATTACGAGCTCGAGGGGCCGCCAAACAACCTGCCGCTGCAGCTCACCTCGTTCATCGGTCGCGGCGGCGAGCTGGCGGACGCGGCAAAACTCCTCGCACGCTCGCGCCTGCTCACGCTGGTGGGCGTCGGCGGCATCGGCAAAAGCCGGCTGTCCCTCGAGCTCGCCGCGCAGGTGCTGCCCGAGTTCGCCGACGGCGTCTGGCTCGTCGAGCTCGCGACGCTGCGCGACGCGGAGCTCGTGCCGCAGGCGGTGGCGAGCGCGCTCGGCGTCAAGGAAGCGGCCGGGCGGCCGGTCACCGAGGCGCTCGCGCACCATCTCGCCGAGCGGCAGGCGCTTCTCATCCTCGACAACTGCGAGCACCTGCTGCAGGGCTGCGCCGAGCTTGCCAGGCATCTGCTGCAGGCGGCACCGCGCGCGAAGCTCGTCGCCTCCTCGCGCGAGCCGCTGCACATCACCGGCGAAACGGTCTACGCCGTGCCCGCGCTCCCGGAGCGCGAAGCGCTGCGCCTTTTCAGCGATCGTGCAGCCGCCGCGACGCCCAATTTCCGCGTCAATGGGCACGCCGCCGCCGTGGCAAGCATCTGCCGGCGCCTCGACGGCATTCCGCTCGCGATCGAGCTGGCAGCCGCGCGCGTGCGCACGCTGCCGGTCGAGGCGATCGCGGAGCGACTGGATCACCGCTTCCGGCTGCTGACGAGCGGCGATCGCACGGCGCTGCCACGCCAGCAGACGCTGCGCGCGCTGATCGACTGGAGCTACGAGCTTCTCACTGGGCCGCAGCGCGCGGTGTTCCGGCGCCTCGCGGTATTCGCGGGCGGCTGGACGCTCGAGGCGGCGGAAACAGTGGCCGCATTCGGCGATGTGGCGAAGGCGAGCGTGCTCGAGCATTTGAGCGAGCTCACCGAGAAATCCCTGGTGGTGCTCGATGCCGATCGCGCGCGCTACCGACTGCTCGAGACGGTGCGCGAGTATGCGCAGGAGCGCCTCGCCGAAGCGCTCGAGAACGACGAGACGCGCAACCGCCACCTGCAGTTCTTCCTGTCGTTCGCCGAGACCGCGCGGCCGCAGCTCGCCGGCCCGAAGCAGGGCGAGTGGCTAGCGCGGCTCGATGCGGAGCGCGAGAACCTGCTCGCTGCTCACGCTTGGTGCGACGGCGCGCCGCAGGGCGCACAGCTTGGTCTGCGTCTCGCGAGCTTCGTCAAGCCGTACTGGTTCAACCGTGGCCTGCTCGGCCTCGGTGAGCGCATTGCTCTCGAGGCGTTGCGCCGCCCGGGCGCCGAGGCGCATAACCTCGCACGCTGTCGCGCGCTGTTCGACGCAGGGCAGATCTATTTCTTCATGGGCCGCCACGCTGACGCACAGCGCCACCTGGAGGAAAGCCTGGCCGTGGCGCGCGAAATCGGCGATGAGCGGCGCATCGCCGTAGTGTTGCAGCCTCTCGGGATGGCGTACTTCGCGCTGGGCAACGTCGCGAGCGCACGGCAGTACCAGGAGGAAGCCCTGGCGCTCGCCGAAAAGCTCGGCGAGCCACGCGAGATCGCAGCCGCCCTGACGGCGCGTGCGCAACTGCATCGCGCGCAAGGCGAGCTAGACCAAGCCGAGCCGCTCTACCAGCGGATGCTGGCGCTCGCGCGCCAAGTCGACGATCGCGAAACCATTGCGATCGGCTTGCTCAATATCGCCATGGTGGCCACCGCGCGGCAGCGAATGGCGGAAGTGCGCACGTTGCTCGGCGACGTCCTGGCCATCGTCGACGAGGTCGGTTCCCGACGTCTGGCGCAGAGTCTCTGGGAAGTGTGCACGGGCCTCGCTGCGCTGGCGAAAGAGTGGCAGGAGGTGGCGTGGTTCTATGGCCTCGCGGAAGCGCTCGCCGCCGAAACCGGCCTGCATCGCGACCCGGCGGACGAAGCGTTCATCGCACCGTACGTCGCGCAGGCTCGCTGCGTTCTAGGCGCCGAAGCCTTCCAGAGAGTGGAGAACGCGGCGCGCGAGCTGGACTATCCGCGCGCCATGAACGAGACGCGCATCTGGCTCGCGGCCGGGGCGCGCTAGTCGTTAACGACCATCGGATCGAGCTCGAGCGGCGCGCCACCGGGGCGCGTGACCCTGATCCGGTATTTGTAGATGCGCGGGAAATCGGTCAAGTCCTTGGTATGGTTGTTGTCGTGACAGCGATACGTGAGCGCGTTGTCGAGCACGTCGCCCTGCTTACCGGCCTTGCAGTTGTCGAAATCGGAGCGTGTGTCGTCGATGGCGATGGCATCGTTCGTAAACGAGTAACCGGCGCCCGCATCGAGATACCAGTAAATCTTGACGTTCTTCTTCTGAACGACGACCGAGTCCGGATAGGCGACCAGCCTGCCCCCGACCACACCGACATAGACGACGGCGTCGTCCGGTCCGGGAGCCGTCTTCAGGAGGCGCGCGCCCGGCTTGCCACCGGGCATGGTGGTGCACGCCGCCAGCGCGGCGATGGAAATGGCGGCCAGTAGTTTCTTCATCGTTTCCTCCCCAGGAAATGGATTGACAAGCCTACGCGCGCGCGAGCGCGAAGCGCAAGGCGGCGCCTTATCGCGCTGTCTGATACCGGCGGAAATAATTTCTCGAGCGCGCTATCCGCCCTCAGCCGGCGCTGTCACAATCGGGCGCGACGGCGTTTCGACAGCCTCGATGCACGCAATCCATTTACCCGGAGGTAATACACGTGCCTACTCATCCACGCCCTGACGATCCCAAGCATGCGGAATGGCTCATCGATGAGGCCGCTGATGAAAGCTTTCCGGCGAGCGACGCTTCTTCGGTCGCGCAACCGCACGCGCATCCCGCGCAAGGCTTCAGCGAGGAATTCATTGCGCAGCAGCGCGGGCGCCTTGAAGCACTGCGCGATCAGCTGCGCGGCAGCGCGAACCGCAGCGCGGCCGAGGAGCGCGCATCCGGTGAGCGGCAATTCGCGCAGGCCGGTGACGAGGCCGACAAGGCGGAGCCGGACGTCGAGCGCGAGGTCGGCCATTCACTGCGCGATATAAACGAGCGCCGCCTGCGTGACGTCGAGCGCGCGCTGCAGAAGATCGCCGAAGGCACTTACGGCATCTCCGATCGCAGCGGTGCAGCGATCCCGAAAGCGCGGCTCGTGGCGACTCCCGAAGCCGTCGTCACCGTCGAGGAAGCAGAGGAAGACTCGCGGGCGCGATAAGGGGCATTCGGTGACGGTCACGCGGCGAACTTGTCTGCCATGAGCCGTACGGAGGATATTTCGCAGAGACGGCATGGCGCTTGCAAAGTGGCGCTCCGCGCGCGGCTCGGCGCGCGAGTTTGGCTAGGTGAATGGCTTCTCCTATGGCAGACCGTTTCCGCCGCAGCCGCGCGCACCTCCGGCGCAACTATCGCGGCTTGGCCTTAGGCACGTAGGCGTAGGGATTCGACTCGACGCTACGCCCCGTTGCGCGTATCGCCGCGTTTGGGCGCTACTTAGGCGCTTGGTACCCGTGCCGCTTCGCGTCCTCGACGCACTCGGTGAATGTGTCAAAGGACTTCCCCGACTCCATCTGCAACCGAGCGGCTTGACTGTATGCCTGCCACGTCCAGGTGATCCAACCCGAGCGGCTTTGGGAAGGCTTGAATTCCCAACGTAGGGCTAAGCGCGTCGGGTCTCTAGGGGCCACCGTTTTCTTGTTTCATGGTTGGAGGCGAGAAGATAGCGTATCCCGGCTTCAACTGAGGCCGCGTGCCGGGGGAGGACTGGCGGAGTGAGAGGGATTCGAACCCTCGATACGGGTTTAAGCCCGTATAACGCCTTAGCAGGGCGCCCCCTTCGGCCACTCGGGCATCACTCCGGAGGAAGGCGCATTCTACAAAACAAAACCGGGGCGTGACCCCGGTTTTGTGGACTGGCCAATGATGCGCGCGGCCTAGGACTTCTTGTCCATCGCGCTCTTCTTCTCGCCGCCCTTCTTCCCGCTGCCGCCGCCCTTGCGGATGTCGCCGCAGGAGACGTAGGTGTTGATGTCCTCTTTGCTCTTGTGAACGTTGATCGCCATCTTGCCGCTGGTCAGGCTGTCGATCCCGGCCGGCACCACGGTGCTCGACTTGCCGTCGACCACGTTCTCGAGGCCTTGCTTGGGCTTCGGATCGAGCTTGGCGCAGGTTCCTTCGTGGATGTGCGCCGGCTGCGGCGTGCCCTTCGGCCCGCCCTTGAGCGTGATCTCGACGCGCGTCTTGTCCGGCCCTTCGGGCGTGAGGCGCGCCGTGCCGCTCTCGCCGGACTTGTTCTGCGCTTTCATGCTGACGCTGACGCTCTTGCCGGAAGATTTCTTGTCGCCCTTCTTTTTGTCCTGCGCAAACGCGACGCCGGTTGCGAATGCCGCCGCGATGACCACGACCAGCCATTGCTGCTTCATTGAGGCCTCCTCTTTCGGGTATGGGGAAACCTGCGAGTCTACGCCCCGCAATTGTCAAAAGCGCGCGGTACGGAGCTTGCAGGACAAGACCGCGTGCCCGGATCGCGCAAAACCGTCTATGCCGCTCTCGCGGCTAACCTGCTCATCGCGCTCACCAAGTTCGTCGCCGCGAGCTTCACCGGCAGCTCGGCGATGTGGTCGGAGGGCGTGCATTCGCTCGTGGACAGCGGCAACCAGGCGCTCCTTCTCTACGGCATGCGGCGCGCGCAGCGGCCGGCCGATGCGCGCTTTCCTTTCGGGTACGGCAAGGAGATCTACTTCTGGACGTTTGTCGTCGCGCTGCTGGTGTTCGCCACCGGCGCGGTGCTCTCGTTCTACGAGGGCTGGCGGCATTTGCGCGAGCCGGGCGAGCTCGCCAACCCCATCGTCAACTACGTCGTGCTGGCGATCGCTGTCGCGGTAGAGGGCAGCTCCTGGCTCGTCGCCTTCCGGCAGTTCGGCCGCATGCGTGGCGAGCGCGGCGTGGTCGAGGCGGTGCGCCGTGGCAAGGACCCGACGGTGATCGCGGTGCTCTTCGAGGACAGCGCGGCGCTTGCCGGCCTGGTGGTGGCGGCCATCGGCGTCGCGCTTTATCACTACACAGGCAACGCCGCTTTCGACGCCGCGGCGTCGATCGTGATCGGCGTGATCCTCGCCGGCACGGCGGGCTGGCTTGCGCTCGAGACCAAGGGCCTCTTGATCGGCGAGAGCGCCAACCGCGAGGTGGTCGCCGAGATCAGGCGCCTCGCGAGCCGCTATCCCGAGGTCGAGCACGTGAACGAGGTGCTGACCATGCACGTCGGACCGGACTATATCTTCGCCGCGGTCAGCCTCAACATCGCCTGCGACGTGCCGAGGACGCGGGCGCACGCGGTGATGGATGAGCTCGACGCGATGATCAAGAAGACCGATCGGCGCCTGAAGCGCGTGTTCATCGAGTCGATGAACGACTGCGGCTAGTTGATGCGGCACACCAATTACACGCGTCGGACCGGGGCGCTGACGGAATTGCACGCGGCGCGCGCGCCGGCGTAATCCGGGCGACGTTCCCTAAGGATCAATGGCGCTCATCCGCCTGGACCGTGGCGACCCGGGTGCCGGCGCCCACAATGTCAGTGCATGTTCAAGTTAGCCTATTTCGCCTTTATCGCCGCGCTGATCGCGACGCCGGTACATCTGGTCGCCGGAAACTCGCAAACCCGCGTGGTGGTGCTGGGACTCCTCCTGCTGACGGCGCTCTTCGCCGCGATCGGCGTGCAGCGCCGGCCGTAGCGAGTAGTGCTAGATTCGCGGCATGCGGTACGCCATTACGCTGTCGCTTCTCCTCGCCGGCTGCGCTTCAATGTCGGAGAGCGACTGCCGAGGAGCGCAGTGGGCGCAGCTCGGCGAGCGCGACGGCCTGCTCGGCGGTCCGCCACGCATCGACGTCTACAGCTACCAGTGCGGCCGCTATAACGTCGCCGCGGCTGAGAAGGACTATCTCGACGGCTGGTGGGTCGGCCACGCCGAGTTCGTGCACCGCGTCGACAGCCACGAAGGACCGGACTAGTTCGGGCTCCGTCCCCGAACTCTAAGGATTGTTTGGAAATCTGTATTTAGTACGGATTTCGCTTCAGGCCGTGTCGAGCTCGAACGCCTTGTGCAGCACGCGCACGGCGAGCTCGGTGTATTTCTCCTCGATCACCACGGTGATCTTGATCTCCGAGGTGGAGATCATCTGGATGTTGATGCCCTCCTCGGCGAGCGTGCGGAACATCTGCGCGGCGATGCCGGCGTGCGAGCGCATGCCCATGCCGACGATCGACACCTTGGCGATGCGCTCGTCGCCGGAGATGTCGCGGCATTTGATGTGCGGCTGCACCTGGCTCTTCAATATCTTCACCGCCTTCGCATAGTCGGTGCGATGCACGGTGAAAGTCATGTCGGTCATGCCGTCGTGGCCGACGTTCTGCACGATCACGTCGACGTCGATGTTGGCGTCGGCGATCGGCCCGAGGATGGCGTAGGCGATGCCGGGGCGGTCGGGAACGTCGTGCACGGTGATCTTGGCCTCGTCACGGTTGAACGCGACGCCGCTGATGACTGCCTTCTCCATCGCCATGTGCGGATCTTCCTCGAAGGTAATGAGGGTGCCGGCCTGCGCTTCCGCGGCGACCGGCATCATCGGATCGCTGAGGCTCGAGAGCACGCGCGTCGGCACCCTGTACTTGCCGGCGAATTCGACCGAGCGGATCTGCAGCACTTTCGATCCCGCGCCCGCCATCTCGAGCATCTCCTCGAAGGTGATCGTGCGCAGCCGGTGCGCCTCCGGCACGATGCGCGGATCGGTGGTGTAGACACCGTCGACGTCGGTGAAGATCTGGCACTCGTCGGCCTTGAGCGCCGCGGCGAGCGCCACGGCCGAAGTGTCCGAGCCGCCGCGTCCGAGCGTCGTGATGTTGCCGGCCTCGTCGACTCCCTGGAAACCGGCGACCACCACCACCGTGCCGGCGGCGAGGTCGCGCCGGATCGCCGCGTCGTCGATCGTCGTAATGCGCGCGCGCGTGAATGTCGAGTCGGTGAGGATCCTGACCTGCCAGCCGCTGTAGCTCTTCGCCTTGACGCCAAGCTCGATCAGCGCCATCGCGAGGAGGCCGATGGTCACCTGCTCGCCGGTCGAGGCGACCACATCGAGCTCGCGTGGCTCGGGCTGCGGCTGGATCTCGCGCGCGAGCGCGATCAGCCGGTTGGTCTCGCCCGCCATCGCCGAGGGCACTACCACCAGATCGTGGCCCGCAGCGCGCCACTTGGCGATGCGGCGCGCGACGTTCCGGATCCGCTCCACCGAGCCGACCGAGGTGCCGCCGAATTTTTGGACGATTAAACTCACAAGGCGCTTCGAGAAAAGCGCCAGATTCTACAGGGGTCAGGTCTTGAATCGAGGCACCGCGATGCTGCAATTCAAGACCTGACCCCTGCTGCTAGAGGAGGCGGTTGAACCAGAGAAGCGAGAGCCCCGCGGCGAGCACCGAGAGCGCGGCGGCGAGGCCCGTGAAGAAGGCCGTGATCTCGGTTTCCTTTTTCTCGAGCACCAGCTTCGAGTTCAGCCCCTCGTAGATTTTTTTCAGGTCGGGCGCGTTGCCGGCGAAGAAATACTCGCCGCGTGTCATGTCGGCGATCACCTTCAGCGCGTCCTCGTCCAGGCGCACGCGGATCGACCAGCCCTCGCCGGTGAGGATCTGGCCATCGGGCGTGCCGACGCCGACGGTGAAGACGCGTACCCCGCGCTCAGCCGCAAGGCGGGCGGCGTCGACCGGGTCGGGGCCGGTGGTGGTCTGGCCGTCGGTGAGGAGAATGATCACCGCTGATTTGTACGAGCCGGGCGGCACCGGCTTCGGCGTGCTCTTCGGCGCGGCGCCGATCGGACGCGAGCCGCCGGCCGCGGCGTTCGGCAAGCCGGCGCGTAGCGGCATGCTCGACCGCACGTCGAAGTCCTGGTCGGGAAAGATGGCCTTCAGCGACACGAGGATGCCGCTGCCCACCGCGGTCGCGTTCTGCAGCTGCAGCTGCTCGATCGCCGCGAGCAGCTCCTCGCGATTCTGCGTCGGCGCCTGTACCAGCGCCGCGCTGCCGGCAAAGGCGACGAGGCCGATGCGCGTGCTCTTCGGCGTATCCCTGAGAAACGCTCGCGCTGCCGCCTGCGCCGCCGCGAGGCGCGTCGGCTTCACATCATCGGCGCGCATGCTGCCCGAGACGTCCATCGCCAGGATGATCGTCTCGTGCTGCGAAGGCAGCGTCATCACCGCCGCCGGACGCGCGAGCGCGACGATCATCACGACGAGCGCGGCGAGGAAGATCGCCGGCGGCGCATGCCGCCGCCAGCTCGGACCGGCGGCCAGCGCGGTCTTCACCAGCGCCAGATTGGAATAGGCGATTGCCGCCTTTTTCCGCCGCAGGATGGCGATATAGGTCGCGACCATCAGTGGCACGAGCAGGAGCAGCCACAGCGCGGTCGGCCAGAGGAACGTCATCGGCTCTAGAAGGGCGGCATTCCTGCCGCGCCGGCGGCGATCTCGATCGGCACGGCAAAGCCGATGCCGGAGAAGCCGGCTTTCTCGCTCGTCGTCAGGATCGCGGTGACGATGCCGATCACTTCGCCGGCGGCATTGACGAGCGGTCCGCCCGAGCTGCCCGGGTTGGCGGCGGCGTCGAACTGGATCAGGTTCGAGAGCACGCGCTCGCCGTCGGGTGCCTGATACTGGCGCCGCAGGCCCGAGATCACGCCGTGCGACACCGAGGGGCCGATGCCATAGGGAAAGCCGACCACGGTGACGTGCTCGCCTTCGAGCAGGCTCTTCGCCGAGCGCAGCGTCGCCGCCTGCAGGTCGTCCGGGATTTGCCGCGCCTGCAGCACCGCGAGGTCGCTCTCCGGCTGCGTGCTGACGATCGCCGCGTCGGACTCCGTGCCGTCCTCGAACTCCACGCGCACGCGGCTCGCGCCGGCGATCACGTGCAGGCTGGTCAGGATGACGCCGCGGTCGATGATCACCACGCCACTGCCGACCGCGCGCTGGAAGTACTCGTCCTGCTCGAGCCCCTCGCCGATCGCGCGCACGCGCACGAGCGAGGAGCGCACCGCCTGATACGCCTTGATCGCGGGCGACGGCACCACCTTCGTCTCGAGCGTGCGCGCCACCGCCTGGTCGATGTCGTCCTGCGTGATGACATGCGGAACGGGAGTAAACGAGCCATGCAGCGCGACGAGCGCCACGCTGGCGAACGCACCGCCGAGAACAAGGAGCGGCTTTTCGTGACGCTTGTAGAAACTGCGCCACCAGCCCACGCGAGGTTCGGCGACATTTACCTTAGTCGGCTCGTGTAGCGGCATCGGGGCGGCCGGCGCCGTCCCGGTCGGTTTCCGGGCGGCAGCGCTATAAAAGCCTCGTCTCATATCGACCGCTCTAGTCTCGACCCCGCAGGCGTGCAGACGTTCAGGCGCACGCCTACCGGTGCATGAGCCAACCGGTAGCAATTCCCGAACCGGAAAGGCGAATTCAGGGATCGCGCCCTACCGCCACTGACGTTTGGCTGACGAGTTCGGGCTCCGTCCCCGAATTCCGTCACGGGTAGTCGACGGCTTGCGGCGCGTTGTCGGGAAGCGGGATGAACTCCGTCTCGCCCGGCACGGGGCCGAAGCGTCCGTCCTTCCAGTCGGCAGCCGCCTGGGCGATGCGATTGCGGCGGCTGGAGACGAAGTTCCACCAGAGGAAACGCTCGCCATCGAGCGGCTCGCCGGCGAGGAGCAGCACACGCGCGTCGCTGCTCGCGGCTACGCGCGGTGCCGCACCGGCGGCGAACACCAGCATGCGTCCCGCTTCGTGCCGCTCGCCCTCGTGCTCGATCACGCCGGACGCGACATAGGCGGCGCGCTCGGCGTAGCGGAAATCGAGCTCGAGCTCGGCGCCTGCGCGCAGCACCACGTCGGCATAGAGCATCGGGCTCAGCGTCGCGACCGGCGAGCGCGCGCCGCGCCACTCGCCGAGGATCAGGCGGATGTGATCGTCGAGCAGCGGCAGCTTGGCCGCCGGCACGTGCTGAAACGCGGGCTCGGTTTCCTCCTCGCTTGCCGGCAGGCCGACCCAGAGCTGAATGCCGAAAACGCCTGAGCCCCGCGCGCGAGCGTCGTACGGCGTGCGTTCCGAATGCACGATGCCGCGCCCGGCGGTCATCCAGTTCACGTCGCCCGGCCGGATCGGCTGCCGCGTGCCGAGGCTGTCGCGATGCAGGATCTCGCCCTCGAAGAGATAGGTCACGGTGGCAAGCCCGATATGCGGATGCGGCCGCACATCGAGTCCCTTGCCCGGCGCGAGCGCGACCGGCCCCATCTGGTCGAAGAAGACATACGGGCCGACGGCGCGCTTCTTCGCCGCGGGCAGCACGCGGCGCACCTCGAAACCATCGCCGAGATCACGCGTGCGCGGAACGAGCAGCGCTTCGAGCATGGGTCAGAATAACGCCATGGCCAAGCTAAGACATCTCGCCATTACCGTGCCCGACCCGGAAAAAGCGGCCGAGTTCTACACGCGGGTCTTCGGCCTGCGACGTGTCGGCACCACCGACTGGGACGGCGCGAGCGGCGTCTATCTCACGGACGGCGTCATCAACCTGGCGCTCCTTCGCTACAAGAAGGAGCAATACGCGGGCAAGCGCGGATGCGGCTACGTCGGCGCGCATCATTTCGGCTTCATCGTCAATGATGTCCCAAGCACGCGCGCCGCGATCGAAGCCGCGGGCGGCACGCACTGGATGGGCGAGCCCGACGCGGGCGGCGGCTTCTATGAGGTGAAGTATCACGACCCCGACGGCGGCGCTTTCGATATCACCGCGCGCGGCTGGACCGGCGCCAGCAAGGACTAGAACGCGCCGATGCCGCGCGCCATCAGCGCGGCGCAGAGAAGAATCAGCAGCACGCCAGCGAGCTCCCAGTGGATGAGCCGGCGCAGGCGCTGGACCTTTGCCGCGTCCACCGCCGATACGGGCGTACGGCGCCAGGAGAGGAAAGTCACTGTCGGATAGATCGAGGCCGCCGCGACCGCCACGAAGAGCGCCATCTTGCCGATGAAGAACATGTTGTGCGCGTAGTAGCTCGCGCCCTTCTCGAGATAGAAGACCCGCGCTAGGCCAATGAAAACCAGGGCGGCTGCGGCTGCGCCCAGCACGGCATCGACGATGCGCAGCCGTCGCGCGCTCGCTGCCGTCAGCTCGCCGCGCAACAGCACGAACTCGATCGCGAGCGCCGCGACCAGCGTGAATGCCGCGACGTGATGCAGGAACCGCGGCGAACGCGGCCACTACTCCCCCTTGCCGGCATAGGCGCCC
>Ga0081539_10005671_pt1 | contig 12530 bp, 13 predicted proteins | sample TabmetS4T2R2_FD_71023 | JGI IMG/M metagenome (GOLD analysis project Ga0081539, IMG submission 71023) | Tabebuia heterophylla rhizosphere microbial communities from the University of Puerto Rico - S4T2R2 | ecosystem: Host-associated > Plants > Roots > Rhizosphere ...
TGATCGACGGCTCTGTCGTTAATGGATAAATTGCAACGACGCGCGACGGCACGCATCGCCTCACCCAACTGCGAGACCGGCCAGCGCAGAGTCTCCAGCTTGCTATTCGTCATTATTTTCGCCTCAGCAAATCCGGCAAACTGCCGACTTGCCCGAGTTTCGCGGAGTGACCGTTGGTCGGAGTCATTGATAAACCCGCGGCTCGCCGGTCAAGATGCGTCGTTGTCTCTTCTTCGGTGACTTTGCCGCCATCTATGCGCAATCGCCGCCACTGGTCGCTCGCCCACATCTCATTGCGCAAACCTTCTTCAGATTCAAGTAGCGCGCGGTAGAGCGAATCGCGGCGCGCAGCCAGCTCTCTGGCGGGAGCGTCTTCCACAATTCGTCCCTGATCAATCACCAGCGCGCGGTCAAAGCCTGGGGTTTCGCCGACGTCGTGTGTGATGCAGAGCAAAGTCGCGCCACGCCACAATTCACGTGCCCGTTCCAGCAGCGCTTTTCGCTTTTCCCTATCCAGGCCTCGAAATGGTTCGTCCAGAATCACCAGACGCGCGTCTGCTTTCATCAACGCGCGCCCTAATCGCACGCGCTGTCCTTCGCCTCCCGAGACCAGCCCGCCGCCTTCACCCAGAGCCGTTTGCAGGCCCTCCGGCAATTTCTCCAGCACGCATCGCAGATTGGCGGCATCAATGACGGAACTGAAATTCAACAATGCCGCTTCGTCAGAGCCATAGCGCAGGTTATCAATAAAAGACCTATTCCAAAGCTGAACCGCCGGATCAACCCAGGCCGTCTCTCGCCGCAGCCGCGTCAAGCGCTCGCCCGTCAGTTCTTCACCGTCAACAATCACACATCCCTCGGCCGCACGGTGCCAACCGAGCAACAGTCCGACAAAAGAAGACTTCCCTGCACCTGATGGCCCGACAATGGCGACATGGCTTCCGGCTTCGATCTGCAAGTCAAGCCCCTCAAGGATCAGATGCCCGCCGGCGCGCACGCTGACGTTTTGAAAGCTCAGCGCCGCGCCCACGGTGACGGAGTGAGGAGAGGTCAGGGCAGATGGAGTCAGGCTCGATGATGAGCGCTGCTCTCTCTCCCGATCTTCTTGTTCTTCTTCCGGAGCGCCAAGCGGTTCCAACAAGCGCAACGTCATGTTGCGTTGGGACGGATATTGTCGAGCCAGGATCGCGATCTCCTGTCCGAGCGCGGGCAAGTTCAACGCCCAATAGACCATCAACAGGACTGCGCCCGCCGGACCCGATCTCGATAAGTGATTGAACAGCAGCCATCCAGCCAGACCGAAGCCGATCAGGGTTTGCATCGCCTCGATCGCAACGATGGCGCGCAGGTAGTCGTAACTGGCGCGCATCCATTCGACCAATAAACTTTCGTGTTCGCGGCGGACCGCGCGTTCAGCGCAGTGTGCGCGGACCGGCGCGAGGCCGAGCATCGCGTCAAGATAAAAGCGGCTGAGCGCGCCATTGTGACTGCGAATGCGCAGGTCGCGTTCCGTCAAACGGGACTGCAGAGCCAGCGGCAATGTGATGGCCGTGATGGCCACGATCGCCACCACCCAGGCGCCTTCCGGATCGAGCCAGATCAAGCCGGCCGTCGTCAACGCCAGTTCGAAGGAGAGCCGCAGAAATCGCTCGCCTAACTGCGGCAATTGCCGCAACGCCTGCGCGCTGTGGCTGCGTTCGGCCATATCCGAAATCAATCGGCTCTGGAAATATCGGTCGCCGAGTCGCGGAATCTTTTCGAGAAACGCCATCCGCAAGCGGATTTCCAGTCTGCGCCCCATCTTGAGTGCGCCGGCCGCCAACGGCCATTCCAAGACTAGCAACACCATGGCAAAAGCCATGAGCGCGGTCATGGCGCCAAGTCTCTGCTCGGTTGGCACAAGTTTGCCGCTCAACTCGAATAGACCATAGAAAAGGATCGATTCGATCATCACACCAGCCGTTGCCAGGACGAGCGCCGCAATCAGCGTGAGCGGCGTCAGCAATCCATCCTGACGCAACAACCGGAGCAGATCGCGCCCCGGACTTGCGGGCTTCTCTGCGAGCGCCGCGACGAGTTCCGGTGAGAGGGACTGTTCGGCGCTCTGCTCATCGGCCTTTGCGCGGCGCCCGCAAACCTGCACAAGCACTGCGCCTCGCATCTTCAACTGATCTTCGCCTTCCTCGTGCGAATCCTGGCTTTGTGGGCGAGCGGGCAAAACCATCCAATAATTCGGCGGAATCGTGGTGGGTGTGGCGCCGGCCTCTTCCCGCCCGCGTTCGGCGAATTGCCTGAGGATCCGCGCGGCCTGCCGTCCACGCGCCAGGCCGCCGGCCTGGACCAGCGCCGTCGTCATCTGCGTTGCTGCATCGAGCGCGGCCATTGACTGCCACCCTTTGTCGGTCAGCGCGGACTTAATCAATTCTTCAATCGCAACTTTCGGCAATCTCAACTCTCGCAATCGCCGTCGCAGCGAATTCAGAAATGAATCGCTTTCGACCCATTCACGCCAAGCCGAAGCAGGAACTGTTGCCGTGTGGAGATACAGTTCGCGTAGCAACTGCCCGCGTGACATCCATCGCCTGCCCGTCCCCGGATCCATGACCTGGACGAATCTCCCAAGCGTGCGCCAGACCACGACAAAATGCGTCAGCCCGCTAGCCAGACGCACGACGACGATAGCAGGCAGCGATTTCGATTCTGGCAGCAGAAGATGGCCGGGCGGAACCATCACCTGCTCGGCATCGAGACCAAGCAGCGAGGCCACCTCTTCCATTGCATCAATTGAAGTCCCATCAACGTCTGTCTGGCAGGCTTCGCGCAATCGGCCGTAGCTGACCGGAATACCGAACCCTTCGAGCAGGCATTTCAGTGAGGCGGGTCCGCAATCCATCGCCGAAGTCTGCACGACTTCAGGCGCGAGAAAGCGGCGCTTAGTTAAGAAGGCCTTCATAAGTCAGTGGAGTAAGAACTATCGGTCGGCACCTTTCTGTGACAGCATTTTTCCCACACTCCTCAGCATCAGTTCAGCCGGCGAAACCCGTTCAATCTCGATCTCGACCGTGCCGGGCAATCCATGTTGAGATGGGATCAGCGGCGCTGATCCAGGATTGACGGCCAACTCCACGCGGACGCGGCCGGAACGCGGTTCGCCGGCCACGCGGCTGACAGCTGCGCTGACCTGTCCGTACTCTGTCCACGCAAATCCATCCAATCGCAAACGCGCCGGCTGGCCGGATCGAATCCTCCCAATTGCGACTGACGGCGCAAATTCGGCGACCGCTTGCAGCTTGCCGTTGGGAATGACAGCACCGAGCTTGTCACCTTCGCGCACGAACTGGCCGGGTCGCAACGACGCCGTTTCACCGAGCTTACCCGAGGCCGGGGCACGCACGACGCGGAGATCGATCTCGTGTTTAAGTCGATCGATCATCGCCAGGCGCGTCTTGACCTCTCCCTCCAGTGCGGCAGCGTCACGGTTCAGATTTTCGACCACAGCCTGCTGGCTGCTCTGTCTTGCGCGTTGATCTTTGTCCTGATGATTGATGGCGAGTTCCAGGGCGGCGGCGGCGGCTTGAAGCCTGTCGGATTCGGCCTTGGCTTTAATGACACTGAGTTCGGAAATTAAACCTTCGGCATACAATTTATTCAGACGCCTGTACTCTTCAGAAGCAACTCGCGCAACAGCAGCAGCCTCATCGTATTTTGCCCTTGCCTCATCCAACGCCACCGGCGCGACGGCGACGGCTTCAGTTTGAACTCGTCTCTCGGCTACCGTTTGTCCTCGCAGCGCCGCGAGCTGCGCGCTGACAGCTGTGACTCGCGCCTCTTCTTCGATCAACTGTAATCGCTGCGCGTCGGATTCCAATTGGATCAACGCTTCGCCCGCTTGAACTTCTCGCCCGATAGCCACATCGATTTTGATGACACGGCCGGAAACAGGGGCCTCGATCGGATGCGCCGCGCTGTCAACTTCTAGCCGCGCCGTCTCGGACGTTTCGTAAATGGCGATGCGCGCCGTCACGAACCATAACGACCAGCATCCCAAAATCACCGCGGCGATAATCAACGCGACATTCGAAAGGTGCGAGCTTTCGGCGTTGATTGAACGAATCGTGCGCGAAAACGGCGATGGCATATCTATTCAATTCCTCATCATTAAGAGCAGGTTTTCCACCTCCTCAACAGTCTTGCTCAATTCAGGTCTCCGTAATTTTCGCGGCAGATGACCACAGTCGGATGATCCGCATCCAATTCTGCCTCAAAGACGGCGAGCGCGCGAATGTACAGCTCGGCGGCTTTTTTATCGTCGCCTTGCGCACGGCGTAAGACCGCCAGATTGTTGACCGTCATCGCCACGTCAATGTTGTCGCCCCCGAAAATCTTCTCCTTGATCGTCAGCGCGCGTGTGAGCAGATCTTCGGCTTTCAGATAATCGCCGCGCGCGTGATGAATCATCGCGAGATTATTCAAATTGGCAGCGATCTCATAATGCTCCGAGCCATAAACTTGTTCGAAGACCGCCAGCGCCTGGTTGTAGAGCATTTCGGCTTCAGCGTATTCGCCTTGCCCATCCAGCAATGCAGCCAGCGCGGCGATGTCGGCGGCGACATTCGGATGATTTTCGCCATGAATCCGGCGGCGCAATTCGACTGACTTTCGGGCGAACGAAGTACCTTCAGCATAACATCCGCGCGCATGTTCCAGCCCACCCAGGTTGTGATAGATCGAGGCCGCCTCGGGACAATCTTCGCCATAATGCCTTTCCAGAATTGCCAGTGCGCGGTGGTAACAATCCGCCGCTTCATCGAACCGGCCCGCGAACTTGCCGAACATCCCCAGATTGTTGAGAGCCCCCGACACCTCCAAACTTTCAGCGCCGAAAGTCTCTTCAGCGAAGCTGAGCGCGCGCCGAATGATCGGCTCAGCCTGAGCGTATCGGCCCTGCATGCGATAAATGCGGCCAAGGTTGTCGAGCGATTGCAATCGCAATCGAGCCATGGCCTCATCTTCCTCGCAAATTTTCGAAGCACTTTCAATTGCTTCCAGGATCGCAGCCGCGCGGACGTAACATTCTTCGGCAGCCAGATAGTGGCACTGCTCCTCTAAAGTCACGCCCAGGTCGCCGAGCACGGCAGCCACATCCGGCTGGTCTCGCCCATCTGCTTGCTCAAAGAGCGCGAGCGCGTGGCGGAAGAGTTCTTCGGCAACGGCAACGCGTCCGCAGCCATATGCTTCCATCGCCTCTTCGTGCAAGCGGCAGGCTTCATCGCTCAAGGCGTCGGTCATGTCAGAATTGGTCATCGGCAATAGCTCCGACTGTGCTGGAGTCGTCATTTCGTCCCCCCTTTCTGCGGGTGATCCGGCAGCCTGAACGACGCTTTCACCCTTTAGATCCATCCCTCTTTAATCGCGGACGATCGGCGTACCGTCGGGGCCCGCTTTGACGCCCGTCTTGATCCTCAGGCCGCGCGCCACTGCTTGATTGTGTTGTTGTTCCATAAATCCAACCTTAACGCTGCTCTTGACCATCAGGCCGCGCGCCACTGCCTGATTGTGCTGTAGTTGCATAATACCGACCTTGACGCCGGTCTTGACTTTCAGGCTCCGCGCCAATGTCTGGCTATGATTGTTGGGCATGGTGCCAGCTTTGACGTCGCTCTTGATCTTTAGGCCACGCGTCATTGTCTGGTTGTGTTGCGGTGATATGTAGCCGGCCTTGACACGGCTCTTGAGCTTCAAGCCGCGCACGACCATCTGGTTGTGATTGGAGGTAATCTTTTTCGGCTCAGCACCGCCGGTACCATCACCAGCCTTGATGCCGCTCTTGATCCTCAGGCCTCGCGTCACTGTCTGATTGTGTTGCTGTGACATGTAGCCCGCCTTGACACGGCTCTTGACTTTCAAACCGCACGCCATCGTCTGGTTATGATTGGGACTAATCCCTCCAGCTTTGACGCCGCTCTTAACCTTCAGGCTACGCGCAACCGTCTGGTTATGCTGCAATGGTATTTCACCAGCTTTCACATTAGTTTTGATTTTCATCGTTGTCCTTTCTGAAAATTTGTAATCGATTGCGGCAATATCGCCGCTTACAGATACAGGCGAAATCGGAAGGCGAAATTGCCAGTCGAAAGAATATTTTTGTAGTGCTGCTCACATAATTAAGGTTCGGCAAGAATTAGGAGCCAGCTCAGACTACAGTGGTGTTTTGCCCCTAAAGCCCATTACCGAATTAATCGCGGATGATCGGTGGGGCGCCGGGACCCGCTTTGATGCCGGACTTGATCTTCAGACCGCGCCCGACTGTCTGGTTGTGTTGTTGGGTCATCACACCAGCCCTCACGCAGCTCTTGACCCTGAGTCCGCGCGCCATCGTCTGGTTGTGTTGCATACTCACTCCACCAGCCTTCACATTAGTTTTAATTTTCATGATTGTCCTTTCCCTATTAATTAAAAATTCGTAGCCGAGTGGCGAACATTGCCGCTCGCATATACAGGCGAAAACGAAATGCTAAACTGCTGGTCAGGAAAAATTTTGTTGACCTGCTCACATGAGGGCGATGCCGCGTCACACCAACCCACAGAAAGAAGCCAAGAAGAGCCAGATTCTGGCTACTCTTCCCTAATCATTAATGGATCGAAAATGATCAGCAGGACGGCGGCTGACAAGTTTTCTAATTTTCTTATTAATGTTACAATCTCTCTGCACTTATAGAAGTTTGCAGATAAGAGGTAACACCGTGGCTAAGATCAAAACGGCGGTTAATCACCAGCCGGCAACTGATCGGATCCTGAAAAAGATGCAGCGCGGAGGACTGATGCGAACGCGGGAACTGATTGGGCAAGGCATCTACCGCACCCAAATCCAGCGGCTTGAAGAGCGTGGGTTGATCCAGCGCGCCGGCCGTGGACTCTATCGCCTGGCCGACGCCGAGTTGACTGAACACGACAGCTTTCTGGAAGCCGCGAAGCTCGTTCCTCAAGGCGTGCTCTGCCTGCTCTCCGCGCTCAATTTTCATCATCTGACGACGCAAGATCCGTTTGAGGTTTGGATGGCGATCGCGCGCGGAGCGCATCGCCCGCGAGTGAGCTCACCTCCGTTGCGAATTCATCATTTCTCCGGCTCTGCCCTTACCGAAGGAGTCGAAGAGCGCAAGATCAAGGGCATCACGGTGCACGTATACAATGTTGCCAAGACGGTTGCGGATTGTTTCAAATTTCGCAACAAGATCGGACTGGACGTAGCGCTCGAAGCCCTGCGCGAATGCCGCCGCAAACGGCGCGCAACGATCGACGAGATCGAGCATTACGCGGAAATTTGTCGCGTCTCGAACGTGATGCGCCCGTACCTGGAGGCGACTTGGTGAAACGCAAGGCCCCGGCCAATCTGGTCGCATCTGTTGGCGACCGGCTGCGTTTGCTCGCCCAAAAACAGGGGGAACAAATGCAGAATGTGCTCAACCGGTACGGGCTGGAACGATGGCTCTATCGATTGTGCCGATCGCCGCACCGTGAACGCTTCGTCTTGAAAGGCGCAATGCTCTTTACATTGTGGAGCCAAGAGCCTCATCGGAGAACGCGCGATCTTGACCTGCTCGGATTGGGCACGGGCAACATCCCGGAATTGGAGCAGGTCTTTCGCGAAATCTGCCGGACTGAAGTCGAACCGGACGGGCTGGAGATGCAGCCCGAGACCGTGGGTGGCGAAATCATCCGCGTCGAGGAAGAGTATGCGGGTGTGCGAATCAAGCTGATTGCGATGTTGGGCAGGGCGCGGATTCCGATGCAGATTGACGTCGGTTTCGGTGACGCCGTCATGCCTCCCCCGCAAGAGATTGCGTTTCCGACGATGCTCGATTTTCCGGCGCCTGCCTTGCGCGCCTATCGCCCCGAGACCGTGATCGCCGAAAAGTTTCACGCAATGGTGGACCACGGTTTGCGGAATACTCGGATGAAAGACTATTACGACATCTGGAAGCTGTCGCAGCAGTTTGAATTCGAGGGCGAGTTGATGGTCAACGCGATCCTGGCAACATTCGAGCGTCGTCAAACCGTGCTGCCGGTGGGCGCGCCGGCCGCGCTGACCGAGAAATTCTCGCTCGACCCATTGAAGATCGGCCAGTGGAAGGCTTTTCTCCGCAAAAGCAAGTTGAAGGATCAGGGATTGAGCCTCGCGGAGATCGTGAATCTGGTTGAAACCTTTTTGCTGCCGCCCGCGCAAGCCGCGCAAATGGGTGAGCGATTCCTCCATCACTGGACACCGTCCGGCCTCTGGGAAGCCATAGCGCGGACAAACCCTGAAGAAGGCGAGAAACCGTGAAAGAAATCTATGTCAGCACCGATGTCGAGACCGACGGCCCAATCCCCGGCATCAATTCGATGTTGAGCTTCGGCTCGGCGGCATACCTGGCCGATAAGACGCTGGTCTCGACTTTCACCGCCAATTTGGAGACCTTACCGGGGGCCGCAGCTGACCCGCGCACGATCGAATGGTGGCGTTCGCAACCGGAAGCCTGGGCGGCCTGCCGTGAAAATACGGAGCCGCCCGCCACCGTGATGCCGCGCTATGTCGCCTGGCTCAAATCGCTACCGGGCCGTCCGGTCTTTGTCGGCTATCCGGCGGCCTTCGATTTTATGTTCGTCTACTGGTACCTCGTCCGCTTCGCGGGCGAAAGCCCGTTCTCCCATTCGGCGCTCGACATCAAGACGTATGCAATGGCCCTGCTCAAGAAAGATTATCGCGAGAGTGTGAAGCGCAAGATGCCGGACCGATGGTTCGATCCGTTGCCGCACACGCACCGGGCGCTGGATGATGCGATTGAGCAGGGCGCATTGTTCTGCAATATGCTCGGTGAAAATCGCTGAGTCGCAGCGCAGAGATTGTTGAGTTCGCGACAATGCTCCGCTCCTTTTCGGACGTATCGGTTGTAGCTGACAGCCAATTCCCTTACATTTCGCATCCACCGGTATTTAGGCCTGATACATCTGTATCAGATTTCCGCAAGTATCCTCAAAGACGGATATCGTTACCGGCCCCGCTTTTGTCGGTTCTTGCTTGAACTTTACGCCTAGCGCCTTCATCCGTTCGAACTCCTTGTGAATGTCGTCAACTGAGAACATCGTGGCCGGGACGCCGGCCTCGAATAAGGCCTTTTGGTACACCCTCGCGGGCGGAAAGCCCATGGGCTCCAGCAGCAATTCGATGTCACTCGGCCCTTCCGGCGAGACAACGGTCAGCCATCTGTACTCTCCCATCGGGATGTCTTTACTGAAGACAAAGCCCAGAACTTCCGTATAAAACTTCAGAGCCCTGGCCTGGTCGTCCACCATCACACTGGTCAGTTTAATCTGCATTGATCTCCTTTCAGATTTTAATTTGTTGGAACATCCAGCTTGATATGTCCTGCCGGAAGAAGCTCTCTTTTTCGCAAAACCGCCGCGCTGATCAAGGTGATGATGATTCCCACCGGCAGAATCTCCATCAATGTCATGCCAAACCGGATCACCGGGTTCTGGTACATTCTCTTCATGGTGTCGATCCTCTTGGCCGTCTGCTCGATTTCAGCAGATGAAGCGCCCTTCTCCTTCATCTTGTTGAGGGGGGAATCAAAACATTTGTCCACAAATTCAGCAAAGCTGGCGGGACGGACATGCGTGTAGGTCTCCCACGTGACGGCGTACATGAGCGATGCGACCAACGTGATGAGCGCGCCGACTTGAACGCCTTTCCAAAACTTGATTGTGCCACTCTGATAATTGTCGCGGTAGGATTTAATCCCGAAGAAGACCATCGACAGCGCAATGACCATGCTGGCATAGCCAACTAATGCATTGTCATAGAAATGCCTCGTCGTTTCCCAAATGACGAGGGCTACAGCCATAAACCCGGAGATGAGAGTGCCAGACAGTAACCCAAAAATTAGAACTACTTTTCGCATCGTTCCTCCTTATCTTCGCCGTCGCCTGGCGTGTCGGATTGACATTAATTTTTTCCAGACTGTCTCGCTCAATGCGAGACGCTTCCGGAAAGGCGGCCGAAATATACGCAAAAGCGAAAAACAAATGCATCACCCGAAGGTATGATTTTGGGAGGAGAAGGAAATTTCACCCGAAAGTTTAGGGCAGGAGCCCGAGTTCTTTCGCCCGCTGGACGGCCTGGGTACGCCGGCGTACGTCTAGTTTCATAAACAGATTGGAAGAATGGGTTTTTACTGTGTTGAGCGAGACGAAAAGTTTTTCGGCGATCTCCTGGTTGGAGAGCCCCTGCGCGATTAGTTCTAATACTTCGTACTCGCGCTTGCTGATGCCCAGTCGTTGTAGTTCCCGATCGTTGCGCTGAAAGTCGGGCGTAACGACAACAACTCTTCGGCGCGTGAGTCGCAGTCCCACCCAAACGCCGAGCCCGGTGAAGAGCGCCGCCACTGCGCCGAGATATACTTCCAGAGAAAGATCACGGATATAAAATCGGTATTCGATGGCTTTTAATAATCCGATCAATGCCGCCATCGCAACACCGTAGATGAGAATCGTCTTGCGCATTCCGTCGAGCCTCGGAGAATGTTGAATCGACCCTGAAGCTTTTCACTTAAATGTAGTTTGCATAAAGTGTTGTGGTTGACGTCTGAGAAGCTATTAAAAGCAAAAAAGGCAAAAAGAGCAAAAACCCTTTTGCTCTTTTTGCCTGATGCCAGGACGCTTCTCATCGCTCCGGTCTGGAGCAAGCCTAAATAGTTGTGATCGTCCTCTCCCAGGTAAAGCTCGGAGTGAAAGTTGCCGTCTTTCCAATTTCAAGAGGATCACCGGTCCGGTGATCCTTAATCTGAAACCGCAGAAACTCATAAATGGCCTTGATGGCCTCATCGTTCCCGGTCGAGATGCGAACTCTTGCGCCGCGATCGATCTCTTCGTATTGATATTTGATCTCAAGCTTCAACCGCTTCATCGCCTCGACGCCCGGCGGATTGTCCCCATGAATAAACATCGGCGCTGAGAAATCGCCTGCAGAAAACTTCTTGGCGATATGTTTGAGATGCTGGCGGATTTGATTACTGCTGACTGCATCGCTCGGATCATGAGCAGTGACCTCAATGACTCCACCCTCGGTCGTCAGACGAAAATGATGAGTGGTCTTGGTATGGGAAAAACCCATCGCCTGGTCGCCACGTTCATTGACCTGATCATGGTGCTTTTTATCGTCCTGATCACGATCTCTTGACTGGCTCGATGGATGTTGAGCGTTGATCACCGAGTTCATCGCAATGACGATTGAAACAAAAGTGATCCATCTGAGAGCGGTTTTCATGGCTTCTCCTTCTGAAGTTTACGTTTCGGCGAAAGCGAAATCGCCCGCAGGCGAGACTGGCTTCCGCCGAAATTGTCTTTGGATAAAGATTCCAGCAGCCTGGCCGGTTCATTATCCGCCACAGATTCCAGCTGCTGATCCCAATCTCCGATCAAACTGCGCAGCTCATCACGCATTGTCGTTATCTCGCGCAAGAGCGTTTCAAGTTCGTCGAGTTTGGCTGCAGCCATTGCGCGGACCTGCCGGCAGGGCGCGCCGCCGGAATCGCGAATTTTAAGGATGCGTGCCAGCTCATCGAGTCCGAACCCGATGGCGAGCGCACGGCGAACAAGCCTCACGCGATCAATCATGTGATGCGAATATTCGCGGTAACCATTCGGCAAGCGGTGAGATTTGATCAGGCCTTTTCGTTCGTAATGACCAGCGTGTCGGCGCTGACGCCCGTCATGCGCGCCAACTGACCCGAGCGGAGCGAGCTATTTTTCGGACTTTTCTTTTCCACATGACGAATTATAAAGCTTGGAACCGGTTCCAGGGTCAAGCTTAAACTTAGAAGAATTTGTGGCCGGATGATAGTTTTGGATCAAGTATAATAATCAAATCTCAAAGAAAATTTCTGGAGAATAGATATGCAACCAATTGTACTCGATGCAGATCCAAGATTCGTATGAGCAAGCGTCCAATCATAATTGCAACCGCACAGAGTTATATTTCCGTCGATGTCCGGGAAAATGGCCGGGAAATTCGGAGACTTATGCAACAGGCCAGTGAGGCGGGTGTGGCCATTGTGCATTTCCCTGAAGGAGCGCTGTCCGGCTATACCAAGAGTCAGATCAAAGATTGGGACCGCGTTGACTGGGATGTAGTCCTTCATGAATTGCAATCGGTGGCGGGTCTGGCCAGAGAGCTCGGATTATGGGTTGTTGTGGGATGCAATCACCGGCTCACTCCACCGCACCGGCCACACAACAGCCTCTACGTTATCTCGGACCAGGGTGAAGTCGTTACGCGGTACGACAAACAGTTCTGCTCCCATACTGAGATTACAAACTGGTATAGCCCGGGCCGCGGATGCTGCGTGTTTGAAGTCGAAGGGTGGCGCTTCGGTTGTGCGCTGTGCATCGAGATTCATTTCGCTGAAGTATTCCTACAATACTCCGAATTGGATGTCGATTGCGTCTTCTTCCCGTCCTCCTCCCAAGAGCCCATGTTCGGAATACAGGCA
>Ga0081539_10005672_pt1 | contig 12528 bp, 11 predicted proteins | sample TabmetS4T2R2_FD_71023 | JGI IMG/M metagenome (GOLD analysis project Ga0081539, IMG submission 71023) | Tabebuia heterophylla rhizosphere microbial communities from the University of Puerto Rico - S4T2R2 | ecosystem: Host-associated > Plants > Roots > Rhizosphere ...
CGCCGTGCGGCGACGAGTTGAGCGACAGCTTGTCGCCCTTGCCGACGACGACGTAGCTCGCCGTCCCCATCGACCCCGGGATGAGCCCCGGCTGCCCGACCTTGGCCTCGATGGCGCCCTTGCGGGACACCCACACGGTCTCCCCGAAATGCTCCTCCTGCTGGGTGAAGTTGTGGTGGCAGTTCGTGCGCTCCGACTCCGCCACCGGCTCGCCCATCCAGTGCTGCAGGCAGGCGACGACGCGGTCCATCATCTCCTCGCGGTTGAGCAGCGCGAACTTCTGCGCCCAGCGCAGGTCGCGCACGTAGGCCCAGAACTCGTCGGTGCCCTCGGCGAGGTACGCGAGGTCGCGGTCCGGGAGCCGGACCCACATCCGCTCGCACAGCTTCGCCGCGACGGCGATGTGCCGCTGCGCGAGGCGGTTGCCGATGCCGCGCGAGCCGGAGTGCAGGAACAGCCACACCCGGTCCGTCTCGTCGACCGTCACTTCGATGAAGTGGTTGCCGGAGCCGAGCGTGCCGAGCTGCAGGCGCCAGTTGCCCGCGACGGCGTCGTAGTCGGTGCGGGCGATCGCCTCGAGCTCGGTGACGCGCGCCTTCGCCGTCTCCGTCAGCTCGCGGTTGTAGACGCCGGCCGACAGCGGCACGACGTCCTCGATCGCTACGCGCAGCGCCCGAAGGTCGCGACCGGTGAGGTCGTTCTTCGTGAACTGCGTGCGGACGGCGATCATCCCGCAGCCGATGTCGACGCCGACGGCCGCCGGGATCAGCGCGCGCAGCGTCGGGATGACGGACCCGACGGTCGCGCCCTTCCCGAGGTGCGCGTCCGGCATCAGCGCGACGTGCGGGTGGATGAACGGCAGCTCGGCGGTGCGCTTGGCCTGCTCCAAGGTCTGCTCGTCCAGGACCGACGCCCAGTTGACGAGTCGCTTTCCGACGTGCGTGCGCATCGTGGCCTCTCGGCTCTCGTGGTGGTGCACCCACGGTGTGGGGCGCGTCCGCCCGGCAGGAGTCGAACCTGCATCTCCGGTTCCGTAGACCGGCATCGTGTCCGTTGGACCACGGGCAGGGGAGGCAACGCGCCGGACGACGGCGCGGCGCTCAGCGATCGCGGGTGGCCGAACGGCGTCGGCACGACGGCGACCCGGGACGGCGCCGGTTGCGCCGCCTCCGCTCGCGTTCGTCGGCCTGATACGTCATGCCGGCCAGGGTGCCCCCCGGCCGCCGCCCCGGCAACCGGTTTCGCGGGCCGTGCCGTGCGCCGACCGCCGGTCAGGCGCCGGCGCGGGCGGCCTCGCGCCGTTCCGTGGCCAGGATCGTGGGGCCGGCGCCGATGACCTTCGGCGACGGCTCCTGCCAGCTCTCCGCCTGCCGCAGCGCGGCCTCGACGTCCGCCCAGGAGATGCCGGTGAGCCGGACGGCGACGACGGTCGACCCGCGGCGGCGGCTCAGCCCGGCGATCCCGCCGCCGCCGGCGACCGCGGACGGCACGAGGATGACGTCGAGGTCGTCCGGCGTCGGGCGGCTGCGGGCGCCGCAGCCGGGGCAGGGGCGCGAGGACTCCGACCAGCCCTCGGTGACGCTGAGCGTGCACGGTGGCGGCGCGCCCAGCAGCGCGCGGGTGAGCCGGCGGACGACGTCCGCGGGCAGCGCGCTGAACATCCGGTCGAACACCGCGAGGTAGCGCCAGAACCGCCGCCGCACCAGGCGGCGGAGCTCGGCGTCGAACGCGGCGAGGTCGGTGACGCCGTCGGAGTACCTCGCGGTGAGGAACCCGACGGCGGACAGGTTGCCGGCCGGCGCGTCGGCGAGGGCCGGCTCGTGCAGGCGGAGGTTGACGGCGACGCCGACGGTCAGCCCGTGCCGGCCGGGTGCCACGAGGCCGGTGCGGCCGAGCCAGTCGAGCACCTGCACGCTGCGGCGGCTGAACGTCGAGACCCGGGCGGTCCCCGGGGCGGTCCCGGCCGCGGGCTCGGGCGGCTCGGGCAGCTCGGGCAGCTCGGCGAGGACGACGACGTCGCCGTCGGTCCCGCCGGCGCCGTCCCGCCGTGCCGGCCGGGCGGGTGCGGCCCCGCCGAGGACCGGGCCGACCGCGGCGCGCGTCGCCGTCCACAGCGAGCGGCGGAGGCCGGGGGTCCCGCGCATGGCGCGCGCGGCGGCGGCGAGCGACGTCGGCCCGTCGCGGCGGTCGGGGGCGAGCCAGCCGGCGCAGTCGCACCAGGTGCCCTGCGGGACGGCGCCGACCTGCTCGCAGGCGGTGAGCACGAGCTGCTGGAGCGACCAGCCGTCGCCGGCGACGTGGCTCCAGCGGAGCAGGACGTCGCCGTCGTCCGAGGCGAGGATCGTGACGGCGCCGGCGCGCCCGACCAGCCGGGGGTAGGCGGCGCCGGCGAAGACGGCCGGCGTCCGCTCGCGGTCCTCGAGGCGGCGGGCCGACTCGCCGATCCGCCGGTGCGGTGGGCGGCCGGCGATGTCGAGGACGGCGCGGCCGACGGCTTCGGCACGGGGGCCACGCAGGAGGAGGGTGATGTCGCCGTCGACCCGGTCGGTCAGCTGGGCCATGAATCTCAGGGAGGCCGGAGGCATACCGCAGGGTAGGGCACCGCTCTACCGGCGGGTAAGTCCCGTCACCGCCAGAAATCGGCCCGCGGGACTGTCATGCGACCAGCACGAGCCCGTCGTGGTCGGCGTAGTCCTGGAAGTCCTTCACGTTGAACGTGGCCAGCGGCAGCCCGCGCTGCAGGCAGCAGGCGGCGATCCAGGTGTCGTTGTCGGGCCGCGGCCGCCCCCGCAGCCGGGCACGACCCTGCATCATTCCCCAGCGCCGGGCGACGACCGGGTCGTAGCCGAGGACGCGCACGTGGTCGAGGAACTCATGGACCCCATGGACCGAGTGACGTGACACGTGCCTCACGAACGTCCACACGAGCAGCTCGCCGACCGTGACGAACGTGATGGCCGGCTCGTGGTGCTCGAGCTGCCGCCGGATGCCCCGCGGCGCCTGGCCGAGGATGTGGGCCGACGCGACGTCGGTGTCGAGGACCAGCATGGTCACAGCTCGCCGCGACGCAGCTTGCGGATGAACACGAGGAAGTCCGCGTGCTCCTCCTCCGACTCGAAGACGCCGTAGTTACGGAGGCTCTCGCCCTCCTTGTAGACCTTCACCTGCTTCTGGGCCTCGTAGTCCGGGTCGCCGTGCCTGCCGAAGTTCTCCTCCCAGTACCGCGCCGTCTCCTCGAACGTGAGCCTCCGGTCCACCGGATACTCCGCGAGCTCGTCCTCTGGATCCGTGGTCATCCCACAACCCCCTCCGCCGGAAACGGGCCAATCGTCCCACGGGGTTGTCGATCACGACAAAGCGTCAGGTCACCGCAGCCCGGTCGTCGCGATCGAGCGGACGAACCACCGCTGCCCCACCAGGAACAGCGCGAGCACCGGCAGCTGGCTCAGCATCGTGCCCGCCATCAGCACCGGCCAGTTCGTGAAGTGCGCGCTCTGGAACGTCGCCAGCCCGAGCTGCACGGTCATCACCTGCGACGACGACGTCACCACCAGCGGCCACAGGAAGTCGTTCCACGAGGTCAGGAACGTCAGGACCGCGAGCGTCGCCAGCGGCGGCCCCATCAGCGGCAGCAGGACGGCGGTCAGCACCCGCAACCGCCCCGCGCCGTCGATCCGCGCCGCCTCCTCCAGGTCCCGCGGCAGCGCCAGGAAGAACTGCCGCAGCAGGTAGATCCCGAACGGCGTGGCCAGGTTCGGCAGGATCAGCGCCGGCAGCGTGTCGACCAGCCCGAGGTGCTTCACGATCAGCAGCGTCGGCAGCATCACCACCTGGAACGGCACCATGAGCGTCGCGAGCAGCAGCAGGAACAACGGCCGGCTGCCGCGGAACCGGATGCGCGCGAACGCGTACCCGGCCAGCGAGCAGAACACGAGATTCCCCGCCACGCACACGACGGCGACGACGGCGCTGTTCGCCAGCCACTGCCCGAACGGCTGCTGCTCCCACACCGCCGAGTAGTTCGACCAGTGTGGGGACGACGGCAGCGACGGCGGGAAACGCTGCGTGTCCTCCCGCGTCGAGACGCTGGTGACGAACATCCACAGCAGCGGCGCCGCCATGACGAGCGCCAGCGGCAGCAGCACGAGATGCCAGGCGCTGGGCAGGCGGCTCACCCGCGAGCCGGAGCGCGTGCCGGTCATCCGCCGTCCTCCGCGTCGCGGGTCAGCCGCAGCTGCACGAGCGTGACGACGGCGATGACGAGGAACAGCACCACGCTGATCGCGGCCGCGTAGCCGGCGTGGAAGTACGCGAACGCCTGCTGCCAGAGGTAGTAGACGACGACGGTGCTCGCGTGCAGCGGGCCGCCCTTCGTCGTCACGTACACCTCGTCGAAGAGCTGCAGCGCGTTGATCGTCAGCCAGACGAGCAGGAACGCCGTCACCGGCCGCACCAGCGGCACCTGGATCCGCCAGAACGCGCCGGCTCTCGTGCAGCCGTCGAGCTGTGCCGCCTCGAGCAGGTCCTGCGGCACCGACTGCAGCGCGGCGAGGTAGATCAGCGCGCCGAAGCCGATCCAGCCCCACACCGTCATCCCGACGACGGCGAACAGCGCCTGGTCCGGCGACGAGAAGAAGCCCTGGCTGGGCACGCCCACCTCGGCCAGGCCCGCGTTCAGGAGCCCGAACTGGGGGTCGAGCAGCCAGCTGAAGATGACGCCGGTCGCGACCGTCGACGTGACGACCGGGACGAAGACCGCGAGCCGGTAGATCGAGATGCCGCGGATCCGCCGGTTCAGCGCGCCGGCGACCAGCAGCGAGCCGACGAGCGTCAGCGGCACGAACAGCACGCTGTACACCAGGGTGTGCCGGATCGCCTGGTGCAGCAACGGATCGTGCACCAGCTGTCGATAGTTCTTCGTGCCGGCCCAGGTCGCCGGCGTCTGCAGGTCGTTGGTCTGGAACGAGAGGACGAACGACCACACCACCGGCACGAGCCCGAACAGCCCGATGAGCACGGTCCCGGGGGCGACGAGGCTCCAGCCGGCGACGTCGTCCGCGGTGCGCAGCCCGCCCCGCCCGCGACGTGCGGCGGTCGCGGGCGACCGCGCCGCCAGCCCCGCGCTCACCGCGCCCCGCCCGCGACTCCTGGGCACGCTGTGACGTTGTGCCCGCTCAGCGGGCACAACGTCACAGCGTGCGCAGAAGAGGACCGTGCGCCGGGGCCGGGGAGCTCGCTCACGAGCCTGCCAGGGCGGTCGTCACCTCGTCGCGGGCCGAGTCCAGCGCCTGCTGCGGCTCGGCGCGGCCGAGCAGCACCGACTGCACCATCTGGCCGATCGCCGTCGAGACCTGGCCGTACGTCGGGACGTTCGGTCGCACGTGCTCGACGTTGTCGAGGTTCTTCACGAACACCGCGTTGCCCGGGTACTTCGCCAGGAACTTCTGGTAGTCCGGCAGCTCGGTCTCGGACTTGCGCAGCGGCAGGTCGCCGGTCGCGATCGCGAACCGCAGGTGCACCTCCGCCGACGTGAGCCAGGTGACGAACTTCCACGCCGTGTCCGTCTTCCCGGCCGAGTGGTCGAACAGCAGGTAGAGGTCCGGCCCGGCGATGGTCTGGTGGTCGCCCTGGTAGCCGGGGAGCAGCGTGACGCCGTACCTCACGTCGGCGTTGATCGAGGACAGGTCCCACGGGCCGGTCCACAGCATCGCGACCTTCCCGGCGTTGAAGAGGTTCAGGTAGTTCTGGTTGCCCTGGTCGAGGTACACGGACCTGTCGGTGACGGCCATGTCCTTGAGCTGCTGCAGCGCGGCGAGCCCGGCCGCCGAGTCGAACGCCGGCTTGGTGTCGTCCGGCGTCAGCAGGTCGCCGCCGGCCTGCCAGAGCATCGCGAGCCAGCGCCAGACCGTGTCCTCGCTGCCGTCGTTGACGTACGCCCAGCCGAACGTCTTGGTCGCCGGGTCGCTGAGCCGCTTCGCCGCGTCGCGGAAGTCCTGCCAGCTCCAGTTCTCCGTCGGCTCGGGGACGCCGGCCTTCGCGAACAGGTCCCTGTTGTAGACGAGCGCGAGGTTGTCGACGAGCGCCGGGACGCCGACCACCTTGCCGTCCACGGTGCCGGCCTCGCGCTCGGCGACGAAGAAGTCGTCCCACTTCACGTCCGGCGCCTTCGCCCGGTCGGTCAGGTCCACGAGCTTCGGCTGCCGGCTCAGCGGCGACAGCGAGGAGCCGAACTCGTAGGCGACGTCCGGGTAGTTGCCGGCGGTGAAGCCGGCGACGGTCTTCTGCAGCGCGTTGTCGTTGCCGCCGTTGAAGACGAGGTTCACCTTCTCCGCCGGGTGCGCGGCGTTCCACTCCTTCACCAGCCCGGTGAGGGCGTCGGCCTCGGCGTCGGTGTAGCCGTGCCAGACCGTGACGTCGGTGCCCTTGTCGTCGCTCCCGCCGCCGCCCGAGCACCCGGCGGCCACCAGGGCGACGGCGCCGACCAGCGCCACCGCCCGTGCCGTGCCGGCCCGCTTCCGCAGTGAGTTCCGCATCGAAGGCTCCTCCTCGTGGTCGAAAGGCCGGAGTTCAGGTGGGCTGCGTACCGGGCAGCAGCACCGAGCGCGTGAGGTGGCGCGGGCGGTCGGCGTCGAGGCCCTTGGCCCGCGCCAGCCGGAGCGCGGCCGAGTGGACGCGGACCAGGTCGACGAGCGGGTCCGCGTCGTCGTCGACCACCGTGGCGCCGGTGCCGCGGACGTCGTCCGCGAGGCCCGCCGGCGACGTGCCGAGCAGCCAGACGACGACGCCCGGCTCGGCGAGCGCGATCGGGCCGTGCCGGTACTCCATCGCCGGGTAGGACTCGGTCGCGGTCAGCGTCGCCTCGCGCAGCTTCAGCGCCGCCTCGTGGGCGATGCCGACGCCGGGGCCGGTGCCCAGGAACACCACGCGGGTGGCGCCGTCCAGCGCCGGCGGCGGCAGCGCGAGCGTGCGCTCGGCGGCCGTGGCGAGCGCATCGACGTCGTGCCCGAGCCGGGCGCGGAACAGCGCGACCACGGAGGTCGCGAAGCGGGTCTGGACGACGGAGCGCTCGTCGGCGAAGTCGAGGGCCAGGGCGGCGCCGGCCGCGGCGGAGACCGGGCCGTGGCTGCCGACGAGCGCCAGCGTGGTGCGGTCGCCGAGCCGGTCGAGGAGGTCGAGGAGCTCCGTCGTCGTGCCGGACCGCGAGACGACCACGACGGCGTCGTACCCGTCCCGGACCGGCATCTCCGACGCGGGGAACGCGTCGGCGGCGCCGAGCCCGGCCGCCTCCCAGTGTGCCGCGACGGACTGCGCGACATGGTAGGAGGTGCCGCAGCCCGTGATCGCCAGCCGGCCCGGCGGCAGGGCCGCCGCCAGCTCGCCGGCCATCGCGGCGGCCCGCCGCCAGCTGTCCGGCTGGGAGGCGATCTCGGCCTCGGCGTGCGCACCGGCCCGCAGGGTCAAGGCATCCTCCGATGTGCACAGATGTTCACCGAACTTGCGCAGACTTGCACGCTTTGCGGTGAGGTGTCAACGGGTGCCCCGACCTGCTGCACACTGGTGTTCATATGGCCACGGCTGTGTATCGTTCGGCCATGCGGCAGGAAGACCGGCTCGGGGTGATCCTCGAGCGCCTCAACGAGCGCAGCTCGGTGGGCGTACCCGAGCTGGCCGAGGAGCTGGGCGTCTCGGCCGCCTCGGTCCGCCGCGACCTGCGGCTGCTCGAGGAGCAGCAGCTGCTCACCCGCACGCACGGCGGCGCCGTCGCGTCCGGCGTCCTCTACGAGCTGCCGATGAGGTACCGCGGCGGCCGCCGGCAGGACGCCAAGCGCGCGATCGCGCAGCGCGCCGTCGAGCTGCTCGGTCCCGACGTCACGTCGATCGGGCTGAACGGCGGCTCGACGACGACCGAGGTGGCCCGGGCGCTGATGTCGCGCAGCCGGCTGCGCGTCGTCACGAACGCGCTGAACATCGCCTCCGAGCTCGCCGTCCGCGCGCAGATCGACCTCGTGGTCTGCGGCGGCAGCGCGCGCAGCGAGTCGTACGAGCTGGTCGGGCCGATCGCCGAGGCGACGCTGGCCGGCATCAACCTCGACGTCGCGATCCTCGGCGTCGACGGCGTGACCGCGGCGGCCGGCCTGACGACGCACCACGAGGTCGAGGCGCAGACCAACCGCGCGATCCTCACGGCGGCCGAGCGCGGGATCGTCGTCACGGACTCGACGAAGATCGGGCGGCGCGCCTTCGCCCGGATCGCCGAGGTGGCCGCGGTGTCGGACATCGTGACCGACAAGGCGGCCGACGCCGCCGCCGTGGCCGACCTGGAGCGCGCCGGCGTGACCGTCCACCTGGTCTAGTAGCCGCGCGAGTGTAGGGCAAATCGCGGTTCTGACGCTCTGACAACCACCATTTGCCCTACACTCGACGGGCTCTTCGCACGAGGGCCGGCGGCAGCAGGGGCGCGTGCGCCTCGACCATCGCGGCCGCCAGCTCGTCGATCCGGGGTGGCGACAGCGTCGCGGCGGTGTTCGGGTCGGCCAGCAGCGCGTGCCGGACGTGCTCCGGCCGCTCCTCCACCGCGGCCCGCACGGCGAGGTCGACGACGTCGAGGAACGCGTGGTTCAGCGCCGCGCACTGCGGCGGCAGCGCACCGGCGTGGAGCGGGCGCGCGCCGGCGGCGTCCACCACGCACGGCACCTCGACCGGCGCGCCGGCCGGCAGGTTCGTCACCAGGCCGGTGTTCGGCGTCGTCACCTGGACGACGCGCGGCCGCCCGGTGACCATCGCCTCGATCACCTGCGGCGCGTACTCGGCCGCCGCCTCCTCGGGCTCGGTGTAGGTCCCGGCGGCCACCGACAGCTCCAGCCGCTCGACCTCGGCCGCGTTGGCCGCGCTGATGCCCACGTAGTCGCGCAGCGGGATGCGCAGGCGCTCGATCTCGGCGTCGTCGTGCAGGTACCACGGCACGTACTCCGCGGAGTGCTCGCTGGTCTCGGTGGGGTAGTAGCCGAGCCGCCGGTACATGTCGACGCGCACCCGCCGCCGCAGCTCGGGGTCGCGCGCCACGAGCTCGTCGAGCCGCGGGTAGAGGTTCTCGCCGCGGTGCTCCCAGCTCAGCAGCCAGGCCTGGTGGTTGACGCCGGCGCTGCGGAACGTGACCTCCTCGAACGGCGCGCCGACGAGCTCGCAGAGGTCGACGACGGTCCAGTGCACGGAGTGGCACAGGCCGAGCACCTTGAGCCGCGGCGCGACGCGCGAGAGGTAGCCGACGTTCATCGCCATCGGGTTCGTGTAGTTCAGCAGCCAGGCGTCCGGGCACAGCTCGGCGAGGTCGCGCGCCAGCGTGGCCAGGAACGGAAACGTGCGCAGGCCGCGGAAGACGCCCCCGACGCCGAGCGTGTCCGCGATCGTCTGGCGGACGCCGAAGCGCTCCGGGACGTCGAAGTCGACCAGCGTCGCCGCGTGGCCGCCGATGTTCACGAGGTTGACCACGAAGTCCGCGCCGTCGAGCGCCCGACGGCGGTCGGCGGTGGCCAGGATCTCCGCGCCGGCGCGGTGATGGCGCACGGTGGCGCCGGCGATGGCCTCGGCGAGGGCCAGGCGCCGCGGGTCGACGTCGTGGAGCACGATGCGGCACGCCGCGAGCTCCGGGACCGTGAGGGTGTCGCGGAGCAGCCGGCGGGTGAACTCGACCGACCCGGCGCCGACGAGGCAGACGGTGGGCCGGGCGGCGAGGTGGGTGGTCGGCACCTCGGGATCGTCGCATCCGTGGGAGCGTCTGTGCAACGATGAACAGACTTGCTGTTCACATGTGCACATTCGTGGCGATGGAGGTGCTCGTGCCCGACGTGCTCGTCGTCGGAGACCTCAACCCGGACCTCCTGCTCAGCGGCGACGTCGTCCCGCGCTTCGACCAGTCCGAGCAGTTGCTGACGAGCGCGGAGCTCATCCTCGGCGGCTCCGCCGGCATCGTCGCGCACGCGTTCGCGCGGCTCGGCGTGCCCGTGGCGCTCGCCGCGGTGGTCGGCGACGACGCGTTCGGGGCGCTCGCGCGCGAGTGGCTGGCGGCGGCCGGCGTCGACGTCGGCCCGGTGCGGGTGCACCCGCAGCTGCCGACCGGGCTCACCGTCGTCCTCGGGCTGCCGGACACGCGGACGATGCTCACCCTGCCGGGCGCGATGGGCGCGCTGACGGCGGCCGACGTCGGCGACGACGTGCTGGCCGGCGTCCGGCACGTGCACGCGACGTCGTTCTACCTGCAGCCGGCGCTGGCCGCCGGGCTCGGCGGGCTGTTCGGGCGGGCGCGGGCGCTCGGGGCGACGACGTCGCTGGACACGAACGCCGACCCGGCCGGCGCGTGGGCCGGGCTGGCCGGCGTGCTGCCGGTGACCGACGTCCTCCTGCCGAACCGCGCCGAGGCGCTCGGGATCGCCGGCCTCGGCGGCGACGACGTCGTCGCGGCCGCCGAGGCGATCGCCGCCCGCGGTCCGCTGGTCGTGGTGAAGGACGGCGCGGCCGGCGCGGTGGCGGTGGCGCCGGCCGGAGACGTCGTGCGCGCGCCCGGGGTGCCGGTGGACGCCGTCGAGACGACCGGCGCGGGGGACACCTTCGACGCGGCGTTCGTGACGGCCCGGCTGCGCGGGCTGTCGCTCGGCGAGTGCCTGGCCGTCGCCTGTCGCGCGGGCGCCCTGTCGACGAGAGCGGCCGGCGGCACGGCCGCCCAACCAACAGCGCCCGAGCTGGGCCTCTGACCACCCGCCGACCACCCGCCATCGCGGCCGGGATGGGTGGCGCGGCTCGGGGGTGGGCGGCGCGGTGGGCGCTGCGTGGCCGCGGAGTGGTGCGTGGCCGGGCGGTGGCCTGATCCGGGGTTGTGCGCGGCCGGGGATGCTGCGCGGTCCGGGATTGGCGCGGTCTGGTGGCGGTGTGCGCCCGAGAATCTGGTGCGCGGTGCGGTGGCGGTGTCTGTGTTGGGTGCGAGGCTACGTCCCGTGTCGGCGGCATCCCCGCGGGCGGTGCTCGCCCTCATCGGCCTCACCGTGGCGTCGTTCGCTTACGTCGTCGCGGAGAACCTGCCGGTCGGACTGCTCGACCGGCTCGCCGCCGACCTGGGTACCTCCCGCAGCGCCGTGGGCCTCCTCGTGACCGGCCACGCGTTCGTCGTCGCCGCCACCGCGGTCCCGCTGACCCGTGCTGCCCGGCGGGCACCCCGGCGGCCGCTGGTGCTGGGCCTGCTGGCCGCGTTCGTGGCGTCCGCGGCCCTGGCCGCCGTGGCGTCGTCCTACGGGCTGCTGCTGGCCGCCCGGCTGCTGACCGCGCTGACCCACGCGGCGTTCTGGTCGGTCGTGGCCCCGGTGGCGACGTCGCTGTTCCCGCCGGAGGCCCGGGCGCGGGTGATGAGCGTCCTGTTCGCGGGGATCTCGCTGGCGCCGGTGGCCGGCGTGCCGGCCGGCACCTGGCTCGGTGACCGCCACGGCTGGCACGCCGCGTTCTGGGCGGTGACGCTGCTCGGAGCCGGGTGCCTGGCCGCCCTCGTCCCGACGCTGCCGGCGGCGACGCCGGGCGAGACGGCGGCCGCGCGCGGCGCCCGCCCGGACGCCGGCGCCTACCGGACGCTGATCGCCGTCACCCTGCTTGCTGTGACAGGGGCCTTCACCGCGTACTCGTACTTCGCGCCACTGGTCACCGACGTGGGTGGCCTGCCGGGTTCCGCGGTCGGCGGGTGCCTGCTGCTGTTCGGCGTCGCGGGAACCGCCGGCATCGTCCTCGCCGGCCGCCTCGTCGACCGACGGCCGGGCGCCGCGACGGTGGTGCCGCCGTTCGTGGTCGGCGCGGCGTTGCTCGTCGTCGCGGTCCTCGGCGGCGCGCCGGCGGTTCTCCTCGCCGCCATCGTCGCCTGGGGCGCCGGGATGGCGGCGATCCCGAGCGTGTTCCAGACGCGCGTCCTGGTCGTGGCCCCGGGCGACACCTCGCTGGCGTCGGCGACCTACGTGGCGGCCTTCAACGCCGGCATCGGCGGCGGCGCGCTGCTCGGCGCCGCCGTTCTCGACGTGGGTGGCGTGCGGCCGGTGGTCGTCGCCGGCGCGCTGCTCTCGCTGGCCGGCGGGCTCGCGGCACTCGCCCGCCTGGCGCCGGGGGGCCGGCGGCCGCGGTACGACGTCAGCGGACGTCGAGGTGATACGTCGCCGCGACCTCGAACGAGTCCCCGTCGGAGCCGCGGAACCACAGCTCGTGCCGGCCCGGCTCGGGTGGCGGCAGCCAGACCCACAGGCCCCAGACGGTGGCCGGGAACGGCACCGGGAAGAACGTGACCGGGTTGCCCGTCGCACCGCGGACCAGGACGTGCCGCGGGGTGCCGATCTCCGTCACCGGGACGGTGACGCCGTCGAGCGTCGCATCGCCCTTGGCGCCCGCGACGACCGGTGCTCCTCGGCGCGCCTCGCCGCCGATCAGCCAGATGTTGAAGACCGGGAAGAACAGCGGGCGGCCCGCGGCGACCGTGCAGGTCCGCTCGACGCTCCCGCCGAAAGT
>Ga0081539_10005673_pt1 | contig 12528 bp, 11 predicted proteins | sample TabmetS4T2R2_FD_71023 | JGI IMG/M metagenome (GOLD analysis project Ga0081539, IMG submission 71023) | Tabebuia heterophylla rhizosphere microbial communities from the University of Puerto Rico - S4T2R2 | ecosystem: Host-associated > Plants > Roots > Rhizosphere ...
CGCCCCCCACCGGACCTTCCCCGGCAACCGGCCCACCAGCACCATCCTCGCCCCCGAGCTCAGCCCGTCGGTGCTGGGCCAGCTCACCGCCCTGTACGAGCACAAGGTGTTCACCCAGGGCACCATCTGGGACATCAACTCGTTCGATCAATGGGGCGTGGAGCTGGGCAAGGTCCTGGCCACCCGGATCGGTGCCGAGCTGGCCCCGGGCGCCGGCGACGACCTCGACCACGACAGCTCGACCAACACCCTGATCCGCCGCTACCGGCGCCTGCGCGACGGCTGATCAGGGTCCGAGGGTGCGGTTGGAGGCGAAGTTATACCACTCGTCGGTCCGCTTCGTGACCTCCGTGTCAGAACGGCTGGAACACCTCGAATGCCGGTTCGAACGGCGGGTCGGGCAGGCGGAGCGCCTGGAGGCGCGGGCCGCCGGTCGCCTGGTCGATCGTGCCGACGTCGAAGGCACCCGGGACGGGCCGCCACCCCATGTTGACCTCGAAGTAGCGTTCGGCGGTGCGGACCGAGGGCCACCAGTGGTCGTCCAGGACGATGAGCCCGCCGGGACGAACGAGCTTGCGAAGGAAGTAGAGATCGACGAACACCTCGTGGAACCGATGGCTGCCGTCCACGAACGCCGCATCGGCGGTGAGCCCTTCCTCGACGAGGCGCGGAAGCGCCATGGACGAAGGCTCGAGGAGCAGCCGGGCCACCGAGTCGAGTCCGGCCGATCGCAGGGTCCGCCAGCCAACGTTGGACCACGCCGTGGCCTGCAGCGGGTCGATGATGACGTGGAGCGGTCGTGGCGCACCGACCGCGAGCAACGCTTCGCCAATCGCGAGCGCCGAGCTGCCGTAGGCCAGGCCAATCTCTACGGCTGCCTCGACGCCTTCGGCGATCAGCAGGTCGCGAAGGGCATCACAATCCCGCTCGGGGACCGTCACGGTCTGGAAGTCGTCGGCGCGGTCACGGGTCCACGGCGGGCCATCGCGGGCCAGCCGACGGCGGACGTCGCGCACCCGCTCGCGGCGTCGCTCGCCGCTCGCTGTGCGTTCTGGCTCGTCCTTCACGCGCTTCCCCGGCTTCCCGTGGCGGCCTGCTCAGGACCGCGGGCCGGCCTCGGCCAGCAGCTCGTCGAGCCGGGCCCGGACCGGGTCGAAGGGGACGGCCGAGGCGGCCATGCCCGCCCACGGGTCGGGCTTGCGGGCGAGGCGGCGGCGCAGGTTGGCCACGGTCCAGCCGCGGGGCTCGGCCCGGCCCAGCTCCGACCAGTCGATCGGGGTGGCCACCGGGGCGTCCGGCCGGGGCCGGACCGAGTAGGGGGCGACCAGAGTCTGGGCGTAGCCGTTGCGGGCGGTGTCCAGCAGCAGCCGCCCGTCCCGCTTGGCCTTGCGCCACTCGACGCTGAGCCGTCCGGGGTCGCGGGCGGCGACCAGGGCGGCCAGCTCGTCCGCGAGCTCCCTGACCACCTCGACGTCGGGCCCGGGGTGAAGCGGCATGACCACATGGTAGCCGCGCGACCCCGAGGTCTGGACGAAGGGCGTGAGGCCGACCTCCTCGGCGGCCGCCCGGACCGCCCGGGCCGCCTCCCGGACCACGTCCAGGCCCTGGTCCGGGTCGGGGTCGAGGTCGATGATGACCAGGTCGGGCCGGGCCAGGTGCTCGACCGTCGAGGTCCAGGCGTGGAAGGTCACCGTGGCCAGGTTGGCCAGGTACACGATGGTCGCCGGATGGTCGCAGACGACGTGGTCGACGGTCCCGCCGCGGCCCCGGCGCTCCACGGTGACGGTCGGGATCCACTCCGGGAAGTGGTCGCCAACGCCCTGCTGCCAGAACCCCTTGGCATTGACCCCGTTGGGGAACCGCTGGAGGTTGAGCGGCCGGCCGCGGAGGTGCGGGAGCATGACCTCGGCCACGTCCCGGTAGTAGGCGATCAGGTCGCCCTTGGTCAGGCCGGCCGCGGGGAAGAACGGCTTGGCGACACTGGAGATCTGGACGGTCCGGCCGCCGACGGACAGCGGCCCCTCCTTCACCGGGCGTGGCATGTGGTCAGCCTACGCCCGGTGAAGGACAGGGCCGCCGGGATCGCTCAGTCGGTCAGCATCCTCCGTAGCAGCGGCGGGATCAGCGCCGCCTTGCTGGCCCCGCCCGCCTGCAGGGTCTGGGCGGCCGCCGGCTGGGCGAACGGCACCACGTCCGGCTGGCAGACCGTGCCCTTCGGCGGGACCCGGGTGGTGAGCAGGTAGGTGTTCACGTAGGCGTCGATGCAGGCCGAGGCGAACAGCGAGGTGTGGCCCCAGCCGGCGAGGGTCAGCAGCCGCGAGCTCGGCAGCAGCCGGTCGACGGTGACCGCCCCGTGGTAGGGGGTCGCCGGGTCGAACAGGTTACCGACGACCAGCACCGGGTTGGCGGTGGTGTGGTTCCAAGGGCCGTCGAAGTGGTCGTCGTCCCAGCCCGGCCAGGGCTGGCAGATGCTCGAAACCCAGGTCCAGAGCCGCCCGAAGTACGGGAACTGGCGGTCCTGTGCTCTAGCCGCCGTCGACCAGGCGCCGACATTGGCCGGGTTGTGGGTCTCGGAGCAGGCGACCCCGGGGAAGCCCTCGACGAAGTTGGGGTAGTCCTCCTGCTGGAGGCCGGCGCCGAGCCGGGCCCGCAGCGCCTGGAGGCTGGCCCCGGCCGCCCGCGGAATGGCCTGCTCCCACACCGCCTGGAGGAACTCGGCCAGGTCGGGCCAGACGACGGGGTCGTAGAGCGCGCCAAGGGTGATCCCGATCAGGTCGGCGTAGCCGATCGTCACCGGGACGCCCTCGGGGTCGATGACCACCACGGGCTCGCGCAGCAGCCGCTGGGCCAGCCGGTCGAAGCGGCGCTTGGGGTCGCCGGCGGAGAAGGCGCAGTTCGGCCCGCCGGCGTCGCACAGGCGCAGGAACTCCTGCAGGGTCGCGTAGGCGCCCTTGGCGCTGCGCAGTCGGGTCGAGAACGGCAGCGTGCGGGCCTGGTCGCCGCGGCCGGTGGCCCAGGCCACCGGGTCGAGGACGCCGTCCACGACCAGGGCCCTGACCTTGCCCGGGAACAGGTTGGCGTAGGTCGAGCCCAGATACGAGCCGTAGGAGTAGCCGGCATAGGTCAGCTTGGCGTCGCCGACGGCCCGGCGTAGCAGGTCCATGTCGCGGGCCACGTTCGCGGTTGACATGTGGTCCAGGATCGGGCCGCCGCGCTCGGCGCAGGCCCGGGCGACGGCACGGTCGGAGCGGATCCAGACCCGCTCGTCCGCCTTGGTCACCGGGAAGAACATCGGCACCAGGTCGGCCTCGGCCTCCTCGAGGGTGTCGTAGCAGCGCAGCGGGCTGCTGCGGATGATGCCGCGGGGGTCGAAGCCGACCAGGTCGAAGCGGGCCCTGACCTCGTCGGAGTAGAGGAAGGGGCCGGCGCCGAACACGAAGTCGACCCCCGACCCGCCGGGCCCGCCCGGGTTCAGGAACAGCGAGCCGATCCTGTGGCTGGGGTCGCTGGCCGGGAGCCGGGCCAGGGCGAGGGTGATCTGCCTGCCCTTGGGCTTGTCGTAGTCAAGGGGCACCACCGCGGTGGCGCACTGGAACGCCTCGAGGCCCGGGCCTTCGGCGGCGCAGCTGCCCCAGTTGAGGTGGGGGACGGCCGCCGAGCCGGTACCCGACGGCGCGGTGGTGGCGCCGGCCGAGGACGGGACGGCGTACAGGGTCGCCGCCAGGACAGCCACCAGGGTTGCCAGCACGACCCGCCGGAACCGGTGCCGTGGGTTCGAGGACTGCGCCAAGATGGACCCCCCTCTGGCCTGCACCGGTCACCCCGGACGGCACCGGCGTTCTGGCGGATGCTCCTGCATCGCCCGATGTGGATCAAGCCCCGTGTTGCTGATCTGCCGTACGTACCTGGCGTAGTGCGGATGGGTACCGTGCGCAGGCCAGGCCGGGAAAAGCAGAACAAACTGGGGATTGACCAGAACCGGACGGTCTGGCAGAGTCCGGAACGACGGCACGGTGGCCCCTCGTGGGTCATCGTCGTTGTTGAACGGTAGGTCTGGCGGTCACGCCGGGCCGTGCGTCCCGGTCCCTTCCCGTGACTGGGACGTGAGCTGGCCCGTCTCCCGAGGCGGGTCGGTGACGGAGGTGCCGTTCGGGGGATGGAAGGCCCCGAGGAGAACCGCGGGCCCTGCGCCCGAGGCCTACTCGGGGCTTTCCTCTGTCTCCGGTGCGCCTTCCCCCGGTGGCTCGTCGCGGCCCACGATGTCCAGGCTGCCGGCGGGGCGGCCACGGGTCACGGCCATGACCTCGGCCAGGATCGACAGGGCGATCTCGGGCGGGCGGCGGGCGCCCAGGTCCAGGCCGGTCGGGCTGTGCAGCCGGCGCAGGTCGGCGCCGTCCCGGCGCAGCCGCGCCACGAACCCGGGGGTGTGGCGGCGGCTGCCCATCACCCCCACGTAGCCGGCCTCTCCGCCCAGCACGCGGGTCAGGGCCGGCACCAGGTCGGGGTCGTCGTGGTCGACGAACACCACCGCGTCGCCCGGGCCGAGCCCCTGGGCGGCCTCGGCGAAGGCGGCCACGCCGGGCGGCTCAGCCCGGACGGCCAGCCCGACGATCCCGCCGATGGTCGCCAGGGCGTCGGCGACCGGGCCGGCCCCGCCGACAACCAGCCGTGGCCGGCCGGCGAAGGTCTCCAGGAAGACCTCGACCACGCCCTCGCCAGGCTCGCCCTCGAAACTGGTGTAGGCCCGCATGCCCGAGCGCTCCCCCGCGGCCAGCAGCCCGGCCCCGTCCCGGCCGGCCTTGCGGTCAAGGCCGTTGCAGCCGATCGTGCCGGCCAGCAGCGCCCCGTCGGGCCCGAACAGCGCCCGGTTCCCGGGAGCGGACGGCGGGTCGCCCTCGGTCCGCACGGTGGTCCCGAGCACCACCGTGCGCCCGTCCCGCCGGGCCGCCGCCACCGCCGCCAGCACGTCGTCGTCGTCCATAGGCGTAGATGCTAGCCGAGCCGGGCGACGGGGAGGCGGTCGGTGGGGAGGCGGACCGGCTGGTCGCGGACCTTCTCGAGGAGGGCGAGGAACTCGGCCCGGGGCAGGTCGCGGGCGCCCAGGCTGGCCAGGTGGGGGGTCACCATCTGGACGTCGATGAGCTGGCCACCGCCTTCGGCCAGGCGGGCCACCAGGTCGACCAGGGCCACCTTGGAGGCGTCGCTGGCCAGGTGGAACATGGACTCGCCGGTGAACACCCCGCCGACCCCGACCCCGTAGAGGCCGCCGACCAGCTCGGCGCCGTCCCACACCTCCAGGCTGTGGGCGTGCCCGAGGTCGTGCAGGCGCCGGTACGCGGCCCGCATCGGCGGGGTGATCCACGTGCCCCCCTCGCGCGCATGCCCGGGGCGGTCGGCGCAGCCGGCCAGCACGGCGGCGAAGGTCCGGTCCACGGTCGTCTCCCAGCCGGAGCGGCGCAGCCGGGCCCGCAGCGACCGCGACACCACGAGGCCGTCCAGGGGGATGACCCCGCGGGGGTCGGGCGAGAACCAGGGCAGCGGCGCCCCGGGGTGCGGCCAAGGGAAGATCCCCCGCCGGTAGGCATCGACCAGAGTCGACGGCTCCAGGTCGGCCCCGATCCCGACCAGCCCGTCCTCCCCGGCGGTGGCCGGGTCGGGGAACTGCCATCGCGACGGACTGGGGTTCGGCAAGGCGGCGTCCGCCTCCGGGTCGGGGCCGGGGGTCTGGGGGCTCAAGGGTAGCCCCCGGGGGGCGGGGGGATGTCCAGGTTGGCCTGCTTGCTTGAACCAATCCGTTGTGCTCACGATAGAGGGGCATGCGGCGCCGAAGCGGCGCGTCCCCCCGCCTGCCCGGAGGATCGATTGCCTCGGTTGCGTCCCCTGCTGGCCGGCTTGGTGCTGGTGTTGCTGGCGTGCCTGGGGACCCGGGCCGCGGGTGCCGTCGGGGCCGGGGCGGCCGGCGGGCAGCCGGCCATGGCCGCCGGGGCGTTCGCCGACAGCGTCGGGGTCAACGTCGCCGGCACCGGCACCGGCGCCGACGCCGGCTGGGCCCTGGCCGAGCGGCTGGAGGCGGCCGGGATCCGCCACGTCCGCGGGCCGGCGGCCGCCACCCCCGACGACCCCGCCCTGGCCGGCCTGCGGGCCCTTGGCGGGGGCGGCCTCGGCCTCGACCTGGTCGCCGGGCCCGGTGCCGACCCCGAGGCGGTGGCCGAGGTGGCCGCGTCCCTCGGCACCGCCGTGGCCGCCGTCGAGGCCCCGGAGGGCGAGGCGGCCACGTCGCTGCGCCGGGCCGTCCGCGGCCATCCCGAGCTGGCCGGGGTGGCCGTGCTGGGCAGCGGGATCGGCGTCGACTACCAGGCCGTCCGGCTGGAGCTGGGCGGCCGCTGCCCCGGCTGCGGCGCCGACGAGCTCGGCTCGGGCGACGGAGCCGTGCAGGTCACCGAGGTCGACCTCGGCACCGGGGTCCCGGACGCGGTCGCGGGCCGGTACCTGCAGCGGCTGCTGCTGGCCAACGCCGGCCGGGTCGTCCGGACCTACCTCCCGGGCGCCGGCGGGGGCGACACCGGCCCCGGCCTGCTGGACGCGGGCGGCGGCCCCACCCCGGCCTGGACGGCCGTGGCCCGGCTGCTCGCCCTGCTCGACGACCACCAGCGGCCGGTCCAGCCGGACCGGCTCCGCTTCCGGCTCACGGGAGCCACCGGCGACGTCCGCCACCAGCTGTTCCAGAAGGCCGACGGCCACTTCTGGCTGGCCCTGTGGGTCGACCGGCCCAGCTGGGACCCGGCCACCGGCCAGACGCTGACCGTCCCCGCCCGGCAGGTCACGGTCGAGCTGGCCACCCCGGTGGCCGGGGCGCGGGCGTTCGTCCCCGAGGCCGGGACCTCGGCCCAGGGCAGCTTCACCGACGTGCCCGGCGACAACCGCGTCCTGGACGCCATCGACCTGCAGGTGAGCGACCGGGTCCAGCTGCTGGAGCTGCTCCCCCGTCGCGCCGGCGGGGCGGCGCCACGGGCCACCTCGCCGCCTCAGGTGCCCGAGCAGGCCGCCGCCACCACCCAAGCCCCGCTGGTGAAGGGGTCCAGCCAGGCGAGCCCCCCGACCACCGCCCCAGCCGGCACCCCGACCCCGGCCGTGGCCGCCCGCCCGGCCGGCGCCCTCGACCCGGCCAGCCCAGCCCCCCTGGCCTTCACTGGCTCGACCGCCCTGTCCATGCTGGGCGCAAGCATGCTCCTGCTGCTGGTGGGGGTGGCGGCCCTGTTCGCCTCACGCCGCCGCTACCACCACCGCCACTGACGGCCGCCGATCAGCGGGGGGACCGGAGCCACAGCGAGGCCCGGGTCGGCTGCATGGTCTGGTCGACCACGGCCAGCAGCTCGCCGTGGAGGGCGTCCAGGTCCACCTGGTCGCGGAGCCGGACCGCGAACCCTTCGACCGTCCGGGCGGCGTCGTAGCGGCGCCGGTTGAACCGCCGGTCGACCAGGGCCTGGACCCGCCGGCGAGCCGGCTGGAAGGCGGCGGCCACGGCCAGGGTGCCGGCGGCCACGACCAGGCTGGAGTCGTGGCCGAGCAGCCGTCCGACGCCCAGGACCACGGCGGCATAGCCGAGCCCGAGCAGGACCGTCAGCAGCCCGTAGGCCACCGTCCGGCTGATAATCCGGTCCAGGTCGTACAGCCGGTAGCGCAGGATCGCCGCCCCGGTGGCCAGCGGCAGGAAGGTCGTGCCGATGACGCTGACCCAGCCGGCGGCGACCAGGTCACCGGCGGCGACCAGGATGCCCGTGACCAGCATGGCGGCCCCGGTGAGGGCGGCGGCGAGGACCAGCCAGCGAAGCTGCTGGTGCTCGACCCCGCGGGCGTGCCGGAACCGGGTCACCAGCGACGCCGCCCCGCCGAGGACGACCAGGATGGCGGTGGCCAGGGCGAGCTGGTTGGCGATCCGCAGCAGCCCGCCGAAGGCGGTCGGACCGACCGGCCCCTGGATGCTCAGGGCGGCGGCGTCCAGCGATCCTGGAGCGACCGTGCCCGCCACCGCCAGCACCGCCATGGCGGTGGCCGAGGCCAGGCCGAACCGGCGCCAGCCGGGCGAGGGCGGCGACCCGCTGGGCGTGAGCAGCAGCACGAACCCGAGCCCGGCCAGGGCCAGGTCGGTCGCCGGCGCATACACCCGGGCGAGCAGCCAGGCGGCGGGGAGCGCGCCCGGGCGGACGATCGCGGTGTAGGGCAGGCAGCCGGCGACCGTCCCCCCCATGGCCATGCAGAGCCCGACGCCGAGCAGCAGCCAGCCGACCGGGTGGCGGGGCCGCCGGCGGGCCACCACCACCCCCACCGTGGCGGCCGTGAACGCGGCCAGGGTCGGCGCGACCACGAACGGGGCGAGCAGGGCCAGGTCCGGCCGGCCGGCATCCCGCATCATGCGGTCCAGCACCGGGAAGGTGGCGAACAGCAGCAGCACGAGCGCATGCAGCCCGAAGGCCGGCATTGCCGGCCCGGGGCCGCCCCGGGCCGCTGGGCCCGCGGGGGTCGCGTTCCCGCCCAGCCGGGTGCGGCTTCCCCCTCCGGCCGGGTGCGGCTCCCCTCCCCCGTCAGCGCTGGACGGTGCCGGGGCGGTGGGTGAGGGTGGCCAGCTCGTCACGGCTGGGGAGGCCTTCCCAGTCGCCGGGGACGGTGACGGCGAAGGCCCCGCAGGCGGCGGCGGTGGCCAGCCGGTCGGGCACGGGCCGGCCGGCCAGGGTCTCGGCCAGGTAGCCGGCCACGAAGGCGTCGCCGGCCCCGACCGGGTCGACGGCACGCACCGGCACCGGCTCGACGACCTGGACCCGGCCGTCGACCGCGGCCACCGCACCACGTTCGCCCAGCTTGACCACGGCGTGCCCGTTGCCGAGGTCGGCCAGGCCGCGGGCCAGGTCCGCCGGATCGCCGTTCAGGCCCAGCAGCTCGGCCTCGTCGTCGGAGGCAAACACCAGATCGGCGCTGGCCGCCAGGTCGCGGCAGACCGTGGCGGCCTGGTCGGGCGCCCACAGGGCCGAGCGGTAGTTGACGTCGAACGACACCGGCACCCCGGCCGCCACGGCCACCCCGACCGCGTGCTCGACGGTCGCCCTGGCCGAGTCGCTGAGGGCCGGGGTGATGCCGGTGACATGCAGGACCCCGGCGGCCGCCACCCGCGCCGGGTCGACATCGGCAGGCTGGAGCCGCGACCCGGGCCCGTGCCGGCGGTAGTAGCGGACCCGGACCATGGTCGCGGTCCGCCGCTCCTTGAGCATCAGGCTGGTCGGGGCCCCGGGGTCGCGCACCACCCCGTCGACGTCGACCCCCTCGGCCCGGATCCTCGACACGACCAGCTCGCCCAGCTCATCGTCCCCGACCCGCCCGGCCCAGGCCGCCGGGCACCCGAGCCGCCGGGCCCCGATGGCGACGTTCGACTCCGCCCCGGCCACCCCGAGGGTGAGCGAGCCGGCATGGCGCAGCCGCCCCACCTCGGGCGTGGTCAGCAAGACCATGGTCTCCCCCACCGCCAGCAGCGGCCCCGGCCCCCCGCGATCCCCGGCCGGACCGGCGGTGCTCACCGGGCGGATCCGGTGGCGGCGGCCACGGCCCGCCGGGCCCGCTCCCCGAGCGCGTCCAGGTCCCCGCCCGGGTTCCCGGCGTCCCCGAGCAGCGGCGCCCCGATCCCGACCGCGATCGCCCCGGCGGCCAGGTAGGCGGCGATGTCGCCCAGCCCCACCCACCCGTCGGCACCATGGGCACCTCCGGCAACGGCGCCCGCACCGCCTTCAGATAGGCCGGCCCCCCCACCGCCGACACCGGGAACACCTTCACCGCCGTCGCCCCCGCCTCCCAGGCCGCCGCGATCTCGGTCGGCGTCAGTGCCCCCGGCACCACCGACACCCCCCGCTCCACCGCCCACGCCACCACCTCGGGCCGGAAGTCCGGCGCGATCAGATAGGTCGCCCCGGCCCCGACCGCTCGCTCGGCATCCCCCGCCGACCGCACCGTCCCCACCCCCAGCAGCGCATCCGGCGGCAGCTCCTCCTGCAGCCGCCCGAACGCCTCCAGCGCCCCCGCGGAGGTGAGCGTCACCTCCACCGCCCGCACCCCTGCCTCGTACAGCACCCGCCCCACCTCCAGGAACCGCCCGGCGTCGGCCGCCCGCAGGATCGCCACCACGGGCACGGCACGCACCTGCTCCAGAAAGGGTGGGGTCATGGGCGGGCCGCCGGCGTGTTGACCGGCGAGCGGGGCTCGGCGCCCTCCAACACCCGGAGGGCCTCGCGTGCGACCTCGGTCTTCAACGTGTGGAAGGCCTCCTCGGAGTACCAGGCGGCGTGGGGCGTGGCGACGACCCTTGGGTGGCGGGCCAGGCGCCAGCCGGGGTCGTCGGGGGGCTCGGTCTCGAGGACGTCGAGGGCGGCCCCGGCCAGGGCGCCGGCGTCCAGGGCAGCGAGGAGCGCGGCCGTGTCGACCAGCCCGCCCCCGGCCGTGTTGACCAGCCAAGCCGACGGCCGCAGGCGGGCCAGGGCCGGCGCGTCGATCAGGTGGCGGGACTCGCCGGTCAGGGCGGCGTGCAGCGAGACCACGTCGGACCGCTCGAGGAGCTCCCCCAGCGCCACCCGCTCGATCGGCGGCCCCGACCGGACCTCGTCGACGTCGGAGCCGAGGACCCGCATCCCCAGCCGGGCCGCCCGCCCGGCCACCGCCGTGCCGATCGCCCCGCAGCCGACCACACCCCAGGTCAACGTCCCGAGGCGGCGCAGGGGCCGGGCCGGCTCCAGGTCCCAGCTCCCCCCATGGACCAACCGGTCCAGCACCACCACCCCCCGCAGCACCGACAGCGCCAGGGCCAGCGTATGGTCGGCGACCTCGTCGCGCCCGTAGTCGGGGACGTTGGCGACCCAGACTCCCCGCGCGGTGGCCGCCTCCACGTCCACGTTGTCGACCCCGACCCCGTACCGGACGACCAGGCGGCAGCGGGCCATGGCGTCCAGGACCCCGGCGGTGATGGGCACGTACTGGTTGAGCAGGACGTCGGCGTCGGCGGCCTGGGCGGCCACCTCCTCCGGGGTGCGGCACTGGAGGCGGCGGAGCTCGACCCCGTGGCCGTCGAGCACGGCCTGCTCAGGGCCGATGGTGTCGTGGTCGCAGTCGGTGATCACCACCACCCCGGCCACGGCCTAGCCTCCGCTGCGCTCGAACTCGTCCCGGCACCCCACCGAGCAGAAATACCACGTGACGCCGTCGCGAACCGCGGTCGGGGCGCCGGCCACGGCAACGGCCATGCCGCAGACCGGGTCGACCGCCTCGGCCGGCGCCGCCGCACCACCAGGGACCAGGCCGTGGCGCCAGTCGACCAGCTCGGCCAGGACGGCGACGGCGATCTCCTCCTGGGTCGACGGGCCGAGGTCGCGGCCGACCGGGCTGCGGACCCGGGCCAGGGCTTCCGCCCCGATCCCCCGCTCGCGCAGGGCGTCCAGGACCACCGCGGCCCGGCGGGCGCTGGCCACCAGGCCGACGTAGCCGACCCCGGCCTTGAGGGCCGAGGCGAGGGCGTCCTCGTCACCGTGGCCCATGGTGGCCACCACCACCGCGTCGGCGGCGCTGTCGGGGTCGAGCTGGTCGGTGACCCGCCAGCCGACGATCCGAGCCAGCTGGACGAGGGTCCGTCCGGCCACCCCTTCGCCGAGCACGGCCAGCAGCGGTGCCGGCAGCTCCGGTTCGATCAGGACCTCGACCACCCCCTCAGAGGCGCAGCGGCTCTCGGCCACGACCACGTCGGCGGGCGCGTCGGCGCCGGCCCCGGCCGGGCCGATCCGGACCAGGCGGGGCTCGCCGTCGGCCAGGGCCCGCAGGGCCTCGCGGACCACGATCGGCTCCGAGCAGGCCCCGCCGACCCACCCGGCCAGGCTCCCGTCGGGGGTGACCAGGGCCCGGTCCCCCCGGCGGGTCGAGGCCGGCCGGACCACCCTGACCACCGTGGCCATGGCGTACGGCCGCCCTTCGGCGGCCAGCCGCCCGGCCTCGACCAGCACCTCGGACCTGTTCACCGGGGAACCCCTCCGGGGTTCCCCGGACCCCTGCGGGAACGGCTATTCGGCAAGACCCGCCTCGGCCAGCGCCTTCCAGACCTTGTCGGGGCCGATCGGCATCTCCAGCTCGCGCACCCCGGCGTGGGCCAGCGCGTCCACGACCGCGTTGACGAACGCCGCCGGGGACCCGACCGTGGCCGACTCGCCCACGCCCTTGGCCCCGATCGGGTGGTGAGGTGAGGGGGTGACGGTCTCGCCCAGCTCGAACTTGGGCGTCTCCCACGATGTCGGGATCAGGTAGTCGGAGAAGGTCGAGCCGATGCAGTTGCCGAGCTCGTCGAAGGTGATCAGCTCCATGGCGGCCATGGCGAACCCCTCGGTGAGCCCGCCCATGATCTGGCCCTCGACGATCATCGGGTTGATCCGGACCCCGCAGTCGTCCACCGCCACCATCCGCTTGACCTTCCACTGCCCGGTCCCCCGGTCGACCTCGACCGCGACCGCG
>Ga0081539_10005674_pt1 | contig 12526 bp, 8 predicted proteins | sample TabmetS4T2R2_FD_71023 | JGI IMG/M metagenome (GOLD analysis project Ga0081539, IMG submission 71023) | Tabebuia heterophylla rhizosphere microbial communities from the University of Puerto Rico - S4T2R2 | ecosystem: Host-associated > Plants > Roots > Rhizosphere ...
GACCGCCCTTCCGGGGACTGGTGGAGCATTCAACGCCAAGTCGGGCCGCTTCCGACAAGTCGAGCCGGGCCACTGGCGGTACGAGGAGCGAGTCGAATGGGACCTCGGCGGCGGCGTGAAGCTGTTTGCCGACATGGTCGATTACTACGTGGACGACAGCCGTCTGGTCGCCTCCGGCAACGTCGTGTTCACCAACCCTGAGGGACGACTGTCGGCCGAGGAGCTGGAATTCAACCTGATGACACAAGCGGGCGTCTTTCGGCAGGCTTCCGGGATCATGACGCTTGGAGCCGGCGTCGATCGCGCGCAATTCGGCAATCAGGATCCCGACGTCTATTTCTATGGCGACATCATCGAGAAGGTCGGCACGCGAAAGTACAAGGTGACTCGCGGCGGGTTTACCACGTGTGTACAGCCGACGCCACGGTGGGAGATTGTCAGCGGCAGCGTCACGCTGAATCTGAACGACTATGCCCTGGCTCACAATACCCTTCTGAAAGTGAAGGGTGTCCCGCTGATGTACCTGCCTCTCATCTACTACCCGATCCAGGACGATGACCGCGCAACCGGTTTCCTGCTGCCGACCTATGGCACATCGACCGTCCGCGGACAGGCGATCAGCAACGCCTTCTTCTGGGCCATCAATCGCAGTCAGGACGCGACACTCTTTCACGACTGGTTCACGCGAACCGGACAGGGCGCCGGCGCCGAATATCGCTACGTGGCCGGGCCGCAATCGCTTGGCAATTTCCGGCTGTACCGGTTTCAGCAGCGGGCGTCGGAGTTCACGCAGAGCGGACGTACGACCACGTTGCCAGCCAAGAACATCCTGCAGGCGACCAGCGCCGTCACGCATCGTCTCGGCAGCACGCTGCGCGCACAGGTGAACGTCGATTACTTCTCCGACGTGTTCCTGCAGCAGCTCTATAACCAGAACATCTACCAGGCCACGCAAGCGCAGCGTCGTATTTCGGCGGGCCTCAGCGGTGCGTCCGGACCCGTTTCGGGCGGTTTGTACTACTCGCGCACCGAGGTGTTCGGCAGCAGCACATCGTCCACGCTGTACGGCACCACGCCGCGAGCCACGGCGGCACTCGCGCCGCAGCGCCTCTTCGGCACACCGATTTATGCAGGCGTCAACAGCGATTTCAGCTACGTGCCGAACAAGGTGTTTTCGGAGGATGCGACCACCGGCGTCCGCAAGCTGACCTCCGATCAGACGCTGGGCCGCTTCGATGTGAATCCGTCGCTCCGCGCACCGCTCTCGAAGCTGACGTTTCTCTCCGTCAACACGACAGTCGGATATCGCACGACAATTTACTCGCGCAGCCTCGGCAGCAACGGCCAGTTCGTCCCCGAATCGCTGCAACGGCAGTACTTGTCGACGCGGACGGAAGCGGTCGGTCCTGTCTTCACCAAGATCTGGGACACGCCCGGGATGGCCACGATTCAGCGTATGAAGCACGTCATCGAGCCGACCTTTGCGCTCGAGTACATCACCGGTTTTGCGCGCCAGTCGAACGTCCCCCGCGTATCGGTGGACCCGGCGGACTTCGTCGTCGGCAACTCGTCGCGACTCACCTACGGACTGACCAACCGGCTCCTCTATCGGAGTCGCGACGTCGAAGGCGGCGCGCGCGGCACGACGCGCGAGTTCGTCACCGTCGGGATCCAGCAAACCTACTACACGAACAGCCAGTCGAGCCTGTACGATTCGTCATACGTGACCGGTACGTCCCGCAGCCGCGCCGTCTCGTTGTCGCCTGTCGCATTGGTTGCTCGCGTCTCGCCGTCCACCGGCTTCGACTCGAACACGCGCGTCGAGTACGACGTCAACGGCAACGGTCTGCAGTCGTTCACGACGGGAACGAACATCTCGATGGGGCGCATGTCGGCCAACACCAGCTTCAACCGCCAGCACTTCAATCGCACGTCGAAGCCGAGCTCCTATCTGTCCGCGTCGACGAGCCTCAATGGGCGGCCGCTTCGCGCCACTTATGCGTTGCAGTGGAATATCGCGCTCGGGTATGTCATGAGTCAGAGCCTCATCGCGTCTTACATGGCACAGTGTTGCGGTCTGCAGTTCGAGATTCAGCAGTACAACTTTCCACCCAGCTCCGGATATCCGGTCACGGCTGACCGGCGGTTCAACTTCGGATTCGTGCTCGCCGGCCTGGGCACCTTCTCGAACTTCTTCGGCGCATTCGGCGGCGGCTCGGTGTCGGTGCGCTGATGAAGGGATTGATTCTCAGCGGCGGGAAGGGCACGCGCCTCCGCCCACTCACCTACACGAGCGCGAAGCAACTGGTGCCGGTCGCCAACAAGCCCGTGCTCTTCTATGGCATCGAGGCCATTGCCGCCGCCGGCATTCGTGACATCGGCATCGTTGTCGGCGACACGCAGGCGGAGATCCGCGCCGCCGTCGGCGACGGCTCGCGCTGGAACGTCCGCATCGAATACATCGAGCAGGACGCGCCGCGCGGGTTGGCGCACGCCGTGAAGATCAGCGAGCCGTTCATCGGCAGCGATCCGTTCGTGATGTATCTCGGCGACAACCTGCTGAACAAGGGCATCACGCACTTCGTGCAGGAGTTCGAGCGCGAGCGGCCGGCAGCACAGATCCTGCTGGCGCGCGTGCCCGACCCGCAGATGTTCGGCGTCGCCGAACTGCGCGACGGCACGGTGGTCCGACTGGTCGAGAAGCCGAAGGAACCGATCGGCGACCTGGCGCTGGTGGGCGTCTATATGTTCGGGCCGCAGGTGTTCGAATCGGTCGGCCGCATCAAGCCGAGCTTCCGCAACGAGCTCGAGATCACCGACGCGATTCAGGACCTGATCGATCGCGGGTTGACCGTGCGTCCGCACATCGTCGACGGGTGGTGGAAGGACACCGGCAAGCTCGAGGACATGCTCGAGGCCAATCGCCTCATCCTCGACACGCTCGAGCGGCGCGTCGAAGGATCGATTGACGGAGAGAGCCGCATCGAAGGCAAGGTCGTCATCGAACCGGGCGCGTCGGTGGAACGATCGGTCATCCGTGGCCCGGCGATCATCGGCGCCGGCGCGAAGATCGTGCACGCCTACGTCGGACCGTTCACGTCGATCATGAACGACGTGCAGATTCAGGATACGGAGATCGAGCACAGCATCGTGCTGGAAGGATCGTGTCTGCGCGATTTGGCCAACCGCGTCATCGACAGCCTGATCGGAAAGAACGTGCAGATCTACCGTGTGCCCGTCAAACCTAGTGCATACCGGTTCATGCTGGGCGACAATTCAGAGGTGGGCATCAGATGGTAAAACCTGCCGCGTACACCTCGAGCGTCACCAAACATCCACGCATCGCCGGCGTGAAGACGAAGTCGCTGCGCCTCATTCCGGACGAGCGCGGCTGGCTGATGGAAATACTCCGCGTCGATGACGAAGAGTTCTACACGAAGTTCGGACAGGTCTACATTTCGGCAACCTATCCCGGCGTGGTCAAGGCGTGGCATTACCACGAGAAGCAGATCGACAACTTCACCTGCATCGCCGGAATGGTGAAGCTGGTGCTCGTCGACACGCGACCCGACTCGCCGACCAACGGTGCGATCAACGAGTTCTTCATCGGCGTCCAGAACCCGAGCATCGTCCAGGTGCCGAACCTCGTCTACCACGGTTGGAAGTGCATCAGCACGGATCCGTCCATGGTCGTGAACGTGACGACCGAGCCGTATCACTACGCTCAACCGGACGAGTTCCGGCTCGAGCCGCACGACTCTCTCCCCTACGACTGGACGCGCAAGGATGGTTGAAGTCCTCGTCACCGGTGGCGCCGGATTCATCGGCAGCAATTTCGTTCGCTACGCACTGCGCACGCACGCCGACTGGCGTGTGACAACGCTCGACAAGCTGACGTATGCAGGCCGACGCGAGAGCCTGCACGACGTCATGAGCGATTCGCGGCACATCTTCGTGCACGGCGACATCGCCGATGCAGCCGTCAGCGCGCCTCTGGTCGAAAAAGCGAACCTGGTGGTCCACTTCGCCGCGGAAACGCACGTCGACCGGTCGATCATGGCGGCCGGGGAGTTCATTCGCACCGACGTGGAAGGAACGTTCGTGCTGCTCGAAGCGGCGCGGCGCGCTCCCGATTTGCAGCGCTTCGTGCAGATCTCGACCGACGAGGTCTATGGAAGCGTCCCGACTGGAGCCAGCAAGGAGACCGACGAGCTCAAGCCGCGCAACCCGTATGCGGCGAGCAAGGCGGGCGCCGATCGACTCGCCTACAGCTACTGGGCGACGTATGACGTGCCGGTGATCATCACGCGGGCGTCGAACAACTACGGCCCGTATCAGTTTCCCGAGAAGGTGATTCCGCTCTTCGTAACCAACGCCATCGACGACGTGCCGGTCCCGTTGTATGGGGATGGGCGCAATGTTCGCGACTGGCTGCACGTCGAGGATCACTGTCGAGCCGTCGATCTGCTGATCGAACGTGGCGACAACGGCGAGGTCTACAACATCGGCGGCGGCAACGACGTGATGAACGTCGATCTGACGCACCGCATCCTGGACGGCCTGGGCAAGCCGCTCTCGCTGATCAAGGCCGTGCCCGATCGCCTCGGTCACGATCGACGCTACTGTCTCGACACGACCAAGCTGCGCGGCGTCGGCTGGACTCCGCAAATCGCGTTCGAGAACGGACTGCGGCAGACGATTGACTGGTATCGCAACAATGAGTGGTGGTGGCGGCCGATCAAGGAAGGTGACGCCGCCTTCAAGGCGTATTACCAGGCCCAGTATCAAGATCGGACGTGAATGACGTCGTCCTCGTGACGGGGGCTGCCGGGTTTGCCGGCAGCCATCTTGTCGAGCTCCTTGCCGGATCCGCCGATCTGGTCGGCTGGTCACGATCCGCGCCGCACTCCGAACTTTCCCGTCTCGCGCGTTGGCAGCAGGTCGATCTCCTCGATCGCGGTCGCGTTCGAGAACTCGTGCGCGAGCTGCGTCCGAACACCGTCTATCACTGCGCCGGATTGCCCTACGTCGCTGAATCGTGGAGTGACAGCGCCGGCCCGCTCGAAACCAACGCGGTCGGAACACATCATCTGTTGGATGCGTTGCGGCGCGCCGATTCACCGTGCCGCGTGCTGGTCGTCGGTTCGGCGACTGTGTATGCACCCTCGGCTGCACCGCTCACCGAGGACGCGCCGGTCGCCCCGGCGAATCCGTACGCGCGGAGCAAGCTCGCCCAGGAGCTGATCGGACTCCGGGCGCACACCGAGGATGCTCTCGGCGTGATCATCGCGCGGCCGTTCAACCATACCGGCGCGCGTCAGGCACCGGCGTTCGTGGCGCCGAGCATCGCCAGACAGATCGCGCTGATTGAACGCGGAGCGGCGGAGCCGGTCATCAAGATCGGCAATCTCGACGCGCAGCGGGATCTCTTCGACGTGCGCGACGTCGTTCGCGCCTACGCCGCGCTGATGGCACGCGGCATACCTGGTCAGGTGTACAACGTCGCGTCCGGTGTTGCCAGGTCGATACGGTCGGTGCTCGACGCGCTGGTGTCCCGAGCGCGAGCCCCGGTCCGCATCGACGTCGACCCCTCGCGTCTGCGCCCGCAGGACACGCCGGTCATCGTCGGCGACGCCACTCGCCTCAAAGAGGCGACGGGCTGGGAGCCCGAAGTCCCATTCGAGCAAATGCTCGACGACCTCCTCGAGTACTGGCGGGGGCAGACTTCCTGATCCCGGGCCTGACAAAGGCCCGGGCTACCGTGCTGAATGTGGCCCGGACCGTTCAGGTTTCGGATGCGGCGCGGACCTTTATGGTCCGCGAAAACAGCGGGTGATGCCGTGATACGATCCGTGGCGAAAATTAATCGAACCATCGGGATTTCGCTATGGAAACCGCGCCACTTCTCTTCGATCTGGGCAGGCCTCATCCGACCACGCGGCAAATAGCTGACCTCGTCAAAGCCGGCGGGGCCGATGCGCTGACGGAAGCGATCCGCCGGGCGGATGCGGCCCGTTATCAGGAGATCCACTGCCGCTCGGCGCTCAATCCCGTGAAGGGGATGCCGTTCGACTGGACGCTCAATCCGTACCGCGGCTGCACGCACGGCTGTCACTACTGCTACGCCCGCCGGTATCAGACGCAGTTCGAGCTCGGATCAGACGACGAGTTCGCGTCGATCATCTTCGTGAAGACGAATCTCGTGGAAGTCCTCCGCCGCGAGCTGCAGAAACCGTCATGGACCGGCGAGTACGTCGCCGTCGGCACGGCGACCGACTGCTATCAGCCGATCGAGGGGTACTACAAGCTCACGCGCCGCTCCCTCGAAGCATTTCGCGACTTCAACAACCCGGTGGGCGTGGTGACGAAAGGACCGATGGTCGTCCGCGACCGGGACGTACTGGCGGATCTGACCGCTGGACCAGGCTGCACTGTCTACATCAGCGTCCCGTGCATCGACGAAGACGTGTGGCGCTCGCTCGAGCCCGGCACCGCGCATCCGATGCAGCGCCTGCGCGCCGTGCGCGAGCTCGTCGACGCCGGGATCCGCGCCGGCGTGCTGATGAACCCGATCGTCCCCGGCATCTCGTCGAAGCCGGCGCTCATCGAGCGGACGGTGAAGGCGATCGCCGATCACGGAGCCGCCTTCGTCGGCTGCAATGTGATGTTCCTGGAGGGCGGCACGCGCGACCATTTCATGCGCTTCCTCGCCGATGCGTATCCGCATCTGGTGGACGGATACGCGAAGCTCTACCCGCGGAAGGACGCGCCGTCAGCGTATCGGAAGGAAGTCCAGGCGGTGGTCGCGGCAGCGCGAAAGAAGCATGGCATCGCCGAGCGAGAGCGGCCGGAACGCGAAGCCGCTGGCAGCGACACTGCGACACAACGATGCCCTGAACAAAAGATGCTGGAGTGGAAGAGCTAATTCAAAATGCAAAATTCAAACACCACGTCGTACGAAGCACAGGGGTGAAGGCCGTAACGCCTTCACCCCTTCCTGCAAACCACACACGGTTTGCATTTTTCATTTTGAATTTTGAATTACTGCGTCAGACAGCAATCGCGTCGGGATCCGACGTCGCCACCAGCCGCGGACCCGCCGATTCGATGACGATCCGATCGTCCTGGACGGTCGCCGTGAAGCTGTTGGCTTCCTTCCAGCGCTGGCTCAGTGGCAGCTTGATCTTGTCGTCGATGACGCGCTTCAGGAACCGCGCGCCATACGCGGGGCTGTAGCCATCGGTCACCAGCTTGTCGAGCGCCTCGGGCTCGATTGTCACGGTCTTGCCGAACCGCTTCAGCGTGCCGGTCACCTGATCGATGTACTTCAGCGCGATCGCGCGCACTTCGTCCTTCGTCAGCGGCTCGAAGATGACGACCTGGTCGATGCGGTTGCGGAACTCCGGCGGGAAGCGGCGTTCCAGCTCCCGGTTGACGTCCGACTGGACCTGGTCCATCGGGATCTGGCCCGAGCGGAATCCCATAGGGCTCTGCAGCTTCTTGAAGTGCTCGGACCCGGCGTTGGACGTCATGATGATGATGGCATCCGACAGATATACGCGCTTGCCGCGGCCGTCGGTCAGCCAGCCTTCGTCGAACGCCTGCAGGAACAGATTCAACAGCGACGGATTCGCCTTCTCGATCTCGTCCAGCAGCACCACCGTGCACGGGTTGTCCTTCAGCTGATTCGTCAGGATGCCGCCCCGCTCGCTGCCGACGATGCCGCGTGGCATGCCGATCAACTTGTCGATGGACACTCCGCCGTCCTGGTATTCGGACATGTCGATCCGGATCATCTTCTTGTCGTCGCCGAACATGAACTCGGCAACGGCCTTGGCCAGCTCGGTCTTGCCGACGCCGGTCGGCCCGAGGAACAGCAGCACGCCATCGGGACGATCGAAGCCGTCCTTCAGCGGTCCCTTGTTGAGCACGAGGCGATGCGCAAGTGCCTGGACCGCCTTCTTCTGTCCGATCACGCGCTTGCCGAGACGGCCTTCGATCTCCTTGAAGCGATCGCCGACGTCGCGAAACACCATGTCCTTCGGAATCTGCGAGGCGTGAGAAATGACCTCGATCACGTCGGACTGGCGCACTTCCCAGCGCCGATCGATCTCCGCGCGCACGGCGGCCGTGTCGAGCCAGCCGATGACTTTGTCCGGCAAGTGCAGGTGGCGCTGATACCGCGGCGACATCTCCAGCGCGGTCTCGATCGCGTCGTCCAGCAGACGCACCGAGTAGTTGCGCTCGAGGCGCGGCCGCAGGTTGTAGAGAATCCGACGCGTCTCCTCGACGGTCGGCTCGCACACCTGCACCGTTCGGAAGCGACGCGCGAGCGCTTCGTCTTCCTGGATGTATTCCTTGTACTCGCTCAGCGTGGTGGCGCCGATCATGCGCACCTCGCCGCGCGCGAGCACCGACTTGAACACGTTGGCGGCATCCGACGGCGCGCCCAGCGCGGAGCCGGCTCCCACCATCGTGTGCGCTTCGTCGACGAACAGGATCAGGTTCGGCCGCTCCTTGATCTCGCGAATGACGTTCTGAATTCTGTCCTCGAACATGCCGCGCAGCATCGTCCCGGCGACCATCGTGTTCATCTGCAGGTTGACCACCTGGCAGTCACGCAGCCGCACCGGCACGGTGTCGGGCTCGAATTCGATGCGACGGGCAAGCCCCTCGACGATGGCGGTCTTGCCGACGCCCGGTTCGCCAATCAACATCACCGAGTTGGAGCGCTCGCGATGGCACAGGATCTCGAGGACCTGCTGAATCTCGTGGTCGCGGCCGTAGACCGGCGCGATCTTGTCCTGGCGTGCGAGCAGGTTGAGATTGGTGGCGAAGTGCTTGAGGAACGGCGGGAGCTCGAAGCGCTTCCGCAGCCGCTCTTCGCGCAGCTCGTTGTCCCGCATCCGGGTCGCAATCCGCGAGACGAGGACGTCGGGCTCCACGCCGTGCCGGCGAATGATCGAAACAGGTACGCCTTGACTCTCTTCGAAAATGGCGGAGAACAGGTCCGACGATTCGATGGTCTGACGGCCGGCGCGGCTCGCCTGGTGGAACGCCAGCTTGAACACGAGCTTGGTCGCCGGAGCGACGCGCAACTCACGTCCCGAGAACGTCGGAAGCACCTGGAGGTGTTCCTCCAATGCCTGCAAAATCTCGTGCGGGTTCAGTTCCAGATCGCGCATGACCTGCGAGAAGGTGTCCCATTCGACCTGCGCGAAGGCGAGAAAAATGTGCTCGTTGGTCAGCAACGCGTGATCGCGGCGCCGCGATTCCTCGATGGCGCGATCCACGACGCGTTGCGCCGATTCGCCGATCTTGCTTTGTGCGATGTCGAAGTCGTCCACGAAACGTCGCCTCCTGTCGGACCCGGGTGCCAGCGGAGCGACCCGAGTCACCAGCGACTAAGGCAAGAGGCGAGCCAGTTCTAAATCCAGAATCGGTGACGCACGTGGCCGTCCAAGTAGCCTGAACGTCATGTCTTACGGTCGAGGCTGAGTAACGACGTTGTGTGTGATGTTTCCGACGATGGACGAACGGCCGTGCCTGACGGAAACCCGTCCGTACCGCTTCGTCACCCCTGCGCGAAGAAGTGGGAAGTGTCTCTCTATAATGACCCTATGGTGAGTGCCGCCGGTGGAAGCGTGCTACTGATCGCGATCGCGTCGGCCGCGCTGGCGCAGACGCCGCAGCCTTTCCCGCGTCCCGGGACGCAGCCGCCGCAAACGTCACGGCCGAGTGCGCCGGCGCCGCAGACGCCGCCGCAGGCGACGACGCCCGTCGCGGCTCCCGCCCCGGCCACACCGTCACCACCAACCGACTCTGGCGAGCCGACCGCGGCAACGCTCGGGTTTCCGCTCTACCCGACGGCCCAGTTCCTCGCGTCGTACGACGCCGGCCGCGGGCAGCGCTATTACATCTTCGGATCGACCGCGCCGTATACCGAACTGGTCGCGTACTACCGCGGGCAGTTGAAGGAGAAGGGCGACGAGGTGTTCACGCAGCCGCCCACCTACATGTTTCAGGTCGGCCGCTTCCGGGACGAGACGATGGCGTTCCCTCCGGGTGTGACGGTGAAGGATTGGACGTGGGGCGGATCGCAGGGATACCCGAACCCGAAGCGCGGCGTGGAGCCGGCACGCTTCCCGACGATCATCATGATTGTTCCGGCGCCACCGGCCGCTGCGCCGGCGGCACGCTGAAACCACGAAGGAACCAATATCCTTCGTGGTTCCAGACGGCTCACGCGGTGGTCGGTGACACCGCGGCTTCGCGAATCGCCTTCAGCGCGAGCCGCTCTTCGCGATTCGGATCGTTGACCACCTTGCAGTCCCGCCCGAGGATCATCGTCGCCCGATCGCTGGCGTTGAAGGCCGGCCAGTTCGGCAGATCGGCATGGTTCGGGCTGCCGGTGCGTGCAAACGCGGCCCAGGCCGCGCTCATGCGATGCGCGAGCGGATACCGATCGTTGCCCGCGCCGGTCATCGAGCCTGCGACGTCGATGTTGTAGAAGGCGAACGGAATGTCGAGCGTGTGGTACGCCTTCATCTGCCCCTTGTGCACGGGCGACCGCCACGTGAAGTAATAGAGATAACTCGGCGCGCGACCTTGCGCCGACTTCAGCTCACCAAGCGTCTGCGCGTTGGCGCGACGCGTGTTGTCGGCGTTCATGATCAGCCACACGTCGGTCGTGCTGATCCCCGGATGCGCACGACGATAGAGCGCGACCATCTCCCTCGCCTTGCCTTCGTCGTTGCGCGTGATGCGCTTCACGCGCGCCATCATCTCGTCCTCGGGCATCTCGAGCGGCGGCGGTGGATCGTTCCACGCATCCTCCGTTTCCACTGACCCCATCATCAACGGGACCGTGGCGGAAACGTCGGGAGCCGTGGGCGCCCACGGATCGCGTGGCAGGAACTTATCCTCGACGACCGGTCCTCCCGCCAGACCCTGGATACCGGGACGCTCCTGGTAGGCAGCCTCGAGCTGCTGCCATGGGATCTGCTGCAGTCGATCGAGCTGGTTCTTCGCGACACCGAACTTGGCAAGGAGCTTCTCGGTGGCAGCCGTCGCGTTCTCGCGCGTCGCGCCGCGAAGCGTCGACCCGCTCTGCGCGATCGCGCGATGGAACAGACCGCGCGCCGAAGGCATCGCCATCAGCGTGGTCACCTTGCCACCCCCGCCCGACTGGCCGAAGATCGTCACGTTGCCCGGATTGCCGCCGAAACCCGCGATGTTCTCCTTCACCCACGTCAACGCCGCCACGATGTCCTGCATGCCGAGGTTGGTGGAGTGCGCCCACTTCTCACCGGCGCCGAGATCGGTGAGATGCAGGAAGCCGAAGACGTTCAGCCGATGCGTGACCGACACGACGACGACGTCCTCTTTGCGGGCGAGGTTCGTGCCGTCGTACAGCAGCCAGTTGCCGGAGCCGCCGGCATAGCCGCCACCGTGCAGCCAGACCATCACCGGGCGATTACCGGCGCCCATGGCCGGTGTGAAGACGTTCAGATTGAGACAGTCCTCGCCCATCGGCTCGCGGCGATCGAGCGAGAACACTTCGGAGATCGGCCCCTCTTCGTCCTGTGGCGCGCGGTTGCCGACCTGGAAACAATCGCGCACGCCGGTCCACGCGGCCGGCTTCTGTGGCGGCATGAACCGGTTGGCGCCTGCTGTCGACGCCCCGTACGGAATGCCGTAGAACTGATTCACTCCGTGACGCACGAGGCCGCGCACGCGGCCAGTAGCGGTCGTAATTGGGCCGGTCATGCCGGCGCCGCGCGCGTCCTGCGCCCACGCGGGCAGCCACAATCCATCGAGCAGCGTCGCCGCCGTCGCAAGCGAGCCGTAGCCAAGAAACGACCGGCGATCGATGGAACCCATCAGAGCCTCCACAATCAAGAAATCACAAACACAATCACCAATCACCAATCAAAGATCACCGATGATATCTCGTGCTCGATGGGTTCGTCCCGCCTTTCCTGATCGGCGTTCTGACACTGTTACTGGTGGCGGCGCGCCGCACGCGCGTGGCGACGCGCCGGCGATTCGCGTTCGACGTCGTGGCGATGGTCGCGTTGGTCGCCGCCGTTGGCGCGCTGGAGCTCGCGATGGGCCGGAACCCGACGTACACGCGCGGACCAGCCCGCGTCTGGTCGGGCGACATCAACAGCGCAGAAAACTCGCAGCAGCTGTTCGACCCGTATACCTTCACCCATGTCAGCCACGGCGTCGCGTTCTACGGAATCGCGCGACTGGCGCTCGGACCGCAAGCGGTGATGCTGCGAGCGCTGGTCGCGATTGCGGCGGAAGCCGCGTGGGAGGTGTACGAGAACACCGACACGGTGATCAATCGTTACCGCGCGGCGACGATCGCCCTGGGCTATTACGGCGACAGCGTGGTCAACTCGATCTTCGACATCCTCGCGTGCGCTGTCGGCTTCACGCTCGCCTGGAAGCTGCCACCGCGAGTGGCGGTGGCCGGCGTGATCGCGCTGGAGATCGCGCTCGCGTCGACGATCCGCGA
>Ga0081539_10005675_pt1 | contig 12525 bp, 10 predicted proteins | sample TabmetS4T2R2_FD_71023 | JGI IMG/M metagenome (GOLD analysis project Ga0081539, IMG submission 71023) | Tabebuia heterophylla rhizosphere microbial communities from the University of Puerto Rico - S4T2R2 | ecosystem: Host-associated > Plants > Roots > Rhizosphere ...
GACTCCCTCCACGATTTGGGAGTCGCCTTCAGAATCCTCCTTCCGAACCAATGCAATAGCCGCCTCACGCCCAAATGCGATTCCCCTGCCCGCAAGGGGGAGGGGAGTCCGCCCGCGTCCGCGGCCCTGCTTCAGGTCCCTAATGCCGGAAATGCCGCACGCCGGTGAACACCATCGCGATGCCGTGTTCGTCGGCGGCGCGGATGACCTCGTCGTCGCGCATCGAGCCGCCCGGCTGGATCACCGCGGTGGCGCCGGCCTCGATCGCCACGAGCAGCCCATCGGCAAACGGAAAGAACGCATCGGACGCGACGACGGCGCCTTTCGTCAGCGGCGCGGTCAACTTCATCTCCTTCGCGGCATCCTCGGCCTTGCGCGCCGCGATGCGCGCCGAATCGACGCGGCTCATCTGACCGGCGCCGATGCCGACGGTGGCGCGGTCCTTGGCGTAGACGATGGTGTTCGACTTGACGTGCTTGGCGACACGGAACGCGAAGCGCAGATCCGCAAGCTCCGCCTCGGTCGGCGCGCGCCTGGTCGCGACCTTCAGCTCCATCTCGTCGACCGTGGCATTGTCGCGTGACTGCACCAGCAGTCCGCCCGCGACCGACTTGACGGTGAGGCCATTCTGTTTCGGATCGGGCAGGCCGCCGGCGAGCAGCAGGCGCAAATTCTTCTTCGCGCCGACGATCGCGATCGCCTCCTCGGTCGCATCCGGCGCGATGATCACCTCGGTGAAGATCTCCGTGATGGCGCGTGCAGCGTCCGCATCGAGTGTCCCGTTCAGCGCCACGATGCCGCCGAACGCCGAGGTGGAGTCGCAGGCGAGCGCCTTGCGATAGGCCTCGAGCAGCGAGGCACCCTCGGCAGCGCCGCACGGATTGGCGTGCTTGACAATCACGCAGGCGGGCGTGCGCCCGGGGTCAAACTCCGCGATGCACTCATAGGCCGCGTCGGTGTCGTTGATGTTGTTGTAGCTGAGCTCCTTGCCCTGCACCTGCCGGGCGGTCGCGACGCCGTAGCGCTGCTCGGGTACGCGATAGAAGGCCGCGCTCTGATGCGGGTTCTCGCCATAGCGCAGCGTCTGAATGAGTTTGCCGCCGAACGCGCGGTAGGCCGGGGCCGTGTCGCCGAGCGCGGTCGCAAACCAGTTGGAGATCGCCGCATCATAGGCGGCGGTGCGCGCATAGGCCTTTTGCGCGAGCGACTTGCGCAAGGCGAGCGTCGTCGCGCCGCCATGCTGCTTCAGTTCGGCGAGCACGCGTGCATAATCATCGGCGTCGACCACGACGGCAACATCGTTGTGGTTCTTCGCCGCCGCGCGGATCATCGCGGGGCCGCCGATGTCGATGTTCTCGATGCAGTCATCGTAGGAGGCGCCTTTCGCGACCGTCGCCTCGAACGGATAAAGGTTCACGACGAGCAGATCGATCGGCGCGATGCCGTGGTCCTGCATCGAGGCCGCATGCTCCTTGTTGTCGCGGATCGCGAGCAGTCCGCCGTGCACCTTCGGATGCAGCGTCTTCACCCGGCCGTCCATCATTTCGGGAAAACCGGTGAGATCCGAGACGTCGCGCACCTTCAGGCCAGCCTCGGCGATTGCCCTGGCGGTGCCGCCGGTCGAGACAAGCTCGATCCCGAGCCCGGCGAGCGCGCGGGCGAAATCGATCAATCCGGACTTGTCCGAGACGGAAATAAGGGCGCGGGTGATGCGGCGGAGGTCGGTCATTTGGTCATTCCGGGGCGCCGCGCAGCGGCGAGCCCGGAATCTATAACCACGGCGCCTTCGTCAAGCGAAATGCTGTGCGATGCGGTGAATGTCTGTGGTTATGGATTCCGGGCTCGGCGCTACGCGCCGCCCCGGAATGACGGCTACAACGGCAATTCCGGCTCTTCGCGCTGCGCGCGGCGCACCGGCTCGTGCGCATCGTGGCTCGTGAAGGTCCAATGCACGCGCGCGACGTCACGGGCATGGCCGTGGATCACGATCTGGACCGCGCGGCGCGGTCCGTCCGGCCCCGCCAGATAGACGCTTTCCTCGAGTTCCACCCGCTCCTCATAAGCATCGAAGGTCCAGACTTCCTTGTTCGGCAGCACCAGCATCACGCCGTGGCCGTCGGAATGGCGGCTCGCCTTCAGGGTCGGGTGCAGGTGAAAGCGCACCGCGAAGGCGTCGCTGCGCCGCAGCGCCAGCGCCTCGCCCTGCGGCCCCGAGAACACGTCCTCGCCATCGAGACGGCGCCCATCGGCCGCGAGGCGCAGCGAGCGATGATGGATGACGCCGAAGCGGTCGAGGTAGCCGTTGTGCGACAGGCGCAGCATGACGCCGCCGTCGCGCTCCTGGCGCGTGACCTGCACGTCGGTCGGGCCGGAGAGGATCGGCGCGCCGAGCAGGTTCTTCAATGGCTCCGAGGTGAGAAAACGGCACGACGAAGTGTCGTTGAACGTGACGGTCGAATGCGCGGCGGTCGCGCGCGCCACGTGGCGCCAGGTGTCGCGGCTCGTCGCCGGCAGGCCGCAATTGACCACGATGCGATGATTGCGCGCCGAGAGCTCGAACGAGAGACAGCCCGCATGCGCCTCGGTGCTCAGCGACATCGACGGCGGCGGGCCCGCATCCGCGATCAGCAGCGTGTCGCCGGCCTGCACGCGCTGATAGCCCGAATGCGGCGCATTCGCGACCGGCACGCCGCGCGCGTCGTCATAGGCGAGCACGGTCGACACCAGCTCGCTGCGCGTCGGGCCCATGCCGTTGAACAGCGCGAAATTGCCGTCGCCATGCCGGAAGAAGCGCAACATCGGCATCATGCGATCGATCGCATTGTTGAGCGCGGCCGGCGGCGGCACGTTGCGCGCCGCGAAGGCCTGGCGCAGCGGCAACAGATCGAGCAGCAGCTCGACCAGCGCGCCCGGATTGCGGCTCGCGTGTCCGCCGTCGGGCAGCACCTGCCGCGCCAGTTCATCGGACAGCTTGCGCGTGACGCTCTTCAAGGTGCGCGCCTGTCCCTGCATGCACAGTGCCGCATAGGTCAGCGCCATCACGGCTTGCAGACGCGGCACGCCGTCGCGCGTCGCGTTCAAGGTCCACTGCAGATAGCGCACCTGGCGCGTGAGATTGCGCAGGAAGCGGCGATAGAACCGCATGTCGGCGTCATGCAGCACCAGCGGCGCCTGGCACAGCCAGGAGATGATGCGTCGCGCCACGAGATCGGGGCGCCAGGCTTCGAGCGTGTCGAACTGGCCCTGCAGCGCGATCCATTCGCCGACCAGGGCGCGTGCGTTGGCGCGCGTGATCGAAGAGTCGGCCGCGCGCAGGTGGCGCAGCCAGCCGAAGCCGAGCAGCTGGTCGGACCATTCCTCCGACGGCGGCTCGATCTCGAACGGGGAGCGGCCGTCGCAGATCACGATCTTGCCTGCGAAGGCAAACCGGCCGGAATAGATCTCGCTTGCGCGGGTCGGGTCGGCGGTGCGCAGGTCCTGCGGCGCGATCAGCAGGCGATCGGCGATGGCCGGCGTGAAGCGCCAGCGCAGCATCGGGTGCGCGTTGACGCGCGCCAGCGTGGTCGCGAGCGCGCGCCGCGCCGCGAATGCGGCGACCCTCGTGCGATCCGCAATGGACCCCCGCGACAACCCTCACCCTCCATAGCGCGGGCCCCGATTCCCCGCGGGAATCCGCAAGATAGCCCTGGCGCGAGTCGAGGCCAATGGCGGGCTGTTTACTGCCGCTCGAGCCGTGCGGCGAAGAATCCGTCGAGCCCGGCCATGCGCGGATCTTCGTCTTCCCAATAGCTCGGCAACGTCCGCAGGTCGCCGGTCGTGGTTACAAAATGGTTAATGCCGCCCAATTCACTGTGCCGAATCGGGATTCGCCGCATGCGCGGCTCGCGGGCGAGCAGGGCCTCGATCTGCAGCTCGCCTTCCTCGGGCTCGAGTGAGCACACGCAGTAGACCAGCCGGCCGCCCGGCTTGAGTAGTGCGGTTGCGCGATCGAGCAGGCGGCGCTGCACGTCGACGAGCGCCGCGATGTCGGCTTCGCTCTTGAGCCACGCGACGTCGGGATGGCGGCGGATCGTGCCGGTGGAGGAGCAAGGCGCGTCGACCAGCAGCGCATCGAACGGCGCGGCCTGCCATTCGGTCGCGTCCGCCACGACGAGCTCGGCGTCGAGGTGAAGCCGCGCGAGATTTTCGCGCACGCGCGCAAGCCGGTTGGGCGAACGATCGACCGCCGTGACCTTCGCCCCCGCCGATGCAAGCTGCGCGGTCTTGCCGCCGGGCGCGGCGCAGAGATCCGCGACGGTCTGCCCGGTGAGGTCGCCGAGCAGGCGCGCCGGCAGCGCCGCCGCGGCATCCTGCACCCACCAGGTGCCATCGGCGTAGCCGGGCAGCAGCGAAATCTGGCCATGCATCGCGGTGCGCACGGTGCCGGTCGGCAACACGCGTCCACGCAGGCGCTGTGCCAGCGTCTCGCCGTCGGACTTCACCGTGAGATCGAGTGGCGGCTCGTGGCTATGCGCCAACGCAATAGCGCGCGCCGTCTCGTCGCCAAAGTTTTGTTGCCAGCGCCGATAGAGCCATTCGGGCGTATCGAGGGGGGCGGCGTCGAGCTCGGCGAGCAGCGCGGTGCCCTGCTGTGTGATCCGGCGCAGCACCGCGTTGATGAGACCCGGAAAGCGCGCCGCGCGCCGATCCGCCTGCACCAGTCGCACGCTCAAGTCGACCGCCGCGTGATCGGGAACATCAAGAAAAAGGATCTGCGCGGCGCCGATCAGCAGCGCGACTTCGACCCGCGGCGCATCGCTCGGAAATCCGCGATCGAGAAATCGCCCGGTGAGATGCCGCAACGTACCGAGCCGGCGCAGCACGGTCGCAACCAGCTTGCGCACGAGCGCACGGTCGCGATCGGCGAGGGCCGCAAAGCCGGGATGCGCGTCGGCTTCGAGCTCGAGATCGAGCGGGCGGCGACGGCGCAGCACGTTGTCGAGAATGTCGGCTGCGATGCGGCGCGCGGCGAGGCCGGGGACTTCAGGCGCAGCGCGCCGTGCCGTGTTCATGAAGCTCCGAGTGTCTAGTGCGCGCGCCCGAATCGATTCTCGCATCGTATCGCAGCAAAACCGTGACGTCCGCTGGTCGTGAGGCTCGCGCGCGCGCACTTAACCCAGGTGCCTAGCCCCAGGGTCCGCGGCGCGCCCCGCTGCCCCAAGGACCGTGCGAAGAACCGGGCGAATGACCCTGCGCCGGTGCGGCTTGCGGCTGCGTCCAACGCGCGCGGCTGCCGCCCATCTGCGCCGCGAGCGCCTGCAGCGCCGCAATCCGGTTCTCGGTAGCCGGGTGGGTCGAGAACAGATTGTCCATGCGCTGACCCGAGAGCGGGTTGACGATGAACATGTGCGCCGTCGCCGGATTGTACTCGGCGCTTTCGTTCGGGATCTGATGCGCGGCGTTCTCGAGACGCTGCAGCCCGGAGGCGAGCCACATCGGCTCGCCGGTGATCTCCGCGCCGGCGCGGTCGGCCGCATATTCGCGCGTGCGGCTGATCGCCATCTGCACCAGCATCGCGGCGATCGGCGCGAGGATCACCATCGCGATCGTGCCGATGATGCCCATGCCGTTGTTGCTGTCGCGGTTGCCGCCGAAGAACAGGCCGAACTGCGCCAGCATCGAGATCGCGCCCGCGATGGTGGCGGTGATCGTCATCGTGAGCGTGTCGTGATTGCGGATGTGGCCGAGCTCGTGCGCAATGACGCCGGCGATCTCCTCGCGTGGCATCGTATTGAGGAGGCCGCTCGTGACCGCGACCGCCGCGTGCTGCGGATTGCGCCCCGTGGCGAACGCGTTCGGCTGCGGATTGTCCATGATGTAGACGCGCGGCATCGGCAGGCCGGCGCGCTGCGCGAGGTTCTGCACCATCGCGTAGAGGTCGGGCGCGGCGCGCGCGTCCACCTCCTGCGCGCCGTGCATCGACAGCACCATGCGATCCGAGTTCCAGTAGCTGAACATGTTCATGCCGGCCGCGATGATGAGCGCGATGGTCGCGCCGGTCGCGCCGCCGATCAGATAGCCCACACCCATGAACAGCGCCGTCAGGCCGGCGAGCAGCATGGCGGTGCGAAGATAGTTCATTGTCCTCTCCGTTGGCCGCGCGGTTCGCGGCTTGAATTCCTAGTCGCGGCTCAGATGGGCATGCCGCTGTGGCGCTGCAAGCGGATGCGACCGGATGCAGCGCCTTCGCCACAACGGCTTGACTCCGCTGCGGTTTGCGAGGCTTTTTGACGCATGGCCAAGCCCCTCACGCCAGCCGCCGAACGGGCGCTCGCCGAAGCCGCCGCGCGGCGCGTCGCGCGCGAGAAGGAAGCGACTGAACGGCCGAAGGAAGCAAACGGTCCGAAAGGTCCGGAACCGACGCGCTACGGCGATTGGGAACGCAACGGCATCGCGAGCGACTTCTGAAGCCCAGAGGCTGGGAGATGGCGACCTTCGTCCTGGTGCATGGCGCATGGAGCGGCGGCTGGTGCTACGCCAAGGTCGCGGCGCTGTTGCGCGCACGCGGCCACATCGTGTTCACGCCGACGCTCACCGGGCAGGGCGAGCGCGCGCATCTCTTCAGCGGCGCGATCAATCTGTCGACCCACATCGCCGACGTGCTCGGCGTGTTTCATTACGAGCGCCTGACCGATGTGGTGCTCGCGGGTCACTCCTATGGCGGCATGGTCGTCACCGCCGTGGCGGATCGCATCCCCGACAAGATCAAGGCGCTCGCCTATCTGGATGCGTTCGTTCCCGACGATGGACAGTCGCTGTTCGACATCAACATTCCGGCGAACACGCAGCGCTTTCTTGAGCGCGCCGGCGCGCATGGCGGGCTTGCCGTGCCGCCACCCGCGGCAGCTGCGTATTTCGGCGTGAACGCGGCGGATGCCGCGACGGTCGACGCGCTCGCAACGCCGTTTCCACTCGGCTGCTTTGCCGAAAAGCTCAACCTGTCAGCCGCCTATCGCGCCGTGCCGAAGCACCTCTATCTGCATGGCACCGTGCTGCCGCGCGAGAGCCCGTTTCGGGTGTTCTATGAGCGCGCGCTGGCGCAAGGCTGGAGCGCGCATGCGCTCGCCTGCGGGCATCACGTGATGCTCGATAGGCCGGAGGAGACGGCGGAGTTGTTGGAGAGTGTGGTTTAGGAGCCCGTCATTCCGGGGCGCCGCGCAGCGGCGAGCCCGGAATCCATAACCACGGTTAGTTCTGAATCGCGATGGCGGCTATGGATTCCGGGCTCGCGACTTCGTCGCGCCCCGGAATGACGAGTGCTACCGCACCACCATCACGGTCGTGCCGACGCTCACGCGGCCGTAGAGATCGACCACGTCCTGGTTGAGCATGCGGATACAGCCATAGGACACGAACCCCCCGATCGATCGCGGCACGTTGGTGCCGTGGATCGCGTATTCGCCGCCCGCGAGCGTCAGCGCCGCGGCGCCCATCGGATTGTTCGGCGCGCCACCCGGGATCACGTCCGGCAGCGAGGGCTTGTCGCGCTTCACTTCCCGTGGCGGCGACCAGGCCGGCCGAATGTGCTTGCCGTCGATGCGCGTCGTGCCGGTCCACTGCTTGCTCGCCTTGCCGACGCCGACCGGATAGCGGATCGCGGTGCCGTCGCCGACGACGTAATAGAGCCGCCGCTCATGGGTGCGCACCACGACGGTTCCGGGCGCGACGCCGCCATCGCGAAATGCCACGACCTCGCGCGCCTCGCTCGGCGCGGCGCCAAGCGTCATCGCAAGCGCGGCGGCGCCCGCAAGCAAGCCAATCGTTCGCATCGAAATCCCCTGCCCATGTCACCCGCGCGGCCGCCCCATCGGCGCGCAGGCTGCCTGATGCCCATGATATCGCAGGCCCCTCCGTTGGTCGGCGATCGCCTGCGGACACGGTAAAAAAACAATCAAAATCCTGGCCGCGCATCAATCAGGCCGGTGCTTCTGTGAGGCGCTTTTCGGGCAAGTGTGGCATGAGTGCCGCGGTCGCGGTGCGACATCCCGGCATGCCAGAGCTGTTTCCGGTCGAATTGAAACAAGACCTCTCAGTCGTCATCGCCCGGCTCGACCGGGGGACCCAGTAAACACCGATGGATCGGTGAGTACTGGGTGCCCCGCTTTCCACTAGGGCGTTTACGCCCGTCCATAGCCCGTCGAAGACGGGCGTATACGCCCTTTAGGACGGGCTATCGGGCATGACGAACGAGAGGAATGTGATCCAAATAAAACGGAATTTGCTCTACGCCGCGCGCGCGAGGTGCGGCCGGAAACTCGCCGCCGACGCCATGTCCCAGGCATCGCGGAAGCGGGCGTCACTCGTGCCGCGCAACAGCTCACCGCTGCCGAGCGGTGGATAGAGCTCTGCGAACGTCATGATCTCGCGGGCCGAGACGCGGCGCGAGAAATGCATTGGCTGAAACTCGTTCGGATGGTCGAGCCCGGCCGCGGCGGTGAGCTCGACCAGCGACTGCATCGTCGAGGCGTGGAAGTTCGCGACGCGGTCGAGCTTGTCGGCGACGACCAGCGCGCGCTGGCGCGTGCGGTCCTGCGTGGCGACGCCGGTTGGGCAATGATCGGTGTGACAGCTTTGCGACTGGATGCAGCCGAGCGCGAACATGAAGCCGCGCGCGGAATTGCACCAATCGGCGCCGAGCGCCATCGCGCGCGCGATGTCGAAGGCCGAGACGATCTTGCCGCTTGCGCCGATGCGGATGCGCTCGCGCGCGCCGATGCCGATCAGCGCGTTGTGCACGAAGGAGAGGCCGTCCTTCAGCGGCATGCCGAGATGATCCGTGAACTCGAGCGGCGCCGCGCCGGTGCCGCCTTCCTTGCCGTCGACCACGATGAAGTCCGGATAGATCTTGGTCTCGACCATAGCCTTGCAGATCGCGAGGAATTCCCATGGATGTCCGACGCAGAGCTTGAAGCCGGCCGGCTTGCCGCCCGAGAGGCGGCGCATCTCGGCGATGAACTGCATCATCTCGATCGGCGTCGCGAACGCCGAATGACCGGCGGGCGACACGCAATCGACTCCCATCGGGACGCCACGCGTCAGCGAGATCTCGCGGCTCACTTTCGCGGCCGGTAGCACGCCGCCATGGCCGGGCTTCGCGCCCTGGCTGAGCTTGAGCTCGACCATCTTGATCTGGTCGAGTGTCGCGGTCGCGGCGAACTTCTCCTTGCAGAAGCTCGCATCCTCCTTGCGGCAGCCGAAATAGCCCGAGCCGACCTCCCAGATGATGTCGCCGCCCATCTGGCGGTGATACGGGCTGAAGCCGCCCTCGCCGGTGTCATGCGCGAAGCGGTTCTTCTTCGCGCCGCCGTTGAGGGCGCGGATCGCGTTCGGCGAGAGCGCGCCGAAGCTCATCGCCGAGATGTTGAACACGGAAGCCGAGTAGGGCTTGGTGCAATCCGGGCCGCCGATGGTGATGCGAAACTGGTCTTTCGCGAGCGGTCGCGGCGCAACCGAATGGCGCAGCCATTCGTATCCGTCGGCGTAGACGTCGTATTGCGTGCCGAACGGGCGCTTGTCGAGCTGCTGCTTGGCGCGCTGATAGACGACCGCGCGCTTGTCGCGGCTGAATGGCATGCCGAACTTGTCGTCCTCGAAGAAGTACTGCCGCATCTCGGGTCGGATCGACTCGAGCAGGAAGCGCAGGTGGGCCGAGATCGGATAGTTGCGCAGCACCGCGTGCCGCGTCTGGATCAGGTCGGCGGTGCCGAGCGCCGACAGGGCGACCGTGATTACAAGCGGGAGCGACAGATAGGGCAGCAGCGTGCGGTCGCTCCAGACCAGCGCGGCGAACAGCACCGTGAGGACGATCGAAAGCGTGTAGATGATGAAACGACGGCGGAACGGCAGCAGCAGTGCGTCCATGACATCCTCCCGGGCCCCGGTCGCCGCTTGGGTGCTCTCGGGGGCTGCCAGACTCTACCGCGCCGGCAACCATTGTGTGACAGCGATGTGAAAGCGCCTTTCGCGCGGCTCGCAATCACTCCGCCGGCGGCGGGCAGGGTGGCATGTCGCGCAGAAACGCATAGCGGCCATGACCCTTGATGGCCGCGAGGTCATGTGATTGCAGACCTGCGGGGCGCTCGACCACGACATCAACACGATCCGGCGCGAGATCGAGCACCACGAGCCCGCACTCCTTCGCGCCGCCGAGATCATGCGGCGCCGCGAACGCGACGGCCGGGAGCCAGAGGTGGCGCGTTCCGTCGAGCGTGCGGTCGCGATGCTGATGCAAATGTCCGCTGACCACGAGGCGGACCTGTGCGCGCCGCAGTCGCGCCATCAACTCCGCGCGCGGTGCGGGCGGGGTGCACGCGATGCTCGCCGCCGGGTCGTGCGGGTCGTCGAGAAACAATGGCTTGTGCGTGAACAGCGCGATCGGCAGCGCGCTGTCGAGCGCGCGATCGAGAAACTCGTTCTGCTCCTGCTCGGCTGGCAGCCCGGAGCCGAGCAGCTGCGCGTTGATGCCGATCAGGCGCCAGCCGTCGAGATCGCGCGACCAGCAGCCGCTGCCGAAGCTCCGATTCCAGCGCCCGATGCGCGCCGCGTCGATGATCTGCTCGACATCCTGCCCGGGCGGCTCGTCGCCGACGTCGTGATTTCCGGGGAGCACGAGCACGTCTCCTTGCAGGCGCTTGATCGCCTGGGCGGCGAACGCGATCTCCTCATCGCTGTCCGGGCCGTTGATCGCGAGATCGCCATTGATCACCACGGCATCCGCGCCGGCGCCGTTCGCGAATTGCCGTGCGATGCACCAGTTCTCCCAGAAGAAGCCATGCGTTGGCGAGAGGTGGATGTCCGACAAGAGGACGAGGCGGGGCATGCGGGCGGTCTCGCGCTATTGCGGCGGCTCGCATGCTACGACCGCGGCGAGACGAAATGATGAAGGCGGGATGCGCCCATGCGCCTCGATCCGTCACACGGAAGCGTGAGGCCCGATCACAATCGACGCATCACAGTTTCTTCCTCAGGCGCACCGCGTAATCGCGAAACCCTAGCCGATGGTACAAGCCCTTGACGCGGGTGTTCTGCGCCAGCACGCCGATGACAACAGTCCTGTAGCCGCGCTCGCGCGCGAGCTCCTCCATGGCGGCGATCAGGCGCGTGCCGACGCCGCGTCCGCGCATCGCCTCGGATACGGCGAGCTCGGCGATGTAGAAATAGCGGCTTTGCTCCTCGGCGCTTTCATCATCAAGCCCGGCGCAGAAGCCGCAGAGCTTGTCCTCGAGGACCGCGACGATGAGCACGCCCTGGTGCTCGCGCAACTCCGCGCGCAGGCGCTCGAGATACCATTGGCCGAACGCGCGATCCGGCACCGCATAGTCGGGTATGAACTGGCGCTCGTAGCTCTGAAGCTCGATGATGAGCCCGATCACGCCTTCGGCGTCGGACGGCGCAAACTCGCGAATGATAACGTCTTGATGGAGCATGATCTTTCCGAAAACCGGTGTCCACTTTTCGGGATCATGCTCTCGGCTCACGCGCTCCTGCGGTTCTGCCGATTGTTGACGAGATCATCCACCACGGCGGGATCCGCGAGCGTCGAGGTGTCGCCCAGATTGCCGAACTCGTCCTCGGCGATCTTGCGCAGGATGCGGCGCATGATCTTGCCGGAGCGCGTCTTCGGCAGGCCGGGCGCGAACTGAATGAGATCCGGCGCCGCGATCGGGCCGATCTCCTTGCGCACCCAGGCGACCAGCTCCTTGCGCAGTTCTTCGCTCGGCTGCTCGCCTGCCATCAAGGTCACATAGGCATAAATGCCCTGGCCCTTGATGTCGTGTGGATAGCCGACCACGGCGGCCTCGGAGACCTTTTGGTGCGCGACCAGCGCGGATTCGACTTCCGCGGTGCCCATGCGATGGCCCGAGACGTTGATCACGTCGTCGACGCGGCCGGTGATCCAGTAGTAGCCGTCCTCGTCGCGGCGGCAGCCGTCGCCGGTGAAGTACTTGCCCGGATAGGCCTTGAAGTAGGTATCGACGAAGCGCTGGTGATCGCCGAACACGGTGCGCATCTGTCCGGGCCATGAATCCGCGATGCACAGGTTGCCGGTGGCGGCACCTTCCAGCACCTTGCCGTCGGCATCGACGAGCTGCGGGACGACGCCGAAGAACGGCCGCGTCGCCGAGCCGGGCTTGAGCTTGGTCGCGCCGGGCAGCGGCGTAATCAGGATGCCGCCGGTCTCGGTCTGCCACCAGGTGTCGACGATCGGACAGCGGTTGTCGCCGACCACGCGGTGATACCACTCCCAGGCTTCCGGATTGATCGGCTCGCCGACGCTGCCGAGCAGGCGCAGCGACTTGCGCGAGGTCTTCTTCACCGGCTCCTCGCCCGCCTGCATCAGCGCGCGGATCGCGGTCGGCGCGGTGTAGAAGGTGTTGACCTGGTGCTTGTCGATCACCTCCCAGAAGCGCGACATGCTCGGATAGTTCGGCACGCCTTCGAACATCAGCGTCGTCGCGCCGTTGGTGAGCGGCCCGTACAGAATGT
>Ga0081539_10005676_pt1 | contig 12524 bp, 10 predicted proteins | sample TabmetS4T2R2_FD_71023 | JGI IMG/M metagenome (GOLD analysis project Ga0081539, IMG submission 71023) | Tabebuia heterophylla rhizosphere microbial communities from the University of Puerto Rico - S4T2R2 | ecosystem: Host-associated > Plants > Roots > Rhizosphere ...
TTCTTTGTAACATACGTTGGCAGCCAGCCTTCGTTCTGAATGACGAGCCGAACGCGGAACGAATCACCTCCAAGGGAGGTCACGCTGGTTTCCCGCAGAGCAAGCTTCGGCGAAATCAGTGCGTGCCACACGATCCACTCAGGGAAGGGACTGATCTCCTTTTCCAAAAACTCAGGGGGCACGTTCGTCCACATGTGTAAAAAGTCCCAGCCGCCGAGTTCGACCTTTCCAAGCTGAGGATGCTTGAACGAATACCAGTTCACATATCCCTTACCATTCAAGACTTCGTCATTCCACTTGAGCAATTTAAAATCATCTTCAACCGGATGTTCGCGATACCACTCAATGTATTTGAGATTCTCAATTCCAGCCTGCCTCATCGGGCTCCAAAACTCGACTGTCCACGAAAAGACACCCCTATGTTCATACGACCATTCATCGAACGCGCCCGTGATCACCTGCTTGGGATGGTATTGGAAATCGCGATGCGTGGAGATATGTGGATACCCTGTGATCTCCGTTCCCTTTGCACCGATCTTTTGAAAGGTCCACAAATCTTCGGTGATTTGATCCTCATCCGGTCGGACGCTAAAGCCGCGCAGCAAAACGCCACTCATGGTGTGGAATGAAATGACGCCAGTAATATTTTTATTCTTGACGACAAAATCCACAAGATTGCGCGCCTCCGACTCACTGGTTGGATAGGCCCCCGCGCCAAACTGATCAGATTCGGTGCGCCAATTGGCGGGGAAGTTGCGATTCAAATCCAGGCTCTCTTTTGGTCTGTGAACATTAATCGTGACGCCATCATAATTCTTCAACAGACCCTCAGGCAAAATTCGATAATATTTACCACCTGTTTCAATTGGATCACGTCGAATCATCAAACGCGGATCATTGGGATGGACTTTCCACGCCCCATTCGAGTCTTCGATTCGCATTTGCAGAATACGCCCGTCCCCATCGATATCCTCCCAGGCCGTCAAGCCGTCGAGTGGGTCTTCAGAATACGGATACGGTTTCGTGACAGAACGAATTTCTTTTGGATGATCTGCCAGCGCCCATTCCGCGCCATCCGGGTTGACGCGCGGCACAATATATAAAGCACGTGTATCCAATGCACGTCGAACATTTTCATCTTCTTTGTATCGCGTGACCAATGCATTGATGAGATACAACGCTGCTGCGGACCCGGTCACTTCGGAAGCGTGCAAGTTGCCATCCACCCACAATGCAGGTTTCTCCGCGTCGCTCCCAGACTTGAAATTGGTCGCTGTTATGAGCCACACATCGCGCCCCTCATAGCTCCTCCCGATTGACTCCAAACGAATGAGATCCGGATATTCCTTTGCATAGGCTTTCAAAAGACGAGTCAATTCATCATAGCGGTAGAACTTATCGAAGCGTATCTTTGGCATGGGAAACCTCTGTAAGATGGAATCAAAACGACACAAAGAGTAGTTGAGAAACTACATCTCTGTGCCGCGTTGTATGTTTCATATTGTTTATTTTACCGCTTGTTACGCTGCTGGCTCAGTAGGAACAGCGTTCAGTTGGGGCTTTCGAATAGTACAACCGGCTCTTTTGGCCAACCTTTTGTCACCGACTTTACAACCAACTCTGCTAGGCTTGCAGGATAAATATTCTTGTGTTGTGACATTTCTTCTACAGGCATCCAAATTGGGATGTAAATTCCCTCCTGTGGATCATATGGATCAGCATAAGTAAACTCTTCACCCGTTCGTGTCCCAAACTCACCACTAACCCGCTCAACTAAAAAATAAATATGAATGTTTGCCTGGCCAAAGTGGATTTCAGCAATTTTCTGTTTGATCACAACCTGAATCCCTAACTCTTCCTCTGCCTCACGGATCGCAGCTTGTTCCGGTGATTCACTTTCATCTACGCCCCCACCAGGGAATACGAAATACTCCAACCCCGCGCGGTGACGTTCGATCAGCGCAACATTGTTATCTTCGATGAGTATGACGCCAGCGCGGGTTCGCAAGGAAATTACTCGCGCAATGTCATGTTGCCGCTGTCATCAGCCTGGAAGACAATTAAATCGGACATTGGAAAATGTTTTGCATTCGTGGTAAGAAGGGCAAGCCCATGATGCAAGGCCGTAGCCGCAATGATGGCATCAGTATCTTCAAGGCTTACTCCCCGCTTACGCCATGTCCGAATTAACTCTCCTGCGTTGTTCGCTATTTCAATCGACACATCAACGGTTTCAAACGAATCAAGAAGGTGGTACGTAATATCGCGTTCGCGTTCTTGCATCCCGCGGATGATTTCCAGCCGAGTCATAACAGAGATATAAAGTACATCATCCTGCGCCAGGGACGCCAGTAAATCCAAAAACCCTGTTGTCTTGCGAAAGAAGTGGATGAGAATGTTGGTATCAAGCAGATAATTACTCATTGGCTTTTCTTCTACGTTTGCGCCCCCACTCCGCCGAAAAGTCACGGCTAGCCTTTTTGCGTCCCTCTCTCACCCAGCGGTCAATATCTTTCGGCGTCTTCAAGTCAGGATGATTTTCCTCTGTCCATGCACCATAGGCCTTTTCAAGCGTATCCAGAAGTTTGCGTCGGCGCAATTCTCGCGTTAAGACATCCTCTACAAAGCGAGTTCGTTCACGTGCAGGAATGGCATTCCGCAACTCATCCATCAGGGATTTGGTAATATACAGGTTCATCCGTTCTTTTACAGCAGGCACGGGATCAATCCTTTGCACTATTTGTTTGCACTATAATTATACCCTAATTTAATCTCCATCTCTGTAGCACCGCGCGCCACGTGAACATCGGCTGGCACACGCGTTCCACGGATGACTGGTTTACCGAAGCGAACAGATGGATCAGCAATAATTCCGGGAGCAAGGTTAATCATAAATACCTCTATAAAAATCATATGGCCGAGTGGATTAGATGTCAATCATTCGTTTTTCACGAATCGATTCCACTACTGCGAACATGGACTTGGTTACGCCAATCAGCTGCTCATATGGAATTGGCGGCTCGCCACCTTTTTGAGTAGATTTGGCGAAGACTTTCCATTCGTTCACCCAACCTTTATCCTGAACACCTCTTTCTTCTTTCTTCTTTCCATCCTCAGCAGTTTGCAACGATACAAAATCATCCAGCACGGCAATCTTGCCGCCACAAAAAACTTCAACGCGCTCTTTGGGGAAGGATCTGTCGCCGTTTGCAAGATAGTCCACAACGCCAATAGAACCATCGGGAAAAGTGAAGATCATGGAGACATTGTCCTCGCGATACTTACTATTATCAGGCAGCGCGTGCGCGGTCACAGAAATAGGAGACTTGCCGACAAGAAAAGTAATGAAATCAACAAAATGACAGGCTTCGCCGATGATTCGTCCACCTCCAATTTCGGGGTCATGTGTCCAGTGATTTTGAGGCAGATAACCTGCATTGATGCGATAATGTATGTGCATTGGCTCAGTGCGATTTTTGTAGAAAGTGGAAAGTTGTTTGGCAAGAGAGGAAAATCTACGATTGAATCCAACAGTCAATAAAGATTGATTAGCTGCTTTCAACTGCTTGCTGACTGCTGATAGCTGAACGCTGCTAATTGCAAGAGGCTTTTCAACGAAGACATGTTTCCCAGCTTTCAACGATTTGACGACAAGTTCAGCATGGGAGTCATGACGAGTAAGGATAGCGACAGTGTTGATATTTGGATCGTCAATGATTTCTTCATTAGAAGATGAAGCATATCTGAATCCAAACTTTTTGCCTGAATGTTGAGCGTGAAGTCCGCCAGAAGAAGCGATACCAATAAACTCAATATGGCCTGCTTTCTTAATGGCAGGAAGTAAGATCGCATTCGCAAAATTGCCAGCACCAAGGACGCCTAAATTTACGATTGATGACTGCGCTACGCCCGTGCGATTTACGATTGAAGGAAAGATAATTTTTGTTTCTTCTTTCGTTTTTCCTTCGGGATAAGTAAGTAACACTCCTAGAAATGGCTCTTTCTTTTTCCCTGTAATGACGTCGTAGGCCTTTGTCGCTTTTTCGATTGGAAAACGGTGTGTGATCAGCGGCTTTACTTTTAATTTATCTTTTGCCATCAATTCGAGGATGGCTTCGAAGTTACGACCTTCCGTCCAGCGGACGTAGCCAAGAGGGTAGTCATTGCCATCTTCATACGATGAATCGTAGCGACCAGGTCCATAAGAGCGCGAGTTGATGAATGAAATCTCTTTTTCGTAATAGACTTTGCGCGGGATGTTGAGTCCAACCGCGCCGGTCGCGACGACGCGTGCGCGGTCGCGGGCAATGACTCCTGCCAATTCAACAGGATCATTGGAAGATGTATCAGCGCAAATCAAGACAACGTCGAAGCCGCGATTGGCGGTAAATGCAGCAGACGAGTCGATGGCTTTTTCGCGGTGAACAGCTTCCAGTCCAAGTGAGGAGGCGAGATCAATCCGCGTGGGATCAATATCTATGCCTAAAACATTACATCCTGCGGCGGAGGCGATCTGCGCGGCCAATAATCCTAATAAACCCAAACCAATAACCGCCACGGTCTCACTGATCTGCGGTTCCGCCAGACGGAATCCGTGCATAGCAATTGCGCCAAGGGTCGTGAAGGCAGCTGATTCAAAATCAACGTTTTTCGGAAGAAGGGTTAATAAATTGCGCGGAACAACCGCATACTCGGCATGCACCGCGTACCCTCCTCCAGAACATGCCACACGCTGGCCGACTCTAAAACCATCCATTTTTTTACCCAAAGCAACGATTTTGCCAGCAGAGGAATACCCCAGCGCCATCGGCTGATCAAGCCGATTGAAAGCGGATTGTGCTGTGTTGACCAAACCTTCACGCCGCGCTTTGTCCACAACCTGCTTGACGAGATCAGGGCGTGAGCGCGCCTTGCCAAGCAGACTCTTCTCCGCAAATTCGACAACCATCCGCTCGGTTCCCGCGGAGACCAGGCTTGCCTCCGTTTTGACAAGTGCCTGCCCTTCACGCGGCGTTGGTATGGGAACTTCCTCAACGATGGATTTTCCGTTTTTGATATTTTGGAGGAGCTGCTTCATGCGATTTACGATTTTCGATTTACGATTTTGGATTTACAATTTTGGATTGACGATTGTCATGAAATCGCGATATGAGCAGGAGTATAGCAGGAAATCGGATGATATAATCCACGCGTTCTTCTAACTTATCACCCTGAAGGAGCGCTCCTCGCGATCGAAGGGTCTCCACAATAGTTTGGAGATTCTTCGCTCACGAGGGTCGCTCACATCGTCCCGACACTTGTACCTGCACGATTTGCCTAGCAAATCGAAGTGCAGGTGTGTTTTTCGGGAGACGGACAGGGGAAATACAAGGAGTTTCTGTGTCTGATCCTCGCGTTCAAAAGTTCGCAAAAATTCTGGTTGAGCATTCCGCGCGCATCGTGCCCGGTGACCGCGTCCTGATCGAAGGGACGACCGCCGCCGAGCCGCTGGTGCGCGAGTTATATATCCAGATTCTTGAAAAAGGCGGTCATCCTCACCCGATGATTGCCTTCCCCGGGATGGTTCCGTTCATACAGGATGATCTATACTTGACGTATGCGAAAGATTCCCAACTCGACTTTGTGCCTACATTTTACAAGTTCGCGTACGATCAGTTCGAAAGCCGGATCCGTATTCATTCCGCGACCAATACGCGCGCGACAACCAGAATTGATCCTCTTAAATCTCAGCGCCGCGGAAAGGCAACCAGCGTAATTACAGAATCACAGATGCGTCGAGGAGCAGAGAATGCGTTCAAGTGGGTCACCACTCTCTATCCCACGGATGCCTATGCCCAGGACGCGGGCATGAGCTTGAGGGAATATGAAGACTTCGTGTTTAACGCTGTACACGCGCATGAGGCTGACCCCATTGCTTATTGGAACAGCACATCGGCGGGTCAACAAAAAGCAATCGATTTTCTTGCGAACAAGAGTCAAGTCGTTATGCAAGGACCCAACGTTGACTTGACTCTTTCGATCAAGGGACGAAAGTTTATGAACTCCACGGGCGTTTATAATATGCCCGATGGCGAAATCTTCACCGGACCTGTTGAAGATTCTGTGAATGGCTGGGTAAAATTCACCTATCCAGCGATCTATCAGGGTGTGGCTGTCGAAGGGGCGGAACTCACCTTTGTGCGCGGACGGGTGGAACAGGCAAAGGCTGAAAAGAATCAGGATTATCTTATCAAGATGCTTGAGTCAGATTCAGGCTCCCGCTTCCTGGGCGAATATGCGATCGGCACGAATTTCGATATCAACAAGTTCACCGGCAATATTTTATTCGACGAAAAAATCGGCGGCACGTTCCATATGGCACTCGGAGCCGGATACCCTGAGACAGGCTCGCATAATAAATCCGCTATTCATTGGGATATGATCTGTGACTTACGCACGGATTCCGAAATCCTTGTGGACGGTGAACTGTTCTATAAGAACGGACAGTTTGTGTTTGATAAATAATGTTGTACGGATGGGCAGCTGCCCATCCGTACAACATGTTAATAAAATCCCACTGAATTATCAACAGTTCGCGCGTATTCATGTATCCCCCCACGCACATTATAGACATTTGTCCAACCCTGTTGGGCCAGCCATGCAGTGACCTGCGCGCTGCGATTTCCATGGTGACACATCACATAGATCGCTGAATCTTTTTGCCGTGCAGCTTCAGGTAATGCCTCGATGCCTTCCTGTGCCAATTGGCTCATTGGCGTGACTTCCAGCCGTCTATCCGTTATTTCGGCCATATCCAATTCCATGGGCTCGCGCACATCAAGAAGGATGAATTGGTCTTCAGATTTTAATTTCGCTGACAGGTCGGCCACACTGATTTCTTGCATAATATATTCTCCATTATCCTTTCCTTCTCCCATTCGGAGAAGGCGATAACGCCTTTACATATAACTTTTCCACATATTCCTTGACCATTCGCCGAGTGGAGAATCGCGGGATATTGGTCTTCATCGATTCTTTCATACGAGCAATCCACTTGTGAGAGATCTCGTCTTGATGGCGGTCGTAAAACAATGGAATGATCTCATTTTCCAGCGTCGTGTATAAGCTCTCTGCATCCTGGGCATCTTGAACACTATGAGATTCCATTTCCTTATCTTCGCCAATTGCCCATCCATTCTCTCCATTATAGGATTCGCGCCACCAGCCATCCAGTACAGAGAAGTTGAGTGCACCGTTCAATGCGGCTTTCATTCCAGATGTACCGCTGGCTTCCATCGGTCGGCGCGGCGTGTTCATCCAGACGTCCACACCCTGGACGAGATAACGCGCCAGATTCATATCATAGTCTTCGAGGAAGACGATCCGTCCGCCTGTTTCCGCGCGCTTGACCTGTCGATACACCTGCTGAATCAACTGTTTACCGGGGTCATCGGCAGGATGTGCCTTGCCTGCAAAAATGATTTGCACAGGCATGTTCGGACGATTGATAATTTTCAATAGTCTTTCAACGTCTGATAAAACCAGGCCAGCCCGCTTATATGTCGCAAAACGACGCGCGAAACCAATGGTCAACGCATAGGGATTGATCAATACACCCGAAGAAACAACCTGCACGGGATGAAAGCCGCCTACTGTCCACCGATCGCGTACGCGTTCGCGCATATAGAAGGCAAGTTTGCGTTTTAGATGCTGACGCACTTCCCATAATTCATCATCCGGGACATCATCGATATTTTCCCAGATCTCAGGCTCATCGAGATGATCCAGCCAATCCTCGCCGATATACTCTTTGAATAGATTAATCAACCGGCGTGCCATCCAGTTAGAAACATGGACGCCATTCGTCACGTGAGTGATGGGTACATCAGTTTCAGGTTTATCCTGCCACAGAAAATGCCACATCCTGCGCGCAACCTGTCCGTGCAGTTCAGATACACCATTGCGACCCTCCGCATTTCGTAATGCCAGAACTCCCATCCCAAACATCTCCCCTTGTGGCATCGTATGGCGCGCAATATCGAAGAATTGCTCGCGAGTCAAATTCAGCTGTGGCCAAATCGCAGAAAGATACTTTTCAATTAACCATAAGGGAAATTCATCATTCCCTGCGGGCACTGGCGTATGTGTAGTGAATATATTTTGCCCTCGAGTCTTTTCCAATGCCTTTTCGAACATTTGACCTGCTGCCACCAATTCACGCGCCCGTTCAAGGGTTAGGAACGCGGCATGTCCTTCATTCATGTGCCACACAGATGGGTTATATCCCAGTTTGCGCACAGCACGGACTCCGCCAACGCCAAGCAGAAGTTCCTGCATCACGCGGCGGTCCAGGTCAGACCAATAGAGACGGGCGGTCAATTGCTTGTCGAAATCAGAATTCGAGTCTAGATTTGAATCGAGCAGATATAGTGGAACGCGTCCAACGCGAATTTCCCATAACCCCAGAGTCACCGTTCGGTCAGGGAATTCGACTTCCATAGTCATCCGATCTCCAGAACCATTCATTACGGGAAGCGCAGGCAGGTTCTTGAAATCCTGCATGTTGTTGATCGCTTCCTGCCAGCCATCTTCAGAAATACGTTGAGAAAAGTATCCCTCGGCATACATGAAGCCAATACCAATGAGTGGCAGACCCAGGTCACTTGCTTCCTTGAGGTGATCGCCTGCCAACACACCCAGACCACCCGAATAGATCGGGAGCGTCTCGTGCAAACCGAACTCCATTGAAAAATACGCGATCGGTCGGGCAGTCAATTGTGGATGGTGATGACTCGTCCATGTGTCGGTTTGGTTCATATATGAATCAAATTCGGCAAACACACGATCATAAAGGGCACGATATTCCTTATCTTTGGAGGCCTGGCTTAAGCGCGGGCGGCCGATTTCGCGCAAGAGTCGAATCGGGTTATGACCGAGACGTTCCCACAAATCGTAATCAAGCCGGCCGAATACGCGAGCCGACTCGGGATGCCACGTCCACCAGAAGTTGTAAGCCAGTTCACCAAGACGGGCAAGACGAACTGGCAAATTGAAACCATTGGGTAATGTAGTGCGGAATGTATTCATAGCGGCGAATCATACCATAGCGTTTGTATGTCACACCTGTAGTCCCCGGCACCGACCAACCGGGGCGGTGTGCATCATGTGCACACTTGCCCCGGGTGCAAGTGCCGGGGAGTGTTGCGAGGGCGCCACTCCTCGCAACCCCTGTACTGCGCGCAGGTGCAAGTGTGACAAATAATCTTTTATATTACAATTGATTCATGACCACAGTGCAGCTTTTCATTTCTTGTCTTGTCGATTCTTTTTATCCTCAAACTGGTGAAGCCATTGTAAATATTCTCCGCCGCGTCGGCATTGACGTGGAGTTCCCCCAGGATCAGACCTGTTGTGGTCAGCCTCCTTTCAACGCGGGATTGCGCGCGGAGGCGCGTCCGATTGTGGAACATACGATTCGTGTATTTGAATCAACAAATGGAGACATTGTCATTCCTTCCGGCTCTTGCGCACACATGATCAAACATGGTTATCCGGAATTATTTGCAGATGACCCTGCATGGCTATCACGGGCCAAATCAGTGGGAAATCGCGTGTATGAATTTACTGAATATCTTGTGGATAAACTGGGTGTCACAGACTTAGGCGCACAATGGAATGGAACACTTACGTATCATCCATCCTGTCACGCTCTGCGCGGGATGAATATTAACAAACAGCCACGCGCGCTTCTATCCAATATCAAAGGTGCGACGATAGTTGAGCTGCCAGAAGCGGAATCCTGTTGTGGCTTCGGCGGGATATTTTCGGTTGAGCATCCTGAACTTTCTGCAGAATGGCTGAAACGGAAGATCAGCAATTTGGAAAAAACCGAATCGCCGACGCTGGTTGTGACAGAGACAGGCTGCCTCATGCATATCGCAGGTGGATTACACAGGCAGAAGAAAAAGCAAAAAGTAATGCACATTGCTGAAATTCTCAATCATCATTGATGTACTGAGGAAACCATGTTTTCGGAGTCAGAACAATACTACGACCAACTTTATGCTTCCCTTGGAAAAAACTATTCCAAAGAATCTGAAAAGGCTCACAGGTTCATACAAAAGTACAATCAATCGAAGGGAAGGCTTCTTTTGGATGTGGCTTGTGGAACGGGTGGTCATGCGGGTCTTCTTAGCAAATATTATCAGGTCGAGGGGATAGATCTTGACCCAAAGATGTTATCCATCGCCCGAAAGAAGCATTCAGGAATTCGGTTCCATCAGGGTGATATGACAGACTTCAATCTGGGCAAACAATTCGATGTAATCGTTTGCCTGTTCAGTTCGATTGGTTATGTCAGAACAAAATCGCGCTTACGGAAGGCGATTAAGACAATGGAACGGCATCTCCTTCCAGGCGGCGTTCTATTAATCGAACCCTGGTTCACTTCAAAGCAATGGACCGCCGGTCATACCCACATGCTCACGGTCAATCAGCCAAGTTTGAAGATAACCCGCATGAGTCATGCTTCCCGCCGAGGCACCATTTCTAGTCTTGAGTTCCAATACTTGATTGGTACACCAAAGGGTATTAAGCATTCTATTGAAATTCATGAAATGGGGTTATTCTCCTACAAGGATCATATGGATGCATTTCGAGCAGCAGGCTTGAAGGTTACTCATGACCCTCAAGGCTTAAGTGGACGCGGACTTTATATTGGCAGGAAAGCAATCTAAGATGAGCACAACAGACTTTCGCGCCCGTATCCGCAAGGCGATCGCCAACCCGACACTTCAAATCGCATTAGATGCCAATGCTGAACGCCGCATCAAAGGACGCGTCAGCGCGCTCGAAACCCTTCCCAACTGGCGCGAGAGGCGTCAGAAAGCACATTCCATACGCGCAGATGTAATCGAACATCTGGATACATATCTTGATGAGTTTATCTCCAATGCACAAAATAATGGAATTATTGTTCATCGCGCAAAGGACTCATCAGAGGCGATAAAAACTGTTTTATCCATTATAGGGTCAGACGGCCGTCCGTACTCACAAAAGTTAGTTGCAAAATCCAAGTCTATGGTCTCGGAAGAGATCGAGCTCAACCACGCGCTTGAAGCGGAAGGCATCAAAGTAGTTGAAACTGACCTTGGCGAGTACATCGTTCAACTACGACATGAAAAGCCAGCTCACATCATCACACCTGCTGTACATTTGCGCCGTAACGATGTTGGACAGCTATTTCATGAAAAATTAGGTATTCCATATACAGAAGACATTCCAACCCTCACCAACACGGCACGCAAAGTCCTACGCAATGTTTTCCTCACGGCAGATGTTGGAATGACCGGCGTGAACTTTGGCGTGGCTGAAACGGGTGGAATTTGTCTTGTCACCAACGAAGGCAATGGGCGGATGGTCACTACACTGCCGCGTATTCATATCGCGCTGATGGGGATGGAACGCCTTGTCCGCAACCTTGATGACCTTGCAATCCTGCTGTCACTTCTGCCTCGCTCAGCAACCGGGCAAAAACTGAGTGTCTATACTCAGCTAATCAATAGGCCGCTTGAAAATCAGCAACGGCATATCATCATTTTGGATAATGGTCGCACCGGACTCCGCAACTCGCCGCTCAAAGAATCCCTTTATTGCATACGATGCGGCGCGTGTCTCAATGCCTGTCCTGTGTTCCGCGAACTAAGCGGACATGCTTATAACAGCACCTATTCCGGTCCTATTGGATCGGTCATATCAGCGGGATTTTTTGGAAGTGATTTTGTGCCTCTTGCACAGGCATCCTCGTTATGTGGCGCATGTAAAGAGGCATGCCCTGTGGATATCGATCTGCCCAAGTTGCTTGTACGAGTGAGATCAGGACTTGCCCCAACGAAAAGCGATCAACCTTTTCCGAAGGCCAATGATGGGGGGCTTTCAAAATTCAGCAGAATCTTCATGCGGATTTATAGCCGCGTCGCACGAAACCCGCGCCTGTTCGCCCTTTCCCAGCGATTTGCTTCACTGGGAAGTCATCTCGTTTCTCCCTTCTCGAACATGGTCCGGCTTCCCGCGTTCACAGGCTGGGGCTATAGCAAGGATTTGCCGAGGTTTGCTTCCAAGCCATTTCGGGCTAGGTTTCGGGAGGATGAAAAACTGTCATCAGAGACAAGCAAAGCATTTCCTACGATACATAAAGAATCTCTTACCAAAGAGGAGACTCTTCGCCGCGAGGCGGCTCAGAGTGACATAGATAAAGATCGAGTTGAACAATTCGTCAAAGAATTTACTGCGGTGGGTGGAAACATCAATCGCGCCAATGCAAATGACTTAACAAACAAGGTCATTGACCTCTTGCGATCAAAAGGTATCACACGGATCCACTTAGGCGCGAACGTGTTGGATGAAGATCTTTTGCAAAAAGCCGGCATCACGACCAGCCGAACGCCTGATCCCGAGATACGCGTCGGGGTGACAAAGTCTATTTGTGCCCTCGCAGATACAGGGTCCATTTTAGAAGCGGATGGAGCAGGAAGGTCGTTGCACGC
>Ga0081539_10005677_pt1 | contig 12520 bp, 13 predicted proteins | sample TabmetS4T2R2_FD_71023 | JGI IMG/M metagenome (GOLD analysis project Ga0081539, IMG submission 71023) | Tabebuia heterophylla rhizosphere microbial communities from the University of Puerto Rico - S4T2R2 | ecosystem: Host-associated > Plants > Roots > Rhizosphere ...
GCCAACGAGGAAGAGGCCGCCGCGAGCGCGCCACTCGCCGATCAAGCCGGACAGCGTCAGCATCACGTAGGCGGCAAACGGAAGCAGAGCGTGGAACAGCCAATCTTCGAATACCGGTTTGTATGCATCCTGTGAGCGCATGCGCCGGATCACGAGCACCGTGTAAGCAATCGCAGCGAGGCCGATGATGTCCCAGATGATGCAAACGGCGCCAAAGCCGTGCCACGGCATGCTGCCGACCGCCGACAACAAAAGGACCATTCCGAAGTGGACCACAGTCGGCGTGCCAAATGCTGCCCCCGCGTCGGGCGTACCCGTGTGTGGTCTTTGCGAGATCAGCGTCATCACCACAAACTGCAAACCGATCAGCGCGCCGCCCGCCGAACCGACGATCACGTAAAAGTTGCCCCACGCGGTGAGTTCAGGCATTCGTAGTCAGATCGGTCTTATCCGTGGCTTACAAACCAGTACGCCGCTCGTTCTCTTCGGAATAACGCGCACCCTGAATCGTGATCTGAGAAGCCGCGCTGTCGATCTCGCGCAGATCGTCCGCACTGAGCTCGACGTCAACGGCGCCGATGTTCTCCTCGAGCCGGTGCAACTTGCGCGTACCAGGAATCGGAACGATCCACGGCTTCTGTGCGAGCAGCCAGGCCAGGGCGATCTGCGCCGGCGTCGCGTTTTTCTGCTCGGCGATCCGGCGCAGCAGATCCACGACGGCCTGATTCGCTTTCCGTGCTTCCGGCGTGAAACGAGGAACGGTGTTGCGGAAATCGTTACTTGCGAACGTTGTGTTCTCGTCGATCTTTCCGGTGAGAAAACCGCGGCCGAGTGGACTAAACGGGACGAAACCGATACCGAGCTCTTCCATCGCCGGCAGCACCTCTTCTTCCGGCCGTCTCCACCAGAGCGAGTATTCATTTTGCAGCGCGGTAACCGGTTGCACTGCGTGCGCGCGTCGAATCGTTTGCACGCCTGCTTCGGAAAGTCCGAAGTGTTTGACCTTGCCCTCGCGAATCAGATCCTTCACCGTGCCGGCGACGTCTTCGATCGGCACCTCCGTATCGACCCGATGTTGATAAAGCAGATCGATCCGGTCCGTCTTGAGTCGCTTTAACGACGCCTCCGCGACTTCCCTGATGTGCTCGGGCCGGCTGTCTACGCCGATCTGCTTTCCTTCCGGACTGATCTTGAAACCAAACTTGGTCGCGATCACCACTCGATCGCGCACCGGCGCGAGTGCTTCGCCAACCAGTTCTTCATTCGCAAACGGACCGTAAACTTCCGCGGTGTCGAAGAACGTCACCCCGTGTTCGACGGCGGTCCGAATCAGCGAAATCATCTCCTGCTTGTCCGGTGCTGGGCCGTAGCCGTAGCTCATGCCCATGCACCCAAGACCGAGGGCCGACACTTCCAAATCACTCTTTCCCAGCTTGCGCTTCTTCATTGTTGCTCCTCAACCTACTTGAGTAAGTTGAAATTATACTCTTCTGCTTTTCGTTCCTTGCCGACAATGATAACCGCCGCGCCCGACGCGTCGTGTTATCAGCAACCCACCAACGAAGTTGGTGGTACTTGCATATTCAAGCTACCAACGATTTAGGTTGAGCCTCAAAGTACCACCGACTGCGTCGGTGGGTTGCTGAGACTCGGCCTAGCACGCCGAGCCGAGTGAACGCTACCCACCGGCGATCGCGCCGATCACGTAAAACGTTTCTGCTCCCGAGGCGATGGCCTGCGGCAGCGGCGCGTCCGCCGGCTCGTGCGTGACGTCCTCACCGCAGGCAAAGAACCTCAAGAACGGCCGCCGCTGTCCGCCCACGTGATCGCGAATGGTCCCGCGCAACATCGGATAACGCGCCTCGAGCGCATCGAGAATAGAGTTGCGCGTCACTTCCCCGGAAACGTCGAGCTCCACATCTCCAGCAACGCCGGCAAGCGTTCGCAAATGTAGCGGCAGCGCAACCCGGATCATGTCAGCGTCTGGACCTCCACTGAAAGCACTGCCGGCAAATCACGCACGATCGGCGACCACGTGTCTCCCGCATCAGGCGAGACGTACACCTGTCCGCCGGTCGTGCCGAAGTACACGCCGCACGAATCAAGCCGATCTATCGCCATCGCATCGCGCAGCACGTTCACGTAACAGTTGCTTTGCGGCAAGCCGTTCGTAAGCGCCTCCCACTCGTTACCACCCGTGCGACTGCGATAAACGCGCAGCTTGCCATCGGGTGGATAGTGTTCGCTGTCGCTGTGGATCGGCACCACGTAAATCGTTTCCGGTTCGTGTGCGTGAACGTCAATCACAAAGCCGAAGTCAGTCGGCAAGTTACCACTGATCTCGGTCCACGAGTCGCCCGCGTTGTCGCTGCGCATCACGTCCCAATGCTTCTGCATGAACAGCACGTCTGGTTTCTGTGGATGTTGCGCGATGCGATGGACGCAGTGGCCCACCTCCGCGGTCGGATCCGGAATGTACTGCGAATACAAACCCTGATTGATCGGTTTCCAGTTTGCACCGCCGTCATCACTGCGAAACGCACCCGCGGCGGAGATGGCGACAAAGATTCGTTCACGATTCTGTGGGTCTAACAAAATCGTGTGCAGGCACATGCCGCCCGCGCCGGGCTGCCACTGCGCGCCGGTGCCGTGCCCGCGCAAACCGGCAAGCTCGTGCCACGTCTGTCCGCCGTCGGTCGTGCGAAACAACGCCGCGTCTTCAATACCGGCATAGACCGCGTCTGGATTGTCGAGTGAAGGTTCGAGGTGCCAGACGCGTTTGAATTCCCACGGATGCGGCGTCCCGTCGTAAAACTGGTGCGTGGTGAGCGGCTTTCCGGTTTCCTCCGAGGTGTCGTAAACGAACTTGTTGCTTTCGCCCATCGGCATTCCCTGTTCGTTGACGGTCGACAGGCCGGAGGGCGTTCCGGGTTGGAACCACGTCTGGCCGCCATCGTCTGAGCGTTGAATGATCTGTCCGAACCAGCCGCTGGTTTGCGACGCGTAAATGCGGTTGGGATCGGCGGTCGAACCTTTCATGTGATAGATCTCCCAGCCGGCGAAATGCGGACCACTCACGTCCCATTTTTCGCGCTTTCCATCCGCAGTCAGAATGAACGCACCCTTACGGGTGCCTACGAGTACTCGTACACTGCTCATCTTTGGGGTTTCCTTTTTAGCAAATTGGGATTCGAATCCACTGTTCCAACAGTACGTCGAACAGCACTGGGCAAAATCGACAATTGAAGAAGAAATTATGTTATCAGAATGGGAGGATTCAGCAGTATCGAATTCCAAACGGCACGGTTTCGCGCACGGCAGACGCCGCGCAGTGACCGGGTTCCGCGAAATCACTTCGTGCCGGCTGTAACCGCTGTCTTACCTCGCGCGGATCCCAATAAGGTCTCGCGGCTCCCCTATTTGGGATCTCGCGGCTCCTATTTAAGATCTCGCGGCTCTTATTTAAGATCTCGCGGCTCTTATCTAACCTAACCGAGCCCCCATTTGAACTCCCGGCCGACGATATCTTGAAGGGCAGCAGTTCCAGATATTCCGCCCTCGATCTTAAATATCGCCGCGCCGATCCTGGATATCATCTTCGGCTCGATAATCATCATTTTCGAGGCGATAGCCAATCGCTTCGACACGGTAATCATCAGCTTAAATTCGAGTTCCGCGCTCGGGCGTTGAATTCAAAGCAGCTCCAGGAATTCATCAACCGTGAGGCCGGTTTGGCGAATAATTGCGCGCAGAGTGCCGCGATCCAACTCTTTGTGATTAGGAATTGTGGTCTGTGCTGGCGGAGACTTCCGACTACAACGATATGGCTGCCGCGCTGCCGGTAAACTTCAAAACCGATTTTGGAAGTGCCTTAATATATTCAGCGCCCGAAAGCACGGGCAACCGACTCACGCAGCAACCTCGACCAGTTCCACTCGATCTTCCGGCAATGGCTCACCGCGTTCACGAAGCACTTCTACATGCAAGTGAATCGCCTCGCGCACGTTAGCAAGAGCTTCGTCGCGGGTCTTACCCTGGCTAATGCAGCCGGGAAGACTTGGAACTTCCGCGACAATAAAACCATCTTCGCCCGGGTAAAGTAGAACTCGTCGTGTCATAGGCCCGATTGTAGCCGGATTCGATTTACACGCGCAAAGTTTCGCTTTATCTGACTACCGTGATCTTCGTCACCGGGTGAAGCTCCCAGGCGGTCGCGCGCCAGTTGCCCGGGGCGTGCGGTTTGTTGTTCTCCGATTCCTCAGCATGGCCGGCGTCGAAATAGAGCCAGCCTTCGAATTCACACCAGTGGCCCACTAACTGCTCTTGCAAAGTTTTTTCCGACCAATCGATTCCTTGCGACGCGGCCCAGTCAGCGAGGTTCGGCGTGACCTCCACCACGATTTGTTCCGTTTTCGGTGCGTCTTTCCGGTTCGCGATGACGATGTGGATATCGCGCCGACATGGATTGAAACAGTTGGTCGCCTCAGGACGCGCGTACGCGACGTCGACCACGAAGGCCTGAACTCTCGCCGCGCGCTCGACGGACCAACGGTTCGTGTCGTCACCGGGTTGCAGTAAGGTGTCGAGTGTGACACGCGAATCGAAATCGGAAGCTTGCGGCAGCGCCGTCCGGTTCTTCAACCGATGAAGGTCTCGAGCGCGGCGTGTCAGCGCAATGCCGGCGCTCGGACAATTCAGCGCGAGCACCAGCCAAACAATTACGAGAAAAACGATGCTGCCGAGGAGTAATGCGCGCGTTCTAGTCATTACAGTATGTTCACTGCACGACCAGCCAGCAACGCCAGCACCGTCAGCGAAATCACCGCCTGGATCATCATCAAAAACTTGGCCCAACGCGAAAGCACCGGCACGTCGGTCGGTGAGAACGCGGTGCTGGTGTTGAAGGCGAGAAAGAGGTAATCCATGAAGCGCGGCTCCCAATCCTGTTCGCCCGCGGCAAGCTTGACGTCGGCAGGCATCGTCATCTGCGGAAACAAGAAGGCGCCATCGGTGTGACCCCGCGTTCGCGCGCGTTCGTGCGGTCCACCGCCATCCAGACGCCAATACCATGAAGCAAAGATCAGAAAGTTAGAGATCCAGAGCGCCGCCGCCGACGTCAACAACCGTCGCGGCGAAATCGCGTGTTGCGTCACCTCCTCAATGAGCAGCGCAAGCGAGAAGATCATCGCCGCAGTCACCAGGCTGTTAAGAACGTAGCCCAGCACCTGATGCACCGCATGATTACCACGGTAATGAAAGATGACGATGGCGCCGAGCAGGGCCGCGACGATGGCGACCAGCAGCCAACGCGGCGCGCCACCAACGAGGCTCGGCGGCAACGCAGCATACAAACCACCGACTGCGAGCATCGCCAGCATCGGCGGCCAGAACGGTTCCACGCTCGGACTTCCGTTCCTGCTCACGCTGACTGAACCGGCTGTGACTCTGTTCATCTGCTCGCGCCTCGGTTTACGTTCATGGCCCTTTGAAAACTAGTTCTGCCGGCCACAGTTCTCGCCACCTCTGCTCGCTCACCTCAAACACCAATAGTCAAAAGATTATCGCCGCTGAACTCAACAATCCAAACAAGGCGGTGATCGGAAACGCACGATAGCCGGGCGGCGGATAGAAAGACATCAACCAACACAAGCCGGCCATAACCAAGTTTCCAGCTCAAGCGTTATTGACGCAGGCGACGTACTCACGCACCACCTGACCGAGTCCTTTAAATACAGCTTCAGAAATAATGGCGTGGCCGATGGAGAGCTCGTCGGGGCGGATGCGCTTGATTAAGGTGGGTAGGTTCTCCTGAGTCAGGTCGTGGCCGGCATGAACGCGTAAACCAAGACTCCGCGCCAGATTTGCAGCCTGTTCGAGCTGGTTCAAAAACTCGTCGCCGCGCGCCGTTCCAAACGCAAGCGCGTAATCGCCAGTGTAAAACTCAACCGCATCAACACCAGCGTCTGCGGAGAGACGAACAGACGCTTCCGCCGCATCACAAAACACGCTCACGCGGCTTACTCCGCGAAAGTTCTCAACCGTCTGCACTAGCGCCTTCTGATCGTCATACGCGCGCCAGCCGCGCCGCGACGTCAATTCACCGGGCGTCACGGGCACGACCGTAAACTGAGTAGCTTTGACCGCCTGCGCGAGTCTTAACAACTCCGGTCGTAAATCACCTTCGATATTGAACTCGATTGCTCCGCTTTTGACCTCGGGAATCTCCGAGATCGCGAGCACGTCGTCGAGCGTAGCGTGTCGCGCGTCGGCGCGCGGGTGCAGCGTAACGCCGTTCGCACCGTTGTCGATCACAACCCTGGCGGCGTCGATCAAATTCGGCACGCCAATGTCGCGCGAGTTACGCAACAACGCGACCTTGTTCAGGTTTACACTCAGAGTAGTTCTGGCCATTACGTTTTGAACTGATTCTAATTCTCGTTGACGTGACTCGCAAACGTTCATCCCTGCGTTACAAACGTGACTTCTCTTTCACCGCCGGCCGGGTGTAGTATTCGCGCCGGACTATTCTGGCGCCCAGTAGATAAGCCAGTCCTACCTCACTTCAACCCTCACAGTTAGCACCTCCCGATTCAAAACAACTTTCGCGAAGGAGGCTTGAGGAATGACTGGACGTCTGGTTGTTTCGCGCGTGTTCTGGTGGACTTTGTTGCTGCTCTTTCCGCTCGCTGTTTCAGCACAACAACTCGAAATTCATTACATCAATGTCGGCTGGGGAGCTTCCGTACTCGTCAAAGGTCCCGACGGAACGACAGTGCTCATGGAAGCCGGCAACACGGGAAAAGGCACCGGTAAGGTCGTGCCTTATCTGCAGTCAATCGGAATCATGCCGGCTAACGGTCTCGATTATACGATTGCCGGTCACCAGCATTGCGATCACATCGGTGGTCTCGATGAAGTAATCCAGGCGGGGTACAACGTTCACCTGAAAAATTACTACAACGGTTCGTCAACGACGTCGACGTGCGTGACCGGCTGGAACTCGGCCGCGGCAACAACCACCGCCGGCGCGCCTGTGGCTCCCGCGGTCGGCACGCAAATCCCATTAGGTAACGGCGCCAAACTCACCATCGTCGCACGCAACGGCAGCATCATCGGTGGTGGCTCAGTTTCCGTTTCGGACGAAAACGATCGCTCCATCGCGGTGCTGATTCAGTACGGCGGCTTCGACTACTTGTGGGCCAGCGATATGGGCGGAGGAAACATCGATGAGGCCTGTACCGGAAGGTTCACCTCGAGTCAGGTCGACGTCGAGAGCTTCGTAATCCAGGCGATTTCACCCGGCGGCGCTTTCCCGATGATTTCTGCGGGCGGTATCGACGTACTGAACGTGAACCATCACGGCAGCGAGAGCAGCACGAACAAAAACTGGATGAACTTGTCGCAGCCTGCGGTCGCCTTGATTTCGACTGGCGCCGGGCAAAGCAGTGGTTGGGATTTTCCGCGTAAGGACGTTGTCGAGAATGTTCTGCTCGCGCAGGCAACGGCGTGCATTACAGTGCCGCCCGCGCTGGTCTTGCAGACCGAAGAAGGCTCGCCTACGGGATCGCTGACGAGCTTTGCCGGTTTCAGCGTTGGAGACATAAAGATCTCCACGGATGGCCTTAGCACGTTCACGGTGTCCGCCGATGGCGCGGTTACCGAAGGTCCGAACGAAGTGGGCGCCGCCGGTTTGCCGCGCACAATCGCACTGGACGATGTTTCCGGACCGCCGGATACTACGCCGCCCGTCATCTCGAATATTCAGGTTTCGGGTATCACGTCATCCACCGCCACTATCACCTGGACCACGGACGAAGCTGCAGACTCTGTAGTTGAATACGGATTGACGACGAGCTACGGGAGCACTGTTTCAAACGCGACCAATGTGACGAGTCACAGCATTGCGCTCAGTGGACTGTCCGCAAACACGCTCTATCACTACCGCGTGAAGTCGACTGATACAGCCAACAACACTGCGACGTCAGCGGACGGGACGTTTCAGACTTCGCCGGCCCCGGTCATAACAAACTACGCGCCCACGGCAACCACGATCCTGGCCGGATCGCTCAACTCGGGGACGGTGACAAATCTCGCGACGAACGATGCGAGTTATTACCAGGTGAATTCCACCAGCACTTCACCGCGAACCAGCGATTGGTACGCGAGCGTCGTCATCAGTCAATCACCAGCGTCGGTTTCCAAGCTGACGGTTACTTATGACGGGAACTATTCGCGCAGCGTCACCCAGACCCTGTTTTTGTTCAACTGGTCAAACTCAACCTGGACGCAGATTGACTCGCGTGCGGTGGGAACAACGGACGTGACCATTAGCAACGTACAGAGTGCGCCCGCGAACTTCATTTCACCGGCGGGTGAGATCAGGCTCAGAGTTCTTGGTTCGCTGACAAATAATCGATCGTTTACGGCGCGCGGTGATTTCGTGCAGTTTACAGTGGAGGCCCCGTTTTGAACGCGTACCAAATACCGAAGGCGATGCTGAATATCGCTGCCAGTGTTTGCAGTCCCTGGTGAGCGTGAGTCAGATTTCGTGAGCTGAGCGCGAACGGCAGGCCGATCAAACCCGACATCAAGAGCATTCCCAGGATCGAGCCGAGACCGAACGTCAAAACATAAAACAGACCAACCCAGGCGGAACTGATCTGCGTCAGCACGAGCAGCGTCAACGCGCCTGAGCCGGCGAGTCCGTGCATCATCCCGACCAGCACGGGTTTCCAGCCGACGAGCGACACGCGATGTGAGTGCGGCGAAGGCGAAGTGCGTTCGTGCTTTGTTTCGTGCTCGTGAAAGTGAACGTGCGTGTGTGAAACGCCGTCGTGACTGTGTTGGTGTAGGTGAACCTGCGCGTCTTTCCGGCGCGCTCGCCAAAGCGCGCTGACGCCGAGACCGATGATCATCAGCGCGACGCCAAACTCCAACCAGCCAGTGACTCGCTCGGGAATCGCCACGCGAAACCACAACACAAGGACGGCAATCGCCAGCAGCGAAACAGTATGTCCCGCGCCCCAGAGCGCGCCGACAAATGCTGAACGAAAGACGTTTTTGTGCCGGCTCACGATCGTCGAGATCGCGACGACGTGATCGACTTCAGTTGCGTGTTTCAGTCCAAACACGAGGCCAAGTCCGAGGATAGCGATGACGCTGAGGGTGCCGGAATTCTCTAAAAGATTCATATCGGTTGTTGTAGTATGTCGCAAACAACAAGCGGAAAGGAAACGATCATGGAGGAATTGGTCAAGCGCATCACGGAGAAAACGGGTATTTCAGAAGACCAGGCGCGATCCGCAATCAACACGGTCAGCGGCTTTCTCAAAGAAAAACTGCCGGCGCCAATCGCCGGGCAAATCGATAACGTTTTAAGCGGCGCGGGCGGCGATACGCTCGGAAATGCGGCGTCCAAGATCGGCGGCATGTTCGGCGGCTCGTAGCTGTTGTGACAGTCATTAGTGTGACACGAATTCCGTAGCCAGCCACTTCACCTCTTGAATATACTGGCGTCCGGTCACGAACATGAAGCATCCCCCAAAACTCCCCCACTCCCTGTTCTGGTCCTTCGCGCTCGTCGCAATCGTCTGCTTTATCGCCGGCGTCAGGTCTGAACGCGTCGGCGCGCAGGCCGTGAACGGCCGCGTTGCCTTCACCAGCAGCAACCGTATTTACACCATCAACCCGGATGGTTCAGACGTCCGCCAGTTAACGCCGGACGGCAACGGGTTTATCGATCACTTCCCTGCGTGGTCGCCGGACGGCGCCAAAATCGCCTTCGGCCGTCAGACCTCTACCGAGATGTCGCAGATTTACGTGATGAATGCCGATGGCACGAATCCGACACGCATCACCAACAACTCCTCCAGCGACAGGGAGCCGTCGTGGTCGCCGGATGGGTCGAAGATCGCGTTCGTGAGCGCTCGCGACGGGAACGAGGAAATTTATGTGATGAACGCGGACGGCAGCAATCAAACGCGGCTCACAAACAACACCGCTTTTGATTTTGATCCCGCGTGGTCGCCGGACGGGACCAGGATCGCTTTTGCCACCACACGTGACTTTCCGCCCTTCGGAAACATTGCCAGCGGACTCGAGATTTACGTGATGAACGCCGACGGCAGTAATCAGGTGCGGTTAACGAACAACACCGACGTAGATGCGCAACCGCTTTGGTCGCCGGATGGAACCAGGATCGCTTTCAACTCGCAACGCGATGGCCTGCCGCTGATTTACACCATGAACGCGGATGGCAGTAACGTGATCAATGCGACGCAAAGCACGACCTTCGACGCCAGCGATCCGGAATGGTCGCCCGACGGTACGACGATCGCTTTCACCAGCTACAAGCGCGTCGGGCCGCAGACGAGCGTTGACGAGATCTTTTTGATGAACGTCGATGGCAGCAACATCAGGCGAATCACCAACACGACTTTCGACGAGCACGAGCTTGCCTGGCAGCCACTCGGTTCCGCGCCGCCGCCAACTCCGACACCAACGCCGTCACCATCGCCATCACCGTCACCCACACCGGACTGGACCATTTCCGGAAACGTCAAAGATTCCACCGGTCACCCGCTCGCTGACGTCACGATGATCCTGCAAAACGATTTCGCCGACACGCAGATCACTTTTACCGACCAGAACGGCAACTACGTCTTCCATTATTCAGGCGGCAACGGCATCTTCGTCACCCCATCGAAGCCCGGGTTTGTGTTTACTCCGCTGTCGGTAGGGTTCGTCGGTTCCTTCGGCGTAACCGGCGATCAGACGTTGGCGCCTTTTACGGGGACGCCATCCGCGACGCCGGCGGGAGCTCCGATCTTGTTGGGACGAGGCACTCCGGCACGGGCCATCGTGCTGGATTCGGTGACGACTACGACTGAACCTTTCACCGTCAGCAACACTCACAATTTCAGCACCGACCAGCGCACGCGCATCTCGCTGTTTGCGGTGAATCTCGACCTGGGGCCAAGCGAGACGTTGTCGGTTATTGAAGCTCGGGCGGAAGATTCACTCGGCCACATCTTTCCGATGACGATCGAATACTTCGGCGCAGTGCCGAACTTTCCGTGGCTCAAGCAGATCGTGGTGAAGCTGCCCGATGAGATCGCCAACAAGGTCGAGGTGCAAGTCAGTCTGAAGGCCCGTGGTTTCACCGGAAACAAGGTAATCCTCAAAGTATTCCCGTGATCTTAACTGCGTTCGCGTTGCGCCATGGTGAAGCCGAAGCCGAAGACCGAGCCAATCACGAGAAACGTGACGATAAACCCGAGCGCTTCGCTGAGGACCATCTTGCGATTGACTAAGGCGAGCAAGACGATGATCAGTGGAACGTTGCAGATGATTCCGGTGAGCAGTGGAAACTCGAATCGCGGCCTCACGCCACCGCGCCGTCGTTTCAACCAGTAGAGACTGGGCAAATACAACACCAGCATCAACAATCCCGAAAGCATCACCGCCAACACGCCGAACCCGCTGATGTCGGTCACGGTGAAATCCGCGCCGCCGTTGGCGAAGTAAAGCATCGCCGCGATCACCGCGACGCCAAAGATCCAGGCGACAATTGCGTTCAAGAGAAGTTTCAGGATTGTCATGTTCGTTTGGATAATACTTGCTGACTTAACGCTGCGGCGCGAGGTTTATTAACATCCCGCGAAGGCCGTGTTATTGCTCCGAATAACAGGCGGGTTATACTGTGAGCGAAATTGAGTGCAGATTTAACAAGGGGTTGGTAAATGAAACTCAGCCGCGATATTCAGAGCCTTAGTACGTTCAAACGCGATACCGCAAAGCTCGTACGCCAATTGAAAAAGACCAGACAGCCGATGGTATTAACGGTAAACGGCCGCGCGGAGTTAGTTGTGCAGGACGCCGACAGCTATCAGAAACTTCTGGAAGCGAAAGACAAGATCGAAGCGATCGAGGGCATAAAGCGCGGCCTGGAAAGTATGAAAAGAAGTTCCGGCAAACCCGCAGAGCAATTCTTCCGAGAGTTTTTTGCTGAGAAAGGTATTCCCGAAGACGAATGAAGCGGTACGCAGTCGTCTTCGAGGAATCAGCTCAAGCAAACGTGCGCGAATCTTACGATTGGGGATGCAGCGTTTGGGGCAAGAAACAAGCGGAACGCTGGGTTCGTGAATTGCGGACAGCGGTTTTCAAAACAACTCTCGATCGTGCAGAAAGGTTGTTCGCTTGCTCCGGAGAACGATGAGTTCGCTGAAGAGATCCGGCAGATGATCGTGGGTCGTTACCGCGTGCTGTTTACGATCAAGAAGGGCCGAGTTCATGTGCTACACGTGAGAGGGGCTCACACCTCCGGGTGATAGATGATGGGTAATGGTGATCCGTCGAGTTTGGTGATGCCGCCGAGAGTTATTCAGATAAGGGTGAAGCCGAACGCGCGCTTGAGTGTGCTTGAAGAGCAGCAGGATGGAAAGTGGGTGGCCCAGGTTAACGCGGCGCCAGTGGATGGCAAGGCGAATGAAGAATTGATTGCGCTGGTGGCAAAGCGGTT
>Ga0081539_10005678_pt1 | contig 12519 bp, 12 predicted proteins | sample TabmetS4T2R2_FD_71023 | JGI IMG/M metagenome (GOLD analysis project Ga0081539, IMG submission 71023) | Tabebuia heterophylla rhizosphere microbial communities from the University of Puerto Rico - S4T2R2 | ecosystem: Host-associated > Plants > Roots > Rhizosphere ...
CCGTGTCGTCGTTGCTCACGCCGCGCTCGGACAGCAGCGCGGAGAACTGCTCCCGGTTCACGAAGTCGCGGCGGACCGGATCCTGCAGGTCCTTCTTCCAGTCGAGCTTGATGGCACCCGGGATGTGCCCACCGTCGTACGCGGTGGTGTCCTCGTCGACCTCGATGAAGACGATGCCCGGAGTTTCGAGGTTCTTCTCGGCCCAGTCGGCAGAGACGAGCGCGGTGTCGCGACTCATCGGAAAACTCCCTTGGTGAGGTAAGCGGAAGAGTCGGCGCACGGGCGAACAGGATCGCACGCACGCAGAACCCTTGGGGAATTGCGGAACGGTGCGAACGGCGCCACTGCCGGGCGAAAGAGAAAGCCGGATGGCCCCGTCAGAGAACGGGGCGACACAGGCAGGCGGCCACACGGCACAGGTCGACCGCGCGCCTCTTGGTGAGCAGCATGCTCATGGAAGTCGACCCTACCAGTGGGGCCACGGCAGGGAACGGGGTCGACCACGATCCGGGAACGAGGCGGCCGTCACACTCCGGCGGAATTGAACTGCACGTTGTCCGCGCGGGCGGTCACCACCAGGCCCGCCGCGGTGGGTCGCACGCTGCGCACGGTCAGCTTCAACGGCAGCGGCGGGATCCGCAGGTCCACGGAGATCTGCTTGGCGTAGTTGGTCAGCAGGTTCGCCACCAGCGGCAACTGCGGCAGTCCCGCCGCGGTGACCTTGTCGAAGTGCATGGACACCACGTTTCCCCGGACCGTCAGGTCGGCGGTGCCGTTCACGGTCACCTGCTGGTTGAGGATCGTGAGGGGTGCGGTGACGGTGAGCTTGCCGTTCTTCTCGCCCAGCCGGACGCCTTGCTGACCCGACAATTGCGCGAGGGTGGCGTAGTCGACGGTCCCGGTGCCGGTGACCGTCTTCGCGATCACGTCGCCCTGCCCGCTGCGCAGCGCGCTCAGCGGCGCGTCCACGTCCTTGGCCCGGATGTCGAGCAGCGGCATCTTGATCGTCCTGCCGTTGCCGGCCGGACCGGCGAAGTCACGCAGTTCGATCTTGATTTCCTGGTACCGGCCGGTCGCGACCTGGGTCAGGAACGGGATGCCCTCGATGGTCACGTCCGGCTTGTCGGAGGTGGCCTTCTGGTTGGCGACCTGCTGGGTGACCCGGTCGCTGAGGATGGATTCGGCGTACGAGGCGCCGGCGCGATCGGCCACGGCCAGCAGCGCCACGATGATGATCAGCAGAACGATGAACCCGCCGAACCCGCGGCGGCCCCTCCGCCGACGGGGCTGCTCCTCCGCCTCGTACACGGTCACGGTTCCTCCCAGGGCCCGGATTGACGACGAGCACCGTATATGCCCGCCGCCACCACACCCCGAACCCTCCCGCGCCGCGGCGCGGCCACGGCCGTCTCCCGCGCGGCCACGACCGTCTCCCGCGCGGCCAGGGCCGTCGATCTTGGACTCGTGGCTCCTCGCAAAGGCCATATATCGTGCAGAAGGGACGCCACAACTCCAAGATCGACGCCGGGAGAAGGCGTACTCCGAGACCGGGTCAGGTCAGGTAGAAGATCGTTAGGGCGTAGGCGGCGGCGGACGCCAGGGCGAACGCGCCAAGTGGACCCTGCATGTGCCGGGCCAGCCAGAACGTCGGCGCGTCGCCGGCCGTCTCCCGCCCCGCCTCGGCGAAGTCGACGCCGAGGTCGGCCACCACGGCCAGACCGGCCACCACCACGCCGAGCACGGCGCCCTTGGCCGGGTCGAACGGCCGGACGAGCACACTGCCCAGGGCACCCGCGGCCAGCGTGCCGAGCATCGCGCCGAGGATGACGCCGGACGCGCCGCGCGGCACCTGCGCGGCGATCCGCGGCTTGGCGAAGAACGCGTCGACCAGGCGCCCGACCACCAGCGCGACGCCGGCCGCGGCCAGGCACACCAGCAGCGCCTGGGTGCCGGTCGGCTTGCGGGTGAGCAGCACCAGCGAGGAGAACGCCATCGTGCCCAGGACGAGCACCAGCGTGGTGCCCAGCGCCTCGCGGAGCCGGCGCCGGTCGGCGGCCCGGAACGTCTGAGCGATCAGCGCCACCACGCTCGCGGGCACCGCCACGTACGCCAGCGGGAGCAGCCGGGCCGGTTCGGTGGTCACCGCCAGGTAGTCGCCGAACGCGCCGGCCAGCAGGCACACCGCGGCCACCGCGATCATCGCCGGCGGCCGCATGGCCATCGTCCAGGCCAGCACGAACAGCAGCTGCACCCCGAAGCTCACAATCGCGTACGGGATCCGGGTATCCGGTCCGGACGTCTGCGCGCCGAGGATCAGGCCGACCGCCAGCAGGGCGGCGAACCCGGCGATCGCCAGCGACAACTGCCGGCGTACCGGGACGATCTCGATCTCCTCGATCTCGTCCTCGTCGCCCTCGCCCGGCTCCTCCGCCCGGTCGCGGGCGGTGTCCACGGCGCCCGGGACGCGCGCCGACGCCCGCTCTCGCGGCAGCCGGGCGATCTCCCGGGACAGGTCCGGGCCCCAGGGATCGCGGTCGTCGTCCTGCGGGGTCGAGGGAAGCACGCCTGCGATGGTGCCAGACGCTTCCGGCGCGCGTACAACACCCGCTCTTAGCGGCCCAGGGTTACGTGGGGGTTACGCGTTCGCTCCGTCACTATGGTGATCGGAAAGGCTGGTTACCAGGACGCATCCGCTATGGTGAGCCAAGCCCACCCGTCGGTGACGCCGGGATCCGAGACCTTCCCGTGTCGCGCCGGTTAACGGCGAGTACCGGGTCACCCGAGCGGCCCGCGGCGGCCGCGAGGATGCGAGGTGAGTGTGGAAATCCTCCTTTTGGTGACGGCCCGCGCCGGTGAACCGTCGGCCGTGCTGCCCGCGCTGGATCTGCTCCCCCACTCCGTGCGGACCGCCCCGCGCGATGTTCGCACCCTGATGTCCGGGCCGAGCCCGGACGCCGTGCTCGTCGACGCCCGGACCGAATTGTCCGAGGCCCGCGCGACCTGCCGGATGCTGCACGCGACCGGGCTCGGCGTCCCGCTGATCGCGGTGGTCAGCGAGGCCGGCCTGATCGCGCTGAACGCCGACTGGGGCGTCGACGACGTCATCCTGGCCAGCGCGGGACCGGCGGAGGTCGAGGCCCGGCTGCGGCTCGGTGTCGGCCGGCAGACCAACGCCGTCTCGGGCAACGGCGGTTTGGTGCGCGCCGGCGAGCTGACGATCGACCCGGACACCTACGCCGCGAAGCTCAAGGGCCGCCCGCTGGATCTGACGTACAAGGAGTTCGAGCTGCTCAAGTTCCTGGCGCAGCACCCCGGCCGGGTGTTCACCCGGGACCAGTTGCTGCGCGAGGTGTGGGGATACGACTACTTCGGCGGCACCCGTACGGTCGACGTGCACGTGCGCCGCTTGCGCGCCAAGCTCGGCTCGGAGTACGAATCGATGATCGGGACGGTGCGTCAGGTGGGCTACAAATTCGTGGTCCCGCCCAGCGGCCGCCAGTTGCCGGACCGCGAGCCGATGCCGGTGTCGCTGCCGGTCTGAGTCGCCGAGGAGCCACCGCATGAGTCCCGAGCAGCCGGTCCGTACCGCGGGCCGGCTGCCCGCGTCCGAGGTGGCCGCGGTGCTCGCGCTGGCCGAGGCGGCGTTCGAGGCGGACGGCGTCTACCCGCTGTCCGAGGACGTCGTCCTTAAGGTCCGGGACGCGGCGGCACCGGAGGACCAGTCCGGCCCCGGTGCTGCGCCTGGGGAGCCGATGCCCGTACATCTGCTGGTCGACGCGGACGACGGCCTGGCCGGATACGCCTACCTGGACCCGACCGATCCCGAACTGCCCTCCGGGGAATTGGTCGTGCATCCGCGGCACCGCCGGCGCGGCAACGGCACGGCCCTGCTCATGGCCGCGCTGAAGGTCTCCGCCGGGCGGGGCGCGCGGTTCTGGGCGCACGGGGACGAACCGGGCGCGCGGGCCTTCGCGGAGAAGAACGGCCTCGCGCGCACCCGGGTCCTCTGGCAGATGCGCCGCTCGCTCGCCGAACCGTTGGCGGAGCGGCCGTTGCCCGCCGGGGTCACGCTGCGGCACTTCCGGCCCGGCGCGGACGAGGATGCCTGGCTGCGGGTGAACTCGCGGGCGTTCGCCCACCACCCCGAGCAGGGCCGCTGGACCGAGCACGACCTGCGCATGCGGGAGGCGGAGCCGTGGTTCGAGCCGGACGGCTTCCTGCTCGCCGTAGACATCGAGGACAACCTGCTCGGCTTCCACTGGACCAAGATTCATCCGGCCTCGGGTGGCCAGCCGGCGATCGGCGAGATCTACGTGCTCGGGGTCGATCCGGGCGGCCACCGCCGCGGGCTGGGTGCGGCGCTGAGCGTGGCCGGGCTGCGCTACCTGGCCGAGCGGGGCCTGCGCGACGCGATGCTGTACGTGGACGAGTCCAACACCGCCGCGGTGGCGCTCTACCGCCGGCTGGGCTTCGAGATCTTTTCGACCGATGTGGGCTACCAAACGTCCCACGGGTAGCCGGATTCGGGTTACGGGGCGGCGGCGGATGCATCGCGTATCGATAACGGCCGTCCGTAAATATCGGGTTTTTCCGTTGCTGGCGCCTTCGTTAACGAGACGGACAACTCAACCTCGGTCGATGTCTACCCCTGCACCGACACCTGTTCACCTCACGTTCATCTATGCCCGGGTAGCCGGTCACCTGCCACTCTTAGCTTTCGGATGGGCCGCGAGCGGCCTCCAAGCGTGCACATCCATCCGAAGGGATATCCGTGAAGCTCCAGCGGTCCGGCTACGCAGCCGGTATTGCTCTCACTGCAGTGCTCGCGCTCGCCGCGTGCGGCTCGGACAACCAGCCCGCATCGAACGGCGCGCAGGCGTCGCAGGCCGCCAGCAATTGTGCCTCCGGCAGCCTGACGGCACAGGGCTCGACGGCCCAGAAGAACGCCATGGATGAGTGGATCAAGACGTACCAGGGCCAGTGCTCGGACGCGAAGATCTCGTACGAGGGCACCGGGTCCGGCGCGGGCGTCCAGGCGTTCATCTCCGGCACGGCCGACTTCGTCGGGTCCGACTCGTACCTGAAGCCGGACAGCGAGCAGGGCCAGGCGGACGCCAAGTGCCCGGGCGGGCAGGCGGTCAACCTGCCGATGGTCGTCGGCCCGATCGCGGTCGTCTACAACGTGGAGGGCGTCGACAACCTCCAGCTGGACGCGCCGACCCTCGCCAAGATCTTCGCTGGCAAGATCACCAAGTGGAACGACCCGGCGATCGCCGGCCAGAACAGCGGCGCGAAGCTGCCGTCCAGCGCGATCCAGACGGTCCACCGCTCCGACGAGTCGGGTACCACCGACAACTTCACCAAGTATCTGAGCAAGACCGCCTCGTCCGACTGGACGTTCGACCACGCCAAGGCGTGGAAGGCCCCGGGCGGCACCGGCGCCAAGGGCTCGGACGGCGTGGCCAGCGCCCTGAAGAGCTCGCCGGGCGCGATCGCCTACGTCGAGATGTCGTTCGCGGAGAACGGCAACCTGTCGACGGCGAAGATCAAGAACGGTGCGGGCGAGTACACCGAGCTGACCGCCGACAGCGCCGGCAAGACCATCGCGGGTGCCAAGGTCGTCGGCACCGGTAGTAACCTCTCGATGGACATCGATTACGCGACCACCGAGGCGGGCGCGTACCCGATCGTCCTGGTCACGTACGAGATCACCTGCACCAAGGGCAGCCCGAAGGCCGCTGCGATCAAGGGCTTCCTGACCTACACCTCGAGCACCGCCGGCCAGTCGGCCCTCTCGGATCTCGGCTACGCGCCGCTGCCCGATTCGGTCCGGTCCAAGGTCGCCCAGGTGGTCGCGTCGATCTCCTGATCGGCGTAACGCCAGTTCCCTTCAACACGACAGCGAGCGAGCAGATGGGTTTTCCCCCAATCGGCTCGGCGGACCCCAACGCCGGCGGTCCGGGCGTGGCACCTCGTCACACCCGGCCCGCCGGCTCCCGCGTTTCGCCGAGTCCATCCGGCCTCCGGCCGCCACCCCTGCGTGACGATGATGCGTCGCTACCTCTCGGTGGTGGCGGCGCGGCACTGCCGAAGAAGGCCCGCTTCTCCATGGAGTCGGGCTTTTATGGTGTCAGCTTCGCGGCGGGCACGATGGTCCTGGTCATCATCGTCGCCATCGCGATCTTCCTGATCTCCAAGGCGGTGCCGGCGCTCCGCGTCGACCACGTCAACTTCCTGACCGCCACGCAGTGGTTCCCCAACGACGCGACGCCGAAGTTCGGCATCGCCGCGCTCGCGTTCGGCACCGTGCTGTCCTCCGTCATCGCGTTGATCGTCGCGGTGCCGATCGCGATGGGCATCGCGCTGTTCCTCTCGCATTACGCCCCGCGGCAGCTGGCCACCCCCCTGGGGTTCACGATCGACCTGCTGGCGGCCGTGCCCAGCGTGGTCTTCGGGCTCTGGGGCCGCGACGTGTTCCTGAACCCGGTGCGCGACTTCTCGGTGTGGCTGAACCACTACTTCGGCTGGATCCCGCTCTTCGGCGGGGACGGCCCGTTCGGCCGGTCGATCATGCTCGGCGGCCTGGTCCTGGCGATCATGGTGCTGCCGATCATCACATCGCTGTCCCGCGAGGTGTTCATGCAGACGCCCGGCATGAACGAGGAGGCGGCCCTCGCCCTGGGCGCCACGAAGTGGGAGATGGTCCGCACGGCGGTGCTGCCGTACGGGCGTCCCGGCGTGATCGCCGCGGTCATGCTCGGCCTGGGCCGCGCGCTCGGTGAGACCATCGCGCTGGCCATGACACTGGGTATCGTCTTCAACATCTCGTTCAACCTGATCCAGAACGGCGGAAACAGCATCGCCGCGAACATCGCCAACACCTTCGGCGAGGCGAACGCCACCGGCCGGGGCGCGTTGATCGCGTCCGGCCTGCTGCTGTTCGCTATCACGCTGGTGGTCAACATGGCGGCGCGGGCGATCATCTACCGCCGGCGCGAGTTCCGGGACAGTGCGGCATGACCGAGCGACGCGAGGGCCACGAGCACATGCCCAGCCAGTCCAGCATGAGCACTCTTGAGAGGGACCCGTCGGGCGTCGTCATGACCACCGACCACTTGCGATCCCGGCGCCTGAACTGGACCGTCGACGCCGGCATCGCGGTCGCCGCGCTGGCCCTGTCGGCGGTGCTCGTGCTGGCCACCGGCATCGGCAGCTGGGTCCTGGTCGCGGTCATCGCCGTGATCCTCTACCTGATCGGGTTGAACGTCGTCACGTCCCAGGTGGAGGGTCGCCGTGCGGCCCGGAACCGGACGTGGCGTGCGGTCATCTACGCGGCCTGCGTGCTGGCCGTCCTGCCGCTCGCCTCGGTGGCGTGGACGCTGATCTCGAAGGGCGTCTCCCGGCTCGACGGGAACTTCTTCGGCACGTCGATGAACAACATCGGTGCCCGGGACCCCAACGGCGGCGCGTATCACGCGATCATCGGAACGCTGGAGCAGGTCGGCATCGCGACGGTGCTGGCCGTGCCGCTGGGCGTGCTCGGTGCGATCTACATCGTGGAGTACGGGCGCGGCACGTTCGCGCTGACCATCCGGTTCTTCGTGGACGTCATGACGGGCATCCCGTCGATCGTCGCGGGCCTGTTCATCCTGTCGTTCTGGGTGCTGATCGTGAGCCCCTGGTTCAACGACGGCCAGCCGCGGTTCTCCGGCTTCGCCGCGTCCCTGGCGTTGACGGTGCTGATGTTGCCGACCATCGTGCGATCCACCGAGGAGATGCTGCGGCTGGTGCCGGGACCGCTGCGGGAGGGCTCGTACGCCCTCGGTGTGGCCAAGTGGAAGACGATCACCAGCATCGTGCTGCCGACCGCGCTGCCCGGCATTGTCACCGGCATCATGCTGGCGGTCGCCCGCGCGGCCGGCGAGACCGCGCCCGTCCTGCTGGTCGCCGGCGGCGCCGCCGCGATCAACTTCGACCCGTTCAACGGCAACCAGCAGTCCTTGTCGCTCTACGTCTACCAGCAGGCCGGTGACGCGTCCAAGTACGCGCCGGCCCGCGCCTGGACCGCCGCGCTCACCCTGGTCGCGGTCGTGCTGATCCTGACCGTCGCCGCGAAACTGCTCGCCCGCCGCAACCGGCTGACCCAGTAAGAGGTATTCCCACCATGGCCAAGCGCATCGAGGCAAGCAACGTCTCGTCCTACTACGGCTCGTTCAAGGCGATCGACAACATCTCGATGGTCGTGGAGCCGAAGACGATCACCGCTCTGATCGGACCGTCCGGCTGCGGCAAGTCCACGTTCCTGCGGTCCATCAACCGGATGCACGAGGTGCTGCCGGGAGCGCACGTCGAGGGCAGGCTGACCATCGACGACCAGAACATCTACGACCCGGACGTGGATGTCACCGCGGTCCGCCGACTGATCGGCATGGTGTTCCAGCGCCCGAACCCGTTCCCGACCATGTCCATCTACGACAACGTGGTGGCCGGCCTGCGGCTCAACGGCGTGCGGAAGAAGGGCGTACTCGACGAGGTCGCGGAGAAGACCCTGCGGTCGGCGAACCTCTGGGACGAGGTCAAGGACCGGCTGGAACGGCCCGGCGCGAGCCTGTCCGGCGGCCAGCAGCAGCGCCTCTGCATCGCCCGTACCATCGCGGTGCAACCGCAGGTCGTGCTCATGGACGAGCCCTGCTCGGCACTCGACCCGATCTCCACGCTGGCGATCGAGGACCTGATGTTCCAGCTCAAGGACCGCTTCACGATCATCATCGTGACGCACAACATGCAGCAGGCGGCCCGGGTCAGCGACAAGACCGGGTTCTTCTCGATCGATCGGACCGGCGACCCGGGCCGGCTCATCGAGTACGACGACACCCAGAAGATCTTCAGCAATCCGTCGCAGCGCAAGACCGAGGACTACATCACCGGTCGGTTCGGCTGATCTTTCCGTTTCTCGTTATGCGCACGACGGCGCCGCCGTCGCTGGTCAGTTCCACCCGGGGCATGACCGGCGCCGCGGCGTTTCTGCGTGCCGAGGCGGAGACAACCTCGTCAAGACTGTGGTACGCGGACAGATCGTTCAGCATCGCCCGCGTCGGTGGGAGCATGGCCAGGCCGTCCGCGGCCGCCGGGCTGATCCACGCGGTCCGGTCGGCCTCGCCGGAGACGTCCCGGGCCGTCTGGGCTTCCGGGAGGAGAGCGACGAAGAACCAGGTGTCGTAACGCTTCGGCTCGAACTCCGGAGTGATCCACCGCGCCCACGGCAGCAGCAGATCGTCGCGGAGCCGGAGCCCGCGCCGGCGCGTCATCTCGGCCATGGTGAGCTCCCGGCCCGCTACCCGTGCCCGGTCCGCCTCCCAGTCGTCCGCGGCGATGTCGCCGACCGTGTGATCCGGCTCGTCGGCACGCCCGGCCAGCAGGACACCGGTCTCCTCGAACAGTTCCCGCGCCGCCGCGCCCACCACGGCTCTGGCCTGGTCCCCGGGTACGCCCAGGCGATCGGGCCAGTCGTGGCGCAGGGTGTCCGGGCGGTCCCCGGGATCCACCACACCGCCCGGGAACGCGTACACCCCGCCGAACGCCATCGTGTACCGGCGCTGCAGGACGTACACCTCGAACGAGGGTGATCCGCTGTCCTCCGGTCGGAGAAGGATGACGGTGGCCGCGGGGCGGGGCGGCGCCGGTGGCCCCTGGAACTCCCGCGCTCGTCGCGCCATCGCGGGCGGAAGCCTGAGTTCACCGGGATCGCTCACCCGTCGATCCTCCCATCCGCGTCACGCCCTCAAGCGGCGTAGACCACGCCGATCTGGGCGCGGATCTCGTCCATGAGTGTCAAGATCTCCAGCGTCGTCTGGTGCGGCATCAGCGGACTCTCCGGCAGCCCGGCCCCCAGGCAGCGCTGGACCTCGGCCGCCTCGTACTGGTAACCGCGGCCCGGGAACGGGAACTCGACGATCTCGGGCTCGCGGCCGGCGCGGGTGATCGCGTACGACCGCGGCACGTAGAACCCCGCCGGCAGGTCGATCCGTCCGGTCGTGCCGGTGATGGACGCGGTGTTCCCGGTGGCTCCGTTGATCCCGCAGGTCAGCGCGGCCACCGCGCCCGACTCGTAGCCGAGCAGCACCCCGGTCGTCTCGTCCGCGCCCTCCGGAGTCAGATGTGCCCAGGATCGGACCGCCGCCGGGGCGCCGAGGATCAGGTGTACCAGGTTGATCGGATAGACCCCGAGGTCCAGCAGCGCGCCGCCGCCCAGCGCCGGGTCGCGGAGCCGGTGCGCGGGCGGGAACGGCCCTTGGAGCCCGAAGTCCGCGGTGATCGTGGTGACTTCGCCGATCGCGCCGTGGGCGATGGCCTGGGCGACCGCGCGGATCGCCGGGTTGCAGCGCATCCACATGGCTTCCATCAGGAACAGATTCCGGGTACGCGCTTCCTCGACGAGCCGGGCGGCCGACGCATGGTCCAAGGTGATCGGTTTCTCGCAGAGCACCGCCTTGCCGCCCGCGAGGCAGGTCATCGCCGCGGCGTAGTGGGCGGCATGCGGGGTGGCCACGTAGATCACGTCGACGTCGGGGTCGGCGGCGAGGTCCGCCCATGAGCCGTGCGCGCGCGTGGCCCCGTGCCGCTCGGCGAACGCCCGTGCCGTCTCCAGTCGTCGCGAGCCGACGGCGGCCAGCTCGGCCCCCTCCACGAGCGGAAGGTCCCCGGCGAATGTGTCCGCGATGCCGCCCGTGCCCAGAATCCCCCACCGAACCGTCACGATCGACACCGTAACGGCCTATGCCGTTGACATGAAACTTGGATCATTCGTCGCACTATTGATACGATCGCTCCATGTCTAGGGGCAGCTCGCTGGCAAAGATCAGCCCCGTGGCCAGCGAGCAATGGGGCATGATCACCGCTGGGCAGGCCCGGCGTCTCGGGGTGTCACGTCAGGATTTGAACCGCCTCGTCACCGACGGAACACTTGCCATCGCCAGCCAAGCCTCCCGGGTGTACCGGCTCGCCGGCGCACCCGAAGACCCCGACCTCGACCCGCTGCGCGCCGCCTGGCTGCAACTCGGAAATGCCAAATCGTGGACCGAACGCATCGCCTCCCCGGATGTCGTCGTCTCCCATCGCAGCGCCGCACACCTGCGCGGCCTCGGCGACCTGATCCCGCGCGAACACGAGTTCCTCGCCACCACCCGGTTACGTCCACGCCGTGACGACATAAAGCTGCGCGTCCGCCGAGAGATCGCCCCGGACAGTTGGGAGGTCTGGGGTGGACTGCCGGTCCACACCGTAGCGAGGATCATCGATGACCTTCTCAGCGACCATGAAGACGAGTCTTCGGTGGCCCAGGTGGTCCGCGACGCTCTCGCACTCGGTCTCCTGCGGACAAGTGCGCTGCAGGGCATCATTCGGCCGTACACCCGAGCCTACGGCCACCCAGAGCCGGCCCGGTTCCTTGAGGTTCTTACCGGTGAGACGGCCCCGGCATGACCGATCCCACGTTCCGATACCAGACGCCTGCGGCTTTCCGGACGGCACTCAAGGACCGTTTCGGACATATCGCGCGCACGGATCGCCGCTACACGCTCGACGAACTTCAGCGCCAGTTCGCCTACGACCGCGTCCTCGCCCGGCTGTTCAGTTCCCCCGATGCCGCCCGATGGGTGCTCAAGGGTGCGGGAGCACTCCTCGCCCGCCTCGCCTCGGCCAGGCACAGCAAGGACGTTGACGTGTTCTTCGACGCCACCGAAGCCGACGTCGATGACGCTGTCCACGCGCTGCGGGCTGCGCTTCAGATCGACCTCGGCGACCACTTCCTTCTGGACATCGTCCGAGTCGCGCCTTTGCAGGAGGATGCCAAAGGGGTGCGCGTCCACGTCACGGCCCGACTCGGCGCCACGTCGTTCGCCACCTTCCACATTGACGTCGTCGTCGGCGCTGTAATGACCGATACACCGGACATCGTTCCGCCGCTGACACCACTGGACATCGAAGGACTCGTCCGGCCCAGCTATCAAGTCTTTCCCGTCGCCGATCACCTCGCCGACAAACTCTGCGCAACTGTCGGCGTCTACAAGCGAACCGGGCAACAAGCCAGCAGCAGCCGAGTCAAAGACCTCGTGGACATCGCGATCATAGCCAGCACCCTGACCATCGATTCCACAGCGCTCCGCACCGCCGTCATCGTCAATGCGGCGTGGCGCAAACTCATGCTCCCCGAACGCTTCGCCCTGCTCGACCCGGCCGGCTGGGCCGCGCGCTATCCACGTGTCGCAGCGGACGCACCCGGTCCCGTCCCCGATTACCACACAGCGGTGAACCTGGCATGCCAGGTCTTCGATCCCATACTCGACGCGACGGCGACTGGCGTCTGGAGCCCCTCCGCTCGCGCATGGGTTTCGCAGTAGCCGCCGTCCCCTCCCGTCGCTCTTGGGTTTGTGGCGCCCGTTCTATGGCGTTTTGGGGCTTCTGCGGCGGGGCCCCAGTCCAAGATCGCCGCAGAGGGGGCGGGCGGGCGGGCGGGGGGGG
>Ga0081539_10005679_pt1 | contig 12518 bp, 10 predicted proteins | sample TabmetS4T2R2_FD_71023 | JGI IMG/M metagenome (GOLD analysis project Ga0081539, IMG submission 71023) | Tabebuia heterophylla rhizosphere microbial communities from the University of Puerto Rico - S4T2R2 | ecosystem: Host-associated > Plants > Roots > Rhizosphere ...
GTTTCGCGCGGCGATGAGAACGGTCAGCGGAGGAATCATCGCCATGGCGGTCACCTACGCCGTCGGAGCGCTTGTCGGCCATTCTGTCGGCTAGGAGAAGCGGCGGCCCGCGAGGTCGCCGCATTCGACAAACCCTCGGCTTTCAATATCATTGGCTGGTGGAGCTGAGGGGAATCGAACCCCTGACCTCTGCAGTGCGATTGCAGCGCTCTCCCATCTGAGCTACAGCCCCGCGCCTCCAGCCGGCAGGCGGGCCCGATGGGCTCGGGCCGCTCGGGAAGCGGCTCCCTAGCCGCTTGTCCGCCCCCTTGCAATCGCCTGTCCCGCCCCAGCGTCGGGCTGCCGATTTCAATCCTTTTGCCACCGATACGATCGGAACGGCTGCGACCGCCCAATCGTTTTTCCTCCAGTTCGGCCGGGCCTGAGAACCGGCCCTTTCCTGCTGGGAGGATTAAACATGGCCTATGACCGTTACGACACGCGGGATGCGCCGCGTGATGAACGTTCCCGATGGCGCGACGAACGTGATCGCGGCTGGCGCGGCGACGAGCGCGGCCGCCACGAAGACCGCGGGTTCTTCGAGCGCGCCGGCGACGAGATCGCGTCCTGGTTTGGTGACGACGAGGCCGAGCGCCGCCGTCGTGAGGACCAGATGCGGGACGAGCGCTCCGAACGTCGCGGAATGCGCGATGAGGGCCGCGGATGGGACCGTGACCGCGAACGCGGCCGCCGCGACTGGAGCGAGGATCGCGGCTGGAGCCGGGAGCAATGGAGCCGCGGCGACCGCGACGAAGGGCGCTTTCGTTCGCGCGAGGACGAGCGCTTCCGCGACCGTGGCCGGGATTATCGACCGTTGATGGGCGATTATGACCGCGGCCGTGAAACCGAGCCCTTCTTCGCCGGCGCCAGCCGGCGCAGTGAGCGCTCCTTGGACGAGGAACCCCCGCGGAGCCGCGGCTTCGGCGGCACGCGCGGCGAGCGTTCGCCCTTCGACCCGCATTACCGCAGCTGGCGCGAACGGCACCTGAGCGAGCTCGACCGCGACTATGACGAATATAGCCGCGAGAACCAGAGCCGCTTCGAGCGCGAGTTCGGTACCTGGCGCGAGCGGCGGCAGCAGAAGCGCGGCCTGCTCGGCCAAATCCGCGAGCATATGGAAGTCGTCGGAAGCGACGAGCAGCATGTCGGGACCGTCGATCGCATCGCCGGCGACCGCGTCATCCTCGCCAAGTCGGACCCGGAAAGCGGCGGCGTGCACCATTCGCTGAGCTGCTCGGACATCGACCGCGTCGAGGGCGATCGCGTGATCCTGGAATGCGCCGCCGACGAGGCGCGCAACCGCTGGCGCGACGAGAGCCGCAGCCGCGCGCTGTTCGAGCGCGAGGACCAGGGCGAGATGGGCCCGCGGATGCTCGATCGCAGCTTTGAAGGCACCTACCGCTGAAGCGGTAGACGGCTGAGCCCCGACCAGCGGGGCTGACACTGACCCGGCGGCGTCATCCCCTTCGCCGCCGGGTCTTTCGTGTGCGGCTCTTCCCATTCCTGCAAGGGAGGGGATAGGGGGGGTAAGGAGGCGGCACGGCTCGATGCCGTGACGGCTCTTGTTTCAACGCGCTACGCGCACCCACCCCCGCCCCTCCCTTCCAGGGAGGGGAGTAGGAGACGCAGATGGCACGCGCCTGGCACCTGAAGAGCCGCCCGAACGGCATGCCGACCCACGACAATTTCGAACTGAAGGAAACCGAGCTGCTGCCGCTCGGCGACGGACAGCTCCTCGTGCGGAACATCTGGCTCTCGGTCGACCCCTACATGCGCGGCCGGATGAACGACGTGAAAAGCTACGTGCCGCCTTTCCAGGTGGGCGAACCGATGGAGGGCGGCGCCATCGGCGAAGTGATCGACAGCCGGGCCGAGGGCTTTTCCGCCGGCGATCTCGTGCAGCACATGGCGGGCTGGCGCGACGAAGCGGTGGTGCCGGCGCGCACCGCGCAGAAGCTGCCCGAGCTCGGCGCACCGCCCGAGCGCTTCCTCGGCGTGCTGGGAGTGACCGGCATGACGGCCTATTTCGGCCTGTTGGATGCGGCGAAAGCGAAGGAAGGCGACGTGGTCTTCGTGTCCGCCGCCGCGGGCGCCGTCGGCTCGGTCGTGGTGCAGGTCGCCAAGGCGAAGGGAATGACGGTGATCGGCTCAGCCGGCGGAGCGGAGAAATGCGAGTTCGTCCGCTCGCTCAGCGCCGACCAGGTAATCGACTATAAGGCGGGACCGTTGCTGAAGAGCCTCGCCGCCGCGGCGCCCGAGGGGATCGACGTCTATTTCGACAATGTCGGCGGCGAGCATCTCGACGCCGCGCTGGCGCTGGCGCGCAACAACGCCCGCTTCGCCATTTGCGGGATGATCGAGGGCTATAACAGCGCCCAGCCGATGAGCCTGCGTTTCATCATGCGGATCATCGCCGCGCGGATCCAGCTAAAGGGCTTCATCGTCTTCGATTATTTCCCGCGCATGGCGGAATTCTACCGCGACATGGGCCAATGGCTCACCGACGGCACGGTCAAAGCGCGCGAGACGGTGGTCGAGGGGCTGGAGAGCATGCCCGACGCCTTCCTCGGCCTGTTCAAGGGCGAGAATGTCGGGAAGATGCTGGTAAAGCTCTAAAAGCGGCAGACCTTCGGGTCGCCGCTCCGGTAGCCGCGCTGAAGCGCTTCCATACGCTGCGCCGAAGTGCCGTGGGTAAAGCTGTCGGGCACCACCCGCCCCTGCGTCTGGCGCTGCAGCGTGTCGTCGCCGATCGCTTCGGCGGCGCGCATGCCTTCCTCAAGGTCGCCCTGCTCCATGATCGACCCCTGAGCATCGCGGGCATTGGCTGCCCAGACGCCGGCATAGCAGTCGGCCTGGAGCTCGACCTTCACCTGAACTGCATTTCCTTCCCTCTCAGTCGCGCGGGCCTGCACATTGTGGGCCTGCTCAAGGGTCCCTTCGAGGTCCTGGATGTGATGGCCGACCTCATGGGCGATCACATAGGCCTGGGCGAAGTCGCCCGGTGCCCGGAACCGCCGCTCGAGTTCGTTGAAGAAGGTCGTGTCGAGATAGATGCGATTGTCGTTGGGGCAGTAGAAGGGCCCCATCGCGGCCTGGCCGAAGCCGCAGGCCGTCTGCGTCCCGCCCGTGTAAGCGACCAGCCCCGTTGGGGCATAGCGTTGGCCGTTTTGGGCGAAAATCTGGGTCCACACTTGCTCGGTGTAGCCGAGCACCGTCCTCAGGAATTGCTGGGTCTTCGGATCGAGCGTCGATTGCCCGGTCGGCGCGCTGGTCGTCGGCCCGCTCGGCAGGATCCCTCCTCCTCCGCCGCCGATCTGAGTCAGGACGCAATAGCCGAGCAGCAGGATGATGACGCCGATGAGCCCGAAGCGGCTCATGACCAGTGGGAGCAGGCAGCCGAGCGCATTGCCGCCGCCTCCGCCAAATCCGAAACCGCCGCCGGGTTGCCCGGTCCGGTCTTCGAAATTGTCGCTTTCGGGTCCGCCGCCTAGCCGCATCGCTCGCCTCCTGTTGCGAGGGCGTAATGCTCGGGGGCCGATGCGGTTGCAATTCATCCGGCGCGCCGCAAGGAGCGCGACCAGGAGAATCGTTCAATGTTCCTTCAAGGGAAAGTCGCGCTTGTCACCGGTTCGACCTCGGGCATCGGCCTCGCCATCGCCAGGGTGCTCGCCGCCGAAGGCGCAAAGCTAATGATCAACGGCTTCGGCGAACCGGCGGAGATCGAGCGCGAGTGCGCCGAGCTCGGCGCGATCCACGACGGCGCCGACATGTCGACGCCGGACGAAATCGAGCGGATGATGAAGCGCTGCGCCGACGAGCTCGGAGGGCCGGATGTCCTCGTCAACAATGCCGGAATCCAGCACGTTTCGCCGATCGAGGACTTCCCGCCGGAGAAATGGGATGCGATCATCGCCATCAACCTATCCTCGGCGTTCCACACGACGCGGCTCGCTGTCCCGGCGATGAAACAGAAGAAGTGGGGCCGGATCATCAACACGGCGAGCGCGCACAGCCTCGTCGCCTCGCCCAACAAGAGCGCCTATGTCGCCGCCAAGCACGGCATTGCGGGCTTCACCAAGACCATCGCGCTGGAGACGGCGCGCGCCGGGATCACCGTCAATTGCATCTCACCCGGCTATGTCTGGACGCCCTTGGTTGAGCGGCAGATCCCGGACACGATGAAGACGCGCGGCCTGACGCGCGAGCAGGTGATGAACGATGTCCTGCTCGCCGCCCAGCCGACCAAGCGTTTCGTCACGCCGGAGGAAGTGGCCGCGCTGGCGATTTTCCTTTGCCGCGACGAGGCGGCATCGATCACCGGCGCCAACCTCAGCATGGACGGGGGATGGACCGCGGCCTAGGCTTTCGCGCGATGCGTGCCGCTTTCCTTCTCGTTTTGCTGCTCGTCGCCGCCGGCTGCGAAGTCATCGAGCAGCCTTCAGGGCTGATCCCGCAATGGACCAGCGCCTACAAGCAGGTGATCAGCGAAACCGACCGCACCCGCCTGCGCGAATGGCGGACGAGCTTCGTCGATGCGCTCGGCGCCGCGCGCAGGTCCGGGCATTCGGCGGAGATCTCCCGCGAAGGCGCGCTTCTCGACCCTGACGCCGCGCAGCCGGGGCCGGCCATCCCCAATGGCGAGTATCGCTGCCGCGTGATCAAGCTGGGCGCGAAGGAGCCGGGCAATCTCGACTACGTCACCTACCCGCCCTTCACCTGCCGCGTTCGTGCCGAGCGCGAGCTGCAGCGGCTGACCAAGGTCAGCGGCTCGCAGCGCTATGTCGGACTGATCTTCCCCGGCGACGCGGTTCGTAACGTCTTCCTCGGCACGCTCGTGCTCGGCGACGAGAGCCGCGCGATGCAGTATCGCCAGGACGAGAAGCGCGACGTCGCCGGCTATGTCGAGCGGATCGGCCCCTCCCGCTGGCGGCTGGCCATCCCGCAACCCCATTTCGAATCCCGGCTCGATGTGATGGAGCTGGTCCCGCAAGGAGTATCCCGTTGAAGAATTTGCTATGGCTCGCGGCCGCCGCAATGACTGTCCCCTCGCCCGCAACATCGGCAGCGCTGTCCGACGCGATCCGCGCCGACATGCCGATGCTGATGACGCTCTACCGCGACCTTCACGCCAATCCCGAGCTCAGCATGCAGGAGATGCGCACGCCGGCAAAGCTCGCGCCCGAAATGCGCAAGCTCGGCTTCGAGGTGACCGAACGGGTCGGCAAGACCGGGGTCGTCGCGGTGATGAAGAACGGTCCCGGTCCCGTGCTGCTCATCAGAGCGGACATGGACGCGCTGCCGGTTAAGGAGCAGACCGGTCTCCCCTTCGCCTCGAAGGTCCGGGCGACCACGCTCGACGGGATCGAGAGCGACGTCATGCACGCCTGCGGCCACGACACCCACATCACGACCTGGCTCGGAACGGCGCGGCGGCTAGCGGCGAGCAAGGATCAATGGTCCGGTACCGTCGTCATGGTCCTCCAGCCGGGAGAGGAGCTGGGGCTCGGCGCCAAGGCGATGCTCGACGACGGCCTCTACAAGCGCTTCCCCAAGCCCGACGTGCTTCTCGCCTTCCATGACTCCGCCTCGCTCCCTGCGGGTGTGATCGGAGTGACGAAGGGTTATGCTTTGGCCAATGTCGACAGCGTCGACATCACGGTCAAAGGCGTCGGCGGCCACGGCGCATACCCACAGACGACCAAGGATCCGATTGTTCTCGCCAGCCGGATCGTCATGGCGCTGCAGACCCTGGTCAGCCGCGAGAACAGCCCGCTCGACCCTGCCGTCGTGACCGTCGGCAGCTTCCACGCCGGCGCCAAACACAACATCATTTCGGATGAGGCGAAGCTTCAGTTGACGGTGCGCAGCTACGGTCCCGAAGTGCGCAAGAAACTGCTCGACGGCATTGCCCGTATCGCTCGCGGCGAGGCGATCGCGGCCGGGGTTCCCGCGGACCGGATGCCGGTCGTCACCGTGCGTGAGCCTTACACGCCTTCCACGTTCAACACGGAAAAGCTGTCGGAGCGGCTCATCGACCTCTTCGGGGGCCATTTCGGCGCGGACCGGGTGGTCGTTTCAAAGCCGGTCATGGGCGGCGAGGATTTCAGCCAGTTCTGGCTTGCCGACAAGACCAAGGAAGCGACCATCTTCTGGGTCGGCGGCGTGCCCAAGGCGAAGTGGGATGCGGCGGCGGGTGACGAGACCAAGCTGCCCTCGCTGCACAGTCCCTTCTGGGCGCCTGAGGCGGACACGGTCATTTCCACTGCGACGGAGGCGATGACCGTGGCCGCGCTGGACATCCTCAAGAAGGGATAATTTCCCTCTCGTTCACCACTTATTTGTAAAGTTTGGCGACACCCTCCCCCATGTCGGCTGAGTTGACATGGGGTCCGCCGTGGACACGCTGATCGGCTTCTGGAGCCACGCGCTCGCGGCCGCCTGCTTCGCCGCGCTGACCATCTGGCGCCTCGGGGATGCCGCTCGGCAACCGGCGCAGCGCTTGCTCGCGGGAGCCTTCGCGCTGACGACCTGCTGGGCCTGGCTGGCGGCGATAGCGCCGGGCGAGCCCCTGGTCGGCTTTGCCGAGAGCGCCCGCAACCTCTTGTGGATCAGCTTGCTCTACGGGCTTTCCACGGCCGGCGAAGAACGCGAGCATGGCGTGAAGCTCGTCTATGCCGCCGTCGCCGGGGTGATCGGCCTTCAGCTGATCGGCGGCGCGCTGCTGCTGTCCAACCCCACCGACGCCATCGCGCAAACCGGGCTGATTCTGCGCATCACGACAGCGGCCGGGGCGCTGGTGCTGGTGCATAACATCTACGGCCAGGCCGCGCCGGCGAGCCGGCTGCACATCCGCTTCGCCATGCTCGGGCTCGCCCTCATCTGGGGCTACGACCTCAACCTTTACACCATGCGCTATCTCGGCTCGGCCGGCGCGCACGCCCTCGAGGAGTGGCGCGGCCTCGCCGTGGCCCTCGCGGCTCCGCTGTTCGCCCTCGCCCCGCGCCAAGAGGGGAGCTGGAGGATCCGTCTGTCGCGGGCGGCGACCTTCCAGTCGCTCTCGCTCCTTGCCATCTGTGCCTATTTCGCGCTGATGGCGATCCTCGCCACCGCGCTCCGCGGCACCGGCATCGACTGGTCCTCATCGCTGATGATCGGCGCGCTCGCCGTGATGACCGTGGCGGCGATGGTGCTGATCCCCAGCGCGCGCGCCCGCAGCTGGGTCAAGCTCAAGCTCGCCAAACATTTGTTCGAGCATCGCTACGATTATCGCACCGAATGGCTGCGGTTCACCGAGACGCTCGGCCGCGCCGGGCCCGATGCGCCGCCCTTGAGCGACCGCATCGTCAAGGGCTTCGCCGACATCGTCGACGCGCCCGGTGGAATGCTGCTGGTGAGCGACGGGGGCCGCGGTCTCGCCGTGGCGGACGCGAGCAGCTGGCCGGGCAATCCGCCGGGAACCGATGCGCTGGAGGAATCGGCCGATTTCTGGAACGAGCTTGAAGGGAGCGGCCGGATCCTCGAGTTCGAAGGTCTGCGCCACGGATGGGCGAGCGCCGCGGACAAGGCCATGGCCGTGCCCCAATGGCTCCTTGAGGAAAGCATCGCCTGGGCGGGCATCCCCCTGCTCCACCAGCAGCGGCTCGTCGGCGTCGTCGTCCTCGCAGCGCCCGATTACCGCCGCCAGCTCGACTGGGAGGATTTCGACCTGTTGCGCACCGCCGGCCACCAGGCGGCGAGCTCGCTTGCCGAAGCGCTGGGTCAGGAAGCGCTGAGCCACGCGCAGCGGTTCGAGGAGTTCAACCGCCGCTTCGCCTTCATCCTGCACGACATCAAGAATCTGGTGAGCCAGCTCTCGCTTGTTGCGCGCAACGCCGAACGTCATGCCGACAATCCCGATTTCCGCGCCGACATGGTCGCGACTTTGCGCTCGTCGGTCGGCAAGATGAACGACTTGCTGCAGCGGCTCGCGCCGCATTCGCAGTCCCGCGTCCAGCGCATCGAGGCGCAGCCCTTGCGGCCGATCCTGACCGCCGTGATCGCGGCTAAACGCCGCGACCGCGAAGTTACCCTGCTCGGCGATACTAATGTGGAGGCACTCGTCGACGCCGGCGCGCTCGAGCAGGCGGTCGGTCATCTCATCCAGAATGCGCTCGACGCCAGCAGCGGCGAAGCCGTCACGGTCCGCGTCGACAGTGAGGGCGAGAAGGTCGCTATCGCCGTCAGCGACAAGGGCGTGGGCATGGACGGCGAGTTCGTCCGCAACCGCCTCTTCGAGCCCTTCGCTTCGACCAAGCCCGGCGGCTTCGGGATCGGCGCCTTCGAGGCGCGCTCGCTGATCACCGCCATGGGCGGCAGGCTCGGCGTGGATAGCCGCCCCGGCCGCGGCACCACCTTCACGATCACCCTTCCCGCCGCCGAAGCGGCTGAAGAACGCCCGAGGAAACGCGCATGACCGATGCAACCCAACCCAAGGTCCTGCTCGTCGTCGAGGACGACGAGGGCCTGCAGCGCCAGCTCAAATGGGCCTATGACGGCTATGAGGTCGTCTGCGCCGGCGACCGCGCCGCAGCCATCGAGGCCCTGCGCGCCTATGAGCCGGCCGTGGTCACGCTCGACCTCGGACTGCCGCCGGACCCCGACGGCACCGAGGAGGGCTTCGCCACGCTCGCTGAGATCCTGCGCCTCAAGCCCGACACCAAGGTGATCGTCGCCACCGGCCACGGAGCACGCGAAAGCGCGACCAAGGCCGTCGCGATGGGCGCCTATGATTTCTACAAGAAGCCCGTCGACATCGACGAGCTCGGTTTCATCGTCGCCCGCGCCTTCCACCTGCACGAGATCGAGGAGGAGAACCGCCGGCTGGAGAATGGCGCTTCGGCGACCATGCTCGGCTCGATCATCACCGCCGCGCCCGAAATGCTGAAGGTGGCGAAAACGATCGAGCGCGTGGCGTCGGCCGACGTATCGGTGATGCTCTTGGGCGCCAGCGGCACCGGCAAGGAGCTGCTCGCCCGGGCGGTGCACGAGAAGAGCCGCCGCAAGGGCGAGTTCATCGCCATCAACTGCGCCGCCATCCCCGAGAACCTGCTCGAGGCCGAGCTGTTCGGCTACGAGCGCGGCGCCTTCACGGGAGCCGTCAAATCCAACGTCGGCAAGATCGAGCTGGCGGAAGGCGGCACCTTATTCCTCGATGAGGTCGGCGACATCCCGCTGCCGCTCCAGGTCAAATTGCTGCGTTTCCTTCAGGAGCGGGTGATCGAGCGAATTGGCGGCCGGCAGCCGATCGCCGTCGACACGCGCATCGTCTGCGCGACGCACCAGGACCTTGACGCTATGACCGCCGACGGACGCTTCCGCGAGGACCTCTATTACCGCCTTGCGGAGATCGTAGTGAAGATCCCCTCGCTCGCCGAACGCTCTGGCGACGCGGTGCTGCTGGCGCGCCATTTCGTCAACCGCTTCGGGCGTGAGCTCAACCCCGGCGTCCAGACGCTCTCGCCCGATGCGATCGAGGCGATCGACGCTTATTCCTGGCCTGGCAACGTTCGCGAGCTCGAAAACCGCATCAAGCGGGCGGTGATCATGGCCGACGGCAAGAGCGTAACGGCGGTCGACCTCGACTTGCCCAAAGCGGGCGCGGAAGAGGAGCAACATGTGCTCCCCATCAACCTTCGCGCCGCGCGCGAGGTCGCCGATCGCAAGGCGATCCGCCAGGCGATGAGCCGCACCGACAACAATATCTCCGGCGCGGCCAAGCTGCTCGGGATCAGCCGGCCGACGCTGTACGATCTGCTCAAGCAATATCGTCTGCAAGCGTAAGCGCTTCTTCGACCAACGGATTTGCGGGGCGCGCGCCGGGCGCTAAGAGTCCGCGCATCCTCCGCAAATCACGGGAAAAGCTTCAATGGACCGCCGCTCGTTCCTCGCCACCAGCGCGACCGTCGCGCTGCTTCCGCTGACCGAAGCTCCCGCGCTCGCCGCCGCCGCCAAACCCGGCACGGGCGACGCCAGGCTCAACGCGCTGTTCGAAGCCATCTTCCAGGACCGTGTCCGCAACTCGCCCGAGCTTGCGAGCTCCCTCGGCCTCGACAAGGGACCCAATGCGGCGCTCAAGTCGAAACTCGAAACCCGGCCGAAATCCGCTGCCCGCCGCGAGGACCTGGCGCGCAACCGCCGCGACCTAGCGCGGCTTCGCGCGTTCAGTCCCGCAGCCCTGTCGGACGCGGCCAAGCTCAATCGCGAGGTCGTGATCTATTCGCTCGAGACGCAAGTCGCTGCGCCGTCGCGCTGGGATATCAACAGCGCCCAGCGGCCTTATTCGATCTTTCAGCAGGGCGGCGCCTATTTCTCGACGCCCGACTTCCTCAACACGGCGCATACGATCGACAACGCCGCCGACGCGGAAGCCTATCTCTCTCGCCTCAGCCAGTTCGCGACGGTGCTCGACAATGACAGCGCGGAGCAGCGCGCCCAAGCCGCGCGCGGCTTCCTCGCGCCGGGCTGGTCGATCGATCTGACGCTTGGCCAGATGCGCAAGCTGCGCGATGTGCCGGCGGCGCAGAACACGATGGTCGAGTCGATCACCAGGCGTACGGCGGCCAAGGGCATCGCCGGCGACTGGGCCAGCCGCGCCGCCGCCATCGTCGAGAAGAGCATCTACCCGGCGCTCGACCGGCAGATCGCGCTGATGCAGCAGTTGCGGCCGACGACCCGCCCCGGCGACGGTGCCTGGCGCCTGCCCAACGGCGAGGGCATTTACGCCGAGGCGCTGCGCCAGGCGACGACGACCAACTTCTCGCCCGCCGAAGTCCACCAGATGGGCGTTACACAGGTCGCGGAAATCAGCGCCGAACTCGACAAGATCCTGCGCGGGCAGGGCTATAGCCAAGGCAGCGTCGGCGAGCGACTGAACGCGCTGAACAAGACCCCGTCCCAACTCTATGCCGACAGCGACGCCGGCCGCGCCGAGCTGCTCGCCTATCTCAACACTCTCGTGAAGGACATGTACGGCCGGCTGCCGAATGCCTTCGCCACTTTGCCCAACCAGCCGCTCGAGATCCGCCGCGTTCCGCAAGAGATCCAGGACGGGGCGTCCAACGGCTATTACAACCGGGCCGCGCTCGACGGCTCACGGCCCGCGATCTACTTCATCAACCTCAAGGATACGGGCGACTGGCCAAAGTATACGTTGCCGACGCTCAGCTACCACGAGGGCGTTCCCGGCCATCACTTGCAGATCAGCATCACTCAGGAATCGAAGGATATCCCCACGCTGCGCAAGATTGGCGGCTTCTCGGCTTATTCGGAGGGTTGGGCGCTCTATTCCGAGCAGGTCGCAGACGAGCTCGGCGTCTACGCCAACGACCCGCTGGGCCGCGCCGGTTATCTGCAGTCCTTCCTGTTCCGCGCGGCGCGACTGGTCGTCGACACCGGCCTTCACACCAAGCGCTGGAGCCGCGAGCAGGCGACCGACTATTTGGTGCAGACCACGGGCTTCGCCCGCCCGCGCTCACAGCGCGAGGTCGAGCGCTACTGCACCCAGATCGGCCAGGCCTGCAGCTACAAGGTCGGGCATATCGCCTGGGCACGGGCGCGTGCCGAGGCCGAGAAGAGACTCGGCTCGAGGTTCGACGTCAAGCAGTTTCACGAGGTGCTGCGCGAGGGGGCGATGCCGCTGTCCATTCTGGAACGGCGGATCAGGGAGCGGACGGCAAGTATCGCGTAAGCGGCGTCTCACTTGCCGCGACTCGGCACCCTGTGATTAGCTTTCGGACCGACGAAAGGAGGCGCACATGTCCACTTTCATGGTCGAGCGGAACCTTGCCGGAATCAGCATGGATCAACTGGGCGGTGCCCAGAAGGCGGCAATTGCCAAGGGAGAGCAAATGACGGCCGAGGGGACTCCGGTCCGCTATCTGCGCAGCACCTTCGCTCCCGAAGACGGCCGGTGCATGTGCCTGTTCGAAGCCGACAAGAGCGAGGATGTGAAAAGGCTCAACGACGAGGCGGGCCTTCCCTACGAGCGGATCGTGCCGGCCATGGACCTGACGCCCTAGCGCGCGAGCGCTTCCGCAATTTCGGCCACCTCAAGCCAGCGCAGCTCCATCGCCTCGATCTCGGCGCGGTTGCGGGCGATGCGTTCGGTGAGTGTGGCGAACCGCTGCGGCTCGCGCGTGTAGAGGTGGGGATCGGAAAGCGCCTGCTCGTCCGCCGCCACCGCTGCCTCGAGCCGCTCGATCTCACCCGGCAGCCGGTCGTAGTCGCGCTGGTCCTTGTAGCTAAGCTTCCCACCCCTCCCGCCGGCGGAAGGGGAGGGAAGCGCCGAAGGCGTGCTTCCACCCTCCTGCACCTTCCCGCGAGCGGAAGGGGGAGCTTTGGCTTCATACCGCTTCCGCACCCAGTCCTCGTAGCCGCCGGCGACGATGTCGACCTTGCCCGAGCCGTCGAGGCCCAGCGTGATCGTCACCGTGCGGTCGAGG
>Ga0081539_10005680_pt1 | contig 12517 bp, 12 predicted proteins | sample TabmetS4T2R2_FD_71023 | JGI IMG/M metagenome (GOLD analysis project Ga0081539, IMG submission 71023) | Tabebuia heterophylla rhizosphere microbial communities from the University of Puerto Rico - S4T2R2 | ecosystem: Host-associated > Plants > Roots > Rhizosphere ...
CGCCCAGCACGCCACCAGCCGTGAGGGCAAGGCGCAGGTCGAGCTGGCCCAGCTCAACTACCTGCTGCCGCGGCTGCGTGGCTGGGGCGAGAGCCTGAACCGGCAGGCCGGCGGCATCGGCGCCCGGCGAGGCCCTGGCGAGACCAAGATGGAGGTCGACCGGCGCCGCATCCGCCGGCGCATCACCAAGCTTCACCGGGAGCTTGCCGAGATGGCCAGGACCCGCGACGTGAAGCGCGGTGGCCGCGAGCGGGCCGGCGTGCCCGCCGTCGCCCTGGCCGGCTACACCAACGCGGGCAAGTCCACCCTGCTGAACCGCCTCTCCGGCGCCGGCGTGCTGGTGGAGGACAAGGGCGTCGGCCTGGCCCTGCACTGGCGCGGCGCGCCGCACGCGGCCAGCGACGTGCGCACCTTTGCCAACCGCCACGTGCGCGGCCGGCCCGGTTACCGCCTGCAGCCGGGCGACCACGTGGTCGAATTCGTTCCGGTAGGCAGCGACAAGGGGCGCGCCGTGCGCCGGATGATGCAGTACCTGCCCTTCCGCGGCCGTCTTCCGGTCTTCCTCGGCGATGACCTCACCGATGAATTCGGCTTCGACGCCGCCAACGTCCAGCACGGCTGGAGCGTGCTGGTGGGTGAACGTGAACCCAGCGCGGCGGTGTTTGCGCTGCCCGACATACGCAGCGTGCACGCCTGGCTGCGTGAGAATGCCTATTGACCCGGCCAACCCCCACGGCCGCAACCGAGATGTACCGCGTGATGACCCAACCCGATCTTGATCTGGGCGTGGTCGGCAACGGCAGCTTCGGCGCCTTGGTCGACAAACATGCCCGCGTCGTCTGGAGCTGCCTGCCCACCTTCGACGGCGACCCCACCTTCTGCGCCCTGCTCGGCCCCAACCAGCAGACCGGCGGCGACTTCGCCATCGAACTGGAGGACTTCGCCGGCAGCGAGCAGGAGTACCTCACCAACACGGCGATCCTGCGTACCGTCCTGCGCGACGCGCACGGCGGCGAGCTGGAAATCCTCGACTTCGCCCCACGCTGGCGGCAGAACGACCGCTTCTACCGGCCGGTCAGCCTGATCCGCCAGGTACGCCCGCTGGCCGGCAGCCCACGCATCACCGTGCGTGCGCGCCCGCTGGCTGACTGGGGCGCACGCGTGCCGGAGTCGACCTGGGGCAGCAATCATGTGCGCTGGATCCTGCCCGAGCACGTGCTGCGGCTGACCACCGATGTGCCGGTGCGCTTCGTGCGCGATGGCCTGCCGTTCGTGCTCAACCATCCCATCCACCTGATCCTGGGCGTGGATGAGTCGCTCAACCGCTCGATCAGCGGCTATGTCCAGGAAGCCTTCCAGCGCACCCGCGACTACTGGCGCGAATGGGTACGCTACCTGTCCATCCCGCTGGAATGGCAGGACGCGGTGATCCGCAGCGCGATCACCCTGAAGCTGTGCCAGTACGAAGACAGCGGCGCGATCATCGCGGCGATGACCACCTCCATTCCGGAAGCGCCGGGCAGCGTGCGCAACTGGGACTACCGCTACTGCTGGCTGCGCGACGCGACGCTCACGCTGCAGGCGCTGCTCGGCGCCGGGTACGTCGACGAGGCCCGCGCCTGGCGCGACTGGCTGCTGCGCGCGGTCGCCGGCGACCCGCCGGACCTCAAGATCATGTACGGCATCCACGGCGAGCGGCGGCTGCCCGAGTACGACCTGCCCTGGCTGGGCGGGTACGAGGGGTCGAGCCCGGTCCGGGTCGGCAACGCGGCCGCGGACCAGTTCCAGCTCGACGTCTGGGGCACCGTGCTCGAGGGCCTCCACGTCGCCCGGGAGTCCGGGCTCGCGCCGTCCGACGACGCCTGGGACCTGCAGCGGGCGCTCATGAACCACCTGGAGGGCCACTGGCAGGACGCGGACCGCGGGCTGTGGGAGGTCCGCGGCCCGGAGCGGCGCTTCGTGCACTCGCAGGTGATGGCGTGGGCCGGCGCCGACCGCATGGTGCGCGCCGTCGAGCGGTTCGGCGTCGACGGGCCGGTGGAGCGCTGGCGCGCGACGCGCGACGAGATCCACGCGACGGTCTGCGCCGAGGGCTACGACGCGGACCGCCGCACGTTCACCCAGCACTTCGGCGGGGCCGCGCTCGACGCGTCGCTGCTGCTCATCCCCCGGGTCGGGTTCCTGCCGTGGGACGACGAGCGCGTGATCGGGACGGTCGACGCCGTCCGCCGCGAGCTGTGCGAGGACGGCCTGGTCCTGCGCTACCGCACCGACGAGGGCGGCGACGGCCTGCCCGGGCGCGAGGGCGCGTTCGTCGCGTGCAGCTTCTGGCTGGTGGACGCGCTGGAGGGCACCGGACGCCGCGCCGAGGCCGTCGCGCTCTTCGAGCGCCTGCTCGGCCTGCGCAACGACGTCGGGCTGCTGGCGGAGGAGTACGACACGGTCGGCGGGCGGCAGGTCGGCAACATGCCGCAGGCGTTCAGCCACCTCGCGCTGGTGACCAGCGCGCAGCAGCTCTCCCACGGACGCGAGCACGTGACGACGGACCGCGCCCCGCTGGTGCCGGAGGGCTGACGCGGGCTCGTTCTTTGCGCACGGGGCGTCCCTGCGATCGATAGACGCGCACGGGGACGCCCCGTGCGCCATCACGACGGCTCCGGCACGCGCGCCTCTGCCCTCGGCAGAGCACGTCTGCCGGGGGCAGAGTTCCTTGGTCCCGCGGCCCCGGCGACCGGACGGTGGAGGCACGGCACCGCCGAACCGGCCCCGCCGCCGACCGCAGGAGGACTCGTACATGACCGCCATCCCCGGGTCGCTCGACGACCAGCTCGCCGCCCGGCTGCTCCAGCAGCGCATCATCGTCCTGGGCGCCGAGGTGGACGACGTGATCGCCAACCGCCTCTGCGCGCAGCTCCTGTTGCTGTCGGCCGAGGACCCGCGACAGGACGTCAGCCTCTACATCAACTCGCCCGGCGGCTCGGTCAGCGCCGGCCTCGCGATCTACGACACTATGCGGCTGATCCCCAACGACGTCAGCACGCTGGCGATGGGCCTCGCCGGCAGCATGGGCCAGTTCCTGCTGTCGGCCGGGACGCCGGGCAAGCGGTACAGCCTGCCGCACGCCCAGGTGCTCATGCACCAGGGCTCCGCCGGCTTCGGCGGCACCGCCGCCGACGTCGAGATCTACGCCGACCAGCTCGACCGCATCGGCCGGCTGCTCACCGGCCTGATCGCGCAGCACACCGGCCAGCCGGTCGAGACCATCGAGAACGACAGCCGCCGCGACCGCTGGTTCTCTGCCGACGAGGCGCTCGCCTACGGCCTCATCGACCACGTGGTCGAGCACGTGGACGACGTCCGCCCCGCGTTCGCGCGGCAGCCGGTGGGGGTCTGACGTGGGCCAGTACACGATCCCAACCGTCGTCGAGCGGACCGCGAGCGGCGAGCGCGCCTTCGACGTCTACTCGCGCCTGCTGTCCGAGCGCATCGTCTTCCTGGGCACGGAGATCGACGACGGCGTCGCGAACGTCGTCATGGCGCAGCTCCTGCACCTCGAGTCGTCCGGCTCGGACCAGGACATCAGCCTCTACGTCAACTCGCCCGGCGGCTCGTTCGCCGCGCTCACCGCGATCTACGACACCATGCAGTTCGTGCGGCCCGACGTCGCGACGATCTGCCTGGGCCAGGCGTCGAGCGCCGCCGCCGTCCTGCTGGCGGCGGGCGCGCCGGGCAAGCGGTCGGTGCTGCCGCACGCGAAGGTCAGCCTGCACCAGCCGTCCAGCCAGGCGCGGGGCACGCTGCCGGACCTGGCGGTGCAGGCCAAGGAGGTGGCGAAGGTGCGGGCGGAGATGGAGCAGATCCTCAGCCGCCACACCGGCCAGCCGGCCGCGAAGATCCGCCGGGACACCGACCGCAACCTGACCTTCACCGCGCAGGAGGCCATCGAGTACGGCCTGATCGACAACGTCGTCGCCAGCCGGAAGGCGGCCCAACCCCTGGACGCGCTGTCGGCCTGACGTACCCCAACCCAGGCGGTGATCATGCACGATGGGAACGCCCCCTCGACGTGCGGCGAACCTGTACGCCCAGGTCGGCGTTCCTATCGTGCATGATCACCGCGTTCTAACAGGCCAGCGCGTTCCTATCGTGCATGATCACCGCGTTCTGTTCTGGGGCTCGCGCGTGCGTCAGGCCGCGAGGCAGACGACGTCGCCGCCGCGGGTCCGGGACGTCGACGCGGGCGTCGAGGCGGGCGCAGGCGCCGGCGCCGTGACCGCGCGGCGCTCGCGGATCGCGTCGAGCCGCTCCACCCGGGCGCGGCGCTCCTGGTCGGCAGCGAGCTCGCGGCCGCTCTCGGCGAGCACGTCGGAGAGCCGGACGCGCAGGCCGTCGCAGATGGCGGCCAGCACCTCCGACGAGACCTCCTTGCGGCCCCGCTCGACCTCGGAGAGATAGGGCACCGAGACACGGGCCGCCGCCGCGACGTCGGCCAGCGTGCGTCGCTGTGCGCGGCGGGTGCGTCGCAGGACGTCGCCGAGCACCGAGCGCAGCAGCGGCCGGGCCAGCGGCGTCGGCAGAGGCAGAGGCAGAGGCGTCGGCGGGGGCAGCGGCCGCAGCCGAGCCCGGCGGGCGGAGGCCGGTGCGGTCATGGTGGGTCCTCCCTCGTCGCGTCGTCCCTCATGCCTAACCCGGGACGGCGACGGTGGGGAACCCACCTTCGCCAGAGGCGAACACCGACCGGCCGACGCACCGCATCCCTGACCCGGGCTTCCCGGGTCAGGGATGCAGGCGTTGACTCAGGTGCTACGGAGACGGCGTCAGCTCACGGCCGGTACAGCTCCTGCATCTGGGCGTTGAACTGGCCGACCCGGTTCCGGTCCGCGCCCTCCACCCCGGCGTCCTGGAGCTTGAAGACGTCGAACCCGCGCTGGATCTCGCTCGAGTAGATGTGACCGTTGTACCAGTACGTCGACCAGTTGCCGGCGAGCACGAGATGCTCGGCGTTGAACGGCCCGCGGTCGAACCACGCGATCTCGCGCGGGTTGGCCGAGTCCGTGAAGTCGATCACCGACAGCCCGCCCTGGTACCAGGCCTGGACCATGACGTCGCGACCGGGCACCGGGATCAGCGACCCGTTGTGCGCCACGCAGTTCTCGGTGTCCGCCTGCGCCCGCGGGATCTTGAAGTAGCTGCGGAACACGAGCTGCCGGGCGTCGCCGCTGCCGGTGACGTCGTAGAAGGCGTCGGCGCCCTTGAGCGGTCCGACGGTGTCGTTGCACACCGCACCGGCGCCGCCGCCGAGCTCGTCGGTGAACACGACCTTCGTGCCCGCGTTGTTGAACGTCGCCGAGTGCCAGAAGGCGAAGTTCTGGATGTCGCGCACGACCGAGATCACCCGCGGCGCCGTACGGTCCTTGATGTCCATCAGGATGCCGTCGCCCATGCAGGCACCGGCCGCGAGGTCCTTCGACGGGTACGTCGTGATGTCGTGGCAGCCCGACGTCGCACGGTAGGTCTCGCCACCGGGGTTGCCGCCGTCCGGGAACAGCACCGGCTCGGCGACGACCGCCGCCTGCTCGGGCGCGTCCAGCGGCACCTCGACGATCGAGATCTTGTCGTGCGGCGGCTGGCAGTCCACGAGCGTCGGGTCCGGCGCGTACGACGACACGTAGACGAACAGCTCCCGGCCGTCACGGCTCGGCGCCAGCGTGTGCGTGTGCGAGCCGCAGTCGGTCTCGACCGCCGCGACGTACCGCGGGTGGAGCGGGTCGGTGATGTCGAAGATCTTGAGCCCTTCCCAGTAGTTCACCGGGTCCGGGGTCGACGTGCTCGAGCAGGAGTTGTCGGTGCGCCGCGAGTCCGTCGACAGCACGAGGATCCTGCCGTAGACCGACACGTCGTTCTGCGACCCCGGGCACACGACCGTCGCAGCGAGGCTCGGCCGCTTCGGGGCTCCGATGTCGTAGACGGAGAATCCGTTGTAGTTGCCGACGAAGGCGTAGCGACCCTGGAACGCGAGGTCGGAGTTGAACCCCGTCTCGGCGGCGAACGGCGCGGGCTTGGGCAGGTTGGCGAGGTGCGTGATGTTGGGCGTCCCGGACGACTCCCCCGGTGGGAGGAGCTCGGTGACGGCGGCCTGACCGGCGGTGGCGGTCGCGGCAAGTGTGCCGAGCACGAGGGTTCCCGTGGCCAGCACGACGCCCCATCGGAAAGATTGTCGTCGGGAGGCGGGTCGGAGAGAGATCATTCCCATGAGCGGCCCTTCTACGGAACGACTTCCGGGCCTTCGCAAAATACCCCATACTTCAGCAAGCTGACAGTTCTGGCAGAGGATGGTGGTGCCGGTGAGGTGTCGTGGCGTGCCCGTCGTCCTGCCGGTCGCCGCGGCTCTCGCCGCCGTCGCGGCTGCAGGATGCTCGGACCCGGAGCCCGCTCCGCCGTCCGCCACCTACACCGCGAGCGCGCCGGTGATCCAGCCCGGCCGGCCGGGCGAGCCGGCGACGACGGTCGCACCCGGCGAGACGGCGACCCGGCCGCCGCAGCCGGGCTTCAACGCGGCCGACGTCGCGTTCGTGCGGGACATGATCCGCCACCACGGGCAGGCGATCGAGCTGGCCCGGCTCGCCCCGGCCCGCGCGGCCGACGTGCGCGTCCTGGCGCTGGCCTCGCGCATCGAAGCCGGGCAGGAGCCCGAGATCGCCGTCCTGCGCGAGTGGCTCGCGAGCCGTCGGCAGCTCCTCGTCGACCCCGACCACCCGGACGGCCGCACCCACACGATGGCCGGGATGGCGACGCCCGCGCAGGTGGCGCAGCTCGCCGACGCCGACGGGACGGCGTTCGACCGGCTCTTCCTCACGCTCATGGTCACGCACCACCGCGGCGCGGTCACGATGGCGGGCCGCGTGCGGACGGCGGGCACCGACCTCGCCGTCCAGGAGCTCGCGAGGAAGATCAGCGGCGGCCAGTCCGCGGAGATCGGCCGCATGCTGGACGTGCGGGAGTCCCTCGGCTGAGCATGCCCGGGGCCCCGGGGAGTAGAGCATGAGCCGGATCCTTCTGAACCTGGACGACGAGGCGCTCGCCGCCGCGGTGGACGGCGAGACGGACGCGTGGCGGTAGCCGCCCGGTTCCTCGGTGACAAGAGCGCGCTCGCGCATCGACAAGCCACGGTTCGCAGCCTGCTCGAGCCGCTCGTCGGCGGGCGCTCTATGCCAGCGCCGAGGCGCACGACCTCGTCGTCCTGCACTACGACCACGACTTCGACCTGATCTCGGGCGTCACGGGACAGCGCGTGCAGTGGGTCGCACCCGCCGGAACGGTGGACTGAGCGCCGCACCCGGCCTGAGGGCTGGCCGCGCGGATCGCGAATCCGGAGGTTGCCCCGGGCGGTCTGCGTCACGAGGATGTCGGCCGTGAGCGACGGTCGGGACTGGTTCGTGCTGCTCCACGCGCCCGGGCCGGCGGTGCCCGACGGCAGCCGGATCTCGGAGCACCCGGGGTTCGGCGAGCACGTCGCGTTCCTGCGACGCCGGGCGGCCGACGGCTCGCTGGTCGCCGCCGGGCCGCTCGGCGACGCCGACGGCGAGGGGATGACGGTCCTGCGGGCGGCGTCCCTCGAGGACGCCCGCAGGCTCGCCGAGGAGGACGACCGCGCGGTGGCCGGCGGCGTCCTGCGCGTCACCGTGCGGCCCTGGCACGTCCTCATGGCCCCGGGCGAGTAGCCGGCCTGAGGAACCGAGCCGAGCCGAGCCGAACCGAGCCCCGGCCGCGCGCGGGGAAGTCGCGCGGCACGTGACTCAGGGAGGCGTCAGTTCCCCGCGGCCCGGTAGCGCTCGACGACGTCGGCCGGGATGCGGCCCCGGGACGACAGCTCGACGCCGTTGCTGCGCGCCCAGGCGCGCACCGCGCGGGTGTCGACGCCGACCGGCGTGACCACCGGTCGCGGCCGGCGCAACCCGCCGGCGCCGACCTTCCGCGCCGCACCCGTCCACGGCTCGAGCGTGCGGCGCAGCGCCTCGGCGTTCCTCGTCGAGAGGTCGATCTCGAACGACACGCCGTCCAGCGCGAACCGCACGGTCTCGCTCGCCGGTTCGCCGTCGAGGTCGTCCGTGAGCTTCACGATCGTCTTCTGCGCCATGTCCGGCATCGTCGTGTTCGCCGGACCCACGGGTCAAATGCGACACGCGAGCCACGGCGGCCGCAGGCGCCGCCCGCCGCCGCGATCCCGCCGGCGGCTCACGGCAGGCGGCCGGCCGCGTGCCGGCCCGCCGCCAGCGGGTTCACCGCCAGCCAGGTGCCGGCGTAGTCGGCGAGAACGGTGCGCACGGGGCAGCCGCGGCGGCGGCCGCAGGCCCGGCAGCGCCCGCGGGCGTCGAGGGAGTGCTCGTCGAGCAACCGCTGGACGGCGGACACCAGCCGGGCGAGCTGCCGGCGGACGGCGGGGTCGGCGACGTCGCTCGCCGCGACCGCGGTGGCGAGCTCCGAGAGCTCGTGGGCGACGATCCTCTGGTCGACGTGCACGGTCACGACCGCCACCCCGGACCGGCAACCGGCGGGAACGTCGGGCGCGCACCCGTCCACCGGTGGTCGGCGATATCCATTTCCCCGTTCCCCCTGCGAACTACACCGGTGTGAACTCCCCTCGCAGCGATCCCCGATACCGGTACGAGAGTGGACAGGCGTCGACGTACGTGGTTGAAGGCACCACTTTTAGTTAACGGCGACCCGTGCGACATTGACAGGAGAAACGTCCCGGATAGTCGTTTAGCCTGTTTCAGCCGGTCTGTTCCGGCCAGCCCCGCGGGTGACGACGGAACGGAGTCGCCGCCATGGGTGATCCGTCCGACAGCGGGCCTGCCCGGCTGCGTGCGCTGATCACCGAGGCAGGCTGCACGTACGAGAGCCTCGCGCGCTCGATCAACGTCATCGCCCGCGAGAACGGCGACATGCATTTGCGCGCCAACCGTTCCTCGGTGGCGCACTGGGTGGCGGGATCGGTTCCCGCCCGGCGTACCCGCGGCTATCTCGCGGAGGCATTGAGCCGCCTTCTCGGCCGCACCGTGACGAGTGCGGAACTGGGATTCGGCGCGGGTTTCGGCGACGACGACGACCGCGTCGATCTCGGCCTCTCGCTCACCGAGGACCCGGTGCGCGTTCTCAGCGACCTGACCGCCGCCGACCTCGATCGGCGCGCGTTTCTCCGGACCGCCGCCTTCTCCGTCATCGCGCTCGACGCGCCGCTGGAGACGACGGTCGAGGCACTACGGCGCACCGCCCGGACGCAGGAGGCGCAGCGGGCCGTGCGGGTCGGCGCCGGGGACGTCGAGGCCGTCCACGAGCTGACGGCCGCCCTGACCGCCGTCGACGAGCGGCTCGGCGGCGAGCACGGCCGCGGTGCCGTCGTCACGTACCTCGGCCAGGACGTGACGGCGCTCTGCCGCGGCCCGTTCGCGGACGACGACGTCGAGCGCCGGACGTTCTCGGCGGCCGCGCAGGTCGCCTACCTGGCCGGGTGGAAGGCGCACGACGCCGGCCTCGAGTCGCTCGCGCAGCGCTACTACCTGCAGGCCTACCACCTCGCGACGCGCGGCGGCGACGAGGCGCACGCCGGCTACGTCATCCGCATCCTCGGCCACCACGCGCTGGACATCGGCCGCACCAACCGCTGCGTGGACCTCGCCAGGGCCGCCTGGGCCAAGGCGGACGGCCGCTGCGACCCGCAGACGCTCTCCCTGTTCGCGCTCAACCTCGCGCGCTCGCACGCGGCAGCCGGGGAGCCGCGGGAGACCGGCCGCTGGCTGAACCACGCCGAGCGCCTGGCCGCGCGGCCGAGCGAGGGGCCGCCGCCCCGCTGGGTCACGCTGGGCGGCACGCCCGAGGCGCGCCTGGCCAGCCAGACGGCGAAGACGTTCACCGCGCTGGGCCGCCACGCGGACGCCGAGCCGCTGTACGCGACCGCCGGCGCGCGGTGGAGCGCCGCCACGCACCCCCGGGTCCGGGCGCTCGACCTGCACCTCCTGGGCGGCGCGCAGGCCGCCCAGGGCCACCTCGACCAGGCGTGCGCGACGTGGACGACCGCCGTCCCGACGCTCCGCGAGGTCCGGTCGGCGCGCACCCGCCGCGCGCTGGCCGACATCCGCGCCTCGGTGACGACGTCGCGCCACCGCGACAGCCCGCCGGCCAGGGAGCTGCTGGCGCTGCTGCAGTCGACCGGCTGACGGCCGCGCAGCCCTCCCTTCGGCCGTGATCATGCACTTCCCGGAGGCCCCCTCGTGTCCAAGGCATCCGGGAAGTGCACGATCACGGCCGGAACCTATGGTGATCGGCATGGCGGAGGTGGTGGCGGAGGCGGTCACGCCGGTCTCGCCGCGGCCGGTGACCCGCGCCGTCCTCCGGCAGGACTGGCTGACGCCGACGTTCCTGCACTGGGCCGTCGACCCGGCCCGGGTCGCGCCGCTGCTGCCCGCCGGCGTGCGGCCCGACGTCTTCGACGGGCGCACGTACGTCGGGCTGGTGCCGTTCCTCATGCACGACGTCGCGGGGCCGGTGGGGCCGCCGGTGCCGTACGCCGGCACGTTCTGCGAGACCAACGTCCGCGTGTACTCGGTGGACGCCGCCGGGCGGCGAGGCGTGACCTTCCTGTCGCTCGACGCGTCGCGGCTAGCGCCCGTGCTCACCGCCCGGTGGCGGTTCGCGCTGCCCTACGTGTGGTCGCGGATGTCGATCGCGCGCGACGGCGACCGCCTGGCCTACCGTTGCCGTCGGCTGTGGCCGGGCGGGTCGCGGGTGGGCGCGACGCGGTCCGCCGTCGACGTCCGCGTGGGCGGGCCGGCGACGGCCGGGCCGCTCGAGCAGTTCCTCACCGCGCGCTGGGGCCTGCACCTGACCGACCGGCGCGGGCGGTCACGCTACTGGCCGAACGCCCACGACTCGTGGCCGCTGCGCGCGGCCGAGGTGACCCGGCTGGACGACGACCTGCTCACCGCCGCCGGCTTCGCCGACCTCGCGTCGAGGCCGCCGGACAGCGTGCTGTTCTCCCCCGGCGTGGCGGCGGTGTTCGGCCCGCACCTCCCGGTTCCCCTGCCGGTCCCCCAGCCGTGATCATGCACGATAGGAACGCCGACCAGGCGCGGAGGCGGACTTCACGATGACAAGGCGTTCCTATCGTGCATGATCACGGTGAGGTGGTGGTCGCCAGCCAGGCCGCCGCGTAGGCCTCCTCCGGGTCCGGCGCCGGGTGCGCCTCGCCGTCCGCCGTCGTCACCACCCAGTCGCCCTGGACGTGGGCCAGCGCCACGAAGCGGTCGCCGAGCCGGGACCGGAGCTGGTCCTCCCGTGGCAGCCACAGCACCTGCGAGACCAGGACGTAGTCGAGCGCCCACTCCGTGGTCCCGTGGAAGCGCAGCAGCGGCCCGGCGGCGCCCTGGTACTCCTCGACGACCATCTCGGACACCACGAACACGTCCTCGTCCATGCCGCGGTCGGGGATCACGAAGCGGTCGCCCGAGGCGGGCGACCAGATCAGTCCGGCGTCGCGGAGGCGGCGCGCGGTGGCGGCGCTGAGCACGCACCCATCCTCGCCACCTGCGGCGACGTCCACCACCCGCGGCGGCTCCGGACGGCGGCCGCCGGCCGGGTACGGCGCGCGCCACCCGATCGGCCGATCAGGGGACCCCGGCGGCGCGGTCGAGGAACAGCCGAGGACCCGCCACCCGGCCGGAAGGACGTCACGTGACCGACAGGAAGTTCAGGCTGGTGACCCGCAGCGACTTCGACGGGCTCGTGTGCGCCGTCCTCCTGAAGGCACACGACATGATCGACGACATCATGTTCGTCCACCCCAAGGACGTGCAGGACGGCGCGATCGAGATCACGGCCAACGACATCCTCACGAACCTGCCGTACGCGCCCACCGCGCACCTGGTCTTCGACCACCACCACAGTGAGACGCTGCGCAACGCCGAGCGCGCCACGAACCACGTCATCGACGAGGCGGCGCCCTCGGCGGCGCGCGTCGTCTACGACCACCTCGGCGGCCGGCAGGCGTTCCCGCAGATCAGCGACGAGCTGATGACGGCGGTCGACAAGGCCGACTCCGCGGCGTACGAGCTGCACGACATCCTCGACCCGCAGGGCTGGGCGCTGCTGAACTTCATCATGGACAGCCGCACCGGGCTCGGCCGGTTCCGCGACTTCCGGGTCTCGAACTACCAGCTGATGATGCAGCTCATCGACGAGGTGCTGCGCCACGACACGGTCGACGAGATCCTCGCGCTGCCGGACGTCGCCGAGCGCGTCCAGCTCTACCGGCGGCAGTCCGAGCTGTTCGTCGAGCAGCTCCACCGGGTCAGCGAGCGGCGCGGCGACCTCGTCGTCGTCGACCTGCGCGGCGAGGAGGTCATCCACGCCGGCAACCGGTTCATGATCTACGCGCTGTACCCGGAGTGCCGGGTGTCCGCCCACGTCATGTGGGGGCGGATGAAGCAGAACACGGTCATCGCGGTCGGGAAGTCGATCC
>Ga0081539_10005681_pt1 | contig 12515 bp, 8 predicted proteins | sample TabmetS4T2R2_FD_71023 | JGI IMG/M metagenome (GOLD analysis project Ga0081539, IMG submission 71023) | Tabebuia heterophylla rhizosphere microbial communities from the University of Puerto Rico - S4T2R2 | ecosystem: Host-associated > Plants > Roots > Rhizosphere ...
CCCTTGTCCGGGGTGAGGGCGTGCGAGCCGCCCTGCGCGTCCCGCCCGATGAGCCATTCGGTGCCGGTCTCGAGGCGGAACGCGGCGTCCATCCTGACCAGCCCGTCGAACCGGCCGGACAGCTCGGCGAGCGGCTTCGGCGTCGGGCTGGTCAGCGCGTACGTGGCCGCGGAGTACGCCCAGTAGCCTCCTGTACCGAAGGCGTAGATGGTGCCGTCGAAGCTTTCCAGCAGCGTGTCGAAGCGGGTCACGCCCGGCGGCAGCACCAGGTGCTCGGGAAACTTCCCGACCAGGTCCTGATCGGTGAAGACGGCGGTGATCTCGGTCGGGTCCAGGCCGAGCTTGCCGGCCAGCAGCGCGAAGCGGCGCACCCGGCGGTAGGCGAGCCGGAAACGCGGATCGGCCGGGACGGTCTTGACCTCCCCCTCGGTGGCGTCGGTGGCCGCCAGCACCGGCGCCATGAGGACGTCCAGCGCTTCCTCCGGCCCGCCGGTGACCGCTTCACAGATCGACGCGGCCGTCGTCGCCGGCACGCCGAACGCATCGGCCAGCGCGTTGGAGAAGGTGGCCCGCTGCAACTGTGCCTGGGCGGTCAGGCGCTGGCCGATCTCGGTGATGGCCGCGTCCGCCTCGATCGCCGTGCGGTGCAGCACGAAGAAGATGTCGGTGCTGTAGTCCTCCAGCCCTTCCACGACGAACTCCAGCGCGTTGCCGGCGTTCCGGAAGTACGGCAACCAGGACAGTTCGACCGCGCGCCCGTCGTTGAGGAAGCCCATGCTGATCAGCTGCGTGACGAGCCGGCCCTGCTCGTCGTCGGAGAAGCCGGCGTCGGTGAGCGCCGCGGATCCGATCCGGTACGGCTGCTGGTCGGCCAGCACCGTGACGATCTGCTGGTAGACGGTCTGCTGCTCCACATCGGTGAAGTCCGGGCCGAGATCGAGCGAGCCGTCGGCGTCGGCGAACAGCGACTCGTCCAGCACCCGTCCGTCTTCGGTGTAGGTGCCGTCCAGCGCGTCGAGCGTCCGTTCGCCCATCGCGTCGTCGGCGAGCGGGGCGAAGTCGTCCGCGGTGAAGGCGTACAGGTCGGCCTGGAATGCCGCGATCTGCGCCCGCATGGCGTCCAGGACGGCCTTGCGGGCCGGGTAGAACTGCATGGCGAGCCGGAAGTCGGCAAGAGCCAGCGTGCTCAGCGCCTCCTTGTCCCGGTAGGCGCCGGCGTCGTCGAGGTAGCCGTTGAAACGCAGACTCTCGGTCAGCTCCGCGAGCTGCGCGTCGGTGAGCCGAAGATCGGTGAAGATCTCCGGGTCGATCAGGAGCCGTTCGGTGCGGAACTTCGCGATCCGGTCGTCGAGCAGCTGCCGTACTGCGTCGGTGACGTCCGAGAGATCCGCGTTGACGGCGAACTCCGCGACGTTGCCGGCGTCGAGGAAGAAGTCGGGTTGCCGGAGGTCACCCTCCTCGTCCAGGTAGCCGTTGAAGATCAGATTGTCGTAGAGCTCGGCCTGCTGTTCCTGGGTCAGGTTGTCCAGCATGACCAGGTCGGAGGGGAAGAGCGACGCGGAACCGTTCACCACCGAGCTGATCGTCTTGAACAGCATCTCGGCGTGCCCGCTGAAGTCGCTCGCCAGCCGCAGCCCCGCGGTCGACTCGACGGCGAGCGTGCCGTCCGCCCGCAAGACGCCGAGGTGGACCAGATTGCTGAAGATCTTCGCAGTCAGCCGCTGGTCCAGGCCCAGCCCGGCGAAGTCCTCCGCAGCGATCACTCCCAGGTCGCTCACCGCGTCGTACGCCGCGGCCGGCACCTCGGCCGGGTCGACGCGCAGCAGCCGGTCGTCCCTGCTGGAAACCACACTCTTGTCGTACGCGGCCAGCACGTCGTGGATGACCTTCGCGGCGCGCTGCCCGAATCGGTCCGAGACGAACACCTCGGCAGAGAAGGCGACCGGGTCGAACGCGCCCTTCATCGCGGTCAGCACCGCGACCTGGTCGCCGTCGTCGGGCTCCGGGCCACCGCCGAGTATCTCGGCCAGCTCGGTCGCCGCGAAGCCGGTGGCCTGCATCCAGGTCACCACGGCGAAGAGCAGCTGGGTCAGCCACAGGCCGGCCGCCGGCTCGCCGGCGGCCAGAATCTTGTAGTAGTCGCGGGTCTCCGCCGGGGCAGCACCCAGCACCACGAAGGTGCTGTACCGGTGCAGCGACGGGTCGCTCTCCAGAGCCGTCAACACGTCGAAGAGCTCGTCGACCGAGACACCGAGCGCCGTGGCCAGCCGGGCGACCCGGCGCAGCAACGTGATCTCCGACTGCCCGATCTCCTCCCGGTCGAACGGGCTCGGCTCCCGCGCGGTGTACCGCTTCCGATAGCGCCCGACGATGGTCGCGATGTCGCTCTCGGAGACGTCGATGGCGGCAGCCAGCCGAGCCCGGTAGTCGCGGTTGCGGGCCGCCAGAATGTCCCCCGAGCAACCTTCGATGATCGCCGGGGCCACCGCGCCGGCCAGCTCGCAGACCTGCGCCACGGGGAGGTCGTGGTCGTGCTGCAGCCGGAGCACCACCGCGACGGTACGCACGGCTGCCGCGTCGATCCGGCCGGCGCAGCAGCCGGTCACGACCTGGCCGAGATCGGTCAGGGTCAGTCCGGTCAGCCGGGCCAGCCGAAGAAATCGGTTGGCCCGGTCGAACCAGCCCACACCGACGGCGCCCGGGCCGGCGACCGGCTCGATCCGCGTCCCGTCGGAGCCCATGGTCACCACGTCCGGGGTGACGCCGACCAGCTCCCGGACCTGATCCCCGGCCAGGCCGGTGGCCGCGCTGAACCGTTTCACCTCCTGCAGGTCGGCGACGGCGGCGGAGTCATCGAGCCCGTAGGCAGTCTTGACCGCGGACTCGTCCGGCAACGCCGTCGTCACCACCGCGACATCCTCGGCGGACAGCTGGAGGTACTCGCGGGCTACCAGGTCATGGTCGACCCGGCTCGCGAACAGCCGGTACAGCTCCTCGGGGGTGACTCGCAGGTAGCTCAGGTACCTCTTGAGCCGCTCGTTGCGCAGCGAGAACGGCAGCCCGAGCGGGTGGACGCGAGTGCGCAGCGTCTCGTATGGGTCTGTGCCGATCAGATGCTCCAGCACTTCGTTGACGATGTCCAGGTAGGGCGTCTCGACGAACGTGTTGTCGGCGTCGAGGACGACCCGGCGCAGATCCGGCCGACGGTCCAGCAGGGACGGCCCATCGAAGGACTCCTCGAGCAGTCCGAGGAGTTCGACCAGGTACGCCGCCGGGGAATAGACGGATCTCCCGTCGTCGTCCATTCGGAAGTCCAACTCGCCGAACAGCTGCTCGTAGCTGGGTGATGAATCCTTCTTCAGCAACGGAATCCTCCCCTGTCAGCAATGACGGGCGCACACCATCGCCGCCCCGCAGAAGCTGCGGTGCCGGTTGTGCGAAGTGGTGGATGGGTGAACTGCGGGTTGTCGGATATCGCCTATTTCCGGCACGGCGATTCGGCCGGAGGGTGCTCGGTGGATTACGGAGCTGTCTGGCGGCCCCTCGTGATCCGGGCGTCAGCGGGGGCCAGCCGTTCGCTGGAACGGATGTCGGTTCGGCGAAGGCCCATTTTTCGTCTTCTTCGCCGACGCTACGGCGGGAACTGGGTGCGGCCACATCAGCCCATCAGCCGATGTAGATGCTCTTGGCGGTCCATTACGGCGGTACGGCACCGGCAGCCGGCCACCGAAACAGGGTTGCCGCTGGACAACGCGTTGTCGACCGGTCACCGGCTCACCCGAGGGGCGCTCGCACACCGGTCCTGATCTCGCAGGATGTCGGCAGTTGTGCCCCAATCCGGGCGAACACGCATTGCGCATTCAACGGTCGAACAGGCCATACACGACGCCGACAGGCCACCTCAACGGCATCCGACCCGCACATCGGTGACCGGCCGGGGTCTATGCGCACGTGATCCTGTACAGCCGCTACGCCGAGGCCGACCGGGCGTTCTTCCGGGAAGTGCTGGGGTACCCGCACGTCGATGCGGGTGGCGGCTGGCTCATCTTCACAGCCCGCCCGGGGAGCTGGCCGTGCACCCGACCGACGGGACGCCGGCGCACGTGTTCTACCTGATGTGTGACGACATCGCCGCAACCATGGCCGAGCCGAGCGAGCGCGGAGTGGAATTCACCGGGCCGCCCACCGACGAGGGCGGGGGCCTGCTCACCGGCATCGGGCTGCCCGGCGGGGGGCACCTGGGCCTGTACCAACCCCGCCACCCCATCGCCGATGCGTTACCCCACTGATGGCGAAGCGCCCACCCTGCGAGCAGGAGAGTTGTCACCCTTCTACGACGCGGGTCGCCGGAAGTTCGGGCCCCTGCAGCGGCCCGACACCCATCCCGGCCGCGGTTTGCATCAGCCGGGCCGATGATGGCTTTGTGCGACGCGAAATCGGCTCGCTACCGCAAGCGTTGGAAGCTCGGCATCGGATTCCTGCGCCCTGCCACGGTGACACCCACCGGCCTGCCCTGCGGCGATCCCTTACTACACAGCGTAACGATTCTTGTTGAACGAGGGAAGTTCCACTCCGCTGGCAGGGCACCATCGCATAGAGCGCAAGCGAAGTCGTACTCCGGACGATGTTACGGAGCGATGCGAAGTCATGGATTGAGAGCTGGCCGCCGTCGTCGGGCGGTGCCTGCTCCAACTCTTCTGCCAGGGCTTGCAGGAGCGCCTCCGCTGTTAAGGCAGTCCATACCTGAGGTTGGTCGTAGGCCGAATCACGCAAGTCCCACAGAGCATCGACGAGCTGTTGCTTCGTCTCTGCCGCACCAAGCCGTCGAAGGCCAAGCGTCAAAGCGTCCACCGGTCAATCGTAGGGAGGTGGGCTCGCCCGGACAGGTCCCCGAACCGCTCCTCACCAACGTCCGTCCTCCACTCGGCACGACCGGCCGGCGGCGTGGTTCGCTCGTCGTGACGCTGGTAACGCGCGATCTGCGGCAAATGAGATGTGGGTCGCAGTTGTGGAGGTGTAACTCGGTGCTGGAGTCAGACAGGCGCGCGGCCTGCGCTGCGTCAGTAGCGTCGGCGCGAGGGACTCCGAGTGGAGAACTGGCGAGACCATTCTCCGGCTGACGCATGGTGCCCCACGTTTGGATGAGTCAAAGGAGCGGGTGAAGATGGCCAGAGTTGTCATGCAGGCTGTGGTTTCGGTGGACGGCTATATCGCCTATCCCGATGCCACCGTCGGGCCGCTGTTCGACTGGTACGGCAACGGGGACGTCACAGTCCATGCCAACGAGAAGTGGGCGTTCCAGGTCAGCGGCGCCTCCGCCGACTATGTGAAGCCCTTCTGGGACGCCATCAAGGTGACAGTGATCGGCCGCCGCCTGTTCGACACCACCGACGGTTGGGCGGGCGTACCCGCCGCCGGGGACGAGCTCGTCGTCGTCACGCATCGGCCGCTGCCCCAGGAGTGGCTCGCCAGGTTCCCCGACGCGCCGTTCCACACAGCCGACTCCGTCGAGGCCGGCATCGCGCACGCCAAGGAGATCGCCGGTGACGGTCTGGTCTGCGTGACCGCAGGCGACGTCGGCGGACAGGCGTTCTCGGCGGGCCTGGTCGACGAGGTAGCGATGGACGTCGTTCCGGTGGTCATGGGCGAAGGGATACGGTTCTTCGGCAGCCACACCGGCACCGTTCTTCTCGACGACCCGGACATGATGGTCCAGGGCGACCGCGTGTTGCATCTGCACTACACCGTCAACCGCGATCGGAACCCAGCCACCCGTTCACCCATCATGACGGAAGGCAGCGCACGGCGGCCATGACCGTGCGGCAGCACGGTCTCAATGCACCAAAGTGCGAGGACGCACCGGGATGTCGCAGCCGCGGCCCGGACTGTCAGGTTTCGTCGTCGTTCAGGTCGCCGGTGAGGCTGACAAACCTGCTCCCCCACGCACGGCCCGATCGGCGGATCGCTGGCAGGCGCGCGGGAGACGCCACCGCGGTTGCTCAGCGCCATGAGCAGGCGGCTGTCCGGCGCGGCCGGCAGGGACGTCCATCCGAACAGCGTCTGCCAGGCGTCGAGTGCTCGATCATCACAGGGCCTGTGCTCCTGCCGGGTTCGGGCCTGGTCGCCCCAGAAAGCGCCGAACATTCGCGAGCACGATGTGGGCCTGGGCTGCTTGGGACACGACGCTGAGCTACCAGTTCCGGGGGGTGAGGTGGCGTCGTACCTCCGCCGCGAATCTCGATATGCCGGAGCGTTCGAGCAGGACGAGGATGTCGGGCACGGTGTTCGGCACTCGCCGGTAGGACGCGGCCTGCTGGCGCAGTACCTCGATAGTCACGCCGGGGTAGAGGTCGAGCTGGTCGAGTAGGAACTCGTCCGGGTGGATGGCTGCGATGTCGTACGGCTTGAGGGCTTGTTCGGGGAAGTCCGCCAGGTTGAAGGTGACGATCACTTCGGCGTTAGCGCGCACCGCAGCGGCGAGGACGTGCCGGTCTTTGGGGTGGTTGGTCATGCCGTCGATCAGACTCTCGTACCCGGTGACGAGTGCGTCAGGGAAGGATCGGGTCATGTGAGCGAGCCGGCGCTCGACGCGTTCCGGCGGAATGCCGCGCTCCATAACGTTGCGCCGCAGTTCCGTCAATACATCTGTCGACCACAGCGGTCGGTATGCCGAGGCTTCGGCAAGGCGCAGCAGGGTGTCGCACAGGTAGGCCGGATAGAGCACACAGGTGTCGAGGAATGCGGGAAAGGCCACCGTCGCGACCTGTCAGCTGGTGGCCCGCGGGGCGGCGGTGGCCTCGTACAGGCCGTCGTCCTCCGCGTCGGTGGCCATCTGGTCGAGCGCGGCGCGGCGCTCGGCTCGGGTGCGTTCGGAGTAGTCGAGCACGTCGCGTAACAGGACCCGGCGGTGCCGGCCGCGCATGGTGTGCGGGATCTCGCCGTCGGCCAGCAGGCGGACCAGCGTGGGCCGGGAGATGTTGAGCAGGTCGGCGGCTTCCTGGGTGGTCAGCATCGTGTTGTGCGGCGCGATGGTGATCGCCAGCCCCTGGGAGAGTGCGTCAACCACATCCCGGAGCACGCCGTACAGGTCTTCCGGGATGTCGATCTGGGAGCCATCCGGGCCGACAAGCCTGGCCCGCGCGGGCGCCGCGACTCCGGTCAAACCGCGCGCGAAGCGGGCCAGGTCTGCAGGATCGTCGGGCGGGAGAACGGTTCGTTCGCGCAGCGTCGCAGCCATGCCCCCAGCATACTCGTATTCGAAAAAACCGAAAGGATGCCGTAGTGTTGCGTGAGAGGTGGTCCCTATCAAGCTCTGGTGAAGCCGAGTGTCCGATATCCGGGCATGCGGCGTTGCAGGGAGACGGCGACGAGCGGGGCGCCCGGGTCGTGGTAGTCGTGGACTTCGGCGGTGTCCTTGCCGGGTGCCGCCCGGATCACGCGTCCGGCGCATTGGACGAGCAGCCCGTCGTAGGAGATCGGGCCGGCGAGGAACAGGGTGTCGAGCGCGGGGGCGTCGAAGCCTTCGCCGATGAACGGCGTGGTGCCGATGACTAGGATGCCGTCGTCGGCCTTGGCCTCGGCGAGCCGACCTACCGCGGCGCGCCGGTCGGCAGTGGTCATGCCGCCCTGCAGCACCAGCGCCTGATGTCCGCGGGCGGCCAGCAGCGCCGCGAGGATTTCCACGTGGGCGATGCGGCGGGTGAGCACGAGGCAGTTCCGCCGGCGGCTCAGGGCCGCTGCGATGTCATCGACGATCTGCGCGTTGCGCGCGTCGTCGGCCACCAGGGCATGATGTACGGCGGCGAGGGCACTCGGCGACGACAGCTCCACGTCGTCGCAGCGGAAGCTGGTCTCGTGCACGAACAGCAGCCGCCGCGGACCGGCGTCCGCTTCCCACACGGCCGCGAGAGTGCCTTGGTCTTCTTGGATCATGGTGTGCCGGACCGGCCCGAGTTGCCAGCTGACGAGCTCGCCCAAGCCGTCGCGCCGGTCCGGTGTCGCGGTGAGTCCGAGCCAGAACTGCGCGCCGATCCGCTTGACGGAGTGGTCGTACGCGGCGGCCGCGAGGTGATGGCATTCATCGACGATGACGTGCCCGTACGCGCCGGTGAGTTCGGCGATGTCATCGCGTCGGGCCAGCGACGGCAGCATCGCCACGTCGACGACCCCGCCGAGTCTGCGTCGGCCGCCGCCGACCTGGCCGGGCTGGATGCCGAGGAACTGTTGGATGCGGCTGCGCCATTGGTCGGCCAGCGCCTTGCGGTCGACCAGCACCAAGGTGGAGGTCGCCCGCTCGGCGATCAGGGCACAGGCCATCGCCGTCTTGCCCGATCCCGGAGGGGCGACCAGCACGCCGTCGTCGTGAGCGAGCATCGTGCCGACGGCGGCGCTCTGCTTGGTGCTGAGTTTGGCGGTGAACGCGACATCGATCTCGCGACCCGGATTCCTGGTATCCGTGAGGGCGAGGCGAGATCCGGCCCGTTCGACGATTCCCGCGATCGCGTGGCGCAGTCCGCGCGGCAGAATTAAGCGGTCGTCGAGGGTGAGGTCGTAGCCACGGATGAACCGAGGTGTGTCCCAGGTGGACTTGCGTAGTCGCTGCAGTTCGTAGAACTTCGGGTTGGCCATCGAGGCCGCGTGCTTGAAGGCGGTCAGCGCGGCCGGCGTGAGCTGCGACGAGTCCACGCTCAGCCCGGCGCTGAGCTCCGCGTGGATCACGGCCGGTAGCGGCGGCCGCATCTGGGTGGCATCGGATCTGCTGATCGTGACGACGTCCGCGCCGACGGTCGCACGTTTCGCGCGGCGGGCGACCCGCTCCGCGTCGCCCGAGCTGAGTCGGTCCAGCGTCGACAAGTACTCCCACTGGTCCTCGTACGGCTCGAGCGTCGCCAGGTCGAGAAACAGTGTCAGGCCGTCGTCGCGGCGCCGTCTCTGCAACGGTGCGGCGATCAGGTTCCCGAAGCCACCCTCGGGCAGCACGTCCTGGTTGGGGAATAGCCGGTCATACGAGCGCAGGTCCATCGACCCGCGCAACACCATGGCTTCGTGCAGCAGCACCGTACCGACCGAAGGGGCCACGGCAGCAGGGATCGCGCTGGTGAAGAACACCCAGACGTGTGCACCCCGCCCCGACTGCGAGATCTCCAACGCCGCCGGGACAGCGTTCGCGCGGGCAGCCTTGCAGTACGTCAGGGCGTCCAGCATCGCCGCTGGGCCGTCGAAGTCCGCGGCAAGGAACCAGCAGGTGTTGTCCGCCAGCAGCGGATACAGCCCGAGGAAAAGGTCAGCGGCCAGGTGCGCGTAGAGCACGTCCGCGGTGAGCGGCAGATACGCCGCTTGACGCCGATCCATCCCCTTGCGCCGCCACCGGCCACCGCCGGCGCCCATCCGGATGTTCCCTTCCGGATGTTTTCCCAGCGCACCGCATACACGTCAGAGCGGGCCCGGAAGCGGTCGGCGAACAACGCCAACTTGTCCGCCAGTGGCGACCACTTTGTCACCAACCCCGGCGCGGCGACCGGTGCGGAGAGCTGCTCCGGCGCCGGGGCCGTGTTCTCGCCCCGCAGCTGCAGCAGTCGCGCCAGTCGGGTGTTCTCGGCACGTAACCGCTCCAGCTCGCCCTGCAAGCGGGCGACTGCGCCGTGCGCCGCCAGATCCGTAGAACCCACGATCGAATCGTCCCACGGGTCTCTCCGGACATCGTGCACGTCCGCGAGTCGGCCGCCCGGCAAGAAGTCAACAGCCACTGCCAGCCCGTACCAACCGGCCGGCGACGATCATCGCGCCACTCGAGCACGCCCGTCGCATGAACAACCGCCCCACCAGCGGCCTGCCCATGGCGCGATCGATGATCGATCCAGCCTCATACACGAGGCCACATGGCTGCAAGAATTCGCCGGAGCACTCGCGGTCCCGGCGACCGGCATCTCAGCCCGATATGCCCTGAACGGGCACGTCAGCGGCGATCAGCAACCGCCCGGCGCGGGAGCAGTGTTGGGCTGTATCCCGCCGTCGAGATTCACCCTGCGCTTCGGCCACGTTTGCCCTGCTCAGCCATGTAGTCGCGTTGCGTTTGGGTACGCGTTTCGCAGCCTCCACCGGGGGCACGAACCTGCTCGCGGACCATCCCAAGCGGATGTCGGCGGTCAAGCCCCTCGCCAGCCTCCGGCCGGAAGTCGTCGAAGGCGTAGCGGCGGCCAGCGCCGGGACCGACGGGCGTGCGGCCGTTCGGGCGCAGATGGTGGACGCCGAACTGTTGCTCATACGAGCGTTCGGCGATGGGCCGCATCGAAGGCGTCGCTGATCCCAAGATCCTACGAGGTGGAGCCGGGCTACGGCGGGATCCCCAACGTGACCCCGCTGGAGACGTTCGGCGACACCGCGAGCCAGTGGTTGCGGGTCACCGCCGATCCCAGGACCGCGGGCGTTTTCTCCTGGCAGCCACAGTCGGTCATCTCGGCATCGTTGTAGGCCGTCAATCTCGCGGCTCCTGACGATGTGCAGGCCAGCAGGGAAGCGCTGCGCCGCGGGCGCCGGGCGGGCTCAAGCTTCTTGATCGCCGCACGTGATCACTTGACTTCGCAGCGTCAACCAGTAACAATGGCCAAGTCTTGTTAGCGCTAACATGACGTACGGGAAAGGGAAAGGCTGCGTGACTCGGCTACCCGGCCCGGGCGACGCCCGGCAGCGGCCGACACCGGAACTCGCGGGCAATCTCCGCATGGAGCTTCGACAACTGCGCTACTTCGTGACGCTGGCCGAGGAGCTGCATTTCGGCCGCGCCGCCGCGCGGGAGCACATCGTGCAGTCGGCGCTGAGCCAACAGGTACAACGCCTGGAGCGGACGCTGGGGGTCCTGCTGGTCTCCCGCACGACCCGGCGCATCGCGCTCACCCCGGCGGGCACCCGCTTCCTCGCCGAGGCCCGCCAGATCCTGGCCCACGTCGAGCGGGCGGCCGCCCTCGCGCAGGGCGCCGCGTGCACCGAGCCGGTGCTGCGCGTCGGCGTGCTGGACGATGGGTATGAGGCCGTGCGTGCGGTCCTGCACGACGTGCAGGCGCGTCATCCCGAGGTGGAGATGCACGTGGTGCACGCCGGCGTGCCCGAGCAGTGCCGGTGGCTGATCGACGGGCGCCTCGACGTCGGCGTCGGAAGCGCCTCGGCCGTGCCGCCGGAGATCGCCACCGAGCTGTTCCGGCTCGACCCGCTCGGCGTGCTGGTGCCGGAGGGTCATCGGCTGGCCCGGCTCCCTGCGATACCCGTGTCGCTCCTGGACGGTGAGTGCCTCCTGCTACCCGACGAGCGGCAGGCACCCGAGTCCATGCGGTTCCTGACCGAGCTGTGCCGGTCCGCGGGCTTTTTCCCGAACCGGTTCCGCGGCAGCGTGCACGGCCTCCGCGCCGGGACCGACTTGGTCGCGCGCGGCCGCTGCATGATGGTGGTGCCGCAGTCGGCGGTCCGGGTCGCCGATGGCCGGTGGCTCCCGCTGGTCGACCCCGCCCCGCGGTACCCGTGGTCCCTGCTGTGGCGGGCGCACGGCGCGCCGCCGCACGTCGGTGCCCTGGTCGCCGCCGCACGCCGGCTCGGCGCGCAGTCCGGCTGGCGATCCTCGGACGTCCGCCTGGCCAGCTGACGACCCGAAATTATCAGCGCGCCCGATCCGCCCATCTCTATCCGGCCGTTGTTCCGGCCGCCCTCCGGCGCTTGTCTGGCTGGGTGAGCGGCAAGCGGGAACAGCAAGGCCCGGCCGCGGCGCCGACGAGGTGATGCACCGGCTGCGCCGGTTCCAGCGAGAGGCGGGCTCCTCATCATGACGAGGGCGGCGCCGGCCGCGCGCGACGCGGTCGAGCAGGTACGGCGGGAGGTCAGCGACCTGCACGCCGAACTGGTCCGGTACACCTGGTGGCGTGGACCGCCGGCAACGTGGCGGGCCGGGTGCCGGGCACGGACCTGTTCGTGATCAAGCCGAGCGGCGTGGACTACGATCGCTTCGCGCCGGACAACATGATCCTCTGTGACCTGGACGGCACGGTGGTGGAGGGCGACCTCTCCCCCTCCAGCGACACCGCCGCGCACGCGTACGTCTATCGGAACATGGCCGAGGTCGGCGGCGTGGTGCACACCCACTCGTCGTACGCGTCGCCTGGGCGGCTCGCGGTGAGCCGGTGCCGTGCGTGCTGACCGCGATGGCCGACGAGTTCGGCGGTGACATCCCGGTCGGCCCGCTTCGGCGACAACATGCGCGACGTCGCGGTGACCGAGGGCGACAAGCTCGAGGCGGAGGTGCACTTCGGCGTCTCGGTGAACACGTACGGGGTCAACGACCTCGTTGCGGTTGTCGACGACGCCCCGGACGCCGATGTCGACAAACTCGTGGCCGAGTACGAGAACGCCTACGAGGTCGCGCCCGAGCTGGGCGCCGGCGGCGACCGGCACGAGTCGCTGCGCTACGGGGCCCGCATCAAGCTCGGCCTGCGCCGATTCCTCGGCGACGGCGGGGTCACCCCGTTCACCAC
>Ga0081539_10005682_pt1 | contig 12515 bp, 7 predicted proteins | sample TabmetS4T2R2_FD_71023 | JGI IMG/M metagenome (GOLD analysis project Ga0081539, IMG submission 71023) | Tabebuia heterophylla rhizosphere microbial communities from the University of Puerto Rico - S4T2R2 | ecosystem: Host-associated > Plants > Roots > Rhizosphere ...
TGATCGCTACGCTTCCAGCCAGAAAGACGAGGTTGGCGAAGAGGGAGAGCAGCGTGTCGGCTGCCACGCGCTGCACTTCACTGATATCGTTGTTGATGCGCGAGACGATGTCCCCGAGCTTGGTCCGCGCGTAGAAACGCGGCGACAACGTTTGGAGGTGGCGATAGAGGGCCAGCCGCATATCAAAGAGCACATCGGCAGAAGTCGCCACATAGCGATAGCTCGCCAGAATGTTGAGCGCGAAACCGGCCACCGCGACCACCACCATGAGCGCGGCGACCAGCAGCAAAGATTTCAGGTTGCGCTGTAAGAGGGCCTCGTCAATCAGCAGCTTGGCGATATATGGTTGAGTCAGCCCGAGCAGCGTCGCAACAAGGCTGACCAGAACTACCAGCCCTAACCGCCGCCAGTAAGGGAGGACATAAGAGAATGCGCGCCGGTAATCATGCAATTCAGTCTGATCTTTCATGACCTTATACCTTGTAGTAACACATGAAACCGGCGTCACAATGTTCCGGCGTTTGACGCAGAGCACGCGACCGTTCGATCACGTGAAGTTTCGGCACGCCCTCGCGGGTCCGAGTGACGATGTCGTGAACCATCTTTAAACTTGCCAGTTTTTTGAGCGCGCCCGACTCGCGTCCGACAATCTTGAGAGACGCAACGCCGATCCGATAGAAATCGGGAATGGCGCACAATCCGCAGGGGCCATAGGGCAATCCTTTCGCGGTCGCGCCGCACCCGTTGCCGTTGAGATACCAGACATACTCGCGATAATGCGTCAGATTGCGTTTCAACCTGACTGTCTGACGGAAGGTCAGCGACTGCCCGCGATTGCCTTCGAATTCGGCCTCCATCCCTGAGAGGCTGGTGCAGAAAGCGCCGACTGAATGATGATGAGTGGTTGAACAGAATCCCTCTTCGAAAGCGCAACCATCGTTGAGCATAAAGACTTCGATCTCGACCTCATCGCGGACAGCGGTCACGATCGTCTCGATTTCGGGAATCGTGACACTGCGCGGCAAGACGATTCGGCTGGGACCGAAATTGAGTAGAAAGCGAACGGCTTCGACGTTGAGAGCAGCGGCCAACGAACTGATGTGAATCTGTGCGCGTAGTTTCGCCTCGCTCAACTGGATCAAGAGATTGATGTCGGCCACGATCAAGGCGTCTACGCCGATCTCTTCATCCAGCGTTCGCGCCAGCCTCATGACATAAGACATCTGCTCGGTCGTATAGTGCGGAGCATTGAGCGTGATGAAGACCGGAATGCCTCGAGCATGGGCGCCATCGACCACTTGCCTCAGTTCGGCAAATGATTCGAGCCCACCTCCCTTGGGGCTGCGCCGATTGAGCCAGAAGGCGCCGGTATAACGTTCGAGCCACTCGCGCGGAGTGATGCCGCAATAAAACTCCTCGGCGCCGTTCTCGGCCAGCATCTCAAGTTCGTCGTAAGCTTTGATCGGGGTCAGAATTTTCATCTTGCGCTTCTCCTTTCGCGGCTACTCCCACATCGGTAGCCGCCGCTGAAAGATCAGCCGCCGGAGGCGTCCCTGTCGCGCTTGCTCAAAGAGGCTGCGCAACATCGCCTCCGAGTGGGCGAAGAAATAGGTATTACCCTTTAAATAGAACTTTTGATCACGGTTCTCGAATGGCGAATTGGTATAGGTATATTCGACCAGATGAGTTTGACATTCGTGATGACACGGCGCGCCGGGCTGGAACTTATCGCGCTTCGGATAATGGAGCCCCGCAGCCAGACACGAGCGGCTGGTCGCGGTGAAGCCAAATGGAAGATAGACACCTACCGCTACCCGTTCGTCGATCTGACTGAGATCGATGCCTTGCGGAAGGCTGTCGAGTTCGATCTTGCGCACGCCCATGCTGCTGATGAAGCCGATATAGCTGGAACTGTCGAGGTTGGAACGGCGCAGATTGACGAGCGCCGTCTGCGGTCCCAAACTGGTCGAGGTTTCCGGATAGACGCCGGTGATCCGCGGGTCTCGCAGCGATTTATTGAGCAATCTCCCCTGGACCGGAATCAGGTCGGGAAATTCGCGCCGCAACAGGCTCAGCACGCCCCAATCGTTGAAGACCACCTCACATTCCATTCCGCCATCGACGGCGCTACGGTTGAGGAGATCGAAGACCGGTTTGAGCGCCTCGATGCCTTCGTCGCTGACGTATGGCGTCAGGAAGGTCAGCGGCAGGCCGTATTCTGCGGCAGCCCACAGCACGGCCTGGACGGCAGCCGGTTTGGGAATGAGGTTTTCGCAGAACTCGGTCCCATAGGCGCAGCGCGAGAATTCGAGCTGTCCGAAATACTCTTCAATGAGGCGAGCCACGAGCGCGAGCGCCGGAGTCAGTTTCGAGTCGCTCTCCGAGTGTCTAATCTCCTCCGGACTCAACCTCGCTCGAATGTCACTTGCGTCAGCCGCGTGAATGCTCCATTCCATAGGCAGTTTCTCGGTAGAAAGTTGGCAGTCCCGGTCTTCGGCAGCTGGTTTTCGGCGGACAAGAGGCCAATTTCAGTTTTCAGTTTTCAGTAGACAGTGAGCAAGCCCACTCTTGTCACGCAATGCCGAAAACTGAAAACTGAAAACCGTCTACCGAAAACTGCCGGCTGAAAACTATTGTTTATTCAGCCGCTGTCGAAGCCGGCAGTGAGATCAAATTGGTCGTCGAATCACGATTGAGATAGATCAACTTTCGCGATTGCAGGGTTTCAGCGTCGAAGACTTCCAGCGTCGAGCCCGCGCCGTAGAGATAGAGCTTCTTACCGGTGCTGCCGACGGCAAACCGAAAGGTTGGACGGCTCGGGAACTCTTCTTTCTTGATGACTCTGTGCGCGGCGATGTCCCACACCCACCACTCTGTTCGGCGATTACCGCCGACGCCGTTGAACATGACCGAATAACCGCGCTTCCGATCGGGGCTGAGCATAAAGCCCGTCATCGGCAGGGAAGGGCCGATCGAGGTAAACTCCACGGCCTTGGTGGTCAGGTTGAGTTTCGCCAATCCCAGAATGCCTTTCTTGACGACCGGATCGACTGCCGTAAAGACCGAGGTGATTGTTCCGGGTTCGTCGTTTGGATCGTCACCGGCGGTCAAGCGATAGGGAGAGGCGCCGGGATAGAGGGGTTTTGCCAGTTCGATCTTGTCCACTTGTTTGAAACTGGCGAGATCGAAGATCAGGATGTCATCCTGAAAAACGTAGAGCAGTTTGCCGTCAGGCGAAACCTTGTAGGTCGCCATGAAGCCGAAGCCCTGATCGAATCCCGCCGGAAAACTGAGCGACCTCGCAATCTTCTTCTCTTGCAAGTCGATCGCGACGAACTTGGCGGGATCGATGGTATAGCGGTCTTTGCCTTTGATGGCGACTCGCATGGTCGCATAGAGATAGCGCCCCTGCGGGTCGACAGCCAGACCGGAGAATCGGCCGAATCGGCCGGGAGTGAGCCGCTCAGGCGCCATGCCCACGATGCGGTGCGATTGATCCTCTTCAGAGAGCGTAAAGTTGCTGATCACTTTCCGCGCCGCCAGATCGACAATCTCAATGCCCATGCGGGTATTGAAGATGTAGAGTTTCTTTTTATCGGCTGAGAGAGCCGTGGTTCTGGGAACTCCGTTGAGAGCGATCTCGTCGATCACCTTTTCTTGCTCCTCGTCGATGACGAGCAGTTTCTTATCGAGAGTCCCGAGGTACATCAAGCTTGCGGCGCTCGTCCGCGCTCCCGTGGTTCGGGTCGCAGGCTTGACCTGCTGCCCGCTGACCTGCCAGATCAGCGAGAGCATCACTGTGACTAACAGAAATTTGTTGCACATGCTTTGATGCTTTCTTTTTTGTTGCATCGCTCGCCTCCTGAATTGAAGTGAGTCCGGAGAAGTTTCAGAGAGCCGGGAAAAGGAGAGAAGACAATTTCCCGACTTCTGTCGGTGGTTACGGGAAAACGATATCTACTTTGCGCCAGTCCTGGGCCGCCGTTCCGCACTTGTCGGTCCAATCGGGAGCATTGTTGAGATGATCGGGAACCTGCGCCGGCCAACCACAGCCCAGATAACAGTCGAACAGGTCTCGTTCGACCGGTTGACACAATCCGGCAGTGCCGCCCGAAATATCGACTTCCCAGCCAGGCGTGAAATTGAGAGTGCAACCCATCGGATAGTAGACCTTGTTCTGGGCAGACTGCTGTTGCAATGCATGAACATCGCCGCTCTCGGCGATGATCGTTTCTTCCACCTTCCGCGCTTTGCGGTTGATGGCTTTGGTATGGTTCATACGCCTTCCTTTCTTTATCAGCGATTAGTTTTCAGTAGACGGTTTTCAGTTTTCAGTAGACGGTCTTCAGCGGTATTCAGTCAGCGGCCGATCATTGGGCAATGCCGAAAGCTGAAGACTATTGACTGAGAACTATTGACTGAATCGATCGAGAAATTTGGGATTGCGCACGGCGATCTCACCGTAGACTTTGAGACAGACGTCATTCCATCCGCGGATCCAATCACAGTAATGAAGATTGGCATGTTGAGTATCGCCATAATGGACGAACGCCTCGTGATAGCAACCGCCGGAACAAACGGGTCTTGCCCAACAGGTCTGGCAGTCGTACTTCGCCCCCAGATGGTGAGTCTTTAAAAATTGGGAGCGCGCGCCATGGTCGATCCCCGTTTGGACGTTGCCCATTTGACCAATCGGCGAATCGACGAAACGATGGCAAAGACCGATGTTGCCGTTCGTGCCGACGCCCAGCATTCCTAAGCCGGCTCCGCAGGGATAAGCCTTGCTGATCCCGGCATGGAGTTCCTTGAGCGTATCGCTGACATTGGTGAATCCGTGCTGTTGATCGCGCAACGCATACTCCAGGTACTCTGCAGCCAGTTCCTTGAATTGATCGATGACGCTGTTCATTTTTTTCGGCCCGATCGCATAGAGGCGATCGGCGGATGCCGTCGCGGGCGAGAACCCCACGCTGTCGAATCCCAGTTCCTCGGTCAGATGCCGGTAGATGCGTTTGACCTCGGTCACCGCCGACGAAAGCGTGACGCGAGCGCCGATGGAATTGGTGCGATGCCCCTTCAAGAGTTCTTTGATGCGCGGCGCAATGACGTCATAGCTGCCTTGACCGTTCTGGAAGACGCGCATGCGGTTGTTGAGTTCGCGATCGCCGTCGATGCTGACCGTCACGCCGACGCGATGCTCCGAGAGAAACTCGATGATCTCCGGGGTCAACAGCGTCGCGTTGGTTGTCAGGCTGAACTCAATATACTTTCCCGCTTCGGCCGCTTTCTGTTTGGCAAATTCGACGGTCGATTTGACGACTCTGAAGTTGAGCAGCGTCTCGCCGCCGAAGAAGGTCACGTGAATGGCGCGACGGATCGCCGATTCTTTGATCAACATCTCGACGGCGCGCTGCGCCATCTCTTCGCTCATGAACTTCTCTTTGCCGTCCGGCTGGGCAATGCGATCGTCGCTGTATTCATAGCAATAGGTGCAGGCGAGATTGCACTGGTTGGTCACGTTCAAAACGACACGTTGCAGCGGGAAGTTCTGAGCCGGCACTTGAGGATGCGCCGGCTTCAAATAACCTGAAGTTATCGCCTCGATCTGCTCCAATTCATCGATGGCTTCGGTGATGTGTTTGGTCGCATACCCCTCGGCAGTCAGCAGGTCGAGCATCTCTTCACGTGTCAGCTGGCGGCCATCGAGCAACGTCATAACGCGCTTTGACAGCTCTTCCAAGCCGAAGATCGCCCCGCTGGGGACGAGATAGAGGAACTCTACTCCGGCCGCCTCGAAAGGATGAAATTCGCCCTTCTTGTAGGTGACCGCTTGATCAAAAGAGACCGGTCTCTCGGCAATTGCGTTCATCTCGCCACCTCCGGTTGATCGTATCTGACATAGAGCGGAATGGTGACGACGAGGTAGGCTTTGGCTTTCAACGGCGGCCCATCCTGGCCTTTATACGTGGCCATGACCCAGACGTCGCCCCAGTTGTTGGTCGGGAAATTGTTCTTCTGTTTTTGCCGTTTCGGATTCGGCCCTTCGAGGGCGGGCGTAAAGAGGCCTTTTGAATCGAGCGTCCCGACGAACTCCTTGTCATCGTCTTCGGGCGTCGAGGGAAATTCTTCGAGCGTCCATTCAGCCTCGACTGGACCGATGGCGAAATCGTCGTTCGTGCCGGATTTGCCGTCCGGACCACTGTTGTATGCGATGGCGTCGAATTGTTCGTATTGCTTCGGCGCAATCGTGCCGCCCAATCTCCCCATCGCCGCGTCGGGCGCGATCTTGATGTAGTTGATCTTGTCGTAGACGGCAATCGCCGACGGCACGAAACTGCGGCGCATCGTCAAATCGCGCATCCCGCGCGCCGCGCCCGGCGCGACCTCGACTTCGACCGCGACCACGCTTTCGGCAGCGCTGACGATCCGTTTAACTTTCACGCCGGGACCGAAATCGATATCTTCCGGCTTGAGATCCGTCGGCAGATTGCCGCCATAGATGCGCACTTCGCTCGCCGATGGCGATTTGAGCGACCCGCGATCAACGCCGAGAATGACGGGTTGAGCGCCGAGGCGATATAAGGTGACATCGATTCCGAATTCATCATAGCCGCCCCAGAACCACCGCCCTTCCATTTGCGCCGAGTCGCGCGAGATGAACATGGCCTCACGCGTTTCGGCCGGGTTCTTTCCCGGATCCTTCGGATCCTGCGTGCCGCCGCTCGACTGGGAGCGACCGCGCCAACTGTAGCCGGTATAAACAATGCCCTTGCCCGTCCGCGTCAGCGCCGTTCCATCGGCTGCATACTTGGCGCTGATCTTGGTGGTGAATTCGTCTTCGGCTCCGCTCTGCTCGATCACCACCTCGCCGTAAAGTTTGCCTTTGCCTTTCTGAGAACCGATCAGAAGCCAGCGCCCGGCCAGTTTCGGCGTCCGCATCTTGGCGGACCAGGCGCTCCATTCGGGCGTGATCAGCGGTTGGCTCTTTGCCAGGTAGTCCAACGCGTTTTCGATCGGATATTTCGGATCGGGCGCGGTGGCAGGGACTGCCCGCTCGATGCTGGGCTGACTGCTGCCGTTTGCGGTGAGACGGACCGGTTGTTCGCCCGCCGGCGCACGGCGGGGACGGAAGACCGCAGTCTCGGAGCCCGGAAAGAGTGCGACGTGCATATTGGCGAGCAACTCATAGTCTTCGCGTGTGCGCCGTTGCGAGAGGACTCGTCCGATGGTATGGCAATAAGTGCAGGTCGGATTCAGCGTCTTATCCGGTACCATGTCCTCTTGATCGCGGATGACGCGGTGCTCGACTTCCCAAAAAGCTCCCTTCGCCTCTTCCGGCGCGAGGCCATGATTATTGCTCAGATATTTCACCATCTGGCGCATCTCGTCGGGAGTCGTGACGAGCCCGTTGAGCCGGATCATGCGCTTGAGAATCTGCTGCCAGATTTCGGGCGTGGTGCGGATGTATGAGATGCGCGTCATGCGCCCCTGCGTGTCTCTTTCGTGACACTTCCCGCAGCGGTCAATAATCAATTCATTGGTTATCGGAATGCCTTCTTCCGCCACCGGTGCAACGGCTGCTGCAACAGCCGCAGCACCGGAGGGCAACTGCTCCGGGGACTGGAGCAAAATGGTCAAAGCAAGCAAAAATGCGGCGAGAGTTATATTCTTGACTGTTTTCATCATCGGCCTCAGTGAATGTTGAGTCTGGAAGGGTCCGGAGAAATCCGGAAAAGTCCCGAGAAAGTCCAGCGAAACCACCCGTCAAGACCTCTCTGAATTCTCTGGGACTTTTCCGAACTGGCTTTAGAAAAAGAGTCGCAGATTCATCTGAATCACGCGCGGACCGGCGCCTTCCGTTGTTTGGACATCCGTAATCTTGCCGAACTGCGCCGTGTTGAAGACAGTATTGGGGATGCCCAGATTGACGAAATTGAACAGATTGGAGAACTGCGTCTCGAATTGCAGTCCAACTTTTTCGGTGAGGTGGATCTTCTTCTGCAGAGACATCGAGAAGTTTTTGGTCCCCGGCCCAACCAGCGATCCAACAGCGGCGGTGCCGAACCGGCCGATGTTGTTGGCGGGAACGGCAAATGCGCTCACATCGAACCATTGATCGGCGGTGCGGCCGGAAACCGGATTGCCGGTCTTTCCAGCAACGATATCCGGGCGGTGATTACCGTAGCGCACGTTGTAGCCGGTCCCCGACGGATCGGCGCTCGGCACGGTCGGCGTCAGAAACGCCCCGGTCTGCAACAACACGATTCCTGACATCTGCCAGCCGCCCAGAATCGTATTGACACCGGCAGGCATTTTGTTGAGGAACGCGCGGTTGCGTCCGAGCGGAAGCTCCCAGATGAATGTTGACAGGAAGCGGTGACGCCGTGTGAAGGCGACGTTGCCGGTGTCGATCCCGAGATTGAACCGGTCGCTGACGACAGCGCCGTTCTCACCCGCGAAAACAGTAGGCGCGACACCGTTAGCGTTCGACAGATTCTTGGTCCAGGCATAAGAACCTTGAAACTGCAGACCGGCGGAGAGCCGACGATTCAATTCGAGTGTCAGTGAGTGATATTTGCTCGATGCGCCGTTGGTCACGGTTTGGATCTTCGCCCAGAGTGGATATGCCCGGCTGAGCTTTGCTTGATTGTACCCGAGGGTGTTGACCGGGACTTGGTTGTAGTCGATCGTGGTCGAGAGATCGACGCCGTGCGAACCGTTATAGGTGATTCTCAGCCCCATGGCCTGACCCAGCTCGCGTTCGACCGTGAAACTCCATTGTTGAACATATGGATCTCTATAATCGATCGACTGCGCTTGCAGAAAGTCTTGCGTGCCGATCCGATTCTGCGGCCCGGACAGGAACGGTGAAGGGTACTGCAACACCGGTTGGCCATTGACGACCGACTGGCTGAAGAGCGTCACATCGGACGCGTGGACTCCCCATTGCGCATTGATCAGACCACCCAACAGAGTCACGATATAGATTCCGTATCCGCCGCGAATGACAGTATGTGTATCGTTGAATGGCCGGTACGCAAAGCCGATGCGGGGACCGAAGCTGGTCTTTTCGGTGCGGCGCAGGCTGAAGGGCAGGCCCGCCTGTGCCGCAGTCAAGATCGGAGTATCGCCGATCGAGTTTTTGAAACCGGGCGCCGTCAGCTTGAGAGACTCTTCGTTCGGAACCACCACCGCGCCCCTCACCGTCACACCGTTGACGACGCTGGTGTAATCGGGAATGAAGTTGGTCACGTTGAGCAGATCGTCCTCGAACATCGGGTGGTACTCCCACCGCAGTCCATAATTCAACGTCAGCTTCGACGTCGCTTTCCAGTCATCCTGCGCATAGAAGGCCCAGTGCGCCGCATGCGCCTGCAAACCGCCGACTTTGACATCGGAGAACGATGTCGCGTCCGGCACTCCCAGCAGGAACGAGGCGAAAATATTGCCGACCAGCGGCGGATTGGTTGCGCTCGCCGCTTTTCCATCACGGCCGAGATTGGTGACGCTGCCGTTGAATGTATAGACGCCCAGGCGGCGTGAGCCGAAGACGTTGCTGCCCACGCCCTTGAGCAATCGATAGTCACCACCGAACTTGAATGTGTGACGCCCTTTGTTCCAGGTCAGATTGTCCAGGATTTGATAGGTGCGATCCTGGCTGATGCTCTCAGCGCTGCCACCAGTGCTCAGAAAGCCCGTGATTTGAAAGTTGGGAGCATTGGCGCCTTCAGGCAAGGGCGGAAGACCGGTAATGCCGATCTTGTTGATGATGTCGGCCGTGACTCCGTAGGTGCGCCTGAAGTTTCGTCCGGTAAATCCTCCACGAACTTCATTGACCAGATTGGCGTTGAGAATGAAATTATGCGATCCGGTCAGCCCCCAGACCGTCTCCGGCTGTTGAAATGGCCCGAGAAGCGGCGACCCGGTCGGAGCCACTTGCACGCTGCGATCCTTGTAGGTGTAGCGCGCAAATGCCGTCTGGCGCGGTGAAATATTCTGGTCGATCCGAATGTCGAACTGATCGCTCGTGATCGGTTCGGAGAAGAAGGCTTCGTAGTTGAGCGAGTTCGGATTCGATGATGCCCGGTTCGGCAATGGATAGAGCAGGTCGAGCGCTCTCGCAGAGATCGGGTTGACGGGAATCTGATTGTTCGGGAATGGAGCGCCGGTCAGCGGATTGTAGATTTGCGTCGCGACGCTCGAGAGGTCGCCCCTGCGATACGCCAGTGACGGAACGCTCAAGATTTGAACCGACTGCTTGGGCAGGCGTAATCCTTCGTAACTCGCAAAGACGAATGTGTGGTCTCGCCCTTTGTAAAGCCATGGGATCGAGAGCGGACCGCTGAAATCGGCTCCGAAGTTATTCATAACCTTGGCCGGTTTTCTCGATACGAAGGGGCTGCGAGCGTCCAGCGCGGCGTTCTGATGATTCCAGAACGCGGCTCCGTGATATCTGTTCGTCCCGCTCTTTGAAACCGTGGTGATGTCTCCGGCTTGTGCGAACTCCGCATTGTTGTTGATCTGGCTGACGCGGATTTCGGCAATGGCGTCGAGCGAGGGAAACAATTCTGCGATCGGCCCCGCGCTGCGGATGCTGACGCTGCTGATGCCGTCGATCGTGACCGTCGTCATAAACGGCTGACCACCGGCGATCGAGATGTTACCGGCGCTGTCGGTCTGCACTCCGGGCTGTGCCGTCAGCGTCGAGAGCGGGCTGGTCGAACCCGATGCCCGCGCCGTCAGCGCCACCGGCAATTCGACCAGCTCGCGATTCGTCTTCGTCTGTGCAATCGTCGGCGTCTCGGTCGTCAGCACATTCGTCGCCGTGATCGAGACCTCCTCCGCCACCGCAGAGGCGATTTCGAGCTGAGCATTCAGACGCACCGTCTCGCGAGCCAGCAGGTTATTGTCTCTAAAGACCGTGCGTCGAAATCCTTTGGCTTCGACCAGCACATCGTAGACTCCGGCATCCAGATTGGGCACCGAAAAGTTTCCGGAGTCATCAGTCATCGCCGACCGGACCGCCGTCGTTCCCCGGTTGGTGACTGTGATCATGGCCCCGACCAGCACTGCTCCGTTAGCGTCCTTGACCGTGCCGACCATCGTGCTGAAGGTCGATTGGGCTAAAATGGGACAGCTCAAGAGAAGAAGGCAAAAAGCAGCTCTAACTAGTCGATCATGAAACCGTCCAATCGATCTATGCCATCGACTTTCCTGCCATTGCCTTGCCTGATCAAGAGAGAGAGTTAATGTTCGCTTGTCAGCTGAGTAATCTTCCGCTACCATCGCGCCATTCCTTTCACTTCAAGGTGATTAGGATTAGGGGACCTCGCACGAGCTTGCCGGCCTGAGTGGGGTCTCCCCAATAACTACGGGTGTTAAACCATCTCTACCTCACTTCACATTGCATCAATCCGGAAAAGTCGGACAGACCGAGACCCTTCCGAGATCAAATTCGTTCTTCTTGGCTTAGTTGATCTGTGTTAGTTGCCGCTGGAAATGATTCTTCAGCAATGGAGAGGCCTCTTCAGCCTCAGGGAGGAAACACCTGGAACGCTGCCATCATGCTGTTCAATCATCAGCGACAAAATAGTTGTGCGGGGCAATGAATGAGATACAACAGTCCGAACTGATGAGCTACAGTATTCCAATCGTTGAGATACACTATATTAAAACTTTTATAGCTGCCGAAGCCGACGCATATCATGTGCCAGACCGATCCCTTCCGCCCTCATCTCGATCGTTCTCGAGGCGCCGGTGACCATCTATTTCCGGTCATCCCCCACCGCGCCGATTCACCACCGGGCCCGGACTAACATAAAAATAACAACAATATATAGTTGCTACTCGACAGCCCTAGCGCAATAGATAGCATGCCGAGTCTGCCGGTCTCATGCCGGTCATTCGCGCCCCCCGAGCGAGTTGATCGACCCGGCTGAGCTCAAAAATATTTTTTAATCCCCCCCTAGACGGCAGATGATAGACGATGGCAAATTCCAAAATTGTTAGATCATCTACATGAAATAGACAAAATTGTCCCTCTTCCAAACCCACCAATCACGTCAACCCTCCAACAATTTTTCAGAATTCTGGGTCAGGAGCACCTCTTCACCATTATTCCATGAGCAAAGACTCGTCAAAAAGCCCATAATTTCTCAGCCTGCCACATTATTGGAGTCTAGCAAGGGGGAGTAGAACAAAATCGTTGCCATCAGAAGTGGGCGCCGGCTATGGCCAGCTAAAGAAGGTGTAACAGCTAGCCGGTCAGTTCGGCGACCACCCTGATCCGGCCCTCCGGAGACAACAATCCCTTCCAGGGGAAGACCAAATCCGGAATGTTGCTCTGTTGTTTGTAGGTCGTGATGCAATCTTCCAGCGCCACGATGAATCCTTGAATCTCTTCGTAGCGTTCGGGAGGAAATGTCAACAGGCTCAGTTGCTCTTCCCATTTCCCGAGGTTATTGCCGCATTGCCTCAAGAGATGAAGAGCCGCCAGATATTCGGCCAGCGGATCG